>Ga0209489_102591_pt1 | contig 36447 bp, 20 predicted proteins | sample SiratrowhiteBW_FD_187527 | JGI IMG/M metagenome (GOLD analysis project Ga0209489, IMG submission 187527) | Root nodule microbial communities of legume samples collected from California, USA - Siratro white BW (SPAdes) (version 2) | ecosystem: Host-associated > Plants > Roots > Nodule | place... | reverse complement strand
AAACAATTCCTCCAAACTAGCTAGTGGCACTAACCCAATCTTTAGGGATCTAGAACAAGTCATCAGAACAAAACCAAATTTCAGTATAATCTTAATTAAGTTGAGAGAAATACTTTTCTCAACTGTCCCTACTAAGATTAATGACAAAAACCTAAGGAAAAACAGAGATTAAGGAATCTTTAGAGCAAATATGAACTTACTCTGTTTGAAATTCTGATCAATTATAAATGATCCTTAACTCCTCAGGTACTACAGGGTGTGATCAGATTCTTAAACAGATGATGTATGGAGGAAGAAAGTTAGAAAAAAGGAAGAGCTCGGGAGAGGGAGAGAGAGAGGAAAAGAGAAAGAGAAAAAAAAAATACGGAGGTGCAGGGGCATTACACATTAACCATTTTAAAATATTTTATTATTTTGTTCATAATCTTTCTATATTTAAAAGTTAGTGTATATATATATAAATTAGTTTCAATATTGACTACTAAGTTTTTTAAATATATTGAGTTAAAGTGGGTTGTGTTAAAAAGTTCTTAATTAATTAACTTTAACAACAATAATTGTGGTATTTCATCTGTTGTGGTCCTCTAATGAGTGGATCTAATTGTGAACCCTTTCTCACGTGGACACTCACACACAGATACCAAAGGAAAAACATTTTAAATTTCCCACTTGTGCTACAGAACCATCTTTCTAATTTATAAATCCATACAACAGAGGGAAAATTTATCATAATAAATATTAATACTATAATTAATAAATATATTGTAAGGTCAATGTGCAACTGATTCATTCAAGGGATTCAATAAAACACTAATTTGTGTTTGGTGATGGATAATGTTTGCTTGCGAGTTGCCACAGAACGATAAATCATTATTTGACCTTTGACGCACTCAAAACAAAGCAAGAAAAAACAAATAAATAATGAAAAGAAAGAAATGAGAAAGGAAGATGATTGAGAAATATAATTGAATATCTCAATATCATTCAAGATAAAGTCTTTTTTTAATTAATGGATCAACCACTCATTAGCGATATGGACATTTAGGTCAAATAATTAATCATCCCACAAATAACTTGTTAATTGAATTTATTAGTAAATTATGGGTCTGATCATATGAACAATTTTTTAAACGTACAGTTAATTAATTTATTAATCATTCTAAAAGATAAAATTCTCTTTAATTTTAATACCATTCCGTTTCTTCTTGAATGAATTGATACAGTTGTTTTATTTTGTTTCATTGTTGTTTCTTTTCTTTTTCTTTACCTGTATTTTTGTTTTCTTGGGTCTTTTTTTTCAATTAAATATAGATTAAGAGTGTGTTTAGATTAAGGAGTGGATTTGAGATTAAAATTAGTAAAAAAAAGTTATATTTTTTTGATAAAAAAAATGATAAGATTTGAAAAAAAAATTGTGAATGATGTGATAGATATAATAATATTTAATATATAAACTTATAAAAGTAAATTATTTTCTTATAATTAAAAATAAAATGTAATTAATAATATTTTTAAAAAATTATGAAAAATATTAAATTAGTAATTATATTTAAAATAAATTTAATTTATAATAAAATATATTAATTTATTGATTGAGAATATTAATTTTTTAAAATCTAAAATTAAATTTTTTAAAATAATTTTATTAAATTTGAATATAATTATTATTTCATAATAATAAAAAAATTATTATCATATAATTTATTTTCATTTTAAATATTTATATTTTTTAAAAGTATAATTAATTTATATTATTATTAATTGTTTTACTAATAATACTATATAATATTTTTATTATAAAAAATAATATAATATTTATTTTTTATTTTTAAATATATATATATATATTAGGTTTAGGGTTTAAAACCCTAATCCATTAGGTTGAAAACGTACTCGATTATCTAATCTATTATATACATATAATGGATAATAGATTAGGTTTTTAAAATAATCGAATATATATATTATTATAATTATTTATAAAAAAATATTTTATTAACTATTTTAAAATTTTTAGTTTGTTATAAATTTAACTATTATATATTTTTAATTATTATTATTATTTTTAATTATAATTAAATTAATTTTTTTAATTAGAAAATAAACTTTCTTTGTATGAAGTTTGAAAAGTTTCAGAAGCAATTTTTTTTTCGTGTTTCGTAAGATTTCATTTCAGTTTTTCTTTTTACCTTTTTCACGTTTCTTCGTTTGGAGGGTTTTCGTTATCGGAAACAAACAGACGTTAAGTATGTGTTTGAAAAATTTTATTTATAAAAACTGTTAGAAAGGTAAAATATAAAAGAAATTAATAAATTATATGAAAAAAAATACAAATTAGATATGTATAAATTTATCTTACTTTATAATAAATATATTTGTAAGAAAGTTTGTCTATACATAGTTAAGTACATGTTTTTCTAAACTTTATATCACTAAATAAATCTCATATTAATCTAATAATTAATGCAATCCATTTAACCTAGTTGCATACAAATTTGTTGCAATACAAAAGTATAGTCAAAATAGAATTCATACGTCAGCAAGCCACTCTCACAAAACAATAATGGCTAATAATGTGAACAAAGTAAAGAAAATGAAATCAATCTTTCATAAGAAACTTTTAATTTATTTATTTTATTTTGAACTAGTGAAGAAAGTTTGAGTCATTTATATTAAAGCAGTTTGCCTGAAATTTTTTTAGGTGGATTAAGATTTTCATTATAGAGTCATATGATAGGGTTTTAATCTAGATTTTATGGTTATAAATTTTTATTTCTATAATTCAAATTCTTAAATTTATTGTTTTCTAGAAAAATCCTCGAAGAATTGTACTTAAATATTTTCCCGCATACTTAATATTTTATACAGTTGACTTCCACATGTTGAAAGTGTTCATTGTTATTATCATAAAAAGGCAAATAACTCCTTTAGTATATTTTAACAATATTTTTATTACTACTGATATTCATTCAGAATTACAGAATTGCGTGATTTTATTTTTCATTCGACAAATTTTATTTGTAATTATAATATTTACTCGATATAAAATGTGTTAAAAATAATGTATTAGAGTGCATCAGTGACACCCTTTTTACTGCAATTAGAAACGTAACGAAATAAAACAAAAATCATTGTATGTGTTATTGTGAAAATATCAGGTGGGCCATAACCAGTCTAGGACGGGAAAGAAATCAAATATTTTGAATTTAATCTAAAAAAGATAAAATGAAAAAAATTGATATATCAATTATTTTATTAAAAAAAATAAAATGAAAAGAATTGATATATCAATTTTTTTTTTAAATTTTAGTTAATATTTGATGAATCGACAATAATAACAGTCACATAATGTGATATTAATATAAATGTAGTAGTACTTTTCTATCTTATAAATAAAATTCTCAGAGAAAAGTTATTTTTTTATATTAATTTATAATTAACACTTTGATTTTCATATATTTATTTTAACAACCAGAGATTAGATATTTGTTGAAGCGAAAAGATGAAAATTATCAGACTATCAATTGTTCAAGATTGAGATAACGAAGCCCACAAACTAAATACTCTTCCTAGTAAGAACATTAAAATACAGTAATTATAATAAGAATTTACGAAATTAAATAAGTATTTACAGTATTTTTTATTCTTACATTTGATATATAAAAAATACTTAAAAATAAAACAATATAATATGATAAAAATAAAAGATAAAAAATATTGATTAATTTTTTAGATTTTATTATTGATTAGTGTAATTTAGTAAAAAATGTTGAAAAATATGGGAACTAAAAATTAGATATCAAATTGAGTGGATATGATCTGTTATTAGAAGGAGAATGAATGATTGAAGGGAGATTATTGTAGAATTAATGTCCCCATCCTGCCCTGTTGTCTAGAGGGAGATATATGTGCCATCAGAATAGAATAATTTAAATATAAACTATAATTATTACAAAAAATAATCAAACTAGAATAATAATTACACAGTTTGAATTATTAAAAAATATGATACGGTGTCGTACATATAACCTGGTACACTGGATTTGATTATTGAAAAAATATAAGACGGTTTCAAACTAATTAATAAATGTTATTAAGCTAAACAAAAATCTAAAATTAGTTGTTTTTTTTTTTTAAAGTTGTCATTAACTTCAAATAGATTTTTTTGTTATTAATAAAATCAGAGTATTTTAAAAAAATGAAAGAAAATCAATAATCAGAGTCCATTGCAAACATTTTAAGAACTCTCAAATAAATAGATAAAATATTTTTTTATTAAAAAGTACTTGATATAAGTTTTGTCATAAAACACTTATATGAAAATATTACCTTATATATTGTTTTCCTTTTTTTAGTATCCATTACTAAAGATAGTATTTTTACTTCTTAAGTTTTCTACAACTTTGTTTTCTTAAATTTAGGGTGTTCACGTTATAAATTCAAGTATACTCAAACTAGTATAGAAATGTGTGTCCTTTTTCTTAACTCTATTTTATTTTTCAAAGTTTTTATATATAAACTTTTTCAAATTCCATAACTTTTTCTGAGATTTATTAATTATACAAAAAATTTAAAGTATCAATTCGTTAGTCTTCTTAATGGTGCACAACCTTTTTTACACAAACTAGAAAAGGAAATTTTATTTGATTTCTCTAAAAAATGAGTGAGAGAAAAAAAAGAAAAAAAAAACAAATAAAAATGACTTTTTTGAAGCAACATAATAGGTCTTCAATTTATAATGGATATGGGTATATGCAAGCTGGTTGGTCCCATAATCACTTCTCACAAGCATTCTTATAAAAAGTAACAATTTTGTTACCTACACCATTTTGTATTTGAATAACATTGTAAAAGTTGTTCACAGTGATGTTACATTTAAATTAAAATTTTACGAAAAGTAGAATCAGTTTACTTTAACTATATACCATAAAATAAAGTATCACATTATAGATAAATTTTAAGAAAAATCATATTATATAGCATTGAGTAATTGATTATAAAAGCAACATTAGAAAAACTAGGTAATTCGTATTTTCCACCGGCCAATTCTGCTTTTACACGTTTCATGATTATTCTAATGAGATTTTCATCTTTATTAAAGCAAAGTTAGAACGAAGACCACAGATTCGATTATTTATTATTTCTAATAGAATGCACGACGGATCCCACTTAAGTAGTGAGCAATGGCATCAATGGATAGATAAATAAATATAAATACGAGTGATTGAGCCAATAAAACACACCACACCAATTACTCTTACTTTTTAAATTAAAGATTTAAATATAATTAGTCTCTACAAATACAATTTTATGTTAGTTTAGTTTTTTAAAAACATGTTAGTTCTTTATGAATTAAATTACTATTTATTAATGCTTCATTCCGTTATTACATTTATAACAATTAAAATCTCAAGACCTATATCATTTTTTGGTACACACTTTATTTTTAAGATTTTTAACTTTACTTATTTTCTGGCCGTTGAACTTCACCATTAAAATAATTCGTTGTAATATGCTTTAATTTTAATAAATAAAGTTTTATGAATGTCATCACATGATGATTTTTTTTTTTTATCTTTTCGAGAAATTACAAAGTGGTTATACACCGATTTCTTTTAGATCTCTCGTGCATTATTCTCTTTTCATTAGTGTATTTTCCTTAATTTTATTTGTTACTTTTTCTGATAAATATTTATGGATCACCAAAATTTAAAGACTATACGCAATTTTTTATATTACACATAAATATTAAAATTATTAAAAATTTGAAATATAAAAATAAAACCAGGTAAATGATTATGCTGGTCTCTAAATACAAAAGTCATAATTTAGTTAATAGAAAAATGAAAAGAAAATTTTCTTTTAGTTTGTAAATGTCTGAAATGTAGAACAGTTATATCCTATTGTTTAACTTAATGATAAGTTAATATTTAAATTTTACAACTTAATATCAAATTACTTTTCAGTACATATGAAATTGATTCCAGAACATTAAGAAACAAAATAATCATACAAAAGTTAACATCAGACAAATTGTAGTATCTTTATACACTAAAGAGACTAAATTGAAACATGTTTATGCATTTAAGAATTATTTATTCAATAACTTTTACATAAATTAAAAAAATGTTTTATACTAGTGTAAGAGAAGGCTGAAAGAAACAGAGAGTGATATAAGCAAACACTAGGAAAAGCTTGGAAAAAAAGTAGTGGTAGGTAGAGTAACTACAAAGAGTCATGAATGAAGTCAAAACAAAACGTAACCTTAGGACTTGTATATATACATATTAAACCACAAAAACTTAATTTTAAGAATGACGTAGCACCCATAAAGAAGACATGCAGAATTTCTTATTTCTCAGCAGCATTTGCATTAACTTCCTGAAGAATGTCTTCTATTATCTAATTATCTCAAAAGTAGTTTAAAATTTAACCCAATTTTATAAAATTAATTTATGAGATCATTTTCTTATATTTAATTATATATTTTAATTTGATTATACTTTGAGTCAAGTGAATCTACTGTAAATAATGGAAAAAGTTAAAAATATATTATTTAGTTATTTGGATATTTTATGATATCTCAGTGGAATGAAATAAAAATAAAAAATTAGTGTGATCAATGTCTTTTAAGTGGGGGAGGTGGATTGGAGGATGGAGTTTATTAGAACGTAAATGAAGTATTTGTATGCATGTCACTTTGTGTTGTTTTAATTTTAAACATTTGGTTCGTTTACACTCTTGATTATTTCTATGGAAAAATGGAAGCATGACATAAGTCTCCACTTTAAAAGGTTCAAGAAATTTCCAAGCAACTTCCTTCATTTATCTTCATTTACAATAGTTAATTGATTATATATATATATATATATATATATATATATATATATATATATATATATATATATATATATATATATATATATAACCTTATATATAAATAAATAAATAAAAGAATTTGGAGAGTGATTTTTATCTTGGTTTATAAAGTTTTTTTCTTCTCTGTAATTGGTTCCTTTGTTCATTTCAAGCAGGTAGAATAGGTGTTTATAAAAAAAGTGAAGTTTAAATTTCTTCTATTTATAAAGAAGGTAATACATTATGTTGATAAACTTTTTTTTTTAAGATTGATTAATAAGCTTGAGCTTTTCTGATAAAGTAGTTAGCCTTATAGTCTTCCTTTAGATTTTTTTTTTTTTTTAACTTTCTATGTTTCCTTTTATGATATGTTTTCGTTGTTAAAATATGGAATGTTAATCATTGAGATGTCAAGTTTAGTAATAATATCTAATACGAGTTTCATAAAAATAAAAAGAGAATTAAATGACGGTGAGTTCAGAAAATAAGATTTTTTAATTAAATGTTATCAAATAATTATTTAATTTTCAATAATAAATGCTAAACTTTTGTTGACATGACTTAATTTTTAAGAAATTATATGAAAATGACTCTATAAAATTAGCACTTCTTACTCTTTTCTCTACCACATTATAAATTTCTGTAAAGAAAACTATTTTCCTAAATTTAATTTGTTTCCTCTCACTTTCTAAATTGTAGTGTAACTAAAGTAGTATTAACCTCGTTCAAAAAAAAAATATATACACACTTCATAGAAAACCACAAACGCCCAAATAATAATGGGAATCTCAAGTGAGGCACAAGAAAAATTCTGAGTTGAGGTGGTGGAAATTGTTCCATATTCTATTTCCTCCACAATTGTATTTATATGTTTTGTTACATTTACATATATTTACTAATTAAATATACAACCCTTACTCTTTGACCACGAACAAAATGTTGAAAAGGAAAGAATAACATTCAATTTAAAACAAATACAACGTTTTGAATTGATTTTATAATATTTTGTATTGATTTTACTGATATTAAAGAAAAAAGTGAATGATAATACCTGCACCGGATATATCTTCTTGGAGAGTGGATATGCTTCCAGCTACAGATTCCAGAACGGACCTGCATTATTTGGCATTATAATGTTGACTAAATCAAGATTTGCTTTGTTTTATTAATGTGCTGTGAAAGCTACTTAATCATTACAAATATTACTATGCGAAATTCAGCGCAACGAGATCGTGATTCGTGAATGAGATGTATACGATTCATTCACTAATCACATAATTAACTTCATTATACTTTCTTAGCATTACTTTATTCTCATTGAAGTGCTCATCTATGATGGCAAGACAATTTAATTGGTTAAGGAGGTTGAACCTTTTTTTATAATTACGTTTAGTACTTGTTTAGTGAAAAGTGTTTGTACAATGCGATCCTTGTCCCCTTTCATATTAATAGTTTTTGTACAAATTGGGATTATATTTTGATTTGTAGAATCAACTACTTGTTTGACACTTGTGATGTTTATAATTGTGGAAAGCTAACAAAAGGTCGTATAAAACCCTAGAACAAGTCTAGGATAGGATTTTTTTTTTTTTCCCAGAAGAGGCATCCAAAATCTGTGTGAGATGCAGAGGGGACAAAAACAATAGGGATGTAAGTACAATTTCTCCTACAATCTCGCTCTTAACTCAATTTTTTATTCAGCACATCAAGTATTTGGTTAGAAGAAAATAAAAGGGAGAAAAAAAAATGAGGCAAAGTCTCTCTTCCCTACTCTCCCTTGTTTCCTCTTCATTAAATTTTTTTTTCTTAGCCTAGTGATTTTATTTGACTTTTTAGATACATATAACAGTATATATGGTTAATTTAGAATGTATTTAGTGGGAAGGAAAATAAAATAAACGTGGTGATAGAAATAAGAGACAAATTTTTTAAATTGGTGTAATTTTTTTTTTGAAATTCTTGAAATGGTGAATTTTTTTATTTATTTTCGGATATGGGTAAATCGTGCATAGGAAACACGATATCATATTATTGTAAAGAAATCGTGACCCTATTCCACGATTTACTATAAGATTAAATGAAATCTTAAAAAGAGAACACGATCTTAATTTACTAGATGAAATTGTGCATCTAATATTTCAATTAATAAGTTAATTAATATAATGAGAATATTGTACAATTTTAATAGGGTTAATATTCTCCACCTATTCCTCTTCTGTTTTATTGGCATGTGTGATGTATTGCTAATGTGCAACTAAAATAAATGCACAGTTACAAAAGTGATTTTAATTATTGATAAAAATAATTGAAATTAAATTGAAACAAATGTGAAGTTAATTTGAAATTAAACAATAATATGGTTGAGGGGATTATTGTTTAAATTAAAATAAAAAATGATATTAGTATGAGATTTATATATTGAACTAACTTAAAAGTAAGTTTGATTTTGAAAAGAAAAATTAAATTAAATTACTATTTAGTTATAAAATATATTTAGCAAAATTAAGTTTAAGTTTGATATTTGAATTTAGTTACTAATATAAAAATAATTTAAAATAAAATTAAGATCTAGCAATAAATTTAGAATGAAAATTTTGAAAATATTATATAATTTTTTAAATAAATTTATTGTTAATTTTTAAATTATATTTATTATTAACTAAATCTATTTCATATATTAATAACTAAATTCATAGCATTTCCAGTAACCACTATTCTATTCAAATTAAATTAATTTTTTTACATTTATTTTAGTTACACATTGGCACAATAGATCACACGTATTATAATTTATTTTAGTAAATTAAGATGGTGTCATCTCTTTATGATTTCACACGTGTCTCTTATGATTTCACACGTGTCTCTTATATACGATTTATCCATATCTAGAAATAAAAAAAAAATATACCATTTCAGGAATTTCAAAAAAAAATTATACAATTTGGAAAATTTGCCGAAATAAGAAGAATGTTTTTTTTATTGATAATGACCACTGCTCATCTTTCCTAAAATGGAAGAAAGTCATCAGAATTTGAAATTATTGCAAATAATTTCCAGCAGTTATATCCGTTGGCAATATATTCACCCTTCTCTAGCCCAGACAGACAAGCAATCCACGGTGTCTTAACTTAATTATAAAAAGTGGCGCTTATAGAGCACAATTATTTTATAAAAAAAATAAAAATAATCTCAAATCTCTTAGTTGGAATATTTTCATTGATGGGTCCTATAAAAATAATTATGGGTCCGAATATGATTGCTTTGCTTTGTTTTTTCGACACATGACATTGTCATGTTTTTTATTATGTTTATCCAAATCCTTGATGCCACCTAATGGCATACAAAGGTTGAAGAGAATGACCTAGTTTTTTGGACATGTCACATAATCCTCTGTCGGGAGAATCACTTCGTAATTGCTGGAAGAGTTGGAAATTCAATTTATCTCAATAAATTCATCACGAAATATATTGAGAGCCAAATTCATCCTTCCAGGGCAGTTATATGATCTTTGAAGCAATGTATTTGCTTAACAATAACTTCTCAGGAGATTGGTCTAATAAACTTTAAAAACATTACAAACGGCGTTTTTTAATTATGCTAATAATAAAATTACTAGCATTATTGTTGTACTTGCATTATTAGAAAATGTATTTTTCAGTATTATCATTATCCCTAAGCACTAGACATTTAAGGCAAGTCTTTACATTAAGTCATGCTTTCTTCTTTACCATAAAGGAGTTCTTATAAACTTGTTTGGCTCAATTTATGTATGGTGTATGAATAGAAACATCAAGACATAGCAAGATGAAGATTATAAATTTTGTTGATGAGTCTGCCGATTAAAGATTCTCTGTAAATTTACAACTTTGCGTTTGGCTATTATAATCCAGCGGGGTTACTAGACTAAACTTCTATTTCGCGATCCTTATCATTGAGATTCGGCATGTTTCCTTCCCACAGCTCCATTAGTTCTCGTTTCATCCAAGAGATCACAATTACAGGTCCCAAGGTAGAAGGCACCTACATAAACCAACAAAAGGACCATTGTTTCAATTGAAACCAAACACATCATAAAATCAGCTGCACCAGGGTTAACGCGATTATTGTAAAATTTACATTAATATCTAAAAGCTTATGATCATCCCAGATTAAGCTTACTTTTCATTTTCGGTATGTATCAAAGCCCAAGGATTTCCTTCTATATTATGAAGAGATATTGATGTTTATTATGATCACAGTACACAAGAATGAAAAATGAGACAGGTTCCTGTTTAAATATTATTCATATAGGATATTTCCAACAGAGATGAGTTTGTATGCTCTTAATAATGGAGCACGATTAACAATCATGAGAATAAGAACTATGGAACATGTATCGCATTGTTTAAAATTCTACCAAGCAAATTAACTTCGAAAAATAATAGACATGCTATATGTACACTGTAACTTATGCACTGGGCCAATAGAAAGTAGTTATTATGACATTTTTAAACTTTGATACTAGAAAACAGTTGATAAAACGACAAACCAATAGCACTATACTAACAGTTCAATGTACAAACTTAATATATACCACATTTATCCAAGAACTAATATATACCACATTTATCCAAGAACTCTCCCTACTGAAATCAAAAATTGATTGCCAAAAAAGTGTTCAACAATTTCAGTTTACAGCTCCAGCGCAAATCTGGCAACTGTAACTTCTATTGATAAGTGCACCTAGGAGGAACATGGAACCAACTTTAATATGGGAAGCAAGGGTTACACAAGGGAAACTGTAAGTTCTACAGTTAAGTGCACCTAGGAGGTACATATAACCAACTTTTACAAGGGAAGAAAGGATTATACACAACGACTACTGTAACTTCCATTGTTAAGAGCACCTAGGAGGAAATAAGGAGTCAGCTTTTATGATCCATTGATAACTCGAGTAGTTCGTATTTTTACAAGCTAATTGCATCTCCTAAGTGTTTCTTTTGTTCTTATTCTTTGTTTTTAGCAGAGATTTGTATTTTTAATAGAAGATAGGTATTTTAGTGTTATATTAAAACTGTATTCTTAGACAGATTGTTTATATTTTCTACATTGACTAAGACTGACTGTTTCGTTTATGATTTTTTCTATAGATATCATTTTGAGTTAATTCTTGTTAAGGTAGATTCCTCACTTTAAGAACTTCAATGAAGACACTTGGATCATAAAGATTGCAAGTATTGAGCTAAAAAGAACAAATCACTCAAAGAAGCTGAACATAGAAAGCATTAGACGGTCTAGAAGCTGGAAGACAGTCTAGAATAGGATATCTTGTTGTTTCAGAGCACTATAAATAGGAAACTTTAGACACAATTAAGACGACGAATTTAAACATACACTCCTTCACTTATGTCTAGCTTACTTAAGAGTAGAGGTTAGTTAGTTAGTTTTCTGTTTTTACAGTTTAATGCAATTCAGTTTTATCTATTCGAGTTCTTCTACTTTCTCGTCTTCCACTTTTCTTTACTGTTTTCGCTTCTGCAATTTTACATTTGAAATATAATTAAATTCTGAAAATGGATAACAACAAATTCCAAACTATGTTAGACAATGTTCTGTTCAAGTTGTTTTCTTCTTTGAAATTGTTTTAGAATTGTGTTCTCAATTGAGAATTGTTTTCTTTGAATATACCAACCAATTGTTCCTGTGTTTTCTTCATTTAAAAAGGAATTCAGAAATGAGTTTCTGGCCTTCAAGGTTGAAGATGACTTAACCATGGTTTTTGTTTACTGTGACACGTTTCTTAAATGAAATTTTCTTCTCTTTACTACAATTCCTTCAAATTTCTACATTGATAATTCTGTGTTTACATTTCAATTGCAATTTCATTTTCAGTCATGTTCTATTTCTAGTTTTTACACATTTAGTTCATTAGACGGTCTCTGTTCCAGCTTTATTGTTTACCGCTTTAAGAATTTTACTGTTTCCTTTCAATTTCTGTTGTTTACATTTCTGCACTTTACATTCTTGCCTTCTATATTTCCATTAGACGCATAGTTTTGTATTGGTACCATTATTAGCCAGTCTAGTAGGTGATTGTTGACCAAACGCTCTGATAGTTGCAATTAGTTTTTAATTCTTGAATTTGTCTGTATTTTACTTGTTGCTTTAAATTTAGATAGTAGTTTTAATTCACTTTTACATTCATGCATTACTTGAACCGTCTAGTCTTACTTGAATAGTCTAATAGATGCTCTGTTTTTCATTTTGTTAATGCAATTTCGTTTTTCTGTCATTTTAATTCCAGATTTTGATTGCCATTAGGGTATCAATTCCAACTTTTAAAGTTTTCTTTCAGTTCTTTTACTCAACTCCAGTTATTTTCGATCTTTCATTTTTCTTATATTTTGTTTTTTGTTTCTTTACTATTCATCGTTTTCTCATTTATGTTTGATATAATTTCTTTCATTCAAACTTTCCCCTAATCTTAATTTGTCTAAGGAGAATATGAAGCAATGGATATGTACAAGATATATCTTTGGGGATTCCACCTAGGTTAGCCTTGTACTACATTAGGGGGAACTTAGTTTTGTTTGAAATACTCGATGCGACTAACGGGTTATCACCCATCAAAAGGCCAATAATTGTATAACATTGGCAAATAGATTGATGAACAGTCTCCTGTTTTAATCTATTTAGTTTAACCCAAAAAAATTCTGGCAAAATCATCTTCATTTTGAATTTCAAGATGGCAATTCTTCAAGTTGGTGTGCCATACTAATAGATTAGATAGAGAAATAACAAAGCTAAAATGAGTAATAACTGTGACTACTTCCTTTTATCTGTCACACAACCTAAAATCTCCCAATATATAAAGAAATAAAGGAATTTCCAATTGTGTGCCCATGAGCACATCAAAAGAGTCAAGAAGGTTTTTTTATCAGAAAAAAAAAAAAAAAAGCTTTTGTTACATCAAAAAGACAAAAGTCATTCTATACTATCAATTTTGAGTAACTATAAGTGTTTAATAAGGTGTATTTAATGTCTTCCCTGCTCATGGGCACACAAATAGAAAAATCTATATTCAAAATATGATAAGAACACAAGTTCTGGAACAAATAATGTAAAAAGGAAAGCTAGCAAAGAAACCAGTATTATGACAAGAATAAAAAGAAAAACAGAAGTACCAGATAAAGAAGTGCTGGTTGAGGTGAGTGAGTCAAGACACCGGCAGCCAAAGCAGTTACCAAACCAATGGCATACCCAGGTAGTGCATACCATATGTATTTGTGCCCCTTAGAGGAATGTAACTCAAATAGATTTACTGTGTCCCTGCTTTTGCGATAATCAAAGCAGAGGACTAAAGCCAGGAGCATTCCTGGGATAGCCTATAAAAAGATGAGCAAAAATTATAAAACATGGTCATCCTACGTTGATATTGAAAACAAATAATTGATAGTCTATAAAACACGACCACTAGAGCACAAAGAAAGCATCTAACTTATCATATTCAATGTAATCCCACAACATAAATTTCAATCAAATCGAACCACCTTGCACCATGAGAAGTTAAGAACCCTTTCAAACTTCGGACCAATATAAATTGATTCAGGGGAAGGAGGTTACAGCAACATGTACAGTACAGTACAGTGGACAATGACCATATTTCTTTTTTTTTTCGTTTTTATTGCTCTTGCATATGATATGACATAAAATTCCCTGCAAAGGGATTCAAAATCATAATGATAATAAATGTCACTCCACATAACCTACATAAAACATAGCAAGGCCTGATCCATGAAGAAAACAAGAGAAAGAAGTGCAAGGCATTTAAAATTGGCAAAACCAATTTAAATCAAGCAACATGAAACTTTCCATATATTTTGCACGTTAAATCCACCACAATACAGTACTTCCTGTGACAGTAAACAATTAAGAAGACAATCTAAAACTAGCAACACTAACAGACAAATTCACATATCGTTACAGATAGAGGGTAAGAATGCCATACCATGTCTCCTAAACCAAGCATCATGAAGTCTGTCGCATTCTCTCCAGGGACAACACCGCCCAGCAAATTTCTTGGAAAAACAATCTTTACAGGCAACTCTAATTTCTTAGTTATTAGTTGCAACCCAGGAAGGCTTAAACTATTAGCAACTGTGTGCACGGGATTTGATGCTTGCTGCGTTGCTACTGATACCATGACATTTGCACCAAAAAATCTTTCAGAGAAGAAAACCCAAAAAATGTCATATACGAATAGACAAAAAAGGAGCATTGCACAAATCTTGATGTTTGGGAGACGCACATGGCTTACAAATGCAATGCATATAGATATGCCCAATAAATTATTCAGTATCCAATGACCAGAAACAAGCCAAGACGCAACTAAGAAAGTGCAAACTACCAGCAGTATTGCTTGGAGTCGTGTGAAAGATTTTGAGCAACATCGTGAAACAAATGGATCAGCTAAACCAAACTGTGTCTTTAAATAGGCAACATAAGGAGACAAGCAGAAGAAAAGGGAAGAAGCCGACGCAATGGCAGTGAATGCAGTGAGAAGCTGCGAGACAGATGAGAACAAATAGAACATCAAAAGCAAGCTAAAAGAGCTCATCACAGGGATCATCAATGCTTGTGACCTATCCAATGTAATGGATGCTTCTGATAAGTCACGATTACGCTCCATTTCCTTGCCATAATTTAGAGCTCGAAATGCAGATCCAAATGTCACAGCCACTGCTGTAGTGATAAGTGTGACAGGTGCAGGCTCAAGCAAATACAAAAGTTTCCAAAGGGATTCCATCATACAAGTGGCACAATTATCTGAAGCCTACTTTCATGCATACAAAACCCAACACCTGTAACTTTACAACCAAAGTTGCACAGTTTTAATTTTGAAGACAAAATCCTAAGCAGTTAAAACCGTGCAACCTGCATAAATCAAATGAACCTTGTAAGCACGTGCAAGTATTTAATTGAGAAACAAATTTGTAACAAAAACACTTTTAGATTCAGAAGCTATATTTCCATTTCTACACATAAAAACAAAAACAAAAAAAGGTTTTCTCTAAGGTCTACCCACTACAGCGGTAGTGTCATCCCTCTAAAGCAAACAAACCAATCAGAACATGTTCACATTATCGTTTTATTTACCCCAAATCGAAGTTCGATAGATTTCTTTCTTGATTTCAACAAAGCAATTAAATTGAATAATATACCCAAAATTCTCTTAATCCCTTTATTCTTCTTTATCACGATCACATCTATTAACCACACACAAAAAGCGCACTACCACCGACCCGCATCGCAAAAGTTTAAGATTTTGAATCGTGGGTTAAAAATTTAGCACATCAGCCATGATTAAAACCCACCGGGGAGATTGAAGCGAAGTGCGTTACGACAAATGGAAAAAAAGGAAATTGGGGAATTAGGGTTTAGGGAAAGACTTACCTTGGACTTTTGCAGAGGTTAGAGAGACCCTTTGCTTTCTGTGCGCTCAACAAAGATAGCACCCCATTTCTCCAAAGTGATGTGAATCTCAACTTATCTATATTTTTATTTTTGCCCACCACTTTCACTTATTTTCCATGTTTCCCCTGATTTTTTTTATAGGATAAATGACATTTTTACTAACAAATTAGTAAATTCATTATAATTTAGTTTTGAAAAATAAATCTGATCTAATATATAGAAAGTATGATGATTTTTTATAAAATGGGCTGTTATTGAAATATAATGTTTAAAGATAAATTTGATATTAAGTTTTATTATTAAAGGATAATTTAATATTTAACTGTAAAAAGTTATATAGCAAAGATGTAGTTTTATTTTTGTCTACCATAACCACAATAAAAAATAAGAACCTATTCATTTTTTGAGACATGGAACTTACCAAATGGATTTTGCAAGTTTAAGGAACCCAAATATCTAACCACTGTGTTGTGTTTATTATTCGAGATAGACAGAATAAATGACTAGAATTGAACTACGAAACTAGTATAATAAAATAAAAGTAAAAGAAAACATATAACAATTTGTAAAATTGGATCAAATTTGTCTATACTGCTTTCAAATTATCAAATAATTTTTTTTAATATTAGACATGTTATTAAATTCCTTTTATTTTTAAATTTATAAAAATATATATCATATAAATTTAATATATTAATAAAATTAAAAAAAAAATATTATTAGTAAGGATCTAGAAAATAGTTGTAGAGTATGTGTGATACAAGAAGAATGATAATTAAATATCTTCTTATTAAAGTCAAAGTTTATGTAAATAGAAAAATTAAGTTATTTGAGTCTTATTTTTCTAAAACTATAATTTCTCCACAACCATCCATCTTAACCTTTTATACCTTCTTTTTAATTCTTTGACTTTTATTGTCATCAGATTGAGAATCAAATCTTGCTTTTAGACTCATAATGGTGAAAAAACACTTTTGTCTATTTAGATTTTGAATTTGAATAAGTTCTGTCATATTTTTCCTTAGAATTAGTTTATGATTATTTGTTTTCCCTTGAAAATAGTGCTTGCATGTGGTGCTTGATGTTTCAGAGTGAGTCTTTGTTTTATTAGCTTAGTATTTTAATAGTGTAGGTTAGAGCTATCTCGGTGATTTATAGGCATGGAGCCCTTTCGTGAGAATTTTGCTTCTTTCTAGTTAAGAAAAACTATTTAAATTGTCTTTTTAGAGGTTATTTCTATTATAATCATAGGTTAAGATATGTGTATATAAATGTGACTTGACAACAATATTCTAAATTTCTCATAGGTCTGAACTGGATTGTTGATTTGAGTGAATTGGGTTGATCATGTGTTAAAAAGCTTTATTTTCAATACTGTTTGTTGTTATAAATTGTGAATGAACACAAGTCATGAATATGTTTCCCATTTGGAATGGCATGGATGAATTGGGGTTTGATTAAATTGGTATTGCTCTGAATAATAAGTTGAACTTAAAAGTTAAAGGTAATAAAGTATATGAGTTTGGTAGTTATATAGGTATTTATGGAAAAACTCAGACCTCACAGCACCAGCACCAAAGATGAGTTAAGATTTGATTATGATGATCTGTTTGGTAGTTGGTAATTGAATGATAGTAATGTTTACATTTTTTAAAATTGTGAAAAACATATTTAGGTTTGAAAATTATGAATATGTGCTGGGCGAGATTCAAAGGATGGTGTTCTCAGGTATGATCACACCGTGCACAACTCTTGGAGTACCGAACACGACAAGCCTAGGCACTAGTGCATGGGTCAGACATGACTCTGATTGAGTTTTTAATTTGATATGTTATATGATTTTCATTTTTATTTATAGTTCTACACATCTTTAAAATTTATAATTAAAAGGAATGATTTATGATTGATAGCACATTGAATTCGTTTTTTTGAACAGCCAAAAATAAAATGAATAAAAAAGAGCACTTAAGGAGTGCACCAACCCTTTTACAAAATGAAAAAACAAGAAAGGACTACAAAGCAATACCACTCTACAGAAAAAAAACGAAGACAAAAAAAGGTAGAACACCTAGCAGTAATACTAAAAAGCTCACCTACTTGAAAAGAAACTAAACTATTAACCAAACAAAAAAGACGTTTCCGTTCCAGTACCAACCCTTGTAGCTTCCTTGTAAACCAATCCCAATACAATGGTATGCCTCTGACTGTGGCCACAAATCTCAAAACAAACACCTGTACAACACAGGAAAACCAAAACTACTACACAAGAAAGTAAAAGTACTAACACATTAGTACAACCCCGCAAAACTCCTCAAAAACATACTTGAGCTAGTCCAGGGTATCAAGACACTTAAGAGGAGCAAAGTCTAGTCTGAATAAGAGAATGCAACTCTCTTAAACTTATTCTTAAGCCAACACCAACCCTTGAGCTGAGCTAGAGTAAAAATCTCTATAACATCTACTAACCCTATGTTAAAAATGACCTTATTCCTATGGTTCCATAGCTCCGTCACTATAGCCACCCACATCCCTTTCGAAGATAAATTAACACACTGACGCCAGCTTACAAGACCAAAACTCTGAAAGTGAATAGTGATAGACTCATGTCAGACATTGACATTTCCAACCCACCTCTCACACTGATCCCAAACATTCTGGGCCACCTTGCACGTGGTGAATAAATGTTGTCCTGACTCTTCGTATTCTTGACACAGTGGGCAAGACAAGTCCGTCAATTGCATACCTCTTTTAGCTAAGTTAAGTCTGGTTGGTAGTCTATCTAACAGTAACCTCCAAGCACAAACCACTGTCGATGGAACAATCTTAAGAGTCTATAACAACTAAAAGATCTCAGACACCTGCATTTGGTCCTCCTTGTTCAGCACACTATACCCGGATTTAACAGTATACTCTTGATTGCTATCACTGTCTCCTACCCACACCAGCCTATCCTGATCACTTAAGCGCCAACGGACATTAGAAATCATAGCCAGCAGTTGTTCTTCTTCGAGCTTATCCCAAACAAACGTCTCCCTGCGCCAACCTAAACACCACCTGGAGCACCCTTCGCTAGTAATGTTCCCCCTTAGGACAAGGTCACCCACCACACTTTCTAAATACTAAGAGATCGTAAACAATCTTGGAAACTTGTCTTTCAACACCTGACCGTCCACCCATCTATCTTTCCAAAAATTAACCCACCTATCATCCCCTAGAATCCACTGACATCTACGGTCGAACCAAAGACCTAGATCACCCTTATCAAAGATCCTACAAACATCCTACCACCAAGCAGAGTGAGACCTGTGGACCGAAGTAGCATCCATATTCCTCCAGTTACCATACCTAGCTTCTAAGATCTCTCTCCACAACCCCTCACCAGGTAACCTATACCTCCAATTCCACTTAGCTAACAAAGCATCATTAAAACATTCAATGTCCTTTATTCCCAAGCCACCGACTTCAACTGGACTACACACCTTATTCCAATTAACCCAAGCAATCTTCCTTTCTTCAAAACCCCAACCCCAGAGGAACTTAGCTTGGATTCTCCTAATATGGTTATAAACAGCAATCGGTGCCTTAAAGAACGAGAAGTAAAAAAGAGGAAAAGCAGTGATGATAGACTTAATTAAACAAATCCTCCCTGTCATAGAAAACAATCTACCCTTCCAACTAGAAAGTCTTGACTTAATTTTATCGACAATTGGATTCCAAAACGTAATTCTCCTAGGGTTACCTCCAATAGTGATACCCAGGTACTTAAAAGGAAGCTGCATTTGCCGACAGTTTAAGCACTTAGAATAGACCAACTTATCTAGTAAGGAAATACCCACAACCCCGATAGCACTCTTGTGGAAGTTAACCCTAAGCCCTGAAACCAACTCGAAGCTCCTCAGCATTGCTTTAACAACCAACACATTATGCAAAGAAGGCTCACAGAAAAAAAGAGTATCATCTGCAAATTGCAACAGATCCACCTTCACTCTTCCAGTGCCTACTGTCACACCACTGAACACATTTGCTCTTTTAGCTTCCCTCACTAAACCAGTAAGACCCTCCGCTACTATAAGAAACAGAAAAGGCGCCAACGGATCACCTTGCCTGAGTCCCCTTTTAGGTCTAAATTCCTCTGTAGGACTACCATTCACAAGTACCGATACAGTCGTTGACTCCAAACAAGCTCTTATCCACCTAATCCATTTGCAACTGAAACCTAATCTGCCCATCATATAGTACAAAAACTTCCAGTCCGCTGAGTCATATGCTTTTTCAAAATCCACTTTCATGAAAACTCCACTTTTCTTATCCTTCTTCAGGTAATCCACTGTTCCGTTAGCCACCAAAACACTATCCAAAAGACCCCTACCACCAAGAAAAACATATTGGTTAATATCAATGACTAGATAAAACTTTCTTGAGTCTATTTGCCAACACCTTGGACAAGATTTTGTACACACATCCCACTAACGAAATTGGTCTAAAGTCATTCAAATTGGAGGGATTATCCTTCTTTAGAACCAAAGTAATGAAAGACGCATTACACCCTCTCGGAATAAAACCAGTATCTTGAAACCATAAAAATGCCCTGACAATATCCTTACCAATAACATCCCAATTATTCTTAATGAAGAAGAAATTATAACTGTCTGGTCCAGGGCATTTAGAGTTACCACATTGGCTCACTACTTCTAAAATCTCTGACTCAAAAATAAAGGAACACAACATCTCATTATCAGCCCGGTAATGTTCTTAAAACTCACACCATCCAGATTCAACTTAAGTCCTGGTAGAGCCTCAAATCTTCTCTCAAAATAGCTCTTAATGTGGCATTTAACCCTACAAGGTTCTTCACACCAAACACCATTAATACGCAGCCCCACAATGTCATTCTTAGCCCTCCGCCACCTCAAACTGGAGTGAAAGAATCTTGAATTGGTATCCCCATTATTTAACCATTCAACTCCCGCCTTCTGCTTAGTCATAGTAACTTCTCTTTCGTTCAAAGTTCTCAGTTGACTTAGCATCTCCACCCTCTTAACCCTCTTGTCATCTTGGAGAGTTCCTTCATCATCACACTGATCTAACTCGCTAATCTCATCAATCAATTTTAGTCTTGCAATCTTATCGCTAACAAAAACTTCCTTATTCCAACGTTTGATCTACAATTTCATCCATTTAAGTTTATCCCTGAGATTTTCCATACTGCTCCCACTATGAACGGAAGTATCCCAAGCCTTTTTAACAACCTCTTTGAATCCCAAAGACTGCTACCAGACATCAAAAGTGCGAAAGGGTTTCGGAACCCAATCTACAATACTGTTCTTAACAACTAAAGCACAATGATCAGAGACCTGTCTAATCTGCACAAATTGCTTGGATCCCTGCCATTGAAGCAACCACTCATCGGACACAAGAACTCGATCAAGTCTGCTCCTAGCTGTTCCATTGGGTCTGTACCAAGTAAATTTTCTCCCGACAATTGGGATATCCCTCAAGGCACACCTCTCAATAAAATCATTAAACCTAGCCAAATCACACGAATTAACCATCCCACTATGGATCCCTTTCCTTTCTGCAACAGATCGGACCAAAATCACCAATCAAACATCTGATAGGACTGTTAACATTAACCATAAGAGCTTCAATTTCTCTCCAAAGTAACACTTTTTCTCTATTAGTGCAAGGAGCGTAAACATTAATAACAACAACTTTAACTCCAGAATCATAGTCCCCACTCTTATAAGTACCTTCAATTAAAATAAATCTACTTCCTTCCACAGACCTTGAGCATGAAAACACCTTATTGTCCCACATAGTCAAGATACCCCCTCTCTCTCTCTGTCTGTCCCTCTATGGACCCAACTGATATCATTATTACCCCATAAACTATAACATTTAGAAGCACCCAGATTAGATAACTTTGTCTCTTGCACTAACAACAATCCGAGATTTTCCTTAGAGATCCTATCTCTCAAATACTTCCACTTAACAACCCCTCCCAATCCCCTAATATTAATACTAACAACCTTCATCGAACTTGATTCCCTTCCTCATGTGATGCTTCCCGCATCAATAAGTTATCCCGATCCTCCATCTCAGAAAACTTCTGAAGAATACTTTCTTCGCTTTCCTGACATACCACACCTATATCCTTTGCTATCCCCCATAATCTGAGTTCCTCCATTCCATTTTCCTCAGCTCTTAACCTCTTGTTACAGTTAAAAGTATTTGAATCATTTAAGGTGTTGGACAGAGAAGGAGTTAACAACTTGGACTTATCACGTGTTGTAGTTGCACCGTTTAACGTTGCAAAGTCCCTCCTAGTGCTTGACTCGCCTCTGTACCTCCTCCTCGAGTAAGTAAAGAGTGTTGGATCACCTTGCACGACACTGATTAACCTGAAGCAACCCTCACCTTCAGGCTCCACATCTTGTACGTCGTTGACACTTCTAGCATCACCTCTTATATCCAGGCCAACAACAACTCTAACGTCTAACACTCCCAGTTGTTGGCTCCACCAGCATCCAGCACCTCGACGTCGTCAGTAGCTCCACCAGTGTCCAACACCTCAGCGTCGTCATCGATGTCTAAGCCGTCGGCCACACCAACGCCATGCACCACCCTATAATTCATTTCTGCCCCTCATAACTTCACTACACCACTACAAAGCCCTCCACCTGCTACGACATCCTCCACAACCACGTCACTAGGGCACCCAACATTCGTGAAAGAAGATTGGGCTTTCAGCCCAATATTTACCTCCAAACCTCCTACCTTCGACTCCCCTTCACAGGCTCAACGGATGTCAACGTTCAAGAGTGCATTAGAAAGTGACAACTCACACTTTTCTTCCAGCCGTTGGAGATTTGCTACATTTGTGAATAATTCCTCTTCGGGTGTTGTAGTACTCTGCATTATTACCACTTTAGTATTATTAGGCACTTTTTGGACCAGACTTTCCATTTCCATGCAAGGTTCCTGCAAAACCTCCCTTCCACCTTCCAACGTACCTGCAAAGCGATGCGACACCTCAAGAGATCGCCTAGAATCGTGTCCGCCGTGGTCGAAGTAGTTCTGGCCAAACCCGTCGCCCACCTCCGCGTCCCTGTTCAATGCCGCTGCACTTGTCTCCCACCTATCACCACCTGAGTGAATGCTATCCTCCACCTTAGTTTCCATAGATAAGCTAGAGTCTGAGACGACGTCCTCTTTATACAGCGACTAAACGAATCGGGTTCTACAAATGAACTTTCCTCTTCCACTGAAACTTGGTACACTGAATCATTTATCCACATTTCTTGACAAACATGAACCTTGGATGCCACTTCCGAACACACCTTCAACCGTGCATACTCAAGTTGCTCCCAGTTCAAAGTTGCCTCGTCCACATCCACTAGCGTGCCAGTGTTACCCAAAACCTTGCGAAAGCAATCCACTGTCCACAATGTCAAGGGCAAACCTCTACACCTGGTCTAAACAACTTTCTTTCCTATCGCTATACCGTTCCCCTAAGGTTTGAGCATTACAAAAATCTTGCACAGCCTTTCCTTGTTCCCTTCAATTACTTCATCGAGCTTCACCCCATCTTGGCTAGAAAGAAGCACCTGTTTATCACCTAAGTACCTCACTCTGATAGAGTCGTTCGTGAAGCATATCCTCACGTAACACTGACAGGGGCATGTAATCTCCCATAGTCCCCACCCAACTCCCCTGAAGCCAAGAAAGCTTAAGTGGTTCAGAAGATATTATTTTACCCTTCCACTCAAGCTTACCAGGCTTTGCTACAGCGTTACTGAAGTTATTAATGATATTCCGTTGCACCTTACTCCGATTCCCCTCCTTCATCTTCCACTGTTGAATAGTCTTCCACTCCAGATCTGGCTTTTGAGATTTAGGTTCTTGATTAACTTTCACGGGTGGATGTACAGTAGCCTGCACTGTAGTATGCGGGAATTCGTGCTTGCGGTACCTCGGAAGATTAGCAAACAATTTCATATTTCCTATACGAATAGAGTCTAGCTCCGATTCCAGCTTGGGAACATTCTTAACGTTGCAGAATCTTACGAAGCCAAACCTACTCCCCCACCGGTTCAGTTTATTAGAAATGAAAACTTCTTCTACTCTCCCCCACCATTGAAATATTTCCATCATATCTCGCTCTCCGAAACTATTGGGAAAGTGTGAGAAGAAGAAGGTTGTAACCTTCCAAGGCTTAACGTCCCTACCAAATATGTTTGGCATTCGAAGAAGCCATGGCAACACCTTCCTAGAAAGAACAGAACAATGAAGAGAGAGAAAGCTAAATGTGGATATATTATAGCATATTGAATAATGTTTAATTATACAATTACTTTAGTGAGTTTGAAATTTAAGGAAAATATGATTATGATAGTGATTGATGTATGAATGAGGTTGAGTGGTGATCTTGAAATAATATTTTTAAGAAAGGAGATACAAACTAATAGGATGTGCATTTTCTAAGAATTTGCCTTAAGGAGATATCCTAACTCTATTGATGAATTAGAATCATATAGATTACAATCACAAGGTTGTGAGATTCGAAAGAAGTTTATATGGATAACTATAGTTTGAAATATTTAGGCAGAAAATACCATATGCATTGACATGTCATACGAAGTATGATGAGAGATTGATGAATTTTTTGTGTTATGACTATACGAGCTCACATTGAAAGTAGTATGATAGGTGCAGATTTTTAAGTCTGATTCAATGTAGGATATAAAATTAGATATAAAACTAGAGTATTTGTGTGTCAATAAAGTCTTAATACGATAATATTGAATTATGTATACGTATGAAATTGGAAGTTTAGAATAAATTAAAGAAAAACAAAGTATGTATGTGAATGTTATGCTTTTATTGAAAAAAATAATATAAATCTTATTAATTTTTCCTTATAAATCTTTAACTTACTTTTTGTGTTATATGTTATTTGTTTTGTTTGAAATTTTGGTGATAATAATATATTATACTGTGCGCATATAATTTTAGTATATCATATAGTTTTTCAATAAACTTAAAAATAGAAGGTATAATTATATTAAATGTTTAAATATTTTGAATACCTTCATAATATATATTATAATAATAATAATAATAATAATAGAGTGTTACTGTATTAAATTGACAAATAACTTTACAATTCAAATTTGTACAACTAGTTCTTTAATACAACGATATATTTTTGTGATAAAGTATTTAGAAGATTTAATTATTTTAATATAAATACGATTAATCACTTCTAAATTTCAATATATTTATCATCAATATGTATTCTTTATTTTTTATAGACAAATTTGCTCGGTAATTATAGAAAATAACAAATCATTACCCATTTATAAATTTAGTTTTCATGTTCATACTTTGAATCATCAAATCTCAGTTTTTTTAAAATAAAATAGTACATATTAAAATTTCTATAATTTTGTCAAATATTGGCTAATGTTTATATTATAACTTTGATTAGTCGTTTTTAAAGATAAAGATGTTTACTACTATATTTTCTTTATCTTGTGCTACACAAGTTTACTCTGTATTTTATTTTTATATTAATCTTTCATGTTCAAACTTTGACTTTTCAAATCAAAGTCTGATTTAGAAATCCTTCAATTTAAATATGTTTTTCTCAAATTTTGATTATTACACACAGCTTTATGCTCAAAATTTTTATCCCTAACATATTTATTTAAACTAATACACAATGCACCATATAAAATTCATTGAATAATTTTTTTTAATCGAATGGTGGATTTTTTTAATAAAATATTATTAAAAATGATCAATTTTTATATTATAAACGATATTAGTAATTTTTAAACACTAAGATAGGTTTTAGTATGTATTCTTATTATTCTGATACATTAGGTTATTATTTTATAGATTTTTTTTATATCCATAAAAACTTAAATTATTAATTATTTAAAATTGTTCACATTAAAAATTTATTTTGTGTTAAAATTTTGAATCCCAGTCCAACGTTAATATTTTAAAAAGTATAGAAGTTTCATTTCATTTATCAATTTCGTACTTTTAAAGAAATACTTTCTAACCTTTATTTACTATATTTTACACTTGTCTTTATATAATAATAAAATCTTATCAGAAGATAATATATATATATATATATATATATATATAATAGATTTAATCTTAATTTTAAAAAGTGTAAAACAAATAAGTAAAAAATTCAGGAAAAATATAGGAAATAGATTAAAAAAATCTAAAAGTGTAGGAGCTGAAATCACTATTTGAAGAATTGACTTATTGTTGATTATTCAAGTTCATTTGGTTTTAATTTTTCCAGTACTTTAGAAAAAAACTTTATAAAACAAAATAGGCAAAAACTTCTTGCACCCTATCACTTTTGATCTAAAACCCATCACTTTTCAAAAAAATCAAAAATATCCATTAGATAAAAAATAAATTTTGAAAAGTACTTCTCGAAATATTTTCCAGAATTTCTAATTTTGGAAAAGACATTTTGAATTATATTTCCAAAATATAGATTTATGTTTCGAAAAAGTATTTTTTTTAAAGTTTCCAAAAAATATTTTACAATGAGAATATTTCTATACTTTCGCATCCTTGATGGGCTGTGCATCATAATTGATGGGCAATTGCTTCCTGCACTCTCAGTTCTTCATAATACCATAAATGCCCTGTACGGAATATTAAAAAGAAGGAGTGGTGCTTGGGTGATGCATAACTTTCTAGGGAGTGTAGTATTGGGTGGCTTAAGGTCTAAACATGTAAATTAATTGCTTTAGATCTCAAAATCTCAAATCTCTTAAAAAAATTTAATACTCATATATTATTATAAAATAAAAGAATATTTAATTTTAAAATTATATTAAAAAAAAAATTTAAAATATCTTAACTAACTTTAACTTAAAGTTTATATGGATGCTATAAATATTTTTTAATGACTTTAAATTTTTATTAATACTATAAATATTATTTAATAAATAATATTTTTGAATTTTTCTTATAATAAATTAATAATATTAAAAAAATAAACTGAACAGTTAAGGAATCCTAAGAAACTTTTTAATTTTTCTATCTCTTTCCTGTATTTTAAATTCACATCATTTCTTTATATGTCATTTCACTATCTGACTCTTTCACTTCGCTCTTTCTTTTTTTTATTTATCTCCTTTCTTCCTTCATTCTTTTGTCTCTTTATTCTTCCCTAATATTATCTCAATTCGTTTCCAATTTCAAATTTGTTTATTTGTGTTCACTTTTATTTCTTTTAGGTGTATCAATATCAGGTAATTACAAATAACATCAGGTTGATGAATTGATCTCAATTTTTTTATTTTTTATTATTGTTTAATTAATCTAAAAATAATTTATGCAGATTTAAGGAAGATAATTTAAAATTTATAAATTATATTCAAGACTTATCAAAAGACAGGATCAGAAGACTTGAGACTTAAGACTTCAAGACAACAAAGGTGATATATATTATAGTTTTTTTTTAATTTCATATAAAATTATACAAATATGTTAATTATAAGATTCAGGTTATTCAAAACTTCAAAAAAATAGAAGAGTTGAACTTTTGGTTCAATCACACAAAGGGGTTATGAATAAATTTATAAAAATAAACAAAAAAAAAGAATTAGAAAATATAGGTCAGTCTTTTTTGAAGAATATAACAACAAGGGAGATCATAAGTTTGATTCTCAAACTCATGATAATAATTATGATTCAATGAATTTACTAGACAAAATGATTATAATATTGAAAATATATATGATCCAAGTCAATGATAAGATATTAATATGAATTTGAGAGACTTATTAATATAAGAAGGCCCTATTAGGATAACTGATCTAGATTTTTCAAAATATAAATACTCAAGACACATTTTTGTATTATACTACATCCAAAAATTATCTAATGGGGAGAAACATGAAAGAAGATGACTCATTTATTTTATAGATTTAGATAGAGTATTCTGTTTTTGTTGTAAAATATTTAATGTTATTGGTTGTACTAGTAACTAGGCAATGAAGGTAGTAGAGATTGGAGAAATCTTAGTACTAAGTTAAAGAGCCATGAAATAAGTGATGAACACATGAATGCGCATGGATTGATCTGGAAATGTGATTGTCAACAGATAAAACAATAGATAAACATGCTCAAGAATAAATAAATAAAGATAAAGAACACTTGAGAAAGGTGTTATTAAGAATTATTGTTATTATTAAAATCCTTGGTAAAAATAGCTTAGCCTTGCATAGAAAAGTTGAAAAGATTTACCAAGAAAGTAATGAAAACTTTTTAAGTTTGATAGAAATGATTGCAGAATTTGATCCAATTATGCAAGAACATATTCATCGAATTAAAAATGAATGACGAAATTCATAATCATTACTTTCGACATAATATGCAAAATGAGTTGATAAATTTGTTCGTAAGTGAAATAAAAACAAAAATTGTAAAAAAAAATTATGAATGTGAAATATTATTCAATTATACTTGACTGTACTCCATATACAAGTCATCAAGAACAAATATCTTTTGTATTATGATGTGTGGATATTTTATCAACTTCAATACAAGTTAATGAGTATTTTTTAGAATTTTTAAAAGTAAATGATACAAGTGAAAAATGTTGAAAGTAATGATGATCCTAAAATAAAAAACGAAGATGAGTGTTTAACAACTTATGAATTTGAAAATTTTGAATTTTTGTTAGGCATGACTATTTAGTATGATATATTATTTGTAGTTAACTCAGTTAGTAAAAATTTACAATTAAAAGATATGCGTATCAATATGCTATTGAACAATTAAAATGTGTTCTTTCATTTTTTTTGAAACATATAGAGAAAATGAATTTGAAAATGTATTTATTTCTGTCAAAGAAATTGCTTTTGAAATAGATGTAGAGCAAGTTTGGTGAAAAAGGAACCAGTGGGACACAAAAAAAAACAATTTGATGAAAATATTGAGAATGAAGTTATGAAATCACCTCAAAAGTCATTTAGAATTAATTATTTTTTATATATTGTAGATAAAACAATTACCACACTCTAAAATAGGTTTGAACAATCTAAAATATATGAAGCTCTTTTTGGTTTTTTATTTAATATTAAAAAATTAAAGTCATTGAATTGTGTATTTTTGAAAGATAAATGCTTAAACCTTGAAAAATATTTGAATCATGATAATTTGTTAGATCTTGATGACTTAGATTTATTTTATGAATTAAATATTTTAAAGGAGATTATAAAATTGGAAAATGATAAACCAATTGACATTCTTTATTATATAAAAAAATAATTTTTTTTCTAAATATATATATAACATATAAAATAATGTTAATAATTTCAGTCCTTTAAACTTAAAAAAGTTTTTCAAACTAATAATTATTTAAAATTAATAATGTCTTAACAAAAATTAAACCAATTAACTTTATTATCTGTTAGAAAAGATATAGAACTTATTTTTTAATTCACTTTGTACCTCTTAACATCTTGAGCTGTCAGTGGTACGGTGGTGGGTGGTACACAACTTCTCTAACGAGTGTCTTGGTTAGTGGAGGTGTGGATTTTTATTTTGTACGTTTATTTAGTGTAGGGGATGCAATTTACGTTGAGGATGCTTTTGGAAATCGTTTCTAGAATTAGCTTACGGAAAACGAAATGCAAAAGTGTTTGAGAGGTGCATGAAATGGGTTACGAAAAGTATTTTTGGTAGTGATTTTTATTTTATGAAAAATGTTTTTTGGAAAGAGTTGTAAGAAAAATTAAGTTACGGAAAAAATATTCCAGAATAGAAAATAAACTTACATAAAATGTTTTCCGTAATGTTTTTTTCTTTTCTAGATTTTGTTTTAACACTTGTTATTTTCGAAAGAAATGATCAGCTTTCTGCAGTATCGTGTATCCTTTCTTTCTACAATCACTTTCAGTTGTCAACGTTCCACTTGTTTTTCTTTATTCTTGCGTTTGATATCTTTCGGGCCTTTCTTATGGATGATGCAAGGGCAATGTCCATAGTGTTTCGGTAAAAGTCAGCGATATCTTGTAGCAAATGGAGGATTATTATTACCTTTTAATTTTGGAAATGCTCTCCTTTTTACACTACATTTTGAAATATTCTAAAATTGAAAATGCTAAATTCAAATTTGAGGTAAAACCCATCTTTGACAGAATATCAAATTTGTTAATGTCATGATTTTTGTACTATTTGGCAGGAAGACACAGGTGGGTTGAATATGCAAACAAATCTAAGTATAATGCCTCCCCGAATTCTGTAGAATAAATAATTTGAAATTATATTTCAGAAAATATTTTTCGGAAATTAACTTTCCCCTTCTAGAAAATGTGGGGTGGAGAAAGCAATTGCCCAAATAATGACGTGCAAGAAGTTTTTGCCAACAAAATAATCTAAAACCCAGTCAAAAAACTAAAGACGAGTTCTTTCTGTATCCTAATACGTTCTTCTTACACCTTAATAAAAAAATTTTAATACTACAGTTGTCTTTATATGAGAACCGGATAGCACCTCCATCCGGTTGTCATTTAAAAAAAAATTAACAACTGAATGAAGGTGTGATCCGGTTTTCATTTCTAAATCAAAATGATAATCGAATGAAACTCATCCGGTTCTCATAGTCCAAATCGAAAACAAATTAATTTTTCAATTTAAACTATGAGAATCAGATGAGTTTCATCCTGTTATCATTCTAATTTAGAAATGAGAACTGGATGACATCCCCAATTTTCATATAAAAATAATTGTGGTATTAAATTTTTTTATTAAAATACAGTAAGAAGTCATGAAAACTAAATTAGACCAAAATCCATCGTATTGGATTGAGATAACTAAGCCGGTCAAATAAAATAATATTGTTTAAGGGGTATTGTATTCTGCATCTCCGTACTTTTCAAGCTGCACCTCCATAAGAGTTGAGATCCCAAATTACTGTTCTGAAAATAAAATATCAGTGAGATTTTTGATTCTACAGTTTTTATTTTCAAATTGTGGAATTTATTGACCTCCTATAAGTATGAAATAAAATTTTTATATTTTTAATTATATAGTCTAAAATATAAATTTTATGTGCTTTATAATATATAATCTGAAATATAAAATTAATATTTTCAAATATAATTTAGAATACATATTTTATTTTGTATTTTAAGAAGTAAATATTGAAATACATAATGTTTAATTCTAGAATGCATTATAAATTACATATTTCAGAAGATATTTATAAATTTAGAAAATATATTAAAAAATGTATACTGCATTGTTTAGGGATAATTTTGTTATTTTATCACCATACAGGGTGTAGCTTGAAAAATATGGGTTCAGAATGCAATCCCCTCGTTTTACGAATTATATAGTGAATAAATCATCATTTTATGTAGTTTATTTTCATATTTTCTGTAATGGATAGTTTTCTTATTTATGAAAATAAGTAATTTTTTAATTTACGATTTCATTTAAAGAGGTGGTATGATGAGGAGACATATGGAAAACCGAAGACATCGTGAGTGACGAGGAAAGGCGATTTTTATTAATTTTAATTAAAATGTGTCAGCTTAACACAACTTTTTGTAAAATAATATATAGTTGGAATGGTGTAAATGTGGCACCAATTAAAATTGATTATTTTCCCAATGCATGCATTAGAATTAATTCACCTAATTAATTAATTACTTCACCAGTAAATGCGTGAGATCTAATATACTAACTTAATGCACCATGAGTTAAGATTAATTAATTTAGTATCACTAATGCACAAAATTAATTAATTATTCCACCAACATAGGTATCAAATCAATTATTTTACCTGTGCATGCCACAGAATTAATACATCATTTGTCAGAAGTAATTAATTATTCTTTTAACATATCAACTAATTTTTATCATATTTTTTTTATTAAAATTATACCATATTAGCACAATTTTAATTTTATTTTATTTCCATTAAAATCAAATCGTGTCGCGTTTATATGATTTTAATTCAAATTAACTTACCAATAAATTTTATTCCTTAAAATCATACCATAAACACATAATTCACCCGTTTTAGCAAAAGAAAAAGAATTTGCCCATTATGATTAGGACAAAATGAAATTACACTATAATATGCTTTTGCCGTCATGTGCCTCTCAACAACTTGATAAAATATGAGAGTTGATATTTAAAAAAATAAAAAATAAAAGTTGGAAACACGTCTAATTTCTAAGAAAAAAGTGAGAGTGTCCAAATTCTAAAGGATAAATGATTAGTTTAAAGTTTATTATCTAAAAGAATGAAATAATTACTTCAATTCTTGAATGTTTAAAGGGTTTTTTAATTACGTTAAGTTTTGTATATTTTTTTTTTAATATTAAAACATATTTCGGAAGATTAATTTAACAGAAAATCAGATATTATTCTTATTAAGTTATAACAAAGGGGTGAATTTAATTTGAATTTTTTTATACAATACTAAATAAAAATTTGGCAATATACCTTAAACATGCATAAGCAAAATTAGTAATGCATACAAATTCGAAACGTTTCTGATTAAAAAATATGTAAAAGTTGATAAAAACATTTTTTTTCTTTCTTAAAGCATGTGAATGGTTGTTTGTTCTGACTTTTCTATTCTAAGGTTTTTACTTAGAATAGTTTGTCCATTATTCTCTCCGTGAAGAGCCCGGTTCAGACTTCAGAGCACAAAGAGTTAAATGCTCAAGAAATGCAAACAAAACTGGATCTCACTGGTTTTGGTGACACCTAACACTGGTGGACAAAATGATATTAATATAAGATAAGTTCATGCAGATAGATGCTCTTTTACAATTCCAGATTTGTCAAAAAAGACATTGAAAAAACTAGTTTGATTAACAAATTAACATCACATGATTGTATGCACTTATTGTTGACAGATTTAGAAGATAAAATACAGAGTAATATGTTGGTTGGATAGAGGATAAAAATAATATTTTTTCATGTAAATAATGTTGATATGGCATGTGCCCCTTAACCCATTTATGTTTGTGCGAACTTTTTTATATAGATGAAGTTGGTGGATTGGATTCTAGGTTATGCATGTGGCTTAAGCACTTTAAATATCAGGATTATTATTATATACATAAAGAACCAATTTAAAATAATTAATAAAAAAATTAGAAACTACAAACATTATTATATATGATGTGTGCTCTTAATCTGAACCCAAGTGAGTTATAGGCACAAGTTGGCTAACAAAATGGACCTACCACGTTTACTTCCTCACACCATACAACTCTATAACTCCTTTCTTTTTCCATCAATCATAACCTAGCTGTACAACTCTACACTTCAAACAAACTCCTACTTACCCCAAGTCAACATTCATATATGTCCATAATTCATCCCAAAACTACACTTTTATAATATTGGATTTAAGACACTATCTATAGTGATCATGTGATAGGTTTAATTGACTTAAAAACAAACTTCACAATTAAAATTATATTGGAAAAAGAAAAAATTGGCTTTTTGTTTTTCAAAGAACCTTTAAGAACTATAGGAACAAAAGGAGTATAGTGTTGTTGAATTGGAAAAAACTTGTGTGATGGTATTGAAAAAGATGAGTGGAGAAAGGAAAGCAACAAAAAGTGAACTATAGCTTGAAGACTCAATCACACCAAAAACCAAACCCCACGCAGCTGCAAACATGGTTTGGTTGCCATCTTGGTCCATTTCTGTTACGTGGTGGGTCCATTGCGCACAATTTCAACCTCAAAGCTTTCGATCATTCCCTTCCTTCTAATCCATTTTCCAATATCAATTCCCTTTATCTGCACCTTCTCCCAATCCTTCTCTTCCTCTGTTTCCACCACTCCACAACAACACTCAACAAAACGACGCCGTTTCCCAAAGCGTCTAAAACCCGCAACTTCTAACTCCACAGAGACACATACAGATTCTCCACCTTCTAATATTTTCCTTTATTGCTACTCTTTTCTCCTCGCATGCGCTATGTTATTATTATTATTATTGTAGCGTTTTGATGGCGACGCGAGTTTTAATCTTTATCCGTTTCGTTTAAGCAATTAATGAGGCGTCGATTTCACTTACGTGGATTTCCAATCCTGCTTCGTTCCACATTACACGGTGAAAACTGTGTTAATCTTATAACGAATGTTCATTATTATTAATATTCGTTCGATTCCAGACAAAGAGCAAAAGGACGCACCGGTTTTCAGATCTTGCTTTCTCAGCTTTCGTTTTCGCAAGCGAATCCGAATCCAGGTAAAGAGCGCCGTTCATTTATACTCTCTCTAGATGAATATCCTCGTGCCGCTCGCATTCCTGTGTCTAGCCACGCTGGCGCCGTGGCGCGTTCGTTCGCAACAGCAGAGGCTTCTCGTGAACATGACGCTCGTTCGCAATGCTAGAGCCAGCGGCGCTCGTAAGTTCGGTTTAATTTTCATTTTCCTCTTTTCGTTATTAATTAATTCGTTAATTTGCATTATTGTTGTTCTTCGTTGAAATTTGGAGGGAAAAATGTTTGCAGTATGTTTGGACGGAAGTTTACCGGCGTATCACCTGCATAGAGGATTCGGCGCTGGTGAAGACAACTGGCTTCTTCAATTTGAGGTACTGTGCACTCAACTTTCTCTAAATTAATGCGCACTTGTATGGTGGAGATGTAGTTATATACTATTGCTATGTTTTGTTGCGTATGGTTGGTTTGTTTGTTTGAATCTCGCTTGCAAGTGTTATTATATTGTTGTTTGAAAAACTAGAAAGAGTATGTTGTTTTGGTGGTTTGAAAAAGTGGCGATGGTGTCTTTGTTTGTTGTTTTGAGGAGGGGAAGAGGTTGACGATTGCGTGATTCATTGGTTGGTTTCAAAATGCCACATGACAGTGGCTTTTTTGTCGTGCACCTAGGGTTTTGCGCGCGCAGCTTTGGGGAACTGGAATCCACTGTTTTACTACACAAAAGCAGATTCCAAAATAAGGAAAAAACCCTTTCACAAAATAATTTTCTCAGAACCATCCTCTCGCCGGAGAAACTTACATTAGTTCTATTCATCAGCTCAGCCGAATTTAAATGTCATTCATGGTGACATGTCATTCATAGTGACGGGGATGGGGATGGTGGTTGGTAAAGAGATCAAATTTCGGCTCTAATAAAACGCAAATTCTGACCCGTTTTTCTTTTTCTTTTCTTTTTTCAAATGTTTGTTAGAAGTATTAAGATAATTTTAAAAGTATGAATTAATTTATATTATTTAAAAGTTTTATTTACTTTAAAATTATATTATTTTTATCAGCTTAAACAAACTTTAAAAGTTAATTAAAATGATGTTACAAAAATAATAAATCTATAACATTAATATTAAATTTTAGTTTAATAACTTAAATTACAGGAATATCAATTATTTATTATCAATGTTATATTAGAAATAATAAATGAATAATTTAATTGTTACTAATAAAATAAATTTGTAGATGAATATTATTATTAATTTTAATTTAATATATTTAGTATTATTAAAAATTGTATTTAATTTAAAATTAAGTTATTTTTTTATCAGCTTTAACAAACTTTAAAAGTTAATTTAAATGATGTTACAAAAATTAATAAACGTATAGCATTAAAATTAAATTAATTTAATAACTTAAATTATTTGTAACATTAAGGGTTTATTATTATTGTTATGTTAGAAATAATAAATGAATATTTTAATTATTATTAATTCAAATAAGTTTCTAGATGACTATTATTATTAATATTAATTTAAGAAATTTAGTATTATTAAAACTTTTTATCAATAATTTATTACATTTATAAATAACATTATAAATATAATACAACAGTGGAATTTGTTGTTATTAATTTAAATATACTATTTTAATATTTTTTATAAATAAATTTATCATACAAATTATAATTATGACTCTTAATTCGAACTGCTTTTATTAAATTGATCAATTATATTTTCTATAATTTTTATGAATAATTTTTCATTTTAAGTTATATTAAATTAATTGATTAAAAAGATGTCTATTGAATCTAAAGGTAAATTTATGTTTTTTTTTTTCACCTTACTTTGATATGTAAAATTTATGTGGCAAAAAAAAAAAAAAAAAAGCAGCATTAA
>Ga0209489_102589_pt1 | contig 36471 bp, 15 predicted proteins | sample SiratrowhiteBW_FD_187527 | JGI IMG/M metagenome (GOLD analysis project Ga0209489, IMG submission 187527) | Root nodule microbial communities of legume samples collected from California, USA - Siratro white BW (SPAdes) (version 2) | ecosystem: Host-associated > Plants > Roots > Nodule | place... | reverse complement strand
AATAAAGTATGAAAGTTTGTGATTGAATGTTAAACTTAGTTTTATTCGACTTAAGAATTCATATTTGCATTTGTAAATCTAATCACTTCAATTCTTTTCACTCTTATAAGCTAAAAACATTATTTTGTTAGCTTACCCTTGCTTTTCTTGTTGTTTTGTGAACTGCGATGATTGTACTATATACATGAGTAGGTGCAGATGCAGGTTTAAGAGCACCTTAAAGATGATATACTCTTAAATCGATCTCCTTTTGTCTTGTATATATGTTTTTGTTGTAGTTAAAGACTCTATGACCTTGAGATGATTTTCCTTTTGTCATGAGAATAGTTATACATAACTCTGATGTATCTGAACACTTTTTGTAGTACCTTGAACCTTAAATGGATGTAAATACTTGGTAACAGACAAAAGTTATAGAATTTTTGGGCTGTTACAGATGATGACTTTAATTGTAATATAAAGTTATTTTTTTTGTTTACTTTTTATATTTAAAAGTATAAAATTTTATTTAGAAATAAATATAAAACAAAAGAAGAATAATTAGCGATGGTTGAGAAAAAAAGGTTTCTGCTAGCTGCAAAAAGTACTGCATAAAAGCCACTTTCAAAGCTAAAAAAGAAGGAATAATAACAATGTTTAATTATTAAAGAGAGCAAAAATTAATACAACAACTAATTCATGTTCACCTTAAAAAACAACTAATTCATGTCCAATTGTTTACATATAAACATCGAATATGCTTAGAATGTAATGTGGCATTGGTTGGGAGAGGGTCTTCATGATACTAACAAAAAAAAAAAGATTGAATTTAAAGTTGGTGAAAAAAAATCATGATGCATTGAAAGTCTTAAAAGAATATTGAAATTATTTTGTACTAACATAAAAATATAACAATTCAAACGATGAGAAATAGTTGAAAGTATAAAAACACAAGAAATGAACATGGAACTATGTAACTATGTAATAAATGTGGTGTGAGAATGATTGGTCTTATTCCCTCATATATGATTGTTGTGTTGTTCATGGCAAATAGCATTAAATATGCAACTAGGAATTTTTCACTTTTCAATTTCCAAAGCCATTGGCTATTGGTGTTTGATGATCTTGTCTCAACCATATTCCACTTGCATAAACCGGAGATTAGTAAAGAAATTAAAAATAAATCTACTTAAGAGTAACTTAATATAGTAAGAGAACAAGGAATATTCAGCTTTCCCAATGCGACAAAAATACCCTTGGAGTTGGGTTTATAAACTATTGGGCAGTTCAATAATTAGGATTTTGTTACATAAATTAATCACTTCGAGGTTAGTGAACTATTACTTCAAAATTTGTGTTTAAAAAAAAGATTAGTATTGAACTACTGCCACTGGTGACTGTGCCTAACAAAAGTAGCTCTTGTGATTTGCTCCCAACACACTGTGCTATTTTCGTACCTTTTTAAAGGGACAAACACATATTTATAGTATTAGACAACACGTGTATTGTTATATAATTAATTTTATAATTATATAATTATAATTTAAGAATTCATTAAAAGAATATAATAAAAAAAGTGAAAAATGAAAAAAAAATAGAAAAAGTAAAGAAAGCATAAGGCGAGTGTCGCGGTGAGTGCAGTGTAGAGATTCCAATTCCACGCTATCCAACAAAAGAATATTACCACACTTTACACTGTTCCTTTTAGTTCCTCTTTCTCTTTCCTTTCCTCTTTCTGCGCCTCCACCGCAGGCGCATGTTAGCTCCTTTCCTTTCACACATATTTAAATTTCAATTCAAAAATTTAATTTCAGTTATGAAAACAATTTATTTATTTTTTAATTAAAATAAAATGTGAAACAAAATTTGTTTTTAAGGAATAAAACTTAGTAAATGTATTTTCCAACCGAAAATGAAAGACAGCGAGAACAGTTCATTGACGTTATGTTTCATTGTTTTGTCGTATTAGGAAGAAGAAAAGGAAATTACCGTGTAGTATAGTGTAGCCCCTGCACTGCAACTGCCATCTGAATTCTGATTATGCATGCATGGATAATTGTTCCTTCCACTTTTCTTTTATTGTACAAATCAAATTTGGGGAAGGGCTTTTGCTATTGCAAATTTTAGATTTTTAAAATAATTGAAATAAAGAAAATGGAATAAATAAAAAATAAGATAAATTTTTAGTTTTTTTTTTCACGAAGAAAAACTGAAGTAAAAGAAAGATAAAATTTGTTATTCTGTAAAAGAAATAAAAGATATATGGCAGTAACATGAATAATGAAATATGATAAATAAATTAATTTTTATCTTTATATAAAAAAACAAAGATTCTTCTTTCCTTTTTTGTCCACTTATAGACAAAAAACAAAAATTGTACTACCTTTTTTCTCCTTTTATGTTTGAAGTAATTAGGAAAGAAATAAAATTTAGACGAATGTAATGTGGGAAATTTTAATAAAAATCATTTATAAACCTGTGAAAAATTATGAAACATGATTTTAGTAATTCAATAAAAAATATTTTAATTTCTTAATCAAGATACGTATACATAAATTTATTTGTTTCTATGTATTTTTATCTTTTAACTTTAGGGGAAGCAATGAGTATGTATGTTGCGTACAATTGTGGCTTCAGTGATACAGAATAAACTTAAACTTATTTAAATGTATGCTTCTTATCATGAAAAGACTCGTCACAAAGCTTCAAAACGAAACCACTGATTAATGTGGAATTTCCTAATTTTTTATGCCTAATCACTTAATTAAACAAATCAAATAATTAAGGAGACCATGAAAAGGAATTAGTTTACTAAGACTCCTGTTTACAAACCTGATTTCTAATAATACTGTGCATTCAAGAGATTATTTTTTTAAATGTCTAAAATTAAGAAATAATTTACCATTCAGAGAAATGCACAATGCAATTTTAAGGACAAATATTGAAACTATTTTTTAAATAAAAAATATGGAACCTATTTTCTTACAACTGTTTTTATGAAAAAAAATCGTAAACTTGAAGCAGTTATCCCAGTGAAATAATTCAATCAATTAAAATTAATTCATTCTCTTAGAAGTAATATTTATTCAACAAGTTAAGGATTAATTAAAATGATTTCAGTACTGTTCCTTAAAAATAAAATGAATACCAATATTTCAATGATAAAATGTAATTTATTCTCTCAAATTTATAATTTATGTATTAAAATAAACCAAAGACATATTTAGCAATAACTAACTTCCAAATTATTAAAAATTTTAAAAGTAAAAATATCAAATACATATTTAATATTTAGTCCAGTAGAAGAGGAACTAATCAAACTAACCAATTTCAATTAATACAAACTAATACAAAGTTATCCCATTTCAATTAATCTAATCCAAGTTTAAATGAAACGGCTTCCTGCATTTGTAAGCAAAGAAAGAGGTACAGGCTAACACACTGGACCATCAGTTCATGAGCTGCAAATTGCAGATTGCAGAATGTGATTTGTTTCGTTGGTTGATATTTGTTTTTCCCAAATTCTGAAAAAGTTACATTTTCAAGCCAAAAGCAAACAAAGGAGGAGACAATCCAACCACGTGACCTGTCCAAAAAAACTTACCTGCCTGCAACCATATTTTCTTTTTCATCACCACAACCCATTCCCATAATTCTCATCTCTCTCTCTCTCTCTCTCTCTCCAATCTCCTTTTTTTTTTTTTTTTTCAAAATTAGAATGCACCAACCAATTTTCCATTATTATAGTAATTTTAGTTCATTTATTTACTTTCATTCCTGAAAGAAGGTTTTGGTCACTGGTTATAGTTGTTGTGCATCTACATTTGTGTCCACCTTGGCATTTTGTTTTGTCCTCTGTTTGGTTCTTTCTTTGGTTGGGTTGGGAGCGTGCTCCATGCTCACCTCCTTTTTATTCTCTGCAACTGCAAAAGAAAGAAGATAATGGTAGTGCCATCACCAGGAAACAACGACACACGCACATGGAATTATTTGTGGGGGCTGTTCACACCTTATAGAACCCAAACCCACCGTTCACAGATCTCAAGGATCTCACAATTTCAGCCCTGAACTTGGGTTTTTCTTTTTCCTTTTTTTAACCAATAAAGTTTTGCTCTTTTTGGTGTTCTCAGTGCTCACTCCTCTTGGTTGGATTCAAATTCTCCATTTCCAAGTTGGTCTGTGGTGGCAGAAAAGGAAAAAAAAAAATTTGGCATCTGGGTTCTGTTCGGTTTGATGTTCATTGAATTGGGTAGTGGAAGTTGCTGTTTTGGTGAGAGTGGAGTTGCTTTGTGTAGGAATCTGATTCCAGAGACTGGCTTTTTCTGTTTGGATAAGGTGATATAGACTGGACCTTCTTTGTGGGAATGGGGAGAGAAGTTGTTAATTATGATGGCTTTGAGCACTGGTCAGTGGTTGTGTGAGGGAAACACAGTTGAGGAACTGATTGTAGAATATGGAACTTAGTAGTTTGGTTTTCTGGCTACTGGGGTTGCTGCTTTTGCTGTTGATGGAGATTTCTTCTGCTGCTCTTTCTCCATCTGGCATAAACTATGAAGGTTAATGTTCTTCTTGGGATTTTTTTTTATTTTTTTTTCGTTTTGTTCACTGGGATCTTTGGTAAAACCTGTGAAGTGAAAGGTTGTGAATTGATGATTTAAGGCACAAAAGTTGTGCATATTGACCAATTTAGTGATGCTGGAAACTAGTAGGCACGTTAGCTGGGTGGTTATGGTTGATGCAATGATGCTATTTCTGTCTTGGTTTTTCCATTTTCTTTTTCCTTGAGAATTTAAGTGCTACCTAACAACCTATAACAAAATAGCAGCAGAGAGGTTCTTCTTTTTTCTTTTTGAATAGGGTTTTTCTTCTTCTTTTTCTTGTTGTTGTTGTTGTTCTTCTTCTTGCCCATGTCTAGGGGGTTGGGGTGGGGTCTTTTCAGTTGCCTATTTTATTTTATTTTCTTGGCCAATCAATTTTCTTTTTATTTGTGTGCTGGAGATACAAGAGGATTTTCAGATGAAACTTCTTACCCCTTCTTCTGTCTGTTCCTTCAACAGTTGTAGCTCTGATGTCCATAAAGGGTGCTTTGACTGATCCTCACAACGTTCTGGAAAATTGGGATTCTAATTCTGTTGATCCATGTAGCTGGAGGATGATTACGTGTTCCTCTGATGGCTCCGTTTCTGCATTGTAAGTTGCTTGGCCGTTAAGTGAGTTCTAGAGTGATGAAGAAGTTTCCAAGAGGAATTGATTAGAAAGTGAACCAAACAATTTTTGCAAGTTTGATTTTCTACTAAAGGATTCTTTTTTTCTCTTATCAGGGGATTCCCGAGTCAGAACTTGTCTGGTACACTATCTCCCGGGATTGGAAACCTCACTAACTTGCAATCTGTGTAAGTCTGCTATTTTTGTTGAGATTCTTTATATCTGGCTTTCGCTTTTATGTTGGTTGAGTTTGGCATCTGTGTGTCTTTTAGTTCTTATTCATCAGCTCTATCCTTTCACAAACTTGTACTTCCCCCGAATTATAAGCTGAATAAGTGAAAGAAATTAAAACTATGCTTAATTAAGTATACATATATGCAGGTTGCTTCAGAATAATGCCATTTCTGGTAAGATTCCTGCTGCAATAGGAAACTTGGAAAAGCTTCAGACACTTGATCTTTCCAATAATGCATTTAGTGGTGAGATACCCAGTTCTTTGGGAGGCCTCAAGAACCTGAATTATTTGTAAGTTACAAAAAGCATTTATAACGAACCAAATGGTTGCAGTGATTGTGTGTTTTTAAACCGCTTTAGCAGTGACTAATGAGATTGTGTTTCTAACTCAATATAAACTGTCTTATGTGATTCCAGGAGGTTAAACAATAACAGCCTTACAGGATCCTGCCCTCAGTCTCTTAGCAACATTGAAGGTCTAACCCTTGTGTAGGTCTTTATTACCTTGTTGCACCATTATTTTTCCTTTTTGCCTAATCATATTTCAGTTTTAGCTTAGAAAAATAGGAGAAGATTTTCTATCTAAAAGACAGCTATATTAACTCTTATGACTTGAATATGTATAGGGACCTCTCCTACAACAATCTCAGTGGTTCCTTGCCTAGAATATCGGCAAGAACATTAAAGTAAGTTCATTTGGGATTTACTCATCTATTTATGTGTATTCAAGTTTAATACAGGGCAGTGTAGTTTATCTCTTGCTCAATTATTTTACGTCAGGATTGTGGGTAACCCTTTAATTTGTGGTCCAAAAGCAAACAACTGTTCTTCTGTTTTACCAGAGCCACTTTCCTTCCCTCCAGATGCACTAAGAGGTGTGAATCTATCTTTGAACTCTACTTTCAAATTATTATTTCTTTGAACAAATATATCAATGCTTAGATGTGGTGATTTGGTTTTCTAGGCCAATCAGACTCGGGTAAAAAAGGCCATCATGTGGCACTTGCTTTTGGTGCAAGCTTTGGTGCTGCATTTGTCATTGTGATTATAGTTGGGTTTCTTGTTTGGTGGCGATATAGACGCAACCAGCAGATATTCTTTGATGTTAATGGTTAGTTCTCTCACTTTCCTTTTTTATAATTCCTTTTCTTTTTATCTCTAATTCTCTATTAGTAAACTTTATGGCAAATTTGTCAAAAATCGGTTGCTCATCATTGCACTGTTGGAGCGCAAAATCGGTTGATATTTTTCAAGGAATTGGCATCTTAGATGCTCGCTTCAATTCATGTTTGTTACACTGGCAAAGTTAATTGACCTGCTTCTACCTAACACTAAGCGATGTTGCTTCGAATGGACTTTTGTCTATTTCTGACCTTTTTCAACATGTTGCACTGTTTCTTGATTGTTTTTAGTATTTTCCAACTACTCTAAGCTTATTATTAAATCAGCTGTAAGACTTATGATGCATGTAATGAAATAGGAGTAAAACCTGATATTGACATTTTGCAACATGACCAAACAAAATTGTCATAGTTCTAAACTTGGAAAAGTTGTTGGAAATCTTAGTTGAAAATTTAATTTAGTGCTATGCAAATTATGTCATGGATATTCTAGAAGAAAAAAATTGAGGGTGAACAGTGTCACTTGTGGTATGTGTAATGTGTAATTCATATAAGGATCACTTTCTTTGAAAGGAAGAGGAGCAGTTAACATTGGCATATTGTGTGCATTTTGTATTTCCTACACCAAAATACTGTGCATGCTAGAGCTTTTATTTCGTTCTCTTTCTCTGATGTTCAATTAACACTTGTGTGTGTTTATTATTTGGAAGAACATTATGATCCGGAGGTGCGTCTTGGTCATTTAAAAAGGTTTTCATTCAAAGAGCTTCGAACTGCAACAGACCATTTCAACTCAAAGAACATTCTTGGAAGAGGTGGTTTTGGAATAGTTTACAAGGCGTGCTTGAATGATGGGTCTGTTGTGGCTGTTAAGAGGTTAAAGGACTATAATGCAGCTGGTGGTGAGATCCAATTTCAAACAGAAGTTGAGACAATCAGTTTGGCTGTCCACCGGAATCTTCTCAGGCTTTCGGGGTTTTGCAGCACTCAGCATGAAAGGCTCCTCGTTTATCCCTATATGTCTAATGGAAGTGTAGCCTCTAGATTAAAAGGTTTGATCTGAACTTACAATCTGTTGTTTACCTAAACTGGATGTACAATGTTCACCCTATTTTATGTCAACTTAGAATAATCTGTTGTATGATTATTTGAATCTTACATTATTGTTTACTTCAGTCAACAAACACTTCATTCAGATAACCATGTGTAGGTATTTAGATTATGTTAACTGGCCACTTTTAGTTAAAACACACTACCCTTTTTGTCCCGAGTTACTATCCAGTCACAGATAAACCTATTAGCTTTTTCTGTTCTTAGTTCGCACTTATAGTTTAGTTGGTTTCTAAGCAGCCATTTTCTTGGGCTGCTCATGATTGTGGTTTGATAATTACAATCCAATTCCTCAAGATTATTTTAAACTTATTTGGCTTTGGTTTTGGATTGATGTACCAGATCATATCCATGGCCATCCAGCGTTAGATTGGACTAGGCGGAAGAGAATAGCTTTAGGTACAGCAAGAGGGTTGGTTTACTTGCATGAACAGTGTGACCCTAAAATTATTCACCGTGATGTGAAAGCAGCTAACATATTGCTAGATGAAGACTTTGAAGCTGTTGTTGGTGATTTTGGTTTAGCTAAGCTTCTGGATCATAGAGACTCCCATGTGACCACTGCTGTGCGTGGCACTGTTGGTCACATTGCTCCAGAGTATCTATCCACTGGCCAATCATCAGAAAAGACTGATGTGTTTGGGTTTGGAATCTTGCTGCTTGAACTGATCACAGGTCACAAGGCTCTAGATTTTGGCCGAGCAGCGAACCAGAAAGGTGTAATGCTTGATTGGGTACGCTCTCCAGACTTTCACTCTTTTCTCCTTAGTTAGCATGTCACTCTTTTACATGTTTTAGAGTGTATTTATTTCCATAACTTACAATGAATGATTTGTTGGACCTAGGAGCAACTTTCTTCTTATATGGATAACTTACCTTCCTAGAAATTTAATGGAAAGAGTACTTGAGTAACTTCTCTTAACAGGAGTTGGTAGTAATAAAACAGTTTGGTTAAGATTATACTTACCAGGTCTGATTCTAAGCAACTAAAAGTGAAATGTTTGGAGTGGGAAAGAAAACATTTACTACATCATAAAGACAGATGGTATGATATTAATGTTATTATTAATAAAAACCTTATATTTTTAGCTGCTTAAAATCAGCCTTTTAAGTGTAATGATTAGAAAGCAACAATTTTTTTAGCTTCACTAATAAAGTTCTATGGATGCAACTGGATTAAGAAAACAGTGAGTTTTGCTACCTTTGATGATCCTAAAAACCAACTTGAGCCTCAATAGGGTGGATTAAACCTCCAAAAAATTTCATCAGGGTTGATTGGTGGGGTCTAAAAGATAAAGTTTCTCTCCTCAATAACCATTTTTTGTTCGATGTGAATCAAACAACTTTCAGGTTAAGAAGCTCCACCAGGATGGAAGATTAAGTCAAATGGTAGACAAAGATCTAAAGGGAAACTTTGATCTGATTGAGTTAGAAGAAATGGTTCAGGTTGCACTCTTGTGCACACAATTCAATCCTTCACACCGTCCCAAGATGTCAGAAGTGTTAAAGATGTTGGAAGGGGATGGCTTGGCTGAGAGATGGGAGGCCTCACAGAGGATTGAAACACCAAGGTTTCGGTCTTGTGAGCCTCAAAGATATTCAGATTTAATAGAGGAATCTTCACTCATAGTTGAAGCCATGGAGCTTTCTGGCCCTAGGTGACAAGCATCTTGGTTTTCCACTATAGCTCCTTGTTTAAAAGGTGTAGTTTTAAATGTTAAAAATGAACATTGTCATTAGTGTCAATAGCTATGTAATGCACGCATTCATCTGTAAAAAGAAAAAAAAGGAAAGTCATGTATAAGTATCTTTGTTGGAATGTTCATTTTAGTTTCTTCAGAAAAATTTTGAATCAATGTTAGAAAATTGTATGTAGTTGCACTTAACATGATCTTGCTGTTATTAGTCTTGGTGGCCAAGCAATCTCATAGAGCCAGTGGAATAAAATTGTATTTAGCCATTCCTAAAGTCTATAAATTTCATTGGTTAGTTACCATAAGACTTGTGGTATAGAAGTTTTGGAATAATCAAATTTAAGAGAAAGAATTATAAGTAGGCCATACATTAAGTTTAAAACAATTTTACATTAATTATAAATTACTATATATGTGATAAGTTCGTTTATTTTATGTTAATTATTTAAAAGTCTAAATTAGCAACTCTAATTACATTAATCATGGCTTTTTACATTAATTGCATGTGAACTTTTAGTACTGAAGTTCATTAGAATTAACAGAAGGTAGAGAAGAGTTTCCTATTATATATCTCCCTTTGTTTTTTGCCATAACTACAAGAGATTTTGATGAAATCATAAACTGATTTTGATGCTAAGTGGTGAAGAATATTTATAGTAACATATCTATTTAGTATACTTCTTTTAATATTTATTGATTAAAAATAATTATAAAACTATGAATGAGATTCATTTATAAGCTAGGTGACTTGCATAAACTTTTTATTTGTAACAAATTTCAATTGATAGGTGGGTGTGTTAGAGCATATTCGTAACATTGCTCTTGTACAATAGGTTGATCATAATTTATGGTTATAATCGTGGCTAAATATTTTTTTCTTAAGACTTAATATGTTTTCTTACCTTGAATAAATTGTTAGATTTAGTTTTTGGCTAATAATAATATAACCTTCTGTTTCAAATAAAAAAAATAGTTTATTTTTTCATCAAAAAATGTTGTATTATAAGTCACTGTATTTCACTATTTAAAACACTACCTAAACTATTTTTGGGACAAAAAAATAAAACTAAAAATTTATTTTTAAAAATGTTAAGAGACTAAAAACAAAATTTCATAATTCATCATAAATTAAAGACATATTTAAGTCTCCAAAATGATAATTTATTGTATTAATGAAATCTTATAAAATAAGAATCAGTAACTATAATTTAATTTTTGAAACTTATCTTTGGTAGCAATATTGCCATTAGAATTGTGGAACCACCTTCTTCTCCCATCTTGCTTGACCTTTGAATTTCATTTTATTAAACCATTAACTCCTTTTCAAATAATCATAAAACATGTGAACCTAACACAATCATGATTCACCAACATTCATGTACCATGATTTGATGATCTTCCCTTATGCTAAACCAACTTCCACACTCAAATAAATACCTAACCCACAATCCATTACTAAACTGTCATAATCAATAAAACAGCACATGCACCATAAAACATGTCTATAGAACCTTATCACATAGCTTGAAACCATCATCCAAATCTCAAACACCATAATTGTAAAGGGAATTGAATTAATGATGGCTTATGTATGAGGTTATGTGTGAAGGTGGAAAAAGGGACTTTATTATAGTAAAAAAAAAAATTGTGACTCAATTAATGGTATTAAATATATCTCTCATCCTCCTTACTAAATACTCTTTCAAACACATTTTTTTTTCTGTGTTGGTAAAAATTTATTAAAAATTACAATTATGTGGGACTCAGTTTATTTGATTCATATCTCATGTTTTACCCTATTTAGTAAATCATAATAGAAAAGTATGTTAAAAAGGTGTGTTAGAGGTTGTATAATTGCATTTCTAATAATCCTAATCTTTGTTAACTTAAAAGATAAAGGTAAGCAGAGGAAAACATTGAAGCTGAAATTCAAGTTGGAGTGTAAAAGGAAATCTAAACCAAACTTAGATGACAGAAATATTGTTTTTGTTATGTATTTATTTTAAAAAAAAAACACTTTAAAATTTTCAATTTAAATTTTTACGATTTCAATATAAATTAGTTAAATAATTTATTTAAATGTAATATTTAGACTTGAACAGTATCAATAAACGAAGAAAATATATATTAGCGTAGGCAGCGTAACTAGGAAATTTGATAAAGTTAGGATTAGAATGGACCAACAATTTATAACTTAATTAATTGTATTTGGGCTGGCCGCAAACATTATCATCGATCCACTAGGGTATTTCTTCTTACACCCCATACTTCTCATAAATATAAAAATTCTCGCTTTATTCTTAAGATTTATTTTTCTTTCAGTTTTTTTTCAATTTGTAAACCTTTTGAATTATGTATTCTAAAAGTTAAAAATATATTTTAAATTATACAATCTAAAAATTATTTTTTTACATAATAAATTTTTTTAGATTATGTAATTCAAAAGATATTTTTTACAACTACGTTACGCAATTCAAAAGTTAATTCTTTATAAAAATGCACAATATCAAAGTCGTTTTTGGTATTAACAAAACTTTTAAACTACACAATTTTAAAGTAATTTTTTCCTAAAGAAAAAACTTTCAGATAATCTAAGAATGTCTTTTAGATTACATTTTCCACCTTAAAAAATTTTGAATTATAAAATCTTTAAAATAGAGAAATTGCATAAAATAGAAATTTTTGGGCCAGAAAAAGACACGACCTAAAAAATAATGAAAAAAAGAGAAAAGAAAATGAAAAAATCGGCGACAGCAACATAAAAAGATATGGAAGAAATTTTTTACCTTTTATTACACCCTAAAAAGATACAGGAATAAAACCACTGGATGTAGGAAGAAATATCCGGTCATTTGAAGCAAGTTTGTACGATTTTCGCATAATTTTTTTTAATAAACTCGTTATTATTAAGTGAATATTGGATTAATTACTATTTAAATATGTTTTTAATCTTTTAGATATCATATAAGATTCCAATCGAGTTAATTAAATTTACAAGATTTCTCCCCTTTCTTTACGGCTTCAAGATTTCTCTGTTAACTATCAGGTTCTCAACCATATATCCAAAGCAATTAATTTGCTCAAAATATATAAATATTTCTTTTTGTTGTTCACTGTTGCAAAGTCATTTTATATTTTTAGCTGGTATATATTGTATTTATTCATTGTCATGCATTCTCATTTTATAAATTCAATTCACTTTGTTAATTATCATATTAAATTAGGATGGAGAAAATTGATAGTAAATGAGAAAAGATATAATTAAACCTAATTCAATTTATATACACTAAAGTTTTTTTCTATTTAGGAAATTGCATACAAATTTATTTTGTTGACAATAAAAATATATTAAGTAGGTAACTTGGTTTCAAATTAATGTGTATGCGAAGTGCCATTAGCAAGGACTTTCACTTTGGTGTTTGATTGTATATTTATATCCGTACGGAGATGTTTATATTTATTCCCCAGATATAATTAAATTTAATTTTAACATTTTTTCTAAAAAAATTATAAGTTTTATTTCTCAATTATTTTTAAAGAACAATCTATTATAAAGACCAAACTAAACTAAAAAAGGGTACTTAACAGAACTGAACCAAACTATAAAGACCTATTTTCATTATGAAAATTAACTAAATGATTTTGTTATTTCAATTTTTAAAACTGAACTACTAAAATAATAATTTAATATATTTTTATGAAAGTCAAATAAATCATTTTATATAATCATACATTACCCGTTCTTGAAATCATTTATTGTTTTAGATAATTTTAAATTATAAGTTTTTCAATAAATTAAATATAAATTGGAAATTTTATTTGTTAAAAATTGTTTCAATATTAATATATCAATAATAATTACATTGCATTATAAAAAATACAATACTTTTTATGTTTCTATTTATAGTTAAAAGAGTACTTTTATTTATGATTTATTTACTTTTAATATTAGGACTTTGATATTATTTTTTTAATTACATATAATTTCGTTTATAAGTACGCAATTTTATATTGTAAATAATGAATTCTTATATGAATTTTAGTGGAAGGAGAATAGTTCTGTTTGTATTCTATTATTCTGGGTAATAAGAATGTTGTTTAACAATTAAATTATTTTAACTATTAAAAAAAGTAGATAGTTCAGATAAAAATTGTATATTTTAATTAACTCACACTAAAAACACAAATGGGATTGATTTTTTTTTTTTTAAAGATTGTAGTTAAATACCTCTGTCTTTTTCTTTAGATGATTAAAAAAAATCTCTTTTACAGGAAAACACGAGATAGATTTTGTTTTTTGTATACCGGGTGGTCTCAAGCGCGGATATTATAGTTATCAGAAGCTTTTAAGTTTCTCATGAATCAAACATTACAATAATTATTATTTACCATCACTTCTACCAAAACATCAAATATTCTTTTTTTTTCTCTAATTAATTTCTCCAAATACTATTTTCATAATAATATCTTTATGTTATGAATTACTTTTAGGAGTTTTCGAAGTAACTTTTACTTATTATTTTATTACTCCTTAATATGTTAATATGAGTAATTTTGAGTTACAAATTTATATATATAGACAAGGTAAAGGAGAAAATACTTTATTGTCTATTTTTTTTAATTTTAAAATCAAATTTTATAACAAGTTATCAACATGGATTCTAACTTATCAAGTTAGATAATTATACTTCTATTCTTTCTTATAGAATCTTATGACAATATACCACAAGAAAATAGGATTAAATTATATATTTAAGATTTTCAAAAATTATTTATTAAACAATGTCGGATAAAACAGAAAAAAAAAATTAAAATGATGTGTTTGACGTTCCTTAACGCAACTTCAATAAAACAAACACACTATTAAAATTGTTTTTAAAAACTAGTTTTAGTAAAACTTTATTTTTTAATTAGATTCATATAAATAACACACAATATAGAAAAAATAAGAGATTATAAAGTTTTACACAAATTATATATTAGTATATGTATACTACATTTAATATTAATTGCACATTTATAATAAAAACATAAAGCCAAATATTCTGATATCTAAACTAATTATAAACGAATAATTTTTAACATTATGTTTAAACTTATCCAAATTTAATCATAATTTATTTTAATGTTTGCATGAGACAGATTTTACTTAAAAATCCAAATTGAAAAACAATGAGCACCTAAGTTCTTTCCATCACCGATTTCATTTAGGTTTTGCAATCAATCATCTTTTATGAGGGAGAAATAAAGACTAAATAGTTTGAGAAGAGCTTATGATATAATATACATGAGAATTAAGCCATGTTACGTTCTTTTAGAAAATAAACTAGGACAAAACTTATATAAATATTTATTTGGTTAAAAGATAAGAATTTTAACTATTTAACAAGTATTGTCAGCACAACAGACTTATTTATTTAAGGGAATATAAATAACATTTTTTTATTATTATATTAAAATTATTATAATATATTAGAAGAAAATATCAAATTATATTAATTTTATCAAACGTTAATAACTAAAGTTTTTATTGGTCAAATTGTTAAATTATGATTGCATATTATTATGATTATTCATATTAAATTATGTTAAAGTTAAATAATAATAATAATAATAATAATAATAGTTTGATCAAATAATTTATATTTTTAATATATTTTGAAAAGTGAATACTTTGTTAATTTTAATTTATATAAATGAGATGTCAAATAATTTATAGTGATATAAAATGTCATACATAATTTATGTGAAATGAATAATCTAACAATTAGTTAAAAAAAAACGTGTTATCTAACTTAAAGATATCCAACAATGTAAAAAATTGATTTTTTTCAATATTTAAAAATACATATTATTTATCTTTTCAAGTATTACGTATGCTAACGTATACAGAAAAGTCAAACACATAACATTGATAAAAGTAATTTTGTGATCTAATCAACAAAACTCTACAATAGAAAAGTTTTAAGATAAATGACAATAAAAATTAAATCTTAACTTAGAACACAATTATTTTGTACAACCAAATTAAAATTGAATTTGAAAGGGGGGACATTTATGATATTTCATTTCAAATTAGAGTTACAATACAAATAGGAATAGAATCATAAATTTAACTACAAGTATTTAATCGTGATGTCCTCACAAAAACACGAGCAACGTGATTAACTTGTATCCTAATGTTAGGAATTTACAATTTATTTTTTATTACCATAATCAAATACAAATTACTCATTTTAGAGCAAGAGTCGTGCACTGGATTCTCGCCAATTGTTAAAAAAAATGCTCTAATATACATAAAATGATAAATACTTGAAAAATGTATGAGTGAAGAAAATTCCAAAAGCAATAATTTAAATTACTCGTTGTCTTTTATAAATATTTCGCACGGGTATTAATATATATACAACCTTTAAATAATTGCACCATAACTAAATTTTAAATAATTAAAATTACATAAGAAATAACCTATATAACTAATTCAAAATAAACCTTAATTATATATATATATATATATATATATATATATATATATATATATATATATATATATAATTTAATCATGATAAATCACTACGTAATTAAAGATTTTAATAAATTAAACAGACTTTATTTAACTTAATCTTAACAATTAAATTATAATATTATAATCATCTGATTCTATTATTTATTGTATATATCAAATAAATTCAGTGTATATAACATAACATTAATATTTGAACTAAGCAAGTCTTATAAAGAGTTAAATTTTTAATTATTTAACCAAATTTCAAATTCATGCATGGAATCAACATAAATTTAAAGTACTCAATATTTAAAATTCGTGACATTCTATATGTCTAATAAATTTTTATTCAATTTTTTAGCGTCAAAAGTTTTAATATATATGATTTAAACACTTAGTAAAGTAAAAATATCTTTATATAAAAAAAAAACTATTTAGATATCAATTTTTAGCTATTAAATAAAATGATTTCTAATTATGATCAAAATAGTCAGCAAATTAAATTTTGATTGCTAAATAACTACAAAATAGAATTAATGATTGAAATTAGTGACCAATCAAATCAATTCATATCTAATATTAGCTACCAAAGTTGGTATCTAATTAATTATAATGATATAGGTCACTAAAACTCTGGTAGTTAATTTTAGATGCCAATTATCTTAACTTAATTAGACACTAAATTTAATCATCACTTCTATTTTGTAGTTATTTAGCAATAAAAATCTAATTTGGTAACTATTTTGGTCATAATTAGCAATAATTTTATTTGGTAGCTAAAAATTGGTCTCTAAATAACTTGTTTCTTTTCTTATAGTGTATATAGGTTTTACGGTTTAATACACATATTGAAATAATAGTTCACTTAACATCCTACATTTGTGAACTCATTTATATACATTTGAAACATGTATATCATCCATAAACATTCTCATGGTCATAATTTACATTGTATAATTATAATAAATCACTTATGAATTCGATATATAATTCAAATATGAAAATTCAAGTGCAAGGTGTCATTTGAGTGAAACACTTTTTCTTGAGTGAAAATCAACTCAAAAGGAAAGGTTGTTTTTGTTTTATACCATGTTATCATTTAAGCGAAACATATGTCGCTACAGCAAGACAATTCTTACTTGAGTGGCCAATGCGGTGTTTGAACGAAATGTATTAGAGACCACTCAAGCTTTTAGATTCATTATTGGTTAAATGGGACAAAATTTACTTAAGTAAAAATAGTATAAAAGAAAAATTATACAGTGAGTCAGGTCTCAAATACTTAACTTCAACCATCTATATCACTGATTCCATAATCATATTATTTCTACCAATATTAATCATACAAAACTTAATGTATAATTCAAAGCAAATATAAATATGTCATAAAAAATCCAACATATATTAATCAACCTCATCATATTGTAATTTTCTCAATAAGTTGAAGAGTCCAACATCACTTCTCCTAGATAAAATACATAAGTAACCATTACATTAGTCATCTCCATTTCAAAAGTCCCTTTATGAAATGAAAGATTATTATTAAGAATAATACAAACCAAAGCTAATGTACCACCCTTCTCATTCAAAAAGTTTCAACTATATTATACTATTATTCTAAGCTGAATTCCAATAATTCTAAACTTTCTAAGCCACAAATCTAACTATTTAAATTTTCATACATTTTTATCAAATTTTAAACTTTAAGTTCAAAGACTATTCTTTGACAATGATATTTTTTCTTAACTAAAAAAATCTAATTACTCCAAACAAAACTCGAATAAATGATGGTTTTAACACAACAAGTTTAAACATGTGCTAGAAAAACTTAATTATCAAATTTACGATCTTATAGTAGGAGAGATTCATCTTTGTTCAATAAATCATAAATACAATCAACACAAAGAATAGGTAGAAAAAATTACTCTAAACAAAAAAATTGATAAGTAAATTATCTTCTCTCTATTAGCATCAATATGATGGATTTTGATCTTAAAAAGTGAACAAATCATTGCAAAACTTAAAACAATAATTTTTTTTTTATCTCGTTTAAATCACTTATACTCTTATATAAATTTAACTTGATTCTTATATTCTCAATATTAACAAAAATAGTTCTATAATATACATAAAAGTAAAACATAAAATAAATAAATAATAAAATGTGAATGAAGAAAACTCACAACTCTAATTTAAAGTACAAATTTAAAGTATTAATATATTAACAATCTTTGGATCATTGTATCATAACTACATTCTAAATAATTATATGAATAACATATTATTAACTTCTTAAAGCCACATATAGTAAGTAACTTATCTTATGTTAAAATATTTAAAGGAATAATTTTGTTAAATGGTTAGAAAGAAAAAATCCTAAACATCTACGTTGTTAGTCTTATTAGTCTAAGTAAGATTACATTTACCAAAATATATAATGAGAAAAAAGATTAAGTAATTTTTCATCCATATATTTAGAGATGACAAGTATCAATAAGATTAAAAAAAACACTAAACTCTCGTTCCTAAATCCTAGATTAAAATAAATTACGAACATCCATAAAAAATAATAAAAATATGATATATTTTTTCTAAATAAAAATATAAATTTAATTAAAGTTAATCTATTTAAATATAAAATCCAAGAATATAAAGATAAATACAAATTAGTTTCTTTAAAATATAACTAAAAAAATTCTTGTAAACTATATAAAATAAAGTAAAATTCAGTTGATATTTTCTTAATAACTTCAGTTTGCCTTTAATTTTATAAATCTTTAATTTTGAAGAATACGAAGAAATTAAGTTAACTAATATATTAATAAAATTATTTTATTTAAAAATTAATTGATTTATTCATCTCAATATAAAAAAAATAATAATCTTATACTTCGTTTATTATAAAGTTAAAGAAAAAATATTATACATATAGATAAAAAATATTCATTCAAGAAATCTATTAAATTGACTATTACAAATTCTGTATATAAATATTCACATGTTTTTTTTATTAGTAATAATAAATTTGAATACAAATTGTCGTAATTCATAAAAAAAAAAAAACATAACGTTGTTCGAAAAAAATATAAGCAATGTTGAATACTAAAATGATAAAACTCCCTTTGATTCAATATATTATTGTTGGTTGTTACAATAACATCTACCTAAATACTAAATCTTTATATGATTTGTCAATTTAGACTATTGAAACATAACAAATCATGTTACTTAGTGATAGATAAAGATAAAGTGTCCTAAAAGGCTTAACCATTATACAAGTAACTTGTATAAAGTTTATAGTGATTAGTTTCTTATACTCTAAATTTTTAGATGAACCTATTGAATTTGAAACATCAACATATCTACTTCTTCATGTTCTAATTTCTCTATTGCAAATTATACATCAAAGTGTCTTCAAGTCATGTATCTCTTCCTTTTTCTTCTATTTGAAATTTTATATCAGCTGGTGTATATGTAAAACCACATGTCAGTGGCTTGTCTTGTACTTTCTATAGTAATGATCCATTTGTGTGTTAGCAGAACAAAGGTCTTGTTGTCATGAAAATCATTGTTCAACCTTTGTTTGTGTGCTTGTCTTACCTAATTGAGTTTGAAAACTTACAAACAATATTTGACAACTTTATACTTGTTAAGTTTGAGGGATGTTAGTTAAAATCCACACTCAGCCCTCGCCATGCTTCCTTTACATTTCTTGCCATGTGAAGTTGAATTATGTACTCCTCCTCTAATGAGATGTGTTCATCTTGAATAAATCATGCTATGACAAATTTTACTCCATAAATTTTATGCATTGTACTAGGCTTAAACACCATTCTAAATAATATGTAAATTTTGCTTTAGAATTCTTATATGTTATCCATACTCATGCATCTACATGTGATAAAGAAAATATTTTCTTGACATATATATCTTTTTAAATATAATGTTATTTCTCAGCTTTTAGATATTCTACAACATTGCTACCCAAACACATCTCCAAATTCTATTTTCATATGCATTCAAATCCTAACAAATTCTTGGAAATGTTGTCTGGGTGAGCATGGTTGTATTGTTATTAGACCTACCCAACTATTACATATGCCCCACACTCTCCTTATTACTCCACACTTAAAAAAATAGGTGATTTACAGTTTCATTGATTGTTTCACACATGACATAACTCAGTCCCTCTATTTTGCAGATTATCTTTTGTAGATACCTTACATGACTTTTTGTATACAATATTGTGTTGATGAGAGTGTCCTTATTTTTTCATAATATATTACATGACTTCTTATCCCACCCCACAATTTCATTGTACAATTCTTGATATGTAGACTTGACAATATATATTTTGGACTCACTCCCCCTCCAAAATCCTTTCATCCTTTCCTTTCCAATCAAGTTTACATTTCTCCAATGCTACTTGTAGTGTATGTAAACTTTCCTCTCATTCAAACCATTGTGTCATCCATTCTAACTTTCATTTTCATGTTATACCATTCTAAATATCCACTCTCCAATTGTAGGCACTTTTTTTTTAATGAATTTACATATAATCTAAGAGATATTTCTAAAAGAGGTATGTCACCTAACCATCTATTTTCCTAGAATCTCACTATATTTTCTTTCCTAATTTTCTTGCATAAATTCCTCTCAAACCAATTTTGATATGGTTGTTGTTCAGAAACCTTACGGATATCTCTCCACCACTAAAAGTCATATCTTCTTAAAGACATGTTATTTGTAGTCCTTCATGTATCATACTTGGATTCCAAAAAATTTCTTTTCCGTTCTTAATCCTGACCACTTTCTTAAAACTATCTGAATAGCTTTAAAATTTTCACTTCTAAATCACCTTTATCATTTGGAAATGTATATTTCTTCACTTAAAGTAATATAATTCTAAACTATCAAGAAGTGAAATTTAAGCTTAACTCAACCTTACAAAACCGATTTGGAAAGTAAGGTTCGCACCCACATTATAAACTATTGAAAGACATCATCTCTAGTCGATGTGTCATCTCCAACATACCCCTTCTCGTCGAGACTGCTTAACTCGTGCGTGAGACTATATTATTTAAGGGTGGTCCGATAGCGGGTGGCCCAAAAATTGTGCTAGGATAGACTTTGATATCATATTAGGAAGTGATATTTAAACCTAACTCAACCTTACAAAATCGGCTTCGAATGTGAGGTTTGCACCCACATTATAAACTATCGAAAGATCTCATATCTAATAACGTGAGATCTCCAATGTAAACCACCTTCATGTTTGAAAATGTATATTTTCTTCGCTTAAAGTAATGTAATTTTACCCTCTTATTCTCCTTTCCCACAAAAATCCTATTTATATTTTTCTTATCTCTTTCACTACACTTGCATGCATTTAGAATAAAGAAAAATAATAAAATGGTATAAAAAATGTGTTTCTCTTCTTATTTGGCCAATTATTTTTCAGCCTTAAATCCCAAAACAAAACTCTTATATGACTTCCTCCAACCGACAATTCCAAATACCTAAATAGTACCACCATAGTAGAAAAGATTAAAACTACCGTGTATTAGTCAATAGTAGTGGTATCTGTTACGCTTTATAAAAACTGACTTTAACCTAATACCATTTCAAAATAAAACGTGTTATCTATAAATTAGAACATGTTTATTTCAATTTCTTTTCTCCTCACGTGTAAAGATATTTATTCCCACTATTATTAGATCCCATTGTGAAAATCCCGAGAAATTTAAAATATATTTTCATATTTTTATTAAAATTATATTTTTTTAGATTCATAGGAATTCTCTCAATTTAAAAATTTTTAATATATTTTAACCAATAATAAGAATATATTAAAAATAATAGATAACTCTGAAAGACAAAAAGCTCACTTCGGCATGTGCGTCCACGTTAGTGTGCTTCGGCTCCCATCTCTAAACCATAAATCTCCACGCTCAATGTCCCACATCGCAAACGTGTCGTCATCACATTACATGCACTTCGTCGGTGCTACCGTTACGCATCACAATTTTTTGTATCCTTTCGGTCACGCCACGTCTCATACACTTTGTGTTCTCCTCATCGTTATTTCCTATACACATTGTTTTGCCCTTTTGCACAACAAACAAAACAAAACAAATGACTTTTCTCTCTATTCACCTAACTACCCTCCTTTCAAATCTCCACCTCTCTCTACATTAATGCACCCTCCAACTTTACCATTTTGGATCAACACACATCACATCTTCCCTCAACTTATCCATAAATTTCCATAAATTTCATAAAAGAGTAAACTTTAATATGGCAAGTTATACCTTCCAAATTCACTTACCCAAACCAATATATATGGCTTTCATTTGTATCATCATAAATTTTAATTTAAAACCCAATTCATGCCCCTTTAGAGGGAAGGAAATAAATACATTGTTTTATATATCTATTTTTTTTTAGTGCATGACATATATATAATATGCATGACATATATATCATAATAATAAATCTTGAAGGATGATAGAAAAAAAGAAACATTGCCTCACGTGCATCATCTTTTTTCTAATTATAGAGGTAATTTCCTAAGATTTATAACCAAATCTAGAGAATTTTAACTCCCAAAATTTAATTTGACTTTAATTGAGTCAACCTCATTTTCACATTTAATTTTAGTGTTAAAGGTCAAGTTAATGGTGTAATTATCTTGAGAGAAGACACTTCATAGTTACTAACTTCCTAATAACAGTGATAGTAACACACTCTCACACATTGCACCCTACAAAGGAGCACACTTCACAACCCTCTTTCTCTCTGTCCATGCTCACGTTCACTCTAACTATCAAACCCTTTTTCCCTCATCACTGTTTTTATTCAAAACCGCTTTGATCGTGAACAACAAAGCACTTTTCGTTGTTGTAGTTCTTGTTGGTGGTGCTGTTGTTTTTGTTCTATGCCTTGGCTTTGTTCTTTTCTGTTCCTGTTATCGCCACCATGGACTCTTCTAAGAGGCTTGCATTCTCGGAACCCTTTATGTCTCAGAGGAGAAAGGTGATTTCAGGGTTCAGTTTAGGCGTTGGAGTTTCTCTTATTCTTCTTACCGTTCTCTTCCTCAACAACACTTCACTCACTGTTCCCAAGGTTCAAGTGTTTCTCCAAGGCTCCGATTCCAATTCTTCTTTTTCTTGGCGTTTTCCCTTCTCGGCCCGTTATTCCAATGGTTCCGTCAGTTCTCTGCGTAGGCCTGAATTGAACGTGTCGAGTGAGTGTTTGGATAAGAAGACCCTTTTGGGGAATCTCGCTGGGGATCATAAAAATGCAAGCTTGCATGATGGCCATGATGGCCATGAGAAACATGAAGATTGTTGTTCTTTGAAGAATGTTACTGTGTCAGGGAAGGAACATGGGCACGCGGGAAATTCGTCATGCAGTGGTGATGATGCTTTGGCAAAGTGTGAAGAAGGGTTGGTTAAGGCAAGTAATGGGAGTGCTGGTAGTTTGCTTGGGGAGTGTGACATCTTTGATGGGAAATGGGTGAGGGATGAGTCCAAACCGTATTATCCCTTGGGGTCTTGTCCTCTCATTGACAGGGATTTTGATTGCCATCTTAATGGGAGGCCTGATAGTGAGTATGTGAAGTGGAAATGGCAGCCGAATGGGTGTGACATTCCAAGGTATGATGATGCTCTTGCTGTTCTTTTCATTAACAATCATTAAGAAATGTTGTTGATTTAGAATGGGAAAAAATACGTGTGGAAATGCAATTTGTATGTTTATTGTGAGTGTGAATATGGAGTGAGGGAGGTTCTGTGCGATTGTAATGCTGGATGGAAAGCTTTTAAGATAGGAAAATGTAGAGGAAAGGGAATAAGATAACATAGAGAAGAACGGAAAAAGAGTTACGTTTTATCTGTATGAATTTTTATTAAGGGGAGAGGTGCAAGAGGTTAAGGATTATAGATCTCAAGATGTGAAATAGTTTTTTGGTCCATGGAAATGTGTCTCATTACATTGATGTGAGCAATTCTGTCTTTATGCTATGAAGTCGTGAGTGAGGTACATTGCCAATGACCACAATTCTTGTTTACTTGTGTGAAATTACAGTACAATCTTTACAAAGAAATTAAGAAGCTCAACTCATAGGTAACATATATCTGAGAAGATTTTAAATTGAAAGAAAAGCCATACCCCTTCATTCCCACCATCTGGAGGATAACAAAAGAAAAAGCCTGAGGGAGAAATTTTTCTCATACTTTTCCTTCTGTGTTAAACTAAACAAAGGGAGTTGCTCCCCAACCATCCTTTATCTCATCACCCTAAAACTCTCTCTTGGAATATAATAATGTTCAGTAAGCTTAGGATGGTCAGATTAAGGGATCTAGTGATGTACAGGCTATGTGGAATAATCTGCAACTTGAAACTCAGGCAGGTGAGGGAGGTTGATTTTAGGGATCTTTAAACCAAGTTTATTTTTCTTAATTTTGAGGTAGTTTAGTGTTTTAACTTAGTATGAACCTAGGACAGCCATTTTAAACCATGCTGTTGCGAAATCTCATATTACCTACGTCAATTTTTGGAGTACACTTTATGTATTTCTTGAATAACTTCACTTAATGTCAATTGGTTAGAAGTTGAAATCTGACACATACTATACATCAATGCTTGTGATAATGTTTGCTAATTATTGATGTCGCCTCAGTTTGAATGCAACTGATTTTCTGGAAAAGTTGCGAGGACAGAAGCTGGTTTTTGTGGGGGATTCGCTGAACAGGAACATGTGGGAGTCCATGGTGTGTATCCTGCGTCAAAGTGTCAGGGACAAGAAACGTGTTTATGAAATTTCAGGAAAAACAGAATTTAAGAAGAAAGGTGTCTATGCTTTTAGATTTGAGGCAAGTTTATCTATATCCATGAGATTTTCCCAAGTATTCATCTTGTAATGATATCTCATTGAGTTTTTTTTCCATATTTATAGGATTATAATTGTTCAGTAGATTTTGTTAGTTCGCCATTCATTGTTCAAGAGTCAACTTTCAAGGGCACAAATGGGTCCTTCGAGACATTAAGATTGGATTTGATGGATCAGACAACTAACACCTATCATGATGCTGATATCATAGTCTTCAATACAGGTCATTGGTGGACTCACGAGAAAACATCCAGGGGGTGAGTTCAGTCTATTATGTAACATTGCCTTCACATTGTCTATGCCTCTACGGTTTTATCCTCACTTGAAATCTGTAGATTAGGTGATGCTACTTGATGATGAATAACAACAGAGTTTTAGCACGATTGTGTATAAATATGCTTACTATTTTTGACATGAGAAACTACTTTTCCTATTAAGATTTTAGTCTCTTGTTTTCATCACACTTTGAGTTTTCTGCCTTGTAGTGCTTACTTTCTGTGAATTATAACAGTCTCTTGGCGTGATATTTAACTAAGGTTCTTGTATACCATATCACTTGCAATTTTTTTTAACCAAGATGTTATTATATATTTTCAGCTGAAAGTGCTTAACGTATGTAATCCTCATAATCAAAAAGTAAGGTTTTTGATTTTTTTGTTATCTGGTATTTTTACAGAGAAGACTATTATCAAGAAGGCAACCATGTATACCCCAGACTCAAAGTTCTGGATGCATATACAAGGGCATTGACCACTTGGGCTAGATGGATTGACAACAATATTGATGCCAATCGAACTCAGGTTTTCTTCAGAGGATACTCGGTCACACATTTCAGGTATTGGTGTTTTACATGGCTGCCTAATGTTAAGAGTCTGAACTTGCTACTGTTTGAAATACAATATTCAACAAATGATGCGATAGTGGGATAAACAAAAAAACAATTTTTCACTAGTTATTATATGAATTACGCGTCTTTTGTCTATATTGTGAAAATTTGGTTTAATAGCCACTTAAAATTTGACCTAATTACTAGCAATTGTTAATGCAGACTCCCTTTTCCTAGGTGGTGATCTCAATTGTACTATACATTATTAATATTTACTATGCTGATTCATATTCATCTGGCATGCCTTGATCAATATATTCTAATACTGCCTTGTATGGTTTCAGGGGTGGGCAATGGAATTCAGGAGGACAGTGCCACAAAGAGACAGAGCCAATATCTGATGGAAAGCACTTACGCAAGTATCCTTCGAAAATGAGGGCTTTGGAGCATATGGTCATCCCAAAGATGAAAACCCCTGTGATATATATGAACATTAGTAGGCTTACAGATTACAGAAAAGATGGGCATCCCTCTATATACAGAATGGAGTACAAGACACCAGAAGAGCTGGCCTCTGCTGAACTACACCAAGATTGCAGTCATTGGTGTTTGCCTGGAGTACCTGATACTTGGAATGAATTACTGTATGTTTCTCTATTGAAATATGGTAAAGGCCATTGGAAAAATTGAGCAAAACTCCTCAAAATTGTTCCAATATGGTTCCTGATCCACTATACGTATTCAACACATGTATATTCATTGATTTCCCACATGTATAATCATTGATCGTTGTGTTATAGTTTGTGCTAAAGATGATTGATTAGAGAGAGAAGTCTCTATATTTTCTGTAGACATCCACTGATTTGCACAATTGCCATAATGAAAACCACGAAAGCTGTAAAATTTGTAGATTGAAATCTTCATTTGATTCGCTTTGATTAGTTAAAGAAAAGGAAGGATCAAATTTGTGAAAATGATTCCTTATGATGCTTGGGACAAGGGGTAATAGTAAATAACACAAAATAAAACAAATGTTAATTAAATTGAAGGGGCTATCTATTTATCCGTTTTGACCCACTAATCTTCTGGATATTGCAATGGCACTGTGAACCTGCTTCCAGTGTGGTGTTAGCATGAGGTGAAAAAGGTTGCACCTTTTTAACTTGGCCATTACTTTAACCTTTACTTGACAATTTTAACCAAGCCAATAAAAGAGTAGAAATAGAGCTGAATTGACATCTGCTACCATCAGTAACTTCGCATCCTTCAACGTGTTCCCCCTATTGAACTACCAAAATCTCGCCTAGCAATAAATACAAGGGAGACATAACCAGAAATGTGGACTTGGTGAAATGATTTTGACTATTGATTTTAACTTCAACAATTTTTAATCAATCATGGTTTATCATATACACTAAAATTAATAATTGATGTATGCAAAAGTACTCTCTTAGAAATATACATACTCTTGACATTACTCACTTGTATATATTAGGTGTCTACGTAAACCGTTCCTACTAAGATTTATTTTTCTTTCCTATTACTTTTGGGACATAAATATTTGTTGTTAGGGAAGCCTTTTTCTATGCAAAGAGGATAAACTAGTTACCATTGAGTCCCCTGAACAACTTCAAATATTAGAAACATCAGAAATGCAGCAGTATAAAGGAAGATGGTGAGGGGTCATGGGACATGATCATCATTCACTTAAGAAAGAGGATTCTGAAGCTTTTCTAATAAAGTTCAATAAAATACAATCCTAAACTTTGAGGAACTAGAATTGTACTCTTGTTTTATTTCTCATAAGACATAACTAACAACACAAACAAACATGGAAAAGGAAACACACAGAATGGGAGGGGACAGAAATGGAGTGAAGTGATCACAATTAAACTACCTACTCATCTGCAGAAACTGGAGAGAGAAAGGAAATCTAGTCAGCTGCAAATTGAGTAATTGAGACAGCACAAGTTGGTACCTTCTTAAAGGAAGGTCAACCTTGTTTATTACATTCTACAGCAAGAAGAACTACTTAGATGAGCAATACATAGCCATAGAGACCCCAGTGGAGTCCATTGCGCCTTTTTGTGACTTGCCGGTTTGCCTGACTCTAGCCAAAGCTTCTCCTCCTTTGGAGAATGCATATCTGCTTTTGCCACTTACAGAATGTTTAAACAATTCCCTTTTGATTAGAGAAGCCAAAGCTAAGCACAAGCAAACTGTTGAAAGAGGGGGAGTATGAGGGGTAAGGACCCTCTCACACTCCTTTCTCTCCATGCTTCTTTAAGAACCATGGATGGATGCTTGCCAACAAAGCTTCATGCTCACCAGATTCAGGATTTGATGGATTGGTTAAGAGGGTCCAAAGGGCTCTATAGAAAAACTAGTGGAGAAGTTAGTCTCTGACCATTGTTTTAAATAGTTGATGATTGAGAACTAAGAGGTGTTATCATCACATCATCTTTTCATTATCCATTTGCTTCTTACTTTTTTATTTTTAAACCATCAAAAGTTGCAATATAGAAAGTCAAAAAAAAAAAAAAAACAGAACTGTGCTCATTAAAAAACATTTATTTGGTTTACTGAATCTCAACCTTAACCTAATTTTCTAACTTCTTGAATCTCAATCTAACACTAACCAGGATATACCTGACCTAACTGTATTTTTTTTACCTTCTTTTTCTTCTACTGGTTTACATGGGAAGGAAGTTTTATGGTCCTGACCTAATTTCATTATCTCATTCTCTTTTTCTACTATTGAAGCTGTGCTAAGTTTATAATATGCTCAAACTGAATTTGAGATTTCTAATACCAAATTTCGGTTTATTTTTACCAAATACAGACAATACACTACATAGTCTATTAACTCACAAAGGCATTGTAGGGAATTTAAAATTCAATACTGAATAGTGTCTACAGAAGATATCTGATTGAAACACAAAGTATATGAATGTGTAAGAGTCAATATAAACTTTAAAACATGGCACCCACTCTTTACTTTTTCATTCGTGCTTGACTTTTGATGGTAGGAGGCTTTTATTGTATCTGTGGATCCACTTACGAGAGACTCAAACCCCACTTTGCTTCCAAAATTAATTTTTTATCTTCTTAATGAACAAGTTAAATAATCCTCTTAAGTACTTGAATAAAATATTGTTTAACACATGTTTTGGCCTCCAAGATATTATAAACACGTTTGCACTTTCTGTTTGAAATAATTAGAAATTTGTGATAAGAATTAATTACTGTTTCAAATTCCTAACTCTCCACTAATTTCGTTCTCTCTCACCACCAGCCATGCCAGCAAACCACTTTGTTTTCTTGTTTTGTAATTATATTTCTTAAAGTTTCAAAATACCATGATTTTGATTTCAGAGCTAAAGATAATCTTGGCCATGCTGCACTGTTTAAATGGTAGTTGTTAATTGATCCCTATCATGTGTCTTCTTTTCATAATTTCTAGGGGCCAATTCAACTTTCCTTTTGAAATTAAAGAGTGATTAGTCACTTCTAAGAAGTGAAGTTCTATATTTTATAGTCAGAAAAAAAGTAGCAGTCAATACTAAAGCTTGAACTTGTGTCCAAGAGTCATTTCTCTTTCCATAGCTGGCTTTATAGATAACCCAAAATTCTTCAAACAATGTTGATGAATGATACAAAAATGGCAGTGATCTCCTTCTCATATATGCATACAATCATAGCAGCTAGACAATCCATTCAAGCTTTTGGTTTGCCTCTTCTTCAAGCAAGAAAACAAAATTGTTATAGCTTTTAAGTCAGTCCCCTTTTGGAATCTTTCTATGCTATTTATTTATTACCTCTGTAGCCACTTATATTTGCATATGCCATCAGCATTGCCTCTTACACTGAATGAGATCACAATTCACAGCTTGTTTTTCTGAACTTTTATTTGTGGCCATTGGTATGAAACAACCAACCCATTTAATTAACTTGGTCAAAGAAGGGTGAAGTGAAAAATCAAATCCTTAACATCAATGGAAGAAATAAATTAAGGTTTCACATATTCATTAGTATCAAAACACCTCAGACATAAAGTGTATATATTTATATTGTTCGATTAAGTGCTTACCAGTAGATCAAAAATTATAGTAATTAGTCAGAAGGTAATTTTTTCTACTTAAAAACGTAAAAGTCCAAACACCATGATTTGATTGTAACTTGATTTACCTAATATTTGTCACAGATGTCATCCGCAATATATATTCACAAATTTCTTATTAATAAGGTGTATGCATCAATTAAAGAATTTAAATTGATATATGAATTTGATTCTCACCAATTTAACTTATCTATAATGGTAAATGAATTCAGTTTTGCTGAAAAGTAAGTTGGATTCTTGTTGTTGTCTTCATAAATCATAATACACACTATCATTGTTGTCCACCACTTAGAATTAGACAAACCAAGACTAGTGAAAGATGATTAGTAGTATCTCTAAGTTGGTTCCAATTTTGCAATCAATTTTTGGGTCCCTTATGATGCAAAATTTCCAAACTTTTACTGTGAATTCAGTTTAATTTACGTTCAAACTTGGATGACTCACCAAGTAGTCATGATCGTAGTAATTATAGATGTTGCCATCCAAATTCCACATGGCATGGGAGGTTGTAGGACAAGTGACTTTTCCATGATGTGGTTTCAATTTGGAATCAAACTTATGGGCCCTTCTCATTATTTTTGGTCCAAGATCAGGACTACTTTGCCCAGTACTAGTACATTCCTAGTTTGATTTTTCATCTACAATTTTTTGTTTGTGGACACACCCACCAGATGTTGGTCAAATCTAACCATTGCAGGTACCAGGTACCCTTCAATCTGGGAGGTGATGCATTCCAATCTCCAACAGTGCAAAATCTATTGTCATAATCTTTATTAATAAAACATTTATGCTTTTTCTTAAGTGCCCCTTCATATATTACATGTGGTAAAGAGAAGATTCCCAGATTTCTGAGGGTCAATTGCCCTTATTTGTACCCCTAAGATCTCAAAAGAGCAGAACAAATATTTTAAAAAGAATAGCACTCATGAACCAGAATGAGCCAATTCTACTAAACTTATAATCTTTTAAAATAATATTAAACTTGTTAAGTTCTTCACGATTTTGTATTTAAAAGGTATATTAGTACTTGAAGAATAGATGACATTTGAAAACTCTTTTGTCTCGATTATTAAATGATATAAAATCTTTAAATATACAAAATAAAAAACTTATAGATCAATTTTATGAAATATAAAAATTTATTCACGAAATTGATTTTCTTAACAAACACTCTTTCACTTGTATAAGGATAAATCCTGAACTCATGTAAATAGCATAACTATATGCCAATGGTAAAATCATATTGGAGTTTTGAATTGTGAAACTTTGTTAACTGAATATTACTTTTAGCATGAAATTAATAAAAAAAAACATATTTATCATCAGAAACAGTGACTAATATAATTGAGAAGTGTGTTTTGAATAACAATCTTATAGAGCTGTTAACAAGAAAAATCACTGAGAAAAGACATTTACTATATATTCTCTACATAAAATAAATAAAAGACTTATCTCGTTTACAAAATTTACATTATCATCGCTAACTTATTTATAGTTTTTAGTGTCTATCATTCGTATTATTAGGAATATAATTGAAAAAAGGATAATTAACTTTATGTTTAAACTTGATTTTTTTTTAAATTACATTTAGTATGAGCCCAAAAAATATGAAAAATGTAAATGTGATTTGCTATTTATTGTTTTAAGCTTGTGTATTTTGTTTATTTTAAGTGAAAATTTGTAAATAACTTGATGTGGTGAAATAAATAATATATGTAATTTAATTATTTAAAAATGCTAAAGTGTTCTTGATTAAAAATAAAATATAATTAAATTTTAAAAAATATTTAAATATATTTACTCACGTCGATTTAAAATGTACGAATTTTAATATTCACTTATAAAATAATTGTTGAAGGTTTATTAGTTGCGAAAATCTTTAATTTTATAAAATTAAATTATATCAAAAGGAAATTTTTAAAATTAAAATTCACTTAAAGTAAAATAAAGAGAAATCATTATAAAGTTAGCCATAATTCAAGAAGGACGATTTAAACAAAAGACATTTTAAGTTCTCTCTCAACACCAATCCCACCACATAAGAGAAGAAAGTTACATTACAAGTCACATATAAATTTGCTTTTAAATGAATCAAAGTCTCTTAAAAACAAACCACTTTTATTTTTGTGAACTCTAATACATAGTGTATTTATAAAACCGTATTTGATCTTTACACAAACACATCCTAAAACAGCATGATTGAAAAGAAAAAAGTATATGGTGTTTTGGCACCTTTGATGTTGAGTTTTGGTCAGCAAGAAAGGGATTTTGAGAAAGTGTTATGCTTTCGAGTGTGGTTGGCAGTTGGAAACTTGTTATATAAGTAAAATAAAAGTTGGAAATTGATGGCAACCCAACCAGTCAATTTTTGGAAGGAGTGTGAATTATTACACAATTACAACGTGCATTTAAGGTAAAAAGCCCAAACTATGCATAGAGGCTGCCACACTTTCCATTTTCATCTCTTTTTCTTAAACAACAAGAAGAATCCCATGAATCTCACCACAAAAAGATACCACATTTTTTCTTTACATGTCCCTTTTCACTACATTTCAAATCTGACAAATAAAGAAAATAAAATAGGTTCAATGCATCTGTGACTATTTTTTAACATATTTTATTATTTGTTCGGTTAAGAGAAGAGAAACACATGAGATGAAAATACCTTCATAAAAAGAAAATAAAGATAGATAAAATAAAATTATTGATGTTGGATGAAAAGAAGTAGAAAAAACCAACAAAAATGTAACAACCCATGAATAACTAATAAGTATCATTGTAAATAATTATTAATAAAATAAATAAATATATCTATATATATTAATCAAATTCTTTAAAAGATAGCCGTTATTTCTTACATTAGAATTTACAATATTAATATCATCAAAAGAATTATTCAAAAGAACTTAAGAGCACTCGAGTATAGTAGAGTTTTATCACATGTTAAACTGTCTGATCAGGTGTAGCACATAATTATTAAAGATAAAATAGCACAATTATCACAGATAAAATAATAAATGATAATAGAACACAAACACAAACAAAAATAAAATTAAGCTAAAGATGTTTTAAAATAACATAAATATAGATTTATGTTTCAACAAGGTATAAAACATTTATAATTCTCATATTATTCTTAATTTAAACATAACACATTTATGAAGCAATTCAAATATAAAAAAATACATTTTCAAACCATGACACTGACTTAATTACACCGACAATTAACTTTATTTTTGGAAGACTCTTGTATTGAGATAGACCTAAAGATTTGCACATGTCATACAAATTTCAGCTGTATCACACCGCCTTAACATGAAATCAATTAATCATCCTTGTATGACAGGATTAATCCATATGACCTTTTTTAACCGACTATATTTCAAATCATAGTTCATATGAACCTCTTTTGACTCTCACTACCTGATAGTCTTCCTCTATATGTTCTCAATTACCACTAGAGTCCGGATATCTCCTTCTAGACAATTCTCAATAACATTGCACTTCCTAATAATCTTGACACGAGTATTTTCTTTCCTGAAAATACTATGTCATACATCTTAACATTGTACAATACATTATTCACCATCCAACTATTCTATCATATATATATATATATATATATATATATATATATATATATATATACACACACATACACACAAATATTCATCACATAATACTACTCATACAATTTAAATGGAATAACAAAATCATACAATTCAATGAGAAAAGTAAAAACATGTATTAATATTACTATATTTCCACACCCGATTCAAGGTTGTGGCACCCAGTGCCACTCAAACCCGAGAGTAAGGGTTTTGAATTGCACTCGGTGCACCACAACTCCGCACCTAGTGTATGAGAACCTGAAAGCTTCCCAGGGCTTGTCCTGCCACCAAACCCAAGAGCAAACTCTCTAATTTGCGTCGTGGCACCCGACGCATCTAATGTGGCACTTGGTGCCTCTACATAAAAGTTGGAAAACCTAACAATTTCTCATATTTCAATTATTACTTCAATTCAACTATGCAACTCATATTATAATCCAATTCACTTATGGAATCTCAACCCAACACATTCTATACAAATTTCTACAATTCTCACGGCCTTTATACTTCTCAAATTAGCATTCAATTCATCATTTTCATTTCAATTCAACATATGCATAACTATCACTATCATCTCTTCTACTCTTCATATTACACAATTATCAGTTTCCAAACTCCATTTCTAATATAATTATCATACAAACATTTTAAACACATCATCAAACCAATTTAAGTTAACTCAATACCCAATTTCAAACCTTCAACCAAAATTAAACATAGGCAATCAAGTCAATTCAACCTACATTTCTCCTACACTAAAGTACTAATGCAATTAAAATTGATATTCTACAAGTCATGTTCATTTTAAGTTATTTTTATTTTTATCCTTAAAATATCTAGGTGTTGTTTTAGTTAAACCACTTTTACTTCTAAACAAATTTCATATTCTTACAGAAAAAAAATGTATATAAGTTATATCATTTTTAGATCTTTTTTTACTATTCTTCTTTTAGTCATGTTTTATTATTTTCATCATCTTTTACAATAATTGAGTTAAATTTATTTAAGAGTATAAGTGGTTTAAATGAGATGAAGGCTAAATATTTTTGTTAGTTAAGTTAAAAAATTTAGAAATAGACAATTTTATCTATTCAAACTTTATTTTATAAAAATCATTATCTCTTTAAAATATATTTTTGTTGTTTTCTCTTTAGAATCTTGACAAATTCATTCATTCTTTTTCAATATCCAAGTTTGTCACACTGATGTTATCAAAGAGAAAAATATAGTTTATTAATCATAATTTTGTTTAAAGTAAGTTTCTTTCTTTTATTTATTTAGTTTTATCTTTTTGTGGTTGCATGCCTGTGTGGTTGCATGTGTAGTTTAATGAACAAAGATGAAATTATATTTCATTAAGGTCATAGAGGTACTTTGATTTGATAATTAGGATTTTCTATGGACAAGTTTGAACTTTCTATGTTAAAGTGGCAAGATTTGTTGGAGCTTTGTTGAAGTAGTTACAATTTCATATAAGGAAAGTTAATTAAAAATTGATAGAAACTTAGAGTATAAAATCTATATTGTGTGGGTGTGGCTCGATCACAATGATGTACTTTGTGCAGGGATAGTGTATTGATACAAATTTACTTGATTGTTGTGTTTGAAATGTAAAAATATATAACACAAGAGTTATGAGATTGAAATGATGATTAAATATTGTAAAAGTTGTTAGAAAGCTTGATAAAGAGATTAAATTATGTACCTCAATAACATATGTTGTTATTAAAATAGTTTATGAAATTAAGTGTATGTTGTGTTTTACTTTGTCATCATAGACTGAGAATGAAGGAAGCATGAAATGTAAAATTTGGTACTTTTATGTTTATGTATAATGTTGTAAGTTTGAACCAATTGGATCTTTATTGAGTTAGAAAATGGTTAGATTTTATCCTTTTTAAGGTTAGAACATGATGGTGTTGGTTAAATCCTTTTTGCAGAAGTCTTACACACTATGTAAGTCTTTAGTTTTTGTATTCTTCGCTTAAATGATACTTCAACTGCTAAAGTAAAAATTAGTTGATAGGAGGAATTCAATCCAAAGTGATTTTTGCTTATCTCTCAAGAAAAAATAGGTTTTATACAACTCAAATTTTGCTCGAAGTAAGGGTGACTTTTGTTCAAGCAAAGCAATTTTTGCATTAGTTAAACAATTTTTATTAAAGCAAAAACTTTTAAGAAAACTTATTTAGAAAGAATTGTCTTGTAAGTTATAGAAATTTAATGTATCACATGAATGGTAGTCGAATGCCAAAGGGAACAATAAGGTTGTGTGTCTTATTGGAAGTTCTCAAGTATCAGTGTGATACATGTGGAATATAAGAAACAACATTTGTAGGTTTTGTCATAAGACGGATGAATAAACACTTTAGTTTATTATGTATGAATTATTATATGTTTGGTGTAGATGTTATAATTGAATGAGTTATTAAGTTAAAGATATGCATTATTATTATCTTTTATATCATGAAAGTTATTGAACTAATTAATGTCTTACCTTTTTCATATGATTTAAGTAGTGTAAATGAAAAAACAAGCTAAATTATTTTTTATTAGTATATATATATTATGTAGGATGTTACCTCCTCTTCCAACCAAACCAAACATGTTTATGAATTCTATTCATTTAAATTCAATTAATATCAACATGGTAAATAGATAGTTTAAACTAAACTAATTAAGTTAATTTGAATTAATTCAATTCGTTAGTTTATTTTACTTCAAATTCAAACGAATTGGTTTTGGTCTTAGTATTTTTATTTTTGTAACCCAAATCAACATTTTTTTTCTTTATTTTTTCTTTTTAACCTTTGAAATTTATATATTTTAATCTTTACTAGTTAGACCTTTATTCTATTTTTTTCGTTTATTTGATAGTTTGGTATTATATGATTTAGTATTGTTTATGCTACTTATTATTAATCTTTTATGCATAAATAGAAATGAAATCTATAAAATTATTGCAACATCCCAAAAATGTATATTGTTTAACATATAGTGAATCCAACAAAAAGAATCAAATTTCCAAAATAAAGTCTACACTTTTCCACATACTCCTGCATCTGCATTTATATCTGCTCATGTACATAGTACAATCATCGCAGTTTACAAAACAACAAGAAAAGCAAGGGTAAGCTAGTGAAAAATAAAATTTTATAATATAATCAATACAC
>Ga0209489_102588_pt1 | contig 36475 bp, 25 predicted proteins | sample SiratrowhiteBW_FD_187527 | JGI IMG/M metagenome (GOLD analysis project Ga0209489, IMG submission 187527) | Root nodule microbial communities of legume samples collected from California, USA - Siratro white BW (SPAdes) (version 2) | ecosystem: Host-associated > Plants > Roots > Nodule | place... | reverse complement strand
TAATATATATATATATATATATATATATATAAACAAATGCATATATCAATCACATTTGATATGGAGGATTATGGTTTGCATGCAGGTTGCCTATAAGACACTCAGTTTAAAAAAAGAGAGGTCATTTTATGTTCAATGTGCACTTTATGTAATTCTTTGGAGAAATCTATTTCTCATCTCTTTTTTGAATGTCCTATTGCGTTGCCTATCTGGTCTTGGCATCAGCAAGTCTTTACTTAGTTGATTTTTTCCTCTTCTACTGATCTTTTATCTTTTATTAACTCTCCAGGAAGTCCTCTTATTAAACTTGTTGTTATCTCCTTTTCATTTTGAATTATTTGGAGGAGGCAAAAATTATTTCAGGTTTCAACAAGGTATTATCATCCATATTGTCATCGATTATATAAAAAAACTACCTTAGAATGTCAAGTGATTCCTCTAATAAATCTATATATAATGATATATCTGACTTTTCTATTTTGAAGTTCTTTGGTGTAAGCATTAGGTTTGGAAACGCTTCACATCCTATTCAAGTGATCTAGGGACTTTCTTTGGCTGGTTGGATTAAAGTCAACACAAATGGCGTTGTTAGAGGTTCTCCTAAGCTTGCTCCCTGTACCAAGATCTTCATAAGGAGAATGGGAGAGTGTATTGGAGAATTTTCTTCGTTCTTGGGATTCAGTCTTCTCCTTTTGCCGAGTTCATGGGCATTATCTTGGCTATTGAGCAAACTAAAAATGCTAGTTATAGACATTTATGGTTGGAGAGTGATTCTATCTTAGTTTTGTCAATTTTTTCTTTGATCCAACTTGTTCCTTGGTTTATTAGAGAAAGATGGAATATATGTTTATCTTTTTGTAAAGAAATAGACATCAAAGTTTCTTATATTTGTTTAGCAGACAAACTTGCTTCTTCAAGACTAGCCAATAGTTTTGAGTTTTCTTGATATGATAGTTTAACATCTAACATTTTTTTAGATTTTTTTTCATAATAGATATATACTCCCAATGTTTTGTCTTACTTAAGTCTTTTTTTTAGAAAGTAATCTTATTTTTCTTTTGTATGGGTTTTGGCCTAGTCTATCGTATTTGTTTAATGTATAAATTCTTTTATTCTTTGTGAATTGAGTGGCAAGAAACCATGGCTCACCTCTACCAGAAGATAAATAGTCCATTTAAAAAAATTTATTATAAACATTTTTTTAATATATTTTATTTACATTAGAAAAAATTGAATAAGAATTTTAATTTAAGCATGTGTTGGATCCATACTCGAGGATGAACCATCCAGGAAAAACTTCTTAAATTGAGAATGTAAAAGACTTAAATTGAAAGGGAAATTCCACCTATTTTGTCTCACAAACTCTATAAAGAGAGCAATCTCTGATAGGGTTGGCAACGAAAAATATTTTACCGACTATAGAAGAAAAAAAGCTCATAAATACAATATTTTCCTTTTGTTGGCCAGTGACGTGATAACTTAGCTCTATTAAAGCACTTTTGCACGGATTACAGCTTCTATATTGAGCATATAACAACCCTTTCCTTAAGATACAAGCATGTTATGTTGTTCCTCAAACGCAGCAAATCTCCTTCTTTTGTCTAAGTTTCTTCCTTTAAATCATGTAACTTAAAATGACACACCAACTATTTGGTTCCATGTTGTACCTTCCTTTCACTAAAATTAATCCATGTGAAACTTCACCTGAAAAAAAGTTGTTTAAGTCGGTTCTGAAAAGAAAAAAACTTCAAAGTCAATAAAATCATTTGGTTTGATCTAGTTTACTTTTGTTCAGGTTTTTGCCAAACCAAGAACACATAATGAACAAATAAAAGAAATTTGGTGGCAGAAAAAAAACTAAACTTAATGCAACCTAATATTCACGTTTGGCGACAAGTTGGAACGAGTTTTTGTTTTATTCATGTTATGAAATTTTGATATTTTAAAACTTCATTTGATCACACTCCATGAAAGCTCGAAATATGATGCAAAAATCATGTCAATGTAATATTTTAAAATAATGTAGTATTAATTGTTAGCATTGTGTATCAGATTATAAAATATAAAATATAAAACTTAAAATTAAAGTGTATTTTGTTTCGTATGTTATAAATATGAAAAATGTAATTTAACATAAATATAATACCTTAATATGTAAAAATATAATCTATTGCAATTGTTAAAAACTTACATATTTTAAGATAGTAACGCTATTGGAATTAATGACCCGAAACATAATTTGAATCCTTTCCATAAAAATGCATTAATATATTTTTTCAAACCCAAGTTTTATATATGTCTAAATCATCCTCAAGTTAAATTAAGTTGGAGGACTAAATTAAGTTATGGTACAAGAATTTTTTTTCACACATTGTTTGTGAGAACTAATATGAATAAGTAAATTATGTTTAGTTAGTAAAAAATATTATTAAGAGCATTTGTATCGTTTTCTAGAGATCAAACAGTAATATGTCAGTTTATCACTGCATTAAATAATTTAATAAAATAACATAGTATTGTTTCTAATGGTTCATCTCCAATTCAATCTCAGATTCACTTTCAGTTTACCATTAAATCTTAAACCAATGTCTAAATGACTAGTAATGTTTAAAAAAAACATTTATTAAAACACACAATGGCAAACTCCACGTATAAATGTTTTAAAATTATGAATATATTGATGTGATATATTCTGATTTGTGTATATGATTGTTTTTTAATCAAAACTAGGATGTTTCTGTATTCAAACTTCCCATATACTTTTTTTTTGTAGATTAATTTAATCACATCACCAATTCAAACCCTAACAACTTAGATTTCACTATATACTTAATGAGCATTATTATCAATTAATTAACCTTACAGTTTATTCATATACTTGAGTTATAAAAGTTTTACTCAAATTAGGCTAGACAACCAATATTGCGTTAGTCAAAGTAAAATTAGATCTACACTATTTAAGCTATTTAAAATTTTATAGATAAAAAAATAATTCAGAAAATACCACACTAAAAATAATCAATCAAATTTTTAACAGAGACTAATTATTAATTACAACTCAATAGAAACTTTGCACCAATATTGTAAAAACATTTTCTTTAGTAGTTTATTATTGATTTCCTTAAATTAAAAAAAAAATCGTGAGAAAATCTATTAGATCCTATGGGATACACTCATTTCTTTAATTTTTAAAAAAAAAGGAAGTTTCTTTTAACTTAAAAAAAAATCTTGTATAAGATAGAGTTCTTTTATAAATAAAAACACAAATTCCATGTAAAATTAATCAAATCCTAATTGAAATTTATTTGAAACATAACTAAATAAAAATTAAAAAAGTATATATAAAAATATATGTTTTTCAATATTTTTAGAAATTATTTACTATTAGAGTAAAATTGAATATATGCTTCTTAAAATAATAATTTAAGAAACTTGGTTAGGAAATCTTTAACAAAAATGTAATAATATCATATTTTTCTTCATAAAAAAGTTTGGTATATGGGATCCGTGTAGCATAGGGTGAAATGAACACAGATTGTAATGAATGTGGGGTTGGCAGCCCTAAAAGTATACATAAGCATGCACAGTGGAAAATAATGAGGTCAAAGAGTTAGGTCTACTTGAATTACTTTGATTATAAGTCTTAATATTTAAAACCAAATTAATGTTATAAAACTTGAGTCAAATTCATAATTCAGGTGAGACTTAAGTGACACTTAAATTCCTAAAATTAATTGATTTAACTAAAAGTTTGAAAATGAAAACTTTTGCAGAGTCCACAAGTGATGACGTTGAGTAGAAAAAGCAAAAGGGTTGAGAAAATGGCAAAGTTGATTCAGTGGAATGAGCATTATTGGTTCCATGAAAAGTGGTCTTTATTTGCACTCGTCAACTCATGCATCACCAACCTCACATGACTTGTTAGCATTACGTTAATCTAGCCAACAGTTTCGGAAATGGAAGCCTAAAATTTCTGCTTTTCACCCAAGTATTTGAATTTCTAAGAAAATGTTTTTTTTTTTATTTTATTTTATGAACTCACTGATTATGATTATTTTGTTTTTCCTTCATTTACTATTATTGAGCTCACCAAAGAGCTTGTTGCGACTTGACCCAACCATGTCTATCTTCTACACATGTGTATGCCTAATATAAACCAGTCATTAGGCAATTCTGCAATAAACATTTAGCTGTTTTGACTATTCCAAAACCATGTTTTTCGAAAAAAATAGAGTTTGGGAAAAAAATGCAATAGAGTAAAACTTGGTTTTGATAGTTGCAAGAGTCCCAGAAATTGCATTGAGATTTCCTTTGGCATGATGTGATCAATGGGGTCACACTTGTTCATTGTAATTGGGTCAACGAGACTAGAACTTCGTAAATGAGATGGACATGGTCAACATTCTGATTGATTCCAATGGGATGACTGAATATGGATAATTTTAAAAGAATGTGAAATTATTTGTAACAAAATATATTATTTAAAAAATTAAAAAAAATTATAAAATCTTTTAAGAGTAAATTAGATTATTTTAAAATTAGATAATTTCAAATTTTACTTAAATGAGTATTTGAATTTTTTTTTTATTTTTAAACTTATATTTCTTCTTTTCAAACTTTATTCTCAATCTAATTTTGATTGCAATTCCCTCAAATTAACTAATGGGGAGACATTGTTAGTTTGAGTGAAGTTTCAGTGTCATAATCTTAACATATTTTTCACAAATATCACCGTTGTTGCTTTAGAATTAAAGTCAATCATATTTTTTTTTTTTATTTGTACTATCAAAGTTATTTTATTCCTAATGTTACGATTATAGAATTAGTTCGAGATTTTGTTCTTCAATATTAATAGTATTGTTTGACTAATGTCAAATTCATTTAGGTTTAATTTAAGCCAAATAGACTTGTTTTAATTTTTATGAATTGATTTTTTAATTAATATAAATTAAATTAATTTTTTAATAATGTTGGTAGGAGTTATTTATCCATCAATGTTAATTAGGATTTTCCTTGTTAAAGTTGAAATAACAACTTTTCAGTTCATATTAGTTACCATTCTCTCAACTATTGTCAAGAAGACTGATTTTTTTAAATGTGAAGTAATTTTTTTGTTGACGTTTGTTATGATTACTTTTTTATTAATATCAATAATGATTTGTTATCATCAATATCAATATTATTCTTTGTCACTAATTTGTTATAAAAATATTTCTAATATTGAATGGAGAAAATTTCTGTCAACATTAAGATTTTTTTCTTAATGTTAGTGAAGAAAATCTTTTAGTCGACATCAATTCAAAAGTGAGGAAAAAAAAAAAACAACCAATAATATCGTACAAATAACTTTAATTGATGTCAACCTAAATAATTGTAGTTGACATAAGTTAAAAACAATCTTAGTTATATGTCAATAAAGAATTTTTTTTTATCAACATCAGTTAAAAAAATCTTAACGAACTTTGATAAAAAATAATATCAATTAAAAAATCATTTATACTCATATTTTTTTAATTATTCACCATTGTTTAATATTTAATCAATTTTTTTATTTGATAGTAATTAAAATATTTTATTTAAATTAAAATCTTAAAAATCAATAAATTTAAATTACATAATCCAAATAAAATATTTGAAAAAGAAAATAATACAAAAACAAAATAATTTAAAATTCTGAAATTCTTTATTCTATTATTCTATTGCAAGCTAAGTGTTTGAGGTTCACTCCAAGGTAAGAGATTTTGTTTTGAAGGAGATTCACCGTCTTTTAAATACTTAAAAAAAAAGTTATGAACATTTTAGAGTTTAAATATATTTGGTCAGCTAAGTTGATGTCTAATGTTTATAATTTAAATTCTCTTTTGATGATTTAGTGTAATATGATGCTATTTGATCATTATCCTAGTTTTTCTATCTACATAGGTTACAACCTAAAATTTTGAGTTTGAAAAGTGTCATTGTTATCTTATCGATTCAATATGTAAATAGAAAAGGATAAACATTAAAAAAAAATTAAAGTTGTTAGTATCAAAATCATTGGAGGACAAAAAATGATAACACATTGATTGCTCTACGTGGTTCTAAATTTCTCATATAACTTCTCTAATCACATATAGGGTTGTCAATGAACAATATCAACTCAAATTTATTCTGAACTTGATTCACCCATTTACTTGTTGAATTTGTTTGGTGAGGATAATGAAACATAAGTTTATAACTTGACTACATTGGTTCATATATCATATCTCTCTCCCTCCCCATATATATGTGAGAGCATATGTGGAGAGATATAAAATAACATTAATATAATTTTACAAAATATTACATTGATTAATATATGTTTCATTTAAAACTTTTGTTAAGACTTTATTCGGCAAGTGTACCGAGTCATAAGTACAATAGTGAGTTAAGTAAAGATGTCGATTCCTTAGAAAACAATTCTGTTTTAGAATTTCAGCGTCACTACTCAATAGGCAAATTCAGTTTTAATGGAAGGTTTGGTTTGACTAACAAGTACTACGAAAATGCAACTTAAGAATAAAGTTAATAAGCAGTAAAAATATTCCGAAATGATTGGGGAAACATCCTAGGATTGAACTCATCTATCTCACTCATTTGTAACTTTGGTAAATCATGAAATATAAAGACTGTGACTATTCAAACTTGATGCACAATAAAAATCACTCAGATTGATTCCTCAAAAATGAGATTCATAAGGAACTTCTCATATGCAGATTCCTCGGCTATCTAATTAGTTACCCAGCATTAAGAAACGATGTATTGCATTCAGTAAATCAAAACCCTATTCCTAGAATCCCAAATTACTGCTTATTTTCCTCTAGGTCATAAACTCAAAATCACTTTCCAATAGCTTTCAAGAATTAAAAACAAGATTCTATAAAGAATATAAAATCAAGCATGAAGAATGAGATGGAAATACCAAATATGAATAGAAACTGAATATTATAAATCAAGATCCCAACATACAAATGAGTTTCGAAAATATTACATTCAATCCCAAGATATGAAGATTTTAGTTACTCATGGTAGTCATTACAAACCAATGATTGGAAGATTGCTTGAGAAAAGCAAGAAATTTTGGTTGGTTCTCTTCACTGTTATGCTTCTCCACTCCTCAAGTTCCAGATGCCTCCCAAAATCCTAAAAATCTCCTTTTAAACTTGGTTTTGGGCCTAAGTTAAGTGACTTTTCTCTTAGGCTTTTTCTATTTTAAACTTTTTATTTCTTTTCTTCATGAATCTTCCAATCTATCATTTTCTTCATTCTTTTATTCCTGAAATTTCACAATAATTGAGATTAAATGATTTCCTTTTAACTCAAGACTCAAAACATAAATTTAAATCCAAAAGCTCTAAAATTGGGAGTAATTATTATTTTAAATAATATTTAAACCGACAAGTACTCAATATTTCTTATGTATAAAAATACTCAAAATGGTACTTATCAGCTTTTCAAAACTTAGTATTACAATGGAAGGCTTTTTACATATATTATATTTACAAAAATTTATTTTAATTTAAAAATATTTAATATTTTATTTATATAAATCAAAATTAATTAATATATATTTTTTAAATATATTAAAACATCAATTATTTTATTATAATTATTTAACTTTAATAAAATTTAATATAAATAATTATGATCAGATAAGATTATAGTTTAGTGATGTGATCAATAAAAGAATTATGTAAAGTTAGTGTAACAGTTTACCAAAATCAAATCGAAATGTGTATTTCCTCAAATTTTTGGTGTTTCTTTTGTTTAAAAGTGCTAACTTAAATTATTATAGGATAAACCTTTTTTTAACAACGACAAATAAATAAATTGGAAAAAACTAAAGATATTCCAACTAATATAGTTAAAGTGGATATATAAATATAATTAGACTTTCAATATGAAATAGATGTGTATCCATAATATTACAGTGATAAGACGGCTTACAAAGAAATATAAAGAAGTATAATCTTCCAATGTTGACATCTAATGCCCTGTTCTCTTCTAAGTTGTAGTTGATAGTCTATTTCATCATCTATTATACTTGCAGCCAAACAATCCCATTACCATTGGGTAGCATCGTTTCTGGTCCAGGAGTGCAGACTTTTACTACAAAGGAAGGATCATGTTTATTCAATATAAGCTGAAAATGCTAACCACCACATTCTTCTCCCTTATAACTCAATCCATGATCTGCCTACATCCTTAGTCTCAATCTGTTAATCCATAACATTGCAATGCTTGTAGACCCTACTTACTAATTTCTTAGTAACCATCGCCGCCTAATTTTACTACATTCTCCTGAAACCAAACACCACCCCAGGTTTCCTAACTAATTAATATTTTGCAAAATCGTCAAGTGATGGTTTTGAGCCAAATCAATGGATAAAAATATCAATCTGGATAGGAAAAGTTCACCTTTGTAACTATGTGTTTCATCCACACCAAACTCTAAGCTGAGCCAACCTAAAAATTCCAGCAATCCACTTTCCCATACTTAAAAACTATTTTGTTCTTACGTTTCCATACTTCCTAAATTATGGCCCCCCCACATACCTTTCCACAATATATTTTGATTATTCGAAAGTCCAATAATATGAAAACTATGAAAATGTATGACAAAAATATTATGCTTTATTGAACTAATTCCTACCCACTTTTCACAATGATCCCAAACCTATTATACTATCCTGTCAACACCTAATTTCGTCAAGGTGAAATAAAAAATAAAAAATAACTAAAAAGATAAGTTTTTGCTAGTTACACCTCTATTTTCTAGTATGTACCTCTCATTCCTATTTTTTCTTTGGGTCATTGGCCCAATTTTTAATTTCAACATTTATTCCTTTTTACCTTTTCTTAACGGGTGTTATTTTGAGCAGTGTTTGTTAAATTCATTTAACCTAAATTAACATAATGCATGGTTCATTGATTGCACTTTTAGATATTGCATGATTCAGTTATTGCACGATATAGTTATTGCATGGTTCAATTATTTGAAAAAATGGACGTTGACAGAGACAGAATTTGGACAAAAATAGACATTCCAAGGTTCAGTTATTTAGTCAAAAAACAGAATGTGTATAGTTCATTGAATAATAAATGGTATTTCACTCATTAGAAGTAACGACGAGGCTCTCGTTCGTTGAACTTACGTAAAATACACTGAATTGTCAAAAGTGTGCATTTAAAAAGGAAAGATAGTTAAAGCTTGAGGTTATAGAAAACACACACACACATAAAGAATTAGAGAGCAAATTACATTCAGAGAGAGCAATTCATACTGAGAATTACGTTTGCAGAGAGTGATACATTTTCATAACAGAGAATGAAGCGTTTCAGAAGGCATTATAGAAGCAAAGGAAGAACAAGAAAGCCGTAAGAATAGGTTTTGGAAACTTCAAGAGGTATGTCTGAGAACTTAATGCTATGCGAGCATGAATGTTGATCTTTGTTGTGTTTTCTTCCTTAGTTTCAATATTTGTTTCTCTAGTTTATGTTTATCATACAATGATATTTTGTATCTTTGTTCTTGGATGAAATATGAGTGAAGAACTGTTAAGACTTTTATTCGGCAAGTGTACCGAGTCACAAGTAGTATAAATTTATAAAGTAAGGATGTTGATCCCACAGAGAACAGTTTTGTTTTAAATTTTAGCGTCACTACTCACTAAGTAAGTAAAGATTTTACGAAGATTTGATGATAAGTTGAGTCAAGAACGTAAAAGAACAATTAAAAACAAGTAACAATTATAAAACGGAGTTTGCAAGATCTAGAAGGACTTTGGGATTGAACTTCATCTCTTTCCCTCATTCATATTTTGGAATTGATAATAAAATACAATATTCGTAACTACTCTCAATTGATGCACATATAAAAATCATTCACACCGATTCCTCTGATATGAAATTCATAAGGAAATCTCCTAAACACTGATTCCTCAGCTATTTAGTAAATTACCCAGCGTTAAGAATGGATGTAATTCGCAATCAATATATCGAAACCTATCCTTAGTATTCCAATATATCGACTATTTTCATCTAGGTCGGAAACTCAAAAGTACTTTCCAGTTAAGTTTAAGAATCAAAATCGAGACTCTATTGATCAGATAAAATCAAGCATTAAGCACAAGATGAAAATAGCACTGGAGTAGAAACTGAATATTATATTTAAAATCACCAAAATACAAATGAGTTCAAGAAGTTACATTCAATCCCAAAGTTGCGGAACTTAGCTACTCATAGTAGCTATTACACTTCAAAGAAGAAAGATTGCAAATAAGAGCAGCAATCCTCAGTAGTTCTTGTTCTTTTCGGCCCTCCAGTTCCTCCCAAACCAGATCCCCTTTCTAAAACCCTAAAATCCCCTTTTAATGTGTTCTTTCGGGTTCTAGATAAGTGACTTTTCGCTCGGGCGAAAACACCTCGCTTGAGCGCAAATTTGATGTGCTCTCTGGACTGATCTCGCCCAGGCGAAACCATCCTCGCTCGGGCGAGATTTTGATGTGCTCTCTGGACTGATCTCGCCTAGGCAAAATCATCCTCGCTTGAGCGAGATTGCCTCGCTCCAATGTCGCCTGGGCGAATCTTCCTCTGTAGCTTGAATAACTCTTGTTTTCAAATCTCTTCTATTTCTTCTTCTCATGCAACTTCCAAGCTCTAGTTTCCTTCATTCTTATCACCTGAAATTCAAAATAATTAAGATCAAATGTCTTCTCTTGACTCATGACTCAAATTAACAAAGTAAATCCAAAAACTTTCAATTCAGAGGTGATTATTATCCTAACGATCACTTAAGCCCACAAATACTCAAATTTATAATGTATAAAAACACTAAAAAATGGTACTTATCAACTTCCCTCAAACTAGAATCTTGCTTGTCCTCAAGCAAAGTAATTGGACTCACACAAAATATTTTCCAAAACAAAAACAGTGGTTGCTAAAAAATCAGACCCATGGTTCAATCATCAGACAACATTCATTTTCAAAACAAGAATTTAGGAGAGATCAGATATTCTAAGTCAAATCAAAGCAGGAACAAGACACAATCAATCTCCAAGAGAAACAACTCAAACAAAGACATGATAATGTAAGTGAGGAATTTCTCTCTTAATATCTCACAGGGTAGTGTCTCTCTCAACTTCCACTGACTCTGCACAAATCAAAGTTGCCTTTCATTTTAAGTCAAATCACAAACACACAATCAACATGGATCTTAAGGTCTTTTAAAGGTTGTAATGAGGCTGGGCTATCAAGAACATTAGTTTTTTAGATAACAAAGTGCATACTTCAAACAAGGAGAACATATCTACAAATGAAACAAAATTTCCCTTATAAAGGATTAATCTACCAACTCTTGATTTCATCTAACCAATTTTTTTTTTGAGTAATTCACTCTTTTGTTTATTTTTCTGTTTTTTTTTTAAGTAGAACAAAAGAGTGAATTATCTAACCCATTTCTTTACATAACCAGCATCTCAAAGCTAAATCAACCCTTCCCATTATGAAAATTGCACCTATGTTCTCCTTCCTCAAGCATGCTATAAGGGTGGAAAATCAAATATCAATTGAAGGTTAGGGTGCAACAAACAAAATTCCAGCTCAAAGGGTTATCAAAAGAATTGGTTATCAACTATAGTGGGTTGGCCTTTTGGCTCTGGGTTGTAATATCTAAATTCGAAAAAAATGCCTTAATCATCTCCAAGTTCTCATATGTGAAGTAAAATAACACAAAAAATCAGGCAACAACAACTTGATACATTACTCAGTGGAACTCTCAACTTTTAACTGTTTCAGGATTCACAAATCACTTGGCTAATTTGTTTTAATTCCTCAATTTTTATCAAGCCTTGTTCTAGTCATAACCCTATTCAATTTTCATGCATCAATCACCCACTCAACTTAACTCAAAAATTCTAATCTCCTAAAAATTTGCCAATAATAAGCTGATCTGACTTAGAACAATCATGATTTTAATTTCTATTCAACCACATACTTATCTAACTATCACACATCACATAGTCCTAGCACATTACAATATTCAGATTACATAACCAGAATTATATAAAGATAGGAATCAGTCTCCCCTCATAATCCGATCAAGATCTGTATCAAACTCTGCATCCTGATCCTCTGGTGCAGCTGTAGAAGTGCTTGCTCCACTTCTCCCAGAAAAATGAGGCCTGTCCCCAGGCCATGCAGCATACTGAGTAAATTTCTCAGGAGTCATCCACGGATTTTGTTGGCCTTCAGGAATGCCATTATACAACCCCTGATGAATATAAGTGTTTGTCCTATGAACTGAGCTGATCTGGGAAGTCATATGATCAAAATACATCCTATTTGCTCTCTGCTCCTGTTCAAAATATGTTCTATCTACCCTTCGGTCCAGCTGCATCTGTTCCATAAAAGCTCTGATGACTGACAGCTGGTCATATATCATAGCATTAGTGGGCTGAGCAGCTGAAGATTCTCCATGCTGAAACTGCTGCTCTTCCACATGAGGAGGAGATGGTGGTTGTTGATCCTCTTGAGGATTCTCTTCAGAATTCACACAAAATTGCAGGATGTACCTTGCATCTATGGTAGGTCTAATCTTCAATGTGGGGTTGACCTCAACACCATGCGATGCACATAATGCTGTAATCAATGCAGGGAAGCCTAGAGATCCTTTGGCTCTTTCATTTCTGGGATTGATCTCTAGGTTAGCAAATTTGGCGTATCTCATCAGATATAATCCTGGCCACGTTCACCGAGTAGTCCTCTCTCAAGATTGAATATACCAGATAGCACCTAGGCATATTCATGTCTGACACATGCCCTATGGATACTATATTTGCCAGAGTAAATGTCATCCACATCTGAACAATGGTCTTCATATCCTTTCTTTTGATCCTAAGGGGTTTACCTGTAGGTCCTACTTCATATCTCCGACCCCTCAAGCATAAAGCTCTTGAGACCACAGTATCATCAAAACCATCATACCTCCCCCTCAACCTTTGATACATGCACAGATCATCATCACGAAACTGGAGAGGATACCAAGAAGGTTGTTGATGGACTGAGGGTCAAATGGCACCCATATCCCTCTGACTCTAGATCTTCTCTCTTCTGCAGGTTGTCTCTCCCCCCAAACATTGGCATAAAATTCATAAATGATCTCTGGATCAAATTTGGGAGGTGGACTAGCAAGAGTCATTCAATTCCTTCTCATGAGGCCCTGCAGAAATTCATTATACTCTCCTTCATTCAATTGCACCCGTCTCTCAAGAATGAATGACCAGCTCTTGATGTTGTCATGTCTTTCCTTTTTCTCTGCATCTATGAAGACTTGCCCTAAGGACTGATCCCCAGATGGGTTTGTCCTTACTCTCTTGCCCTTAGAAGGGCGATCAGATGCACCTCTTGAGGTTCCTGCTATGGTTGACTTAGTTTTCCCCATTTACAAAATACACACAAGCTTTCCAAGCACTATCAATTATAGCAAGTATATACCTTTTTATACTTATCTCTTATTCAATCATTCATAAGGCAGACATTATATCAAACACTTGGCATGCAGAATTTCAAACTGTACAAATGGGGTGAACATAATCATTCCAAACCACATATCAATAATAAATCAGTTCCATAAACCTAGAATCAATTGCATTCCTATCAAACATCTTAACAATCATCCTATTTCCAGACCCATCACAACATCCCTTTTGAAAAGAGAACTAGGGTTTTAACCATCCAAATGAAGCATAAAAAAAAAAAAACAAAATCAATCGGTAGAAACTAAAGATAGAGACCAAGAATCACTTACCTCAAGAATTTAACATAAATAAATAGAAGAAATTGAAGATTGAAGAAGGATTGAGCAAAGGAGGCGCTGAAAATCAAGAAACCCTAAGCGAGCGACCCCCTCGCTTTGGGTTTCTCTGTTTAAAAACCCTTTTGCGAAACTTTCGCCCAGGTGAGAAATTTTTGCTCGAGCGAGGCTGACATGGCACTTTGTTTAAGTGGATTCTCGCTCAGGCGAGATCTTGTCGCCCGAGCGAGACAACTCCAGAGAGCACCCTTATTCTTCGCTCAGGCGAGATAGGGTCTCCCGGGCGAGACAACTCCAGTAAGCACCCTAAATTTTCGCTCTGGGCAACTCCTTTCTCGCCCAGGCGAGACAACTCCAGTAAGCACCCTCAATTTTCGCTCTGGGTGGCTCCTTTCTCGTCCAGGCGAGAGTTGTAGTACACAAATCTCTTTTTTTTTTTCTTTTCTTTAAAAAAAATTCTGCACAATACACAACCAAAATACTTGTAACTCTTTTCAAGCCCAAACTTTTTCCAATACTTCTATTAATGATTCGTGGTGCATGCTAGTTAAAACTAAAACAAAACAAAATATGCACAAACTAAAATGAAAACTCACAAACACTGTGTTGCCTCCCAGAAAGCGCTCGTTTAACGTCATATAGCTTGACCCCTGGTGATCAATAATCCTTCAGTTGAATCACAGTGACAAGCTTATCAAACTCACCACCAAAGTAATGCTTTAGTCTTTGACCGTTTACAGTCCAACTCCTCTAAGTCTGAGGATCTTCCAATTCCACTGCACCATAAGGTAGAACTTGCTTGACCCAAAAAGGACCTAACCATTTAGATTTCAGTTTTCCAGGGAAAAGCCTCAATCTTGAATTGAACAGTAACACAGATTGGCCTGGATAGAAGCTCCTCTTCAAAATTCTCTTGTCATGGTAGACCTTAGCACGTTCCTTATACAATTTAGATGATTGATACGCATTCAACCTCATTTCTTCTAATTCACTTAATTGCACCTTTCTCTTTTCTCCATAAGCTTTAGTATCCCAATTTAGTAGCTTTAGAGCCCAGTAAGCCTTGTGTTCTAGCTCTACAGGAAGGTGACATGCTTTCCCATAAATCAATTGAAAAGGAGAAAGAGTTGTAGGAGTCTTAAAAGCAGTTCTATAAGGCCACAGAGCCTCATCGAGCTTGAGTGACCAATCTTTCCTAGATGAAGCCACAGTCTTCCCCAAAATCTTTTTAATCTCCCTGTTTGATACCTCAGCCTGACCATTTGTCTGAGGATGATAGGTTGTTGCTACCTTATGTCTGACACTGTAATGTTCTAGTACCTTCCAGAGCTGGGCATTGCAAAAGTGAGAACCGCCATCACTAATGAGGACCCTCGGCGTACCAAACCTACAGAAAATATTTTTCTTGAGGAATTTGATGACAGTTTTGGCATCAACCTTCTGAGTAGGGATGGCTTCCACCCATTTAGAGACATATTCCACTGCTAGTAGGATATACTCATTTGAAAACGAAGATGGTAGTGGTCCTATGAAGTCAATCCCCCAGCAATCGAAGACTTCTACCTCCTGGATGTTGTTCAAAGGCATTTCATGCCTTTTGGATATGCTCCCAGTTCTCTGACAATTGTCACAGCTCTTGACATACTCATTTGCATCCTTGAAAAGGGAGGGCCAATAGAATCCAACTTGCAAGACTTTCGCAGCTGTTCTTTCTCCATTGAAATGACCGCCATATGGTGAGTTATGACAGTACCAAAGAATTTTGTTGGCTTCCTCTTGGGTGACACATCGTCTCAATAGATTATCAGCCCCGATCTTGAATAAGTGAGGGTCATCCCAGAGATACTGATTGGCCTCCTAGAAGAGCTTTTTTCTTTGACACCAATCATAGTCTTCTGGGACAACTCTAGCAGCCTTGAAATTTGCCATGTCTGCGAACCATGGTCTTTTTTATACAGCTAGGAGCTTCTCATCAGGGAACTCAGCCAGCACCTCTGGCTCAAGAGTTGTCACCTCCTCATTAGCAAGCCGTGACAAGTGATCAGCCACATTGTTCTCACAGCCCCTTTTGTCCTTGATCTCTAGATCAAATTCCTGCAACAATAAAATCCATCTGATAAGTCTTGGTTTGGAATCTGATTTATTCAACAAGTACTTAATAGCAGCATGATCAGTAAAAACAACAACTTTAGAACCTATCAAATAGGATCTAAACTTTTCCAGTACATATACTATGGCAAGCAACTCCTTTTCAGTGGTAGTGTAGTTACTTTGAGCATCATTTAAAATTTTACTTGCATAGTGTATTACACAAAAAACTTTTTCCTTTCTCTGTCCTAGTACTACTCCTACAGCATAGTCAGTTGCATCACACATAAGTTCAAAATTAAAATTCCAATTAGGAGCAGTGATGATAGGTGCAGAAATAAGTTTTTCCTTCAAATAATTAAAAGCAATCATGCAATCATTATCAAAATGGAAAGAAGTGTCCTTATTCAGTAAGTTGCAAAGAGGCTTGGCGATCTTTGAGAAATCCTTGATGAATCTTCTATAGAAACCGGCATGCCCCAGAAAGCTTCTGACACCCTTGATGTTGGTAGGTGGTGGCAGCTTCTCAATCACTTCTACTTTGGCTTTGTCAACTTCAATTCCCTTGCCAGATATTCTGTGACCCAAGACAATCCCTTCCTTCACCATAAAATGACACTTCTCCCAATTTAACACCAGGTTGGTCTCTACACACCGCTTCAGTACAGTGTCTAAGTTTTCCAAGCAGTCATCAAAGGTAGATCCAAATACAGAAAAATCATCCATGAACACTTCAATACATTTTTCTATCAAGTCTGAGAAGATGACAAGCATACACCTTTGAAATGTGGCGGGGGCATTGCACAACCCAAATGACATCTTCCTATAAGCAAACACTCCAAAGGGGCAAGTAAAGGCTGTCTTCTCTTGATCTTCTGGATCTACCACAATTTGGTTGTACCCAGAGTACCCATCCAAAAAGCAATAGTAGGCCTTTCCAGCAAGCCTCTCCAACATCTGATCCATGAAGGGCAGTGGGAAGTGATCCTTCCGAGTAGCTTGATTTAGCTTCCGGTAATCTATGCACATCCTCCATCCTGTGACAGTCCTGGTGGGAATCAACTCATTTTTCTCATTATGAATCACTGTCATTCCACCTTTCTTTGGTACCACTTGTACTGGACTAACCCAGGCACTATCAGAGATAGGGTAGATCATTCCTGCCTCCAGTAATTTCTGCACCTCCTTCTTCACAACCTCTTTCATAGTGGGATTCAAGCGTCTCTGAGGTTGTGCCACTGGTATGAAATCTTGCTCCATGTGGATCTTGTGCATACAGTACGAAGGACTGATACCCTTTAGATCAGATATAGTCCATCCAATTGCTCCTTTGTTAGCTCTTAAAACTTCAACCACTTTTTCCTCATCATCTGCTGTCAATGAGCTGCTCAAGATAACCGGTTGTTCCCCATTTTCAGCAAGGAAAACATATTTCAAATGAGGTGACAGCTGTTTTAACTCTATGTTCTGTGGTTTAGAGCTCTTTTCCTCAATCTTCTCTGGCTTTTGAACACTGCTTTCAAGAATCTCCTTTGCCTTCCCCAATTTTTCCCAACACTCTCTCACCTCTTCTTCTTCCCATTCATTCAACTCTTCAAGGTTATTGATGAGAGCTTTCATCAAAGGCTCAGATGTACATAGCCTTGTTTGTTGTTCAGTACAGATCTCATCCAAAACATCTACTCTGAAGAACTCTCTTGCACTACTTGGATGTTTCATGGCTTCGAATACATCAAAGCTCACTTCTTCATCCTGCACACACACACCTTCAATTTCCCTTTATCAGCATCAATGATAATCTTTGCAGTCTTCATGAATGGTCTTCCTAGGATCAGAGGAACTTTAGCATCCTCCTCCATATCCATAACCACAAAGTCAACGGGGAATAGGAATTTGTCTACCTTCACTATCATGTCTTCAACAATTGCATAGGGATGTTTTATTGACCTGTTAGCCAGTTGTAGTGTCATCCTTGTGGGTCTCACTTCAACTTCTCCAATTTTCTTTAACATAGAGAGGGGTATGAGGTTGATGCTAGCTCCAAGATCTAATAGAGCTCTTCCCACAGTGAGATTTCCTATGATAACAGGTAGGGTGAAGCTTCCTGGATCTCTGGATTTCTATGGCAAGGATTTTTGAATAATGGCACTACACCTAGCTTCTAATTCAATTGTTTCCTGATCAGGGATCTTTCCCTTCTTTGTCAATAGCTCTTTCATAAATCTGGCATAAGTCGACATTTGCTCCAGGGCTTCAGTGAATGGAATGTTAATCTGCAGCCTTTTCAAAACATCTGTAAACCTTGCAAATTGCTTATCCCTATCCTTCTTTGAGGGAGCATATGGGTAAGGAACATCCCTCACAGGGGGACTTCTCATCTGATTTTCACTCTTGTAATTTTTCTCACTCTTTTTCTCACTCTTCCCACTTTCTTCTCTACTCTTTTCTTTTTCTCCCTCACTCTCATTTTTTTTCTTCTTCCACTCCACTCTCTTCAACATTAAGCTTATCACCAATGTCTTCTCCCACAACCTTTCCACTCCTTGTGTAATTGCCTTGTAGTGCTCCTTGGGGTTGGTTTGGGTGTTGGCTAAGAATTGGCTTCCTTGTTGATCTGCTAACTGTTTGGCTAGCTGACCAACTTGTGTCTCAAGATTTCTGATAGAGGCCTCTGTATTCTTCTGATTAGCTATAGAGGCTTGCATGAACTTTTCCAGAGTATCTTCCAACTTGGTTGTTCTATCTTGAGTTGAAGAGAATTGTTGCTGCTGAAAAGGGGGTTGCCTATTAGATGGACCAGCGTCCTGTTTCCACCCAAAACCTTGACTTTGATTGTTTCTCCACCCTTGAGATGCATTATTATGATAATTTCCAAAAAAACCACCTTGTCTACCTTGATTTCCCATATATTGAACCTCTTCTTGTGAAGAGTTGACTTGAAAAGAGCATTGTCCGTTTGGGTGGTCACCTCCACAAAAGTCGCACTTCATAGTTTGGCCTTGATTGGTAGAAGACTGCACAGTTGTAGTTGCTGTGGCAACTTTGATAATTGGTTTGTGATTGCCTCCATCTGCTCGGTCAAGATCTTATTCTGAGCTAAAAGTGCATCAGATGTACTAAGATCAAGCATTCCCTTCTTTTAAACAACTTGCCTGTCATGTTGGGCCTGATAGTCTGTAGAAGCTAGAGCATCAATGATTCTTGTTGCTTGCTCTACATCCACATCCATCATGGTACCTTCAGCTGCTGCATCCAATATCATTTTAGTGTCAGGCCTCAGACCATTGTGAAAAATGGTCAGTTGTGCTATGTCTTCCAAGCCATGGTTTGGGCATTTTCTGAGCATCACTTTGAAGCGTTCCCAAGCATCATAGAATGCTTCATCTGACCCTTGCCTGAATGTGGAAATGTCTGACTTGGCCTTGATAAAACTGGATAGTGGAAAAAATCTCTACAGAAATTTCTCCTCTACATCATTCCAGCTTGTGAGACTCTGATTGGGATGGGACTTCAACCATTCTTTTGTTTTACCTGCTAATGAGAAAGGAAACAAACGAAGGTAAGCATATTCAGTATCACCTTCTTCAAACCCCATAGTTCTAACAAGCTCATAAAATGTGGCAAGATGAGAGTATGGATCTTCATTATCCATTCCCATGAACTGGTTGGCACTAATCAGATTGAGGAAGCCGCCTTCATTTCTATATGTCGAGTGGTAACAGGCATTGCTATGCTAGAGAAATGTCTTGGTCCTTGCTGTATGGCATAGTTCCCCAGAGTTCTTCTAGGTGGAGGCGGTGGTGGAGCTCTGTCTCTTTCAGCCATATCCTCTTCTTGATTTACTTGAATATCTCTGTGAGGGCTGGCAGAAGGTTCTCTTCTTGCTCCTTGCTTCGATCTGTTTTTTCCTTCTACGGTTGTTCCGAGCTGTCTTCTCTATTTCTGAATCAAACTGCAGTTGATCTCTAGGAACCTATCCTCTCAAAAACATAAATCAGGAACAACTTAAGCAAGAATTAGCACAAGAGGATTAGTAATTAACTAAAACAAAAAGAAAACAAAAGACAAAAATAAAAATAAATAACAAAAATAGAATAAAAACAATATTTACAGTACTTAATGAGCTATGTTCTCAAATTCAAAAACAATACTGTTCCCCGGTAACGGCGCCAAAAACTTGTTAAGACTTTTATTCGGCAAGTGTACCGAGTCACAAGTAGTATAAATTTATAAAGTAAGGATGTCCATCCCACAGAGAACAGTTTTGTTTTAAATTTTAGCGTCACTACTCACTAAGTAAGTAAAGGTTTTACGAAGATTTGATGATAAGTTGAGTCAAGAATGTAAAAGAACAATTAAAAACAAGTAACAATTATAAAACGGAGTTTGCAAGATCTAGAAGGACTTTGGGATTGAACTTCATCTCTTTCCCTCATTCATATTTTGGAATTGATAATAAAATACAATATTCGTAACTACTCTCAATTGATGCACATATAAAAATCATTCACACCGATTCCTCTGATATGAAATTCATAAGGAAATATCCTAAACACAGATTCCTCAGCTATTTAGTAAATTACCCAGCGTTAAGAACGGATGTAATACGTAATCAATATATCGAAACATATCCCTAGTATTCCAATATATCGACTATTTTCATCTAGGTCAGAAACTCAAAAGTACTTTCCAGTTAAGTTTAAGAATCAAAATCGAGACTCTATTGATCAGATAAAATCAAGCATTAAGCACAAGATGAAAATAACAATGGAGTAGAAACTGAATATTATATTTAAAATCACAAAATACAAATGAGTTCAAGAAGTTACATTCAATCCCAAAGTTGCGGAACTTAGCTACTCATAGTAGCCATTACACTTCAAAGAAGAAAGATTGCAAAGAAGAGCAGGAATCCTCAGTAGTTCTTGTTCGTTCCGGCCCTCCAGTTCCTCCCAATCTAGATCCCCTTTCTAAAACCCTAAAATCCCCTTTTAATGCGTTCTTTCGGGTTCTAGATAAGTGACTTTTCGCTCGGGTGGAAACACCTCTCTTGGGCGCAAATTTGATGTGCTCTCTGGACTGATCCCGCCCAGGCGAAACCATCCTCGCTCGGGCGAGATTTTGATGTGCTCTCTGGACTGATCTTGCCCAGGCGAAATCATCCTCGCTCGGGCGAGATTGCGTCGCTCCAATGTCGCCTGGGCGAATCTTCCTCTGCAGCTTGAATAACTCTTCTTTTCAAATCTTTTCTATTTCTTCTTCTCATGCGACTTCCAAGCTCTAGTTTCCTTCATTCTTATCACCTGAAATTCAAAATAATTAAGATCAAATGTCTTCTCTTGACTCATGACTCAAATTAACAAAGTAAATCCAAAAACTTTCAATTCAAAGGTGATTATTATCTTAATGATCACTTAAGCCCACAAATACTCAAATTTATAATGTATAAAAACACTAAAAAAATGGTACTTATCAAGAACAGTAAGAATTTTCTCTTTAGAAAAATATATTTGAGAGAAATTAAATATAGAGAATAGAGTGCAGAATATATCCAATCTTGAAAACCCTGTTACAATGACACTGTAATTATTTATGAATAGTTGTTGTCATGGGCACAATGTAAGAATGTGCGAATCATTGCTTATTTAGTCGCTCGCAGAATCTTATGCCTTGAACACACTTTTGCATGCCTTTGAACCAATTCCGAATGGCCCGACCCTTACGTGAATGCCTTTGAATGTTCACCCTAATCCTCTAAACCTTACCCGAGTGCCATAAACCCAGACTCGCATGACGTAAGTATCTTCCTAAACCCAACGAATGATGTAAGAATCTTCCTAAACCCAACACCTCATGATGTAAGCATTTTCCTAAACTCAACATCGAATGACATAAACCTAATCCTCTAAATCTTACCCATGATGTAATCATTTTCCTCTTAATCTTACCAAAAGATATAAACCTTTATCGAATAATTCCGAACCATAACCTTATGCCCATAACCCTAAATTGAAAGATCCAGAACCTTATTGTCATAATCCTTTTTCCGTAAGACATAAAACTTTACTGCTCTAAACCTCTACAGAGTACCCTAAACCTAAAACCACATGATGTCACTTGGAGTCAAATGACGTCATCCTAAACTCAGAATCGATTCTCCATAAACAGAAATGCATGATATCACTCGAAGCCGAATGACGTGATCCTAAACACAAAATCACTTCTCCATAAACAACATTGCATGACATAAGCATTTTCCTCTTAATCTTACCGAATGACATCATCCTAAACACAAAATCGCTTCTCCATAAACTCTATACCGTGTAACATCACTCGGAGGCGAATGATGTCATCCTAAACACAAAATCACTTCTTCATAAACTCCATACCGTGTGACATCACTCAAAGTTTAATAACGTCATCCTAAACACAAAATCTCTTCTTTATAAACTCCATACCGCATGACATCACTTGGAGCCGAATGACATCATCCAGAACCTCAACACTAATCTTCATAAACTTAGAATTGCATTATGTCATCCATAACCAAATGACGTCATCCAACAACATATGACGTAATTAACTTCCTAAACCCAATACAGCATGACAACCAAATGACGTAAACAAATGTCTAAAGTGGCACTGAATACCAAAGTGACACCGATTGACCAAAGTGGTGCCGAATGCCCAAAGCAGAACCAAAAGCCTTTTCAGAAAGCTGAGCCAAATGCGTTGTCCGAGAGCCTTTTTTGAATGCCTCAACTAAATGCATTTGTCGAATGCTTTTTCTAATTTCTTTTGGCCGAATTCTTTTTCTCAACAGATTCTGTAAAATAAGTTCAGGCTAAGTTCAAGAGGGGGATGAATTTAACTTAGAAAATTTTCGCAAACAGTTGTCAATTTTCAAAATTGGATGAAAATTCTTTATCAAAACTATTGAAAAATGATTATTATGAAATGTTCAGTGAATGTTCAATAGATTCCAAAACAGAAACAATATATAATAACAATTCAATCATATCATATGCGGAAGCAATAAACTGAAACTTGAAATGTTTCCAAAAAGCTCATAAAATAGTTGAGTAAACAGTATATTCAAACAGATGATTTTTCCAGTTATAAAAGAATCAGTACAAATTAAAACCAGATTTAAGAAATACCAAATGTTTTAAGAAAAACTTCTTTTTCCAGAAACACAACCAAATATATAGTAAACACAACCAAATATACAGTAAACACAATTAACTGATAGATGCAGAATCAACAAGTAATGCAAACAACTGGATATGTATAAAACAGTTTCAGTCAAGACTCAAAGATAACACCAGAAAATAATAACAATCAGTAATACGTGAAAGACAATTAATTGTGTGAGCAAGAACAGAATCGAGAAGTGTTCAAAAAGAAAGAAAGAAAGATCAAGAACACAAGATTTTATCCTTGTTCACCCTTACTCAAGGGCTACGTCAATCCTTTGCAAACTAGCAAAGATTTCCACTAAAAGGATCTCAAAGATCGGTCTCACTCAATGCAACACTTGCACCCGACAAGCAAACCTTGCTCCTAGCAGGAACTTGCCTACTGAACCCTATAGTAGTAGTTCAACCAGTACATAACCTACTGTACTATTGAGTTACAATCACACTCCCTATGTAATATGTAACAACAACTTAACAGTACACGAAAATTCAATGAATAGACGAAACCAAACAGTGATTTTACTCAAGACAAATTACAAGGATATCAAGATTATAGCAGAAACACTTAGCTCTGCATAAGATCACTATTACACAGATTCACTATCAAAGTAATGCTCCAAGATTATAGTTCTTGAACAGAAATAATGTGTCTAAAGCTCTCAAAGTGTTTTGTGCATTTTTTCTCTCTGAAAATTTTACAAGGTTTGCACTAAATGAATTCTATCTCTAAAAATCACGTGCCTCTCCTTTATATAGAAAACTGTTTTAAAATTTGCTAAAACTTCAATCGATTCTAATAACTGTTCAATCAATTGAACTTCTCTAGAACAGAAACTTTAATATGTTCAAAATAAAACAGTTTAATCAATTTCTTCTTAAAACACTTTTATTTGAAATCTTTGATTAATGTGATTAACCAAGATTAACTTTGGAGCTTACTATGACTTATGAAACATTTAACATATGATTTTATGACAAGAGTAAAAACTCACACACACACCCACAAAGCCTAAGTCTAGGACCAAAATATTCAATCATCTTCATGATTCTCTTTGTAATCCTCTTGATTCCTTAGACTTCATTCACTTGTTGATTTCATCAAATCCTTTAGCAACTCTTGGTGATAACAGATTTTGCATCTATCCAATATTTTTTTTAATTCCTACTAAAATATCAAATTTCTAAAAAATACAAAATACAAAATTCTCAAAAATTCAAAAAAAATATCAAACTCCCAAAAAAATAACTTTCTTTTAGAACTACGTATGCTTTAATTTTCATCACTGATGGAAATACGTAGGAGTAAGGTCAATCCTTATCGAATATCCTAATTTAAAAAAATATTTTTTTTTTGTTTTTATTTACGTTTTCATATATTTTTGGAAAATAAACTAACATTTTATAAAATCACACTCATTACACTCATTTGATTAAAGGTACTGTCTTAGAAAAAGCATTGTGGGGCTGCTAAAACCTTCTCCACACGTAACCGACTCCCGAATCCAACTCTTTTTCGCAAACCATACCTTGGTTTTTCCATAGTTTTCCATGATAGACTATGGTGGCGACTCCATCTCTTTTCACACACAATTCTCATTTTTCTTTTTCGGATCATCGTCCTATTGTGATCCAGGTTGTGACACTATCCTATAACTGATGAACAAATGGTTAACAATTTCAATTTGACTTATAGATAGAGGACACACTATGCTCCTTAAAGATACTCCCCTAATCAACAAATTTCCTCTAGTAGGTAATCTATCCAATACAACCCTCCATACACAAAACAATGTTGTTGGAGCCATTTTAAGTCCCCATAGACTCTGAAAATTATACGTGTCTGACTCAAAACTAGGTTCATACAATGCAGTATACCCCAACCTAACTATATCCTCTCCTAGATTGTCTCCTAACCAAACCCAAGCATCATGACTCTCATTTCTCTACTGTACATTAGATAAGAGGGACAATAGATCATTTTCCAATTTTTTTTTCCCATAAAAATATTTCCCTTCTCTAACTAAAGTTCCACTTCCACTCACCATTGACTTGATCCCAATGTCCCTAACTAAATTGTCTTTACATTGAGAAATTGAATAAAGTCTAGGGAACTTATTTATTAATTATACATCCCCAAGCCACTTGTCCTGCCAAAACCTTACTTTAGCCTCATCTCCAAATCACCACTTGATATTCTTATCAAACTAGTTAGACAGATTACTCCCTCCATATACAAAACACAAATCTCGCCACCACCATGATTTCTTATGATCAGATTACTAAACATCCATCTCTCTTCAAGAACCTTACCTAGACTCAACTTCCTCCTTCCACAACTCACTCTCTTTCAACCCTAATCTCCATTTCTATTTACCTAACAACGCCATATTAAATTTTCTTACATCTTTAACATCTAATCCTCCCTCCTCTCGTGTAGCACAAACTTTCTTTCAACTCACCTATACTGTTCTCCTACCTTCATTATCTCAATTTCACAAAATCTTTGTCTAAATTTTCCTAGATTTGATTACACACACTTTTAAGGGCTTTGAAAATGACAAGTAAAATAATGATAACATATTAATAATCAACTTAATGAAACGTACACAACCAACAAATGAAACACATTTTAATAAAAGAAAGATGAGAATCAAGTTCAAAATCTTAGAAAAATAAAAGAAAACATAAAAAATGAAATAGAAAGATGTTTTCCATAAAAAGAATATCAGCATGTGTATACTTACACTAATTATCACAAATTAATTTGTGAATAATTTATATAAATCAAATATTTAAATCAAGCAAACAAAGTTAATTATTTTAAGAGAAAAATAATTAATTTTTATAATAAATGTATCACAATTATTGTAATTATATGTATTTACAACTTATCATAACAAATTATACAATATTAATCTTTTAATGCGCTATAAATAATTAAATTAAAAGTTAAATAAATCAAACTATTAAATCATTAAAATTAACTAACTAATTTTCACAAATACGTTGAAATATATATATATATGCATCGTAAAGATAATATAATTTTATAGGATGTCTCGTACTTTTAGTAAACGCTCCCATGAAGTTACCCAAAAAAGGTTATTCTAATAATAAATCGTTAATATATTATAATGTTTTTATTGATACAAAATTTATTTGTATAAATATAAAGTGCTTATTAAGCTCCTACCTAAAAACTCATTCTATTAAAAATTTGATATTTGAATACATTATTCTTAAGTATGAATCTTATTATCAAGTAACTATCATTTCTAAAACGAACAACTACCTACCTTATTAGTTTTATTTTCTAAATACCTTTTAGTTGGAACATGAGATCTTGCACAAACACAAAGTGTCTTCAATAGCAATCAAGGTGCGTGACTATAAGATGTATTATATATAATTAATAAACTTTATGCTATATTATTTTCTACGCTTTCTATAGAAAAAAGGCTTCAGAATATGATTTATAGCAAGAGTATCAAAGAAGAAAAAGCGATTCAAGAGACTATTTCCGTGAATAAGTTATTAGAGAGAATCTTTACTTCAAAATAAAATATGCAAGTATTATTTTTCTTTTTTTTTTTTTTCAATCTCAAATTTTTCAATTGATTCAATTTTTAACATTACGAGTAGTTTTCTTAAAACTATTATCTCAACTTTATTATTAAGTGTGTATCAAATGAGAAAATTTCTCATTTTCTTTCCAAATATTCTTTAACAAATACTTATAGAGAACAACAAACTTATAAAAAATCATTATATTTATAAATATCATATATAATATACAATATAATACATCACATGCATGCATATATCATCATTATTAATCATATCACACATGTTTATTTACTCATCAATCTCATATATAAATATTATCACGTGTCCATCATCAACATCATCTCATCATTAAGTATGCGTCGTTTGGCTTTATTGACAAAATCTTCAAATAAGATATTTTATTTTGTCTTTTTCGTTCAAGTTCTCACTCAAATCTTAAGCTCCCACCACTTACACTTTTAGACCAACACTTAAGCCATGCTACTTTATTGTATAACCTAAAAAGTTTAAGATCATCACTCTCACCACTTTATCACACTTGAGTGATCACATTATCATTTGAGCATTAACATGTAACAACATGGTCTCATAGTTTCTAAAATCTCATGCACCAAGCTACTTATCAATGCAGGACTGACTTCTTCGTCACTTAAGTGTCATTTTTTTTAAATAAGGTAGAATTGTTTCGACCTCTCTAGCTCAAGTCTCAAGTCATTATTTGAGCTATATACTTTGTTGTTTGAGCTTCCATGATAACACTTGTGTTACATTGAATGACGATGATTCATTGCTTGGGCATTATTTGAGTCATAGTCTAGTGCTTGAGTAATATAATTTCTGATAAATATTTCAGAAGACATATATAAAACATAAAATATCACTATATTAAAACACATGATTCTTCTTACAATCATCTCCCTAATCATCCATAATTCTCACATTAACATAAATAATTTATCAACAATCATATATGAATGTACTAATACGATCAACAACGTGTTCTTCATACACTTAAATAATAATACAAAATGAATAGATAGTACAATTAACTCTCCTTACGTAGTGGTAGTACCTATAAGCAAAGTCTTTTGTATACACTTTTAGAATGTCTCCCACAATATTCCAATAATAAAAAGTAGCAAATTCTACATTAACAACATATCTCCTTAAAGATTAACCTAGAAAAAAAAGAAAGATAAATGAATCCTTAGCATGGAATTGAACTACTTACACGAATCAAGAATCTTATCAACTCAAATTAATCTTTACTTTGCTACCTCATTGAAATTGTATTCTACCGGCACAATAATAGTATCCTTTGTTATATATTTTAGAGAGTTTAGTTAAAGTGAAATTATAGAGATATAGAATTTAATAGGTTTTAAACACTAATTGAATTTTCTTTTCATTTAAAATAAAAAAATGTATCAACGCATTAATTGTGACTTCTCAACCCACAAGTCAAATTATCATAATTTAATTATACAACATCTCTAAAAAAAATATCAATATTTCACCATTCATAAAATTACCAATTCTAAATCTACTACAATCAACTTATTTCCACCACATTTGAACTTAAATAATTGAAGATAGTAACTCGTTTGTCTCCTAAGAAAAACAACTACAGTGTCAACAAGCTTCTAAAATATTATGATAGAAACTTCAAAGCTTCAATTTATACACCCAACATCTCCATATGGTTATATTACTAAGACATTCTTACTCCTTAGTTAATCCAAACCCGCGAAATATAAACTTTTTCAAACTCAGAAAAAAAAAAAAGGTAAAGAAAAGAGTAAACGGATATGTTTAGGATAACATATCTTGATCTACTCGTTGTTGCATCTTCACTAATATAATTTGATTATAGAAAAAATGATTGATGAACTGAGAATCTTAAATAGAGTGTAAAATGTGTAGAAATTTAGAAAGATAAAATTTAAAATAAAGAAAGAATTATTTTGAATCTATTTATAAACAATATTTTTTAAAAGATACTTTCATTCACCATTTCCTTCAAACAATATCTCCTAACCTTAACCTTAATAGATTGATCTTATAAATAACATATTAAAAATTAAAAGGATTATAAGACCGTATTTTTTTAAGTATTAGGAGAAAAAAATAAAATTTAAATGAAAAATAACAGTTATCTTCTTCATAAAAGTTAAAAAACAAATATTACTTTCCTTCCTTAGTAAAAAACAAGTTTAAATAAGTGAATGAGAATTTGATTTAGGATAAATTTTTCTCTTCTTCTCACTTTTTTTTTTACTTTTTCAAGTCAAAAACTACATTTTACATTAAATTATAATAGTTAATAATAAGGAAAAAAACAATACTAACAAAATTTAAATTTTTTTTAAAGTAGACAAAATTGACACGTAGTCAAATAAGAAAAGACGTGATTTTAAAGAGACTTAAAATATATTTAAGTTAATTATTTTATATTATTTTTAAAATATATAAAAGGATAGAAAAAAAAAATATTAATAATTTTTTATCGTATAATGTACGGGCGGTTGAAAACGTAAGCCGTGCGAGGTGTTTGCTTTCAAGGCTGATCAGTGTTTTTGAGGCTGAGAGCTATACCTCGCGGTCGGTTGCGTGAAATATTGACGTGTCATACTTCATGAGAAGTGTCTTTCTTGGTCGAATGTGTAGTTCAATGTATACACCTTACGATCAGCTTACGTGAGGTGTGGGTGACTTTCTTGGTTGAAAGTTGATAACTTATACACCTCACGGTCGGCTCACATGAGGTGTGAGTGGCTTTCTTGGTTGAAAGCTGATAACATATACAACTCACGGTCAACTCACATGAGGTGTGGGTGACTTTGATGGTTGAAAGCTGATAACTTATACACCTCACGGTCGGCTCACGTGAGGTGTGGGTGGCTTTCTTGGTTGAAAGCTGATAAAGCATATCAGTTCACGTGAGGTGTGAGTCCTACAAAAGATGGAAAATCGCCAAAGATGCAGTAGTAACAAATTGTAATTTATTTATCACAGTGCCTCGTTAAAACCTACTTGGCCAAAATCCTCCTTAGGAAAAAATGTCATAGAAAGGAAAGTGTACACTAGGTTACATGAAACTTAACTGAAATAAAACTTGAGATGATGCGCATTCCAGGTGTTCGAAATCTGTTCGCCATCTAAATGTTCCAATCTGACCGCTCTACTTCCTAGGGTTTGAGACACCCTATAAGGTCCTTCCCAATTGGGTGCAAATTTGCCTTCGGCTGGGTCTTTTCGGGCATTTCCTATTACTCGCCATATCAGGTCGCCCGTCTAGAAATGTCTTGGCTTGACCTTGGCATTGTATCGTCACGCAACTCTTTGCTTACAGGCCTCTTCTTTTATCTTTGCCTTTTCTCTGAGTTCGCTGAAAAGTTCTAATTCTGTCTTCATGCATTCATTGTTAAGTGCTAGGTCTTTTAACTGACGTCGTGTAGTGGTCTCTCCTACTTTGATCGGCTATAGCGTTCAGTATGTGAGGTTATATGGGGTTTCTCCAGTAGACGTTTGTGGGGTGCACCTATACGCCTATAGTACCTCTAGAAGTTCATCAACCCATTTTCCTTTGGCTGCCCCCAATCTTTTTCTAAGTTGCGATAAGATTACCTTGTTTGCTACCTCGACTTGACTGTTTGTCTGTGGGTGTTCGACTGAGGTGGTGATGTATCTTATCCCCAATTCGGCTAAGAAGGATTCAAACTTCCAATCAATGAATTGTCGGTCGTTGTCAGTTATGATGGTGTGGGGTATGCCAAATCTGCAAATAATCTTCCATGTAAAAGCTTGCACATTGGCGATTATAACCTTTGCGAGCGATTCTGCTTCTATCCATTTGGTAAAGTAGTCGACTACCACAATAAGAAATCTTCTTTGGTCGGTCGCCGGTGGGAAAGGTCCTACAATATCCATTACCCCATTTGGCGAAAGGCCATAGGGCACTAATGACTTGAAGGTCGGTCGGCGGTTAGTGGATCAACAGTCTGTTCTATTGACAATTCTTGCATTGTTTCACATAATCTGCGCAGTCTTGAAGGATGGTCGACCAATAGTAACCGGCCCGCACAACTCTGTCTGTCAGTGTTCGATGGCTGCAATGCGTTCCATATACGCCATTGTGAAGATCATTCATCACGTATTCGGCCTGTTCGTTGCCTATGCACTTCAGAAGTGGGGTGGTAAATCCCCTTTTGTATAAGTCTTCACCTACAAAGACATATCGGGCGGTTTTCTTTGCAAGGGCTTTGTCATATACGACTTGCCCTTGTGCTAAGGTCTTTAAGGCATTGATAATAGGAGTTCACCAGTCTTCCACTGTTTCGATATTTAAGCAATCTTCTTCTGAAACGGCCGGCCCATTGAGGGCTACTTGGATCATAGTATCAAATCTTCCCTTGCCCTTGGCTAGGGCTAGTTTTGACAACACATCTGCCCTTGTATTCCGACATCTAGGGATATGTTCCACCTTTGTAGACTCGAAATTTGAAAGGAGAGTGGTAATTTTGTGGTAGTATTTTGTTAATAGTGGATCTTTTACTTAGTATGTGTCGTTGAGTTGTCCGATGGTTAGTTGGGAATCTGTTAAGCATATCAGTTGCTTAACTCCCATGTCCTCGGCCAAGTTCAGGCCGGCTATAATGGCTTCGTACTCGGCTTGATTGTTTGATGCCCGAAAGTTGAAGCGAAGAAATTGTTCCACTTTTACCCCGACTAGGCTTTCCAATACCACTCCAGCCCCACATCGTTTGTTGTTGGATGAACCATCTACATAGAGAACCCATATTACTTCTTGTTCTCATACCTGAAGTTCTGACATGAAGTTGGCCAGACATTGTACTTTGATAGGCCCTCTTGGTTCGAATATTAATCCGAATTTTGAGAGCTCGACTAACCAGGCTATCATTCATCCTACGAGTTCAAGTTTTAGAAGAATCTTTCCTACCGGATAGTCGGTTTTAACCGTAATGGGATGGCTCTAAACATAAGGTTGGAGTTGTCGGGCGGCATATATGACCGCCAAGGTGGCCTTCTCAATTAACTGATACTTGGTTTCTGCATCCAACAATGCTCTTTCTGCAAAGTAAACTGACTTTTGATCTTCATATTGGACTAATGCGGCGCTGGTGGCGTTTTCTGAAACTAAGATGTACAGTAGGAGCTTGCCTTCTGCTCTTAGCCGCCCAAGAATGGGCATTGATGATACAGTCATCTTGACTGCATGGAAAGTAGCTTCACATTCACTATTCCACACAAACTTGTCGGCCTTCTTCAATGTTCTTACTATTGGCCTTATTTTGTCTGCCAATCTGGGTAAAAATTGGGAGAGAGATGTTAATCTTCTGACAAGACTTTGTATCTCTTTTAAGTTTGTGGAACTCTTCATTGCCAAGATTACTGAGCACTTGTCGGGGTTGGCCTCTATTTCTCTTTGAGTCAACATGAAGCCTAAGAACTTCTCTCCTTCTACTCCAATCACACATTTTGTTGGGTTCAGACGCATGTTGAAGAGGCGAAGTTGTCCAAATATCTCCCTTAGGTCGGTTAGGTGTTGATCAAACACCCCAGACTTTACAACTATGTCGTCCACATAGGCCTCCATATTCCGACCTATTTGATTCTTGAATATTCGGTCCATCAACCTTTGGTAGGTCGCACCTGCATTTTTTAAACTAAAAGACATCACCTGGTAACAATAGTTTGATGTCTCTGTGATGAATGATGTCTTTTCGACGTCCCAGTCGTGCATTGGGATCTTATTATAGCCAAAAAAATGTGTCTAGAAAATTGGGTATTTTGTTGTCCGCCGCCCCTTCTACCAAGCGGTCTATGCTGGGAAGCGGGTATGCGTCCTTTGGACAAACCTTATTTAGGTCTATTTAGTCAACGCAATTCACCATTGATCATTGCTCTTTTTCGCCAACACTACGTTAGCTAGCCATGTGATGTATTGCACTTCCCTGATGAATCCTTCATCTAGCAATTTCTCCACTTCAACTGCAGTCACTGCTCTTTTCTCTTCTCTCATTCGTCTCTTCTTCTGGGCTACCGGTCAGGCTTCTTTGCAGACTGACAGTTTGTGAGACATTATGCGAGGGTTAATTCCCGGCAAGTCCTTGGCCATCTAAGCGAAGAGGTCTTTGTTTTCTGTTAGTACTTGCTTAATACTTTTGGCTTCATCCTCCGTCGTGCTTTCTCCCAAGTGGGTATTTTGATTTTCTCCTCCTAATTGTCATTCTATCACATTCCCCCTTGGCTCCATCCAGACTTCATCATTGACTATGGGGTCAAGGTCTGTTAACGCCACCATTCTTTGATTGACATTCCTTTTTACCGTTGTCTCGGTTAGTGTTAACCTCAGGCTGGCTACATAGCATTCTCGTGTCATTCTCTGATCAGCATGGACGGTCGCCACTCCTCCTTTTTCTGATGGAAATTTCATGGTGAGGTGTGGGATGGATACTATAACACCTAACTTGTTCAAGGACGGTCATCCCAACAATGCATTGTAGGATGTGTTAACATCCACTATTATATATCTGACAAAGATTATCTTCTGTCCTCGGTCGGATTCACCGAATTTGGTATGGAGGTCGATATACCCTTTGATATCTACTCTTTCTCCTGAAAATCCCACTATTTGCTCATCTAGGGGGATTATCTCATTCTCCTTCAGCCCCATTTTTTTGAAAGTTCTCCAGTAGAGGACGTCTACTGAACTCCCTTGGTCTACGAGTGTCTTCTTAACCTCACAATTTGCAAGCTCAATGGTTATGACCATTGGATCGTCTTGTTGAGTGTCGATTCCCCTAAAATTTTTGTCGGTGAATGTGATATCCGACATACTACGTCGCCTCCTTTAGCCAATCAAGTGGACGTTTCTTATAGCTCTTAAGTGTTTTTTTCGGGTTGAATGTGAAGGATCGCCTCCGCCAAATCCTCCTGAAATGGTATTTACAACTGTTCTGTCGGTATCTTCGCGGTGCCTGGGGCTTTTGTCCCTCGACTGACCTCTGCTTGTTCTACCCTCACGTTATCTTTCTGCGGGAGTTCTATTTCTTCCGTCGCGGCTTCTCGCTCTTGGGCTTCTTCTGGAGTATCTCCTTCTAGGGCTCCTACTCCTAGGGCTTCTATCTCGGTGTCATCCGTACTGTTGTTGGTCGCTTCTTGCTACGAATTTTTGCAAGTGCCCAACTTGAATCAGTGCTTCAATTTTATCTCTGAGGGTTGTAATTCTCCGATTTTGTGGTCGTGATTCCTATGATACTGACAATATTTAGATTGATCGGCGTTTGGAGGCGAGAGGCATTTACGCAGTTCTGGAATCAATTCAGTGTTCAAGGCTTCCTCTAGAATTCGAGCCCGGCCAGCAGTAAGAGGTGTGTATCTCGCAAACCTTTGACCCCGGGGTGGCTCCCTGTACCTCGGGGGGTTTTGGTCTCGCTCTCGATCATTTCGCCTTACTTGATTTTGTTCGACTTTGGCAAGTTCTCGCAGTTCCTCGACCTGCATGTATTGAGTAGCCCTACGCCTTAGGTCATCCATACTAGCTGGGGGCTGCATAGCGAGGCTATCCGCAAACGGTCCGGGTCGAAGTGCAATGGTCAGCCAGTCCATGGCCACCTCTGAGATCAATTCTTGGATCCCTAGGGAGAACTTAGTAAATTTGGCCATAAACGTCTTTAGGGATTCTCCCTTCTCCTGCCGGATGTTCACAAGTGCTACATACGACATCTAATGCGGCTTACTGGTCGCAAACTAAGCGACAAACTTGGCTTTTAGGGTTGCAAAGGAGTCTATTACCCCTGGGGGCAGTTGGGTAAACCAGCTAAGCGCAGCTCCTTTAAGAAAGGTTGGAAAGACCTTGCAGTATATGTGGTCGTCCGTTGTGAATAGGGTTAGTTAGGAAACATACCCATCAATGTGCTCATCCGGGTCAGTGGAGTCGTCATATCGATCTAATATGGGATTGCTCCAGTTGCTAGGTAGTTTGGTTACCATAATCTTAAGCGTAAAGGGGGACTGTCCGGACGAGTCATTCACGATCGGGTGTGACATGGTTTCTCGTTCTTCACGCCGAGAACTTTCACTCCTTCTCTCAAGTCGGGGTTCTTCTCTTCGGCAGTCCTGCCGAAAGCCTTCTTTCTCCATGTGAACTTCCCTATTGCTTCTTTCCTGCTATACTCTTTCGAGTCTCTGCCATAATCTTTCGTTTTCTTCTCTGAGGGCATCGTAATCGGTCCTCCTCTCGTAACTTCCTCATCATTTTAAGTTCTCTTCTCATTTCGACCAATATGAATGAAAAGCTCTCATCGTTGTTGTTCTGCTAATTCCGAGTAGTCATCATCGCTGCTAGACCAATCACAGCGCCACAATGGACATCAAAATGTTCTCGCAAGAGACCGGTTGACTCCAGCAACAACAATATCTTCGCTAGTGGCTCTTTGATTGCACCTGGTGTTGCTCCTTTCTTGGTGTTCCAAACACTCTGAATTCCATCGTCCCGAGAAGGGGGTCCTGCAGGCACTCCGACGCTCAACTTAGGATTGGGTGGAGAGTGCAGGTAATTCACATCAGAGTTTTGAAGTACCTTGTTTGAGGTGACAGAGCCTGTATTTATAGGCATTGCATTGGGCCTAAACAGTTTGGGCTTATTCATTCTGTTATTCAGTTATGATTTTATAATAGAAATTAGTTACGAAGTATTAGCTGTTTTCATACTTACCTTTGACGTTCATTACCTTTGCTAGTGAAATTGCCACATGTCTTGCATATATAAAGTGGTTATTCGAAGTCCTAAAACAGTAGGGATGGCCTAACGTACACCATAGAGTTATGATCAACGATTAGAACACATCACTAGGACTATGAACTAACAAATACTAATCCTGAAGTCTCAGACACCACATGCAAACACATTTACCAATATAAGAAAGAAAACTTAATACTCAAAAGGAGCATATATGAACTTATCTAAATCAAACTTCTGATTGGACAACTTTAATCTATTCACTATCACGAGTTCAACGATGATATCTGATCATCAGTTTGATAAAAAACAGAGTCATAGATCTAGAAAAAAGACAGAAAAAAAGAATTTTTTTCTAGAAAGACAATGATTATACTAAAATGAGACCTCAATATATATAAAATTTTTACTTTAATAATAAAATATCAATAATTATACTATTTCTAATCTAAAACTATTTTCTAGATGCTTACACGTATAAAAACAATATAACTTTTTTTACAGTTTTTTATTTTTGTTGTAAACGTACAATTTTACTTTTACTCTAACAAATATTTTGTTATTTTTAATAAAAATGTTGTTTTAATTGTGATAACGGTTAAAAAAACCGTGAACATGTGCGATAAGATTTGTATTTTTCACTAGTTTTAATAAAATATGAAACTTAACTTTTAAGATAAATATATAAGTATGAATTAATTAAAATACAATAAAAATAAGATATGTAGTTATAAAAAAAAACTTACGTTATTTTAAACTTCGAAAACAATAAATAAACTGAAATAAAATTTATTTCCAACATCTAACAGTTAAGAAAAATCCTCATGCGTTTTAGTTAATAAACTTTAGGTTCAAAATTTAACAACAGTTTAAAACAATTAAAAAAAATATTTCTCAAAAAAAAAAAAAAAAAAAAAAAATTAACTTTTTTTTTTTTTTTTTTTTAAAAAATTTTTTTTTTTTTTTTTTTTTTTTTTTTTTTTTTTTTTTTTTTTTTTTTTTTTTTTTTTTTTTTTTTTTTTTTTT
>Ga0209489_102587_pt1 | contig 36477 bp, 16 predicted proteins | sample SiratrowhiteBW_FD_187527 | JGI IMG/M metagenome (GOLD analysis project Ga0209489, IMG submission 187527) | Root nodule microbial communities of legume samples collected from California, USA - Siratro white BW (SPAdes) (version 2) | ecosystem: Host-associated > Plants > Roots > Nodule | place... | reverse complement strand
TATATATATATATATATATATATATATATATATATATATATATATATATATATATATATATATATATATATATATATATATATATATATATATATATTCACAGAAACTACTCCATCCTTCTCGATAAACTCGTCAAGCTGCTTTGGGAATAACAAATTGATAAACTATAATTACATGGATGATGTGCATTTGTACTTATAAAAAGTAAGTTATGGATACATCAATATGTAAAATTTCTTTAGTATAATTTTATTAAATTTTTATTTCCAATTTTTGCATAAGCTAATTTACGACACATTTTATTTATTTACTATTTATTCAAACAATGTTTAGAAATTTCACAATCTAAACTGGGAACCACTTTATAATGGAATTTTTGCTGACTAAATTAATATGTTAATCTTATAGAATGGTTCATATAAAGTATTCCTCGTGTGCCTTTGGACTATTCAAAACTAATGTATGGCCATTTCTTCCTGCAACCTTTATATAATCTATAAATCAAATGTATCTTTTAAATTGTGTAATAAGTTTCTGGATTGTATAAAAGTTAACTTTTTTCTTAAAAAAAAATTCTAGATTGTATAATAAAAAATTATTTTTAACTACCAAATTATACAGTCTAAAAATTATTTATGACTTCTAAATTACATAATTCTGAAATCAACTCTGACTTCCATATTTTACTATTCTGGATTTCATAATTAGAAAACGAAAAATAATTTTCAAATTATGAAATTTAGAAGACAATAAAAAATTACTTCTGAATAAAATTTGTAAATTACTACATTTTTAACTTTTGAATATTTGAATTTCAGAAAAAGAAAAATGAAAATTTTATATTTATAAGATTGCCGAAGAAATATACAGAGATGGAGGAAGAAATGTTCCTAACGTATGCGTTACTGTATAGACTTCAAACAGGCCGAACCCAATTTACACAATCAGTTTGGGCTTCCACACTTTTTTTTTTTAATTCCAAAAGTAATCTTGACAAAAAAAAATGCCGGTAAAAATTTTGAATTTTGGATTATAAAATTTAGAAGTCATCTAAAACTTATTTTAGCTTTCGGATTCTATAATCTCGAAGTCTTAGAAGTTAAAATAAATTTTTAATGATTTTTGAAGCTTACAATTTGAAAGTCATTTCAAAATTATTTTATTTTTCGGATTATAGAATCTTGAAGTTAGTAAATTTCAGAAAAAAAATACACTCCTTTTCTCATGTCGTCGTTGCTCAAATAATCCAACCCAATCATATAATATCATTTGATTGTTAAAAAAAAATATAATATTATTATAAAATACATAACAAATCTTACTTTTATTTTAATGACTTCAATTTCGAATAGAGGTGGACAACAATAAAAAATCTCAAACTATATTTATATTTGATAAAACTGCTTATGGATTGTACAATTTTACAATTCCGAAGACAAATCGAAAGCCAAACTTTCGAATTTTATAATCTGAAAATCGTTCAAAATATTATTTATTTTTTGGATTATAGAATTCAAAAGCCTTTAAAACAACGAAAAAAAATTCACTTTTTTCTTTGTCACTGTGAAGGGCGCAACAAAAATATAAAGAGAAGGAGGAATGTTGCTAAATTTTTTTTTTTTATTGTCGTGAAAGGTGCAGGGAAAATATACAAAGGAAAGGAAAAATGATGCTAAAAAATTTCTTTCTTTCCCGATGGGAAGGGTGCAACAAAAGTGTAAAGAACTATACTTACCACACAATCAGAGGTGAAGGAGGTGAAAGATAGTTTTAGATTTAAATTTAATTTCAAGGATAAATTCGTCTTTTTATCTTTTTATGTATAGAATAGAGATGTGGGTGAAATTATGGAGGTACAGGAAAAAGCTGTCATAGTTGAGTTTGGATTTAGATTTCTAATGGGCTTTCGATAACAGTCCAGTGGATTAAATGGACTTGACTTGTAAATTATCGGGTTAACCCGTGGGTCAGGTATCTGAAAAGTGTCCTTCTCTGGTACAAATGCATGAAAAAAGTTTTTTTTTTTTTCTAATTCTTTTAAAGAAAATAGTTATTTAGAAAAAGTTTGCATTGTCTTCTAATTTTAAATTATTGTGTATGATAATTTTTTTAAGATTTATAATATTTATTATATTTTTTGTTGATTAATTGAAATGTTTTTACTCTTTTATTTGAAATAAATGATTGAAAGGTTTTCAGAAAATGTTATTCCAATAATAGTGGATGTATTGTCCATAGTTTAAGATCTAGCTTGGTCAATTCATAGTGTAAATGTGAAGAAAATAAAATGAAGTATTTGTGTATAAACTTATAGCAAAGTTTGTGTGGCATAAAATTATGTAGGTATGAATTAATTGTACTATTTATGTTGTTATTTAAATTGTCATGGATCTATTTTGAACCGATCGGGTACAAAAAAATTCAATTTTTTATTTCTTTTTAAAACTAATTAAGCCTCTATTGTTAAAATTAAGAATATTTCGTTTCACATTTAATATTTTTTCTACATAAAACACAGAAATATTATTTTTCATCTAAATATTTTTTTTTATTTATGATGAACTTCACATATAATATAAGTTTTAAAGTTTAGAAGTAAGAAATATAGAAATATGTACGGAATTTGGATTAAAAATTTTAAATGCTATTTGTTATAAAGAAGTCTTTGCAAATTTTTAATTTTTTTATGTATAAAATTAAAAAATTGAAAAACAAATTTTGAAGTACTAAACCCTAAACTCATAATTGATTTGATTGAGATTTTAACAAAATAAATTGATGTGAAAAATATTGGAAATTTTTTGAAGAAATATGAGAACTCAATTAAATCATTTTATTTTTAAATACAATAAATAATATTTTTAATAGTCTAACGAACAAAATATATTAATCACATAAATTTAAATATTAAAATTACGGCATTATTAAAAAGTTACCTACTTAAACTTGTTCAAGCTTACTTGTTTTTTAACATTATATTATTTAAACCATTAAATTAACTGATTTTCAACAAATTGTATTAAAATATTAATTAGTTTTCTTATCCATGATTGAGATTACTTATTTGATCTCTACTTAATTTAGAAAAATCAAACCCGCTAATTACGTATAAAGAGTCAATAAGTTGCATCTGAAGAGACAAGTAAAACATGATTAGTGGTCACACATAGCAGAAAGAAAAAATAGGTTAGGTTATGTGAAAACTATTTACAAAATAATTAAACCAATTAGTAGCTAGTAGCTAGACTAATAACAGAAATTAAGACCATGGGTGTCAAATAATTAAACTTAAACTAATATAAAATATTAATTTACATGTGATAAATATAAGCTTCTTTTTATCTTCTGTCTATACACATCAAATCAAAATGAAAACAAGTCCGAAGAGAAAGGCAAAGAATCGTTGAGATGGGGACAAAATACTGCAATAAATAGTGGGATTTTGTACATGTATGTATTTGACAAAATTCTGAAGCTTTCATCGTTTTGCCCCCTTTTGTTTCATTATTTTAAAAATATACTATATATCTTGAAAATGTAGAAAATTTAAACTGAAAAGAGATACTATATATCGCGTAACTTATAAGAGGGAATATTAGTACATGTTTATAGAACAAAATCAATAAATAATAAATAGGTACGTATAGAAACTTACATGAAACAAATTATAATTTCAATTTTTAAAATAATTTTATAAAATCTAAAGATAATGAATTTGTGAAACAAAATAAATAAATACTAAATAGTTACATTTAGAAATTTATATGAAACAAATTATAATTTTAGGATTTTATTTTCAAATTTTATAAAATCAAAAGATAATATGTTTATTGATTTTTTTTATTTACACATGGTGACATTTTTGTCTCGACCTCTTATTATTATGATGGGAGTTGGTCTATTGGGAGAATTGAGGGAAAAAAAATATGGAGAAATTAAACAATAACGAGACATGAGTCAGATTTACATTAGAAAATGATATTATCTTGAATCCAAAACTTTAAGATATTAGATGTGTGAGTTCTTTTTTTTTTTTCTATATGTTGTTCAAGTATCTCATCTCATGTGAGACATAGATTCATACTTAGATTCCTAACAAATTATCTCTCAACTGAGAGTTTCTATCACATCGGTACATTCCTTCTCAAGCGGAAACAATTATAAATATGAGTACCTCACAAACAACCCTTCTAAAGTATCACCATCATAATGGATATACTTGCCTGAAAATTTGTCAGAAAAACTTTCGGTACAAGGATTAAATTGTACTCATCTGAACCGATTACCACACGAACCATTGGCTTTTATGCACTTGTTGGAAAAATTGAAGGAGAAAAACATCAAAAAGATCAAACAACAACGAAACATGAGTCAGACTCACGCAAGAAAATAACGTTACCTTCAATCCAAAACCTTAATTAAGTTTTTGAGTCTTCTTTCTTATATACATTGGTCAACTTTCTTATATTTACTTAATATAAAATATAGACTCCCACTTGAATGCTTAACATAATCATTAAAACATATTATCAACTTTAATATCACTAATAGGTCTTTATAAAAAAAATATATCTAAACAATTTAATAACAATGAGTTTTAAATCAAACTCACATAAGATAATAACACAATTTTTATCCAAAATTTAAAACAATGTATTTATTAGTTCTTTTCTTACATGATACTTAACTTTTTTTATTTGAACTTAATAAGAAACTTAAACTCACTTATTCTTGCTATCACACTCTCTGCTTCTTATTTATTCACTCAATAATTGAAGTTGCTACTTGGGACCCTAAGAACACGTTGAGAGAAAAAACAAATGTCATGATAGTATTTTGTTTTGGAAAGAAATTTACCAAAACACAAGTTTACTTGTCCCTAGTGCAAAAGTTATAAAATTTGAGTGGAATATGGCGGGGAAAGAAGAGAAAAAAGGAGAGGAGGGCCATGAGCATTGTTCCATAGTGATTACGTATCATAGAGATGAACAGTGGCATGGCATCAGGACTAAAAATTTGGTCCAATTATGGTGCATAAAATATGAGAGGGTTTATGACTGATATGGAACGTGGGGGATAATACTCTGCTTTCAACGTCATAAAAAAGGCAGAAGGGATTTGTGGGGTCGAGTATCTTAGACCATCCTATCAGCTTAGAGCCAAAACAAATTATTCTCATAAGGCAAACACCAGAACCAGTTCTGCTCTACCGCCAAATGGAGGATAGTAACCCACAAATAATATTCAAAACCATTTCAAAGTACGGACATGTTTAAATAGTATATAATATTTATGGGTGCAGTGAATAGATATTTTACCAAATAATTCACGTTCAATTTCTATTGTATATAAACTCAGGGCAATTATAGTATCGCAATATATGTTATGTTCATTTTGGCTAAGTTAATAGATGAGTATGGTTTATAATGATCAAAGGTGTCTGACTTAAGTCTAATCATGGATTATTATTATTATTATTAACTATTAAGTCTAATAACGGATTATTATTGTTAATTTAGAAGGCTGATAGAAAATTTATATATAAAAATGTTATGGTAAATTTTGAAAGTTTTTGTTTCCTCCTTCAGGAATGCTTGTACTTTGGAAGTTTCTTTTAAACAAGACTTTCATTAGATGTTAATTTATGTTTGAAGTAAAATATACTACTCGTCATATATATATATATATATATATATATTTTTTCAATTTTTTGATTACTTTTCAGTTTTGGGATTGGTTTCAAGATACCTTTAACTATATTAAGATTACACTTTTATTTCTTCTCCTTTACAGGTGCTTGATACTACTAGAAGCAACTTTTATGTATGTTATATGAAGTCTTTTTGGAAAATGCAAATTGTTCAAAAGAATGGTAATCCTATTAAGTTTAATACAATAAAAGTCGTATTGCTATTTGGGATTGACACTGTTGATAATATTTAGAAGTTTGTTATTGTTAAGAGTCTCAGTATTAATATTCATGTTCACAAATATTCACATATTTCTATGGTAGTTTAGAAATTACTCCCTGTTAGTTATGTAAAATGTAATGTTGATTGTGCTACTAAATTATAAATGTCTTGATATGGTCGTTTGTATGGTTATTTTAAGAGAAAGTTGAGGTGAGTGTATAAGAGCTTTTTATTCTTATTTGAAGATTGATATTGTCTTGAAGGCGGAGCTTACAAGAACTATGTTAACAATTGAAATGGTAATGAATAGAGACTGAAATTTTTTGTGGTTGGAAAGTGATTCAATGCTGATGATAATATTTTTTAATAATTCTAGTATTGTGCCTTAAAAATTGAGAGGTAGATTTAAGTATTGTATGATTATGAGTAGATGTTTAAATTTTAAAGTTTGACACATATATTGTGAAGGTAACAAAATGTGTTGATAGTGTAGTTATTTTAAGGCTGAATGATAAACAAGATTTTGTTTGGTGTGGGAATTTTGTTGGTATGATTATGACTATTTTAGAGAAATAGGTTTCATTTACTTAAATATTAATTTTTTTGATTATATAGGTTTTAGTCTGATCCTAGTTGGATTTTGTTTTTTAAGTAGTTTTATTTACTTATCATCATAAGACATATGATTGTTGAGAGATGAGGTGTGAATCTAGTTGGGATATCATAATCTTATAATAATGTCATTTTTTGATGACTTAAAAAAAACACAAACACACACATTCGTACATGCACACACTCACACACGTATGCACGCACATGCACACACTCACATCCTCACACGCGCATGCACTCACATGCATACGCACACACCCACGTACTCGCACGCACACATGCACATACCAAACTTAAGATAAAGACTAAACTAGTTGAGAGACATTGTCTCGACTTAGGATTTCTCGATCACATAAGATAGTTGACAATATCTTGGTATCATCTCGAATATGATCTCAACTTAGGACATCTCAGACATGTAAGATAGTTAGCAATGTCTTGGTATCATCTTGACCTATCTCAGTCTAGCACATCTCAGTCATGTAAGGCAGTGAACAATATCTTAAAATTATCATGATTTTCGACTAGGGATATCTTAACCATGTAATGTATCACTATGTTAGTCAGTACATGACTTCAGTCGAGTATACAATGATCATGTAAAATACACTATTCAACCGATGCATAAACCCAGTCGGGTATGCCTCACAATATATTAACAATTTTTCTATTTGTAAAATTTATATTTGATTTTAACAATTTTTCTAATTGTAAAATTTATATTTGATTCTAAAAACAATTTAGAAAAAAATGTTTTTCTATATATTTTATGTTAATTAGTGTTTTTGAATTAAAATTTTATACTGTAATTTACTTTTACAGAGATGTTTTACATGTTAAATAAAAAAATATATTATTTTGATAATAAATTTTAAAAGGAATTGAATTTGAATGAATTGATGAGAATAATATTTAGTATTAGAAAATTTCAAAATTTACGAGAATTTAAATTTTTTATCTTTTAAATATGTGTATTTTTTTATATTTTCTTTTTAGTCCTGGTTATATCATCAGTGAGCTTTTTCCAAGTCAAGATATCATAGATTTAACCAATTTAAACATTCTTGGTAAAATATTATTCTTTTAACTCATGTTAACAAATATTGCTCTTAGGTTAAAAAGTCAATTCTCACTGTTACTAAGTTTTATTTTTTATTTTTTATATAAGCTATTATTATTTCTCAACAGATCTTAATTAAGATTTTCTTTCTCAATAGTAATATTTTTTTATTAATATCAAATACAATTTCAATTAAGATGATATGTCAATTAAGATTATTTTTCAACGTTAAGAAGTGTTTTCTTAACTAATATTAGCATAGATATTTTTGAACTAACGTCAACCAATATTTTCATATAGATACCATAATATTGATAAAAGTTATTTGTTCGATTAATAATATTAAAATTATTATAAGAAAATTTAAGTATGAGTTAAATTTTACGTTAAGTGGAAATAAAAAAAAATTGAAGAACATATAATAAATTATATCAAAAAATTATTATTTTAAGATTTTAATGTGATATCAATCTTTATATAGACTACTAAGATTTTATTGGTATGGAATCTTTCCAGTTATTCTCCCTCTCAAAAGAGCCTTCAATATTTTGTGCATTAACGTAGAATATCACTGTTTATCATGATTTTATTGACCAATATTAAATAGGATTTTTTTTATCCGATTGAAGCTTGTAATGGTTATATTTTGGATAATGGTCGTTGAAGCTTGCAATGGTTATTTTTTGGATAATGGTTGCAGGGATTGATTTTCAATTAGCATTACTAATGTTATTTGGTAGTAATTTTTGAATTTGACGGTAATGAAATTTATTTTCATTGTTTTATTTATCCTTTTTCAAATTCATCGTCAATGTGGGAAAAGAGATTTTGAAAATTCGAATACATGGGCATAGAAAGTTAGCTTGGATCTAATGAGAAATTATTTGCAAGCAAAAAAACATGTGAATTAAGGATGAAGGACATACATTCATTCCACATAACTCTCTTGGCGAAATGGATGTGGAGGCATGGAACAAAAAGTCAAGAAACTGGAGAGAAATCCTCAAAAATTTATTGGAGAAGCTTAGAAGGTAGGACTGAGACTTCATTTGATTCTTGGTGGTGAAGGAAACTGAAAACTATAAGTGGGGAAATTGGTTTGATGCAAACACTTCATGAAAGGTAAAGGAAGACAAAAGCACTATAGAGTACAATTGTTTTAATTTTTTACGAAATAGGTTTAAAATTCCCTTCTTTTGTTTTTTTATAAAAATGAGTAAATTGTGTTACAAAGATAAGATTTTATTTGAATAGATTTCAATTAAAAAAATAAAACTGAAATTGTACCATTAAAGTTGTGTTACATTTGTATGACTTTAGTTTTATTTCTTTTTATTACATGTTTATTTAAAGTGGTGTCACGATGACATGACTTCTTCACTTGAAATTTTACTTTTGTGACACGATATTAGTATCGAAATATGAGTCTAAATCACACGTTGAGTAGGAATGAGAAAATTGATTGAGCAACATATAAAAAAGAAGACTCACAAATCCAATGCCTTAAGGTTTTGAGTTGAAGGTAATATCATTTCTTTATATGTTATGACTCTTGTCTCATTTTTGTTTGTCTACTAGATGTTTCTCACTCGATTTTCCCAACAAGTAATATCAGAACTGCTGGTTTGCGACTTGGGCGAATACAGTTTGATTCTGTATTGTATTACAAGTCTTTCTGACAAAAATTTCAAATAAAAACGTATTCTGTATAAATGTGTGAACGACACTACAAGTAAATGATCGTTTACTTCCTCTTTAGAGGAAGTATGCCAATGTTTTCGTAAAAAAATTTATACCTACTTCACAAAAAAGTAAAAAAATTATATTTTTTTAAATAGAAAAAATAAATGACGATATAATAAGGAGTCGTTAACTTCCGCTTTTTGTTGATGTTTCGTAAAAAAAAAAATTTACCTACTTCACACAAAGTGAAAAAATTATACCTTTTGAATAGAGAAAATGATTCTATAACCAGTATTGAAGAGTACCTACCACGGAAAATCTAGCTCGTACAGGTGTAAACCTAGATTATACATTAAATTTATAAATTTTCAGAAAGTTTGGAGATGGAAAAACAGTTGATTTTGGCAGGAAGCTTTGGTGGTGGGGTCACATATTGAGATCAAAATTTCACAGATTATGTGCACTAGTAGTTTATAAAAAAGGCATATTGGCTGATATAAGTGAATAGGAGTTGGGAGTGACGTTGGAGAAGACCGTTATTTGTTTCCGTGTGAGAACAAGCTGTTAACAAAATTAGAGTTGTCTTGTCTTAAAAGGTGTATGCAGAAAATACATACACTTTCTCTCAAGCATAAGGGACTTCTAAAAACTTTTACTTTTTAAATATTGAGTTTTTACTTTTTACAATTTCATTATTGTTCATAGATTCGTACAACAATTAATCAGTTATCTACCCCAACAAAGTTCTTATATGTCCCAAATTTTACTGGATTCAGACATTCAAATAATTTGTTTGGTGAATTTCTTTTCTTATTTCTATTTGCTTAGTTAATTCTATTACATATAATCATTTTACTCACTAAATTTGTATATACATGAAAGCAGGAATTTGAGTTATGATTTTCGGATAAGTTAGAGTCCCCATTATGTAAAAATAAATACATTAAGTAACATATATGAAGAAAAAACTCAAATTTTTAAATTTTATATGTTACCATTTTTCTGGTATTTCTAAAAGCTATCCTTTTATATAATTATGGTTAATTTTTTGTTAGTTTTTGAAAAAGTTAAGCAAAAAAAGTCTGTAAGTTTGGTACATAATTATTTTTAATTTATATGAGAAACTTGATTTGTTTTTACTTTTTCTATAAGTATATTTTAAGAAGTTATCCAAACGCAGCCTTTGAAAGAAATGTGAAAATAGTTAAGCTGTGAGCTGATTTGAAGCAAAAAATAAAAATAAAAATGTTATGCTCCTTGCCTGATGTGAAGAAGATGGGTGGAGAATTGAGTTGGTGTTTCATGTGTCGTGCTATGTATCGGGACCTTTATTTGGGTGGACTAGGATCTACAAGATCGATGAATGACACCTCACTTGCCATTGCTTTTTAGCCGTGGGCCCCGTAAGAAAATAATTCACAATTTTATTACACCATCTACTAAATAGACGATAATAAATAACTAAGAAGATAATAATTAATTGATAAAATTAATTTTCATAAATTATATCTAAATAGTGGGAAAAGATACATAAATAGTTTTTATTTTTAATTGGAAATGTGAAATTAAATGAATTTTAATAATAAATTAGAAAATTATAAATGATGTAGAGTAGACAGATATCGTCTAATATTTTAAAAATAAATGTATAAAGAAGATAGTTGATTTGATTAAGATAAACAATCTTATACCACCATAAGCTGTTAAACTATTAGTGGGATCTTTAATCAAGATTTTACTTAAGTAATCTTCACAAATGTCCATCTTAGTTCAACATGAATACTCTAAGTGATAAAACACTTATAGTCATTAAGCCTATCATAGGCTTAATCACAAATCAGTTGAATTAAATCTAAGTAAGAAAAAACTTATTATTAGGGAAAACTTTCTTGATCATATAAAATGAATTATGATTTGTTGAGACCTTTGTATCCTTCACAAATCCTCCAGAATTTTTTCTCTTACGAAAATACAATTTAACATCAATGTGCTTAGTTCTGTCATGGAAACTTAATTTTAAATAATTGTATAACGTTGTTATTTTCACAATAGACGACAACAACCTGCTTTTACACCTTCAACTATTTGATTAGACCCTTCCGTCAAAAAGCTTTTTCATAACCTTTGTCATAATAATATACTCTGTCTCAGTCTTAGTGGTTGACAAAGTCACTACCTTATGTAGATTGGCCTTCTAATTGTTAGCAATAGCATAGGCATTAAACATAATCCATAAGAGATTTTCTGGTATTTAAACACCTTACAAAGTCTGAGTTAACAAATCCTTCTACTGGAACATCATCTCTGGTAGATTGTCTGGCTTCACCAAAAACCAAAACGCTTCCAACTGATCCCTTTAAATAACAATAATCCACTTAAGAACTTGCCAACGAGCTCGTCTAAGGTTAAACATTGCTAACATCACTCATAACGTAAGGATTGTCCTATTGAATCTCTCGACTAGATCATTTTGCTAAAGAGTTCTTCAACCATCTAGTGTCTCGCCATGTCATACTCTCTGTAAAAAATGTTAAACATCTCTGAACAAAACTTAAGATCATTTGTAGTTCTTAACCTTTTCATCGTCTTATCGCATTGGTTCTCCACTAGACGCTTTCAGCTCTTGAAAATCTCAAATGCTTCGGGTCTTTTAAGAGTAGACATATAACTTCCTCAAATCATAATCAACAATTGATTAGAAGGATCTAGCTCTATAGTATGATGGAGTTGTAGACAATCCTTATATACTAGCATGAACATAATCAAGAGTTCCCTTCGTCAGCTACTATCCTATGTTAAAATAGATTGTACAGGTTTTTCCTTGGACATAGTGTACACAAAATTTCAATTGATCAATTTTGTCACTCCTAAATAAGCCTTGTTTTTCTAACTCCACTAAGCCTTTTTTGCTTATATGACCTAACCTTCTATGTCATATCTTTATTTTTGACAAGAAGGTCTTCTCAATGGTAGATGTTGACCCAAATACAACAATACCTTTCAAGTCATACATGTCATTTCTTCACACACCTTTCATTACTACCATGGACCCCATCAACACTTTTAACAATCCCCCTCTCTCCTTTGAACACATATATTTTCTTTTCAAGTTCACCAAGGGATATCAAATTTCATTTTAAGTTACATAAATACTCAACATCTTGAAGCAATTATCAGTTTCATCATGTTGACGGAACTTAATTGTTCCAACACCAATTATCCATCGGGACTTGTTATCACCAAGGAGAATTGAACTTCCTTCAAGTTTTGTAAACTCTTGACACCATAGGTGGTTAAGTGTCACCTAAAAGGAACATTTGGAGTCCAAAATCCATTCACAATCATCAATACTACTCGATACCATGAGGACCTCTAATGATTCATGTCTGTCTTCCATCAAAGCTACTTCACTAGATGTAGACAAACCATTAGACCGCTTACAAAACCTAGATGATTTATCATGGTTATTAGTCTTCTTCCGTCTCTAAGGACAATATTTTCTCGTGTGTTATTCCTTCTTGTAGTGATAACACTTATATACATTTACCACTCTTTCATCTAACTCCTCCGTTATCTGTAGTCGACAATCTTGTGCTTGTACAAGGACATCTCCACTATTGGAAGCCTTCACTTTAAACTTTTTGTTTAACTTCTTCTAGCTTATAGCAGACTGGACCTCTTCACTAATTGTCTTCTCATTACTCATATTGTATGAGTACAATGTTTGCTTCAAGTACAGATTGTTCACTAGGGACTTAGTCATGTACAAGATTTCAAGCTTTATCCATAGCCTTGCTGCGGTCTTCTCTTTCAATACATGTCTTAACACCTTGTCCTTAAGACTCAAAACAATCACACTATGAGCTTTCTCCAATAGTGCTTTTCTATCCTTTTTATCCATGGTTACATTAAGTTTGGGTTCACCTTTTAAAGCTTTAAGGAGACCATGTTGAACCTAAAGAGCATGCATCTTTAACCACCACAAACTAAAATCATTCAAGTCAATCAATTTTGCAAACTCATACTTTGTGAAAGTTATAATCATTGAGTTTCAATACTTCATGTTCACCATACCACATTGTAAGAAAATAGCTCGTATTCACTAAACTGTCTACCAACACAAACGAAAATAAAGGATAACAAAAAACCTACAAGAATAATTAGACAATTAAATATAAAGAATAATGGAGAAACATATAAAGGAATTTAATGATTCAATTTAAATGTTAACTAACTTCAATCTACATCCAAAGTCAGAAATTCATTAAAACAAATATTCCAACTTAAAGTTTCTCTTCTCAAAATGAACTCTCAACTCTAGATTGATCACAACAGTTCATACAAGGTCTTATTTATACAAAAAATAATTGTCAAGACTAACTTCCATAAATCACGCCTACGCCTAAACAGTTGGAGAAGATACCTAAACATTGTTACGGTCCTAAGCTTGAAACATTAAACTAGGCAAATTCTAATAATAGACTAGGAAGTTATAACTAATGTAGAGTAGATAGTTTAACATCCTCAAATGCTTTTGAAACAAACTCATGAAAATGATAGATAATTTGATCTAGACATAGAGTCTGTATCACCATAAGCTCTTAAACTATCAGACAATTAATATATTGCATTAGACAATTTAGAAATTATAGTCAAAACTTTACTTCATAGAAGGTCAAGTGACATTCTTTGGGCTTTTCTAATTCTAACATTCTAGATGTATGTGATGGTGTGGGTTTCAAAATTCGAAACTGAAAATATCTGGCAATCGTGTTTTTCAAATTTTCAAGTATTTCTTCAAAAGCAAGCTATGGAGGTCAACATATTTGTTATGCTGTCATGTGCACAACAGGTTTACAATACTACAAATTCTCCATAACCGAACATCAGATTCAATGATAAAGACATGCTAAGAAGGATCTTGAAGCATTCAATTGATGGCTCACAGTTGGAGCTTTGGTGTGTGATAGACCCTGTTTATGTAGGATCTGAATCAAGGGTGCCCTTTTGAGTATCAAAGGGTTTGATTATACTATTCGTGATCTGCAAGTGCACTTTTCAGTGGTTTAATTCTTGCAAATTTCAGCTTGTTAGCAGTTTCAAAGACTAGGCACCTTTGCCTTTTGCAACTTCTGTCATGATGATTAGGCTTTGTTTATGCATGTCTTGTGCTTAAGTTAGTTTTCTTTAATATAAATGAAATATTTTGCTTTCTTGGTTTTTTATTATAGACTGGCATAAATCTCTGTAAGTTTTTTGTCCTGTATTCTATATTTCTTTGTCCACAAAAGGATGGTTTATCGAAAAGTTTTCCTAACTGCGTTCAAGTACATTTTTTTCATCAAACTTGTCTTTAAGAATAACGTTTATTTCATATGGTCTTTTCAAAACCTGATATAGGCTGTCTTCTTTTGAACGTGTTTGTGAATAACAACAAAAATATTTTTTAATTTGATAAATTCATTTAAAACACGATTTAGCCTTATACTTTCATTGCTATAGATTTTTAGGAAACATGTGAAAACAGTGTTTTTTAGCCGTTTACTTTTTGAATTAATTGATAAACTCTTGATAAATTTAATATGCAATGAAAGAGTGTAATGTTATTGCATTTGACTTGTGGCCAAGGGTGTCAATGGGTCCCTCATTTCACAAGATTACTCGGCTTGTTGTCTCCATCAAATTATATCTTCACTCTTAAGATAAAATAAACAAAATGCAATGGATGTGTACCATAGCTTCCTTCTCTTCTAAATCATAGCAAGAAAGAATTTGATATCTACGTGTTAAAAAAACTCCACAAAAGGATATTAATTCCAAAATTGTGTCACATGCCATACCTAATCTTTTACTTGCTTTCAGAAATTTGAAATGATATTCAATAATTTATGCACTAAAAAGGCTACTCAAAACAGGACTATCTCTCAAAGTATAATCTCTTACTACTGTTTAATCACTATAATCTCTCACTCCAAATATCTTTCCCTATTTAAGATTATTACACGAAGCACTAAATTTATGTTCTTATTATGACATCTTGTTACAAAACTATGAACAGTCATGAAATATCATCTTGATATGTGTGTGAACTTTACTCACATTAACGAAATTAATTTTTGGTTCAGTAAATTAAAAAATTGTTGAAAAAACACTTTTTTTTTATTAACCACTCTAATTTTAATGCTGTTGAAACTATATTTTATTGAAAAAGAAAGGAGAGAGAGTCCTACTCCAGAAAGGTCTTGCGTGCTAAAAGATGTACGGACGTGGGATGCAATATCCCAGAGAACTGTCCCAAAAAAACATGGTATAAAAACTGTTTCTGGAAAAGGTTAATACAGTATGTAGATTATTTTGGTTGCGTAATCTATGGAATAAACAGTGATAATTACATAAACAATGTGTAAAACACATATTCCACTGTTTGTCTGGATTCTGGTTGGTGTGGAAAGGAAAATTTAAGAGGGCAAAGTAAAAATTGAGATTATATTAGATTGAAGGAAAGTGAATGAATTTGAATGTAATAGATCTAATAGATATGAATGAAAAATTAAAGTAATTATGCAATATAATTATTACTAATATATCTTTAGTTGTATTTTGTTGAAAATAATTATAAAATAAAATTAATAATGAATAGTTGTGAAATGATATATTTATGTAATGCAAAAGAATTATGAGATAAATTAATTTAAATTTTTTAATTAAATGTATATATATATATATATATATATATATATATATATATATATATTCAAATTTAATTTACGAACATCAATAATATAAATTGTAATAAATTTCACTTATTTAGTAACTCTTTTCATGATTAAAAAGTAGAATCTATTAATATATTTTATATTTAATTAATAACATATAATTGTTTTTAGTCATTATTATTATTATTATTATTAGTTTGGATTATTTATCATAAAATAGTAATAATTAGCTATACAAAAAACCTTTACTGAATAGAACTTGAGGTTATATTTTTTGATTAGAAATAATGTCATTAATTGTTCTTTTTTAAATATTTAATGTAGTAGTAATATTTTTAAATATTTGAGTTAAAAGGGGTTGATTAAGTTGATCAATTTTATATTAATTGAGTTACATATTTGACAATTAATACGTGCATTTTATAATACTAATAGTGATATATATATGTGTGTGAATTTCTTGAAGCTTGTAGTGAAGCAGAGCAAAATGTACACGACTTTGTTTCTATTTTTCCCTCTATTTAACAAACTCGGCATACTCTTCGAATTAAATATTCACTCATTTGGACTATAATTGATTATACATCAATTATATTTAAAAACATGATCGATTATGGTATAAATGAGTGAATTTTGTTTTGTTTTCAAATGTGCCATACATATATATGGATTGATTTGAAATGTTGGAAAAAAAATTAAACATATTACAAATATTACCTCCACAAATTTTTGTACATGTATATTTTTTCCGTTATTTTTTCAGTCATAAATGTTTTTTAAATTAAAAATAGGTATAATATTATTTACATGTAAAATTAAATGTGTAACATTATTTCTTCATATATGAAATCAAAACACACTATTGGTGCATAGTGAGTAGGGTAAAAGGATAATTAGCCATAATTACTCTTTGTATCTCCTACCTTGATTGATGCAGGGACCAGTATCCTCACCAGCACCTCCTTTCTGTCCGCTCAAATAAACACATATAAATGGAATCAGATGTTCTGATTACGCGTCTCCCATAGTAAATCGTGTAATCGAAAGAAAGCTATCTAAATTTTCACACTCACTTTTCCATGTCCCTTAGTTCTTTCTCCATCTCATGGCTTCTCTAAGCACATCTATCTCTGTCATTGCTGTGTTTGTTTTGTCTGAGTACGTAACTATTTTCATATAATATTTTCTTTCACACCCAATAATGTAGCTACTCTAGGGTTTCTATGCTTACTCCACCACTCATTTTGACAATGACAACCATCACAGTGGCCTCAAACGTCAACACTGCACATCTCTTTCTACAAAAATCATGTTCCCTCCCTCCCCCTCTCTCTCTCTCTATGTATATATAAAACCTCTATGCCCTCTTTAAATACAAGTAAAGTTAACACACGTACATGTATGTGCTATAATTCAGATGTGCCACATATTGTCGTGTATGTATAAAAGAATCATTATCCCTTGTTATAAAGTGAAAATTCTATTTGCCTTATACTTAAAAAATAACGAACTAACAAAGCTCAACGCAGATAGTTCTCCTAATTTATTAAGTTTCAAATTTATCATGGAGAATATTTTGTTGTGTCTTTTTTAAATTTAACTTTTTTCACTGTACAAGTGCATGAAAAGTATTTTATTATAAAAAATATATATAAAACTCATTTCCGCAATATTTTCACTCAAATAGATTAGCTTGATTTTACTGTATTACTATATTCTGTTGTGAAAACGTATTTATCAGATAAGGGATGGATAGAGGAAAAGAGTGTGAACAATACAGGTTAACCATGACATTATAATTAATTGAAAAATGAAAATAAAAAACTCCTATGATAACTTTGGTCAAAAAGATAAAAAGAAAAACTAAAGAAGATTTGGCACTAAACACCACCTTCTGAAAAAAGATTACACCCTTTTTGTGTATTAATCTGTTCCCTTGTATAGTTTGGCATGGAAGATGTACGAAAATAAAATAAAGAAAGTTGCGTTGTAGAAACTAGTCCTATTAATGGATTGATATAGTTAGGGCAATAATGTTAAATGAGGTTGATAATAAGGCGATAAGGTTCATGCGTGTTGACAAATGGCAAACAATAATTGTATGATTACAGGAAAAATGCACAGTTAAATGGTAACGTCGCTATTAAAAAAGAGAGTATAAATATGAAAGAGAGAAGAAAAAGATGAGTAGAAAGCAACTAAGATGGCCCATAAAATGTCTACTCATTAGCCCAATGACATGATCCCCATCTTGCTCTCTCTATTCATTTCACCCAGCTTTCACTTCCCCTTTTCCCTTCCCTTTAGTAGATTTACAAAAGCCAAACAAGGCTCTTGATCTTCTCCATTCAGCAGCAGCATGTCTTCAAGTGGCAAGGATTTGGGAGAAGGATCAAGCTCTCCAACGGATTACCAACAGACTCCAGGGACAGTTAGCCGCTATGAGTCTCAGAAGAGAAGGGATTGGAACACTTTTGGGCAGTACTTGAAGAATCAGAGACCCCCAGTTCCACTGGCTCAGTGCAATTGCAACCATGTCTTGGATTTCCTTCGGTATCTGGACCAGTTTGGGAAAACCAAGGTTCACCTTCAAGGGTGTATGTTCTATGGGCAGCCAGAACCTCCAGCACCCTGCACATGCCCCCTCAGACAGGCTTGGGGAAGCCTTGATGCTCTCATAGGGAGGCTCAGGGCTGCTTATGAGGAAAATGGTGGCTCCCCAGAGACTAACCCTTTTGCAAGTGGCTCCATCCGTGTCTATCTCAAAGAGGTTAGGGAGTGCCAAGCTAAGGCTAGAGGTATCCCTTACAAGAAGAAAAAGAAGGGCACAAACCAAACCAAGGCAAATGATGAATCAACCTCCTCCACCATCCACTTCTCTTGAATATCCTCATCCTCATCATCATCCCTTTCAAGATGGTAATTCATTAATTAATCTCATCATCGATCATTCACTTACTAGACTCATTAACTCAATGTGGTGCTCTAGGATCTAGTTATTCAGTTTAACTTCTTACTGTTCATGTATAACTATATAACCTAATTTGGAATTCAATCTAGGAGCAGCTGATCTAGTTTATAAAATCAGAACTTAAAATCTTGGATTCTAGACCATGTAAATCGTAATGATAACTGGTTATCATTAAAACATTAGTGCATCAAAAAGTAATATATGTTTACACAGTTGCTTTCGAATACAGATAGCCAATCTTCATCATATAAACCAAGATTTTCACTTTTAGGTACTACAGTTAATTAGTTTATGAAGCATTGGGTTGGTATAATATTGCTTACACACGAAAGAAAGTATTAACAATGTTGTCAATTCCTTAGGTTGCAAACGTGTGCTGATAACACTGATTAAATAAAATTGGAAAGATGGTGTTAAACCCCTCAGACACGCTTAATACCCGCTGACATGGAATTATTATGGAAAAACTGTTTGTGATCTGTATAACTTTAATTTAATATTCGTTATTTGCATGTTAGCTTTCCCCTAAATTTTGCCCTTTTAAGATTCTGCAGATTTTATGTCCCATGAATGTTCAAAGTGAAATGACTTAGTCTCTCTATTTAGTTCATCCGCATCGAATAAACCAATGATTGAAAGCATTTGATTAATTAAGGTTCTTTTTTTAATTCAACGGTTAATTAAGGTTCTACTCACATTGAAATCATTTATAACAAATAATTATAGAAAATGCAAGCTTTTTGTAAAGCTTTTCTAATTCACAATATTTAATACTAACAAAGTCATGATTGTGTGGAATCTCTTTGAGTAAATGTTGAACAAAATCTGTTGCTAATTATTTAATTAATCTTATGTTAACCTTAAACATTTCCCACCATCCTCACCTCCATATGCCCCACTTATTGCTATCTTTGATATAGAAGATCTTTCCATGCAAAGGGTGACTGGATATACATGTCTTTTTTCTCCACTTTGTTTTATTACCATGTCAAGTACGGATTCAAATATTCTGTCTTCTTTGTACATGTCTCCTTTCCTCTCCCTTAATAGAAATTTCACACTTTGGTAAAAAAAAAATAACAAATTTTATATGATAAAGAATATTATTTTCCAATTTTCTATTGGAGAGAGACAAGTAAGAGAATAGAAAACCGAAACATGTAACATCTGTCGATAACGTACCTTGATTAGATCATGTTGTCTAGCCTCTGATTCTGTTGAACAGTACCTATATATTCCTTCTTCCAAATGTTATTAGTCATCATGTATAATTTTAATAAACTCATTATTGTTTGGTTAGGCAAATGGTTGAGCTTTGTGCTTCCTCCCATCACCTCACATGTTCTTGTCGGTTGTTTATTAATTTAAATTAAACTTTATAAGCAATTTGAACGAGAAGCTTTCTTTTGCTTTTTATCTACACTATAGTACATTATATATATCAGACATTGAAGACAAGATCTTGGTTTCAAGTGATTATTCCACTCACACGTCCACTCCAACGTCAAAACTTACTGCACACAAGATTCTTTAAGCATTTAAATTATATATATCTGGATTATTGAACTACGTAAAATTTCGATTAGGGCTTCTTTAAGCATATATAATGCTTCCTATAATAGAACACTGATACAGAAATCATGTGTAGCTTATTAGCAAGATCAAGGGAATATTCAGATTGTACGGCTGTTTGTCTGCACAGTCTGTGTCAGTGTGTGGCAGCTGGTGGCAAGTTAGGGTTTTCCTTGTACGTATTATGATCCAAGTATGTGAAAACTATTTGTCGGCAGCTTTTTTGTTGGGAATCTGAGACTTTTTTATGATAGAGTATCAGATTTTCACTTGTGCTTCCTTCATCAAACATAGTTAAAGAACCAAACGTACTTCTTCTAATTAGTTGGTGCATCCTCATTATATCTTTCCCTACCTTCATTCTTTATCTTTTCCCCATCCATAAGTCATAGATAAAGAGCCAGTTAATTTAGAATATTGATAAACTTTTTTTTTTTTTGAAAAATAAAAAAGCTTTCCCTACCAAGTTGGTACTAGTTGCCACTTTGTCTCGAGTACACACTTAACAAAGTTCTCTTATGTTGATTTCTAAAAGAAATATGATATTTTTTTTAATAAATGTTCAATAAGAGAAAAAGATTAAGGTGGATTAGAGGTTTACTAAAATAAAAAATGAAACCTCTTTCATAAGTTAAACACATCTTGTGTTATGTATCTAACTTGTGAAAAACTTAGATGAGAAGGCACTAGAAAAACTTAAGATATACAAGTTAATTTCAACTAATATGAAAATGTTGGATTTCTTTATCAATGTTTTGGATAACTTTTAATTAAATAATTATTCTGTTAGATTATTTATCTTAAATGAGAGTATCCAGCAAAGAGATGGTTGCTTGGTAATGTATATCATGTGTGAATTATTTGATGAGTTACTAGGTTATATATTACTGGCCCCTGTAGGGTATGCATATCTCTTTTGAAAGTTCAGAAATGATATGCGTCAGAACAAACAAAAGCAGTTAAGGGTTATTGATGGATATAAAAGGAATATCTATTATGGCCATAAGCATCTGCTGCAGCATTAATCTTTCACAATATTTGGTTAATTAGATTAAATATTAATAATAACACCATGCATGAAACATCATTAATTGTTCTAATTGAAAGAATCATTTCAACACTTCCACTATTCTTCTCATGACAGATGAATTAACTGAGTCGCCATTTTTTTCTGCTTTTATATATATATATATATATATAAATATATATATATATATATATATATATATATATATATATATATATAGATATATATATATATATATATATATATATTTAACCTGAATCGGTGAAAGAAGAAATTATGCATATATATTAATCCATGATTGTTAATCCTTGCAGGTAGCATACAATCGAATTGGAGATCCTTTTTACAAGGCACAGTGAATTGGAGGTTCGGTTTCTATTTCGGTCGATAATTTGTTGGCATTGCTCTTTTGTTTTACTGGGGAATTTGTAAGATCCTACCCTAATGAACAACATATACTCATTAAATCTATGACTTATGCTTTCGTTTATCTTCAAACTATTCACCTGCATATATACATATAGTTATAGTTTGCCATGTACTTTTGGAATTGGTTCCCATTGTAATGGTTAGGTATTTTCATAAATTGGTTTCTATACTCTTCCAAACTCTTCCAAATATATATATATATATATATATATATATATCTTTTGCTTTCTTGTCATCAATGTAAGAAACAAAGTCTTTTCTCACTCCTTTTTAATATACTATTTAATGGAAAAAAACGAAGTCTTTCTCAAACCCTTTTTTTAATGTAATTGACCCTTTAATAATAGAAAACAGTGTAGGTGTCTTTTGTGATTGATTACAGAGTTGTGGTGGAGATATAAAGACAGAAAATTCTCATAATCTTTGTGCCTAGATAGCTATTTACTTCTAATAGTAAAGTTGGAGTATATCAAGGTCTGAAGTTTATGCTAATATTTTCACTATGTTTTTATTTGTGATTGGTGTATGGATCAGTAACATTTTTCTTTTTGACGTGAAATTGCCTTGTAAGACATTGTACTTGGTTACTTAATAATTTTTTGTTTGTATATAAAAGAATATGTTCACATAAAGATAAAGGAATACACATAATTAATGTCTCTTAAGTACTTCGTGAATGTGGTTATTGTGGTAGGAAAACCAAAATTGTTTAGGCTCTTCCATTTTTAATGAGTTTTACTTATAGTTTATAATTTTTAATAAATTATTATGTTAGAAAAAGTGTGCTAAACAATGCGTAGGTAAGGTCTTAAATGTCAGTGATTGCAACATGTCCTTGGTTAATATTTTTGTATGTAATAAATGTATCGGTCTTGTACTTAAAAAAAAATAGAAAATCAAATTTTAAAATATGCATTAAATTGTATTCATTTAATTTACTTGGTTTTTCGATTTATGCCTTTTCTTTTTCAGATACCTTCAATTTGTCTTAAAAGAAGTATTTTGCTAAAAAGAAAGCGAATTACTGCTTTGATGTTCAATATTTTTGCAGTAATTTTTCCATTTAATAAGAGTTAATAATTATTTTATTTTCAATGTTGAAATAATTAAACTAGTAATTAGTTTTGTTTTTCACTTTCAATATTTTTAATAGATGAAAAGATGGAGAGACAAACAAGTTGCACTAATGATTGCAATTCATGTATCTATGTATATTCTCCCACTTTTCAATTTCTTGAGACAAATTCACTTTTAAAAAATAAAGTTGTACATGAACGTGGGAGGTTTTTTAATCAGTGAACAAGCCCCATTGTTTGGAAATATTTGAGAATAATAATTAACTTCAATTGTTTTTAAACATGTTTTAAGCACAACAATTAACTTCTAAACTGATAGTTTTGTTTAAAAAATGTTTTAAGCATAATAATTGACTTCTAAATTATATACATTTATAATATGTTAAAAAATATACACTCATAATGTGTAAAGTTATTTTGCAATGATATTTAATTATATACATTATTGTTGATATGATTTTTAAGATAATGTATAATATTTCAATTGGATGGCAAATTATATAATATTTAGAAGGTACAAGAACGAATCATACAAAATTTTAAAAGTAAAGTACAAACTGTTGGAAAATAATAAATGATAAAAACATTAAATATGTTGGTATTAATTGTGTTTAAAGCTCTTAACTATTATAACCTATAATTACACTACCTTCTCACAAACCATGATTTGGCCCTCCGTGAACCAATTCTACCCATTCAAAGTCATCAACACAGTCATGATTAATAACACATGATATAAGTTATTCTGTTTTCAACATTTATTTTATTCCTTCCAAATAAAAGATTCATAGAGCAAGATTAATCTTTTTTTTTTCCTTATTTGATTTAAAAAAGGATATCACTGGCTAACATTTTATAGAGTTTCTGAAGTGTTTACAAACCCAAAACTTAATCAGTTTGGTAAAATATTTCAATTAGATCATAGATGAAATATTTCATTTATGTATCAATTAATTTGTTTAATAATTTTTAACTTAGTTCAATAAGTTATTGATATTAGTGTTTTAAAATAACCTATTTCAATGAAACTTATATTTATCATTTTACTCTTTAAAGTAATAATACAAAACCTTAATGTTTAAATAGTGTTTGTGATTATGATTTTTGGATTATTATTTTAATGTTCTATTATTTTGAATTATCAATTTAAATCTTACACTTGTTTATTATTTTTTTAATTATTCAATTTTTTTTAATAAACTACTTTTTTACTGAGAAACAATAATTATTCTAAATTATAGCGAAGATTTTAACGCAAGTATTACCTTAAATTTAATTTATAAATGAAAAAATACATTATAAACTTATAATTACTAAAATTATATAATTATCTTAGAATTTGATTCAATAATTAATCATGTCTTTTTGTTCCATAACAAAATATTATATACTATACACTTAGAATGCTTTAGCTTAAGTACAAAACTGAACTATATATAAGTAGTGGTCAGATAGTATTTATGTTAAAAAGACACATGCTTAATAATCACCTTAATAATAGTAATAAATAATAATAAAAACCTCATGCATTGCTGTCATACAATAGCTAATGCTAATATTACAAAAAACTAGACTCCTATTCTATATCCTATCCTATCCATACTAACTACTGACCCATTTATGAGAATAGAAAATTCTCAAAGCCATAATGAAATAAGGTTTAAGATAACTAATATAATACTAATAGTCTCATATACACTTAAGAAATATCAACACTAGTTCATAATCTCAACTTAATAAGCACATTATCTGTCATTTTCTCCTTCAACCATATTTCTTTATTAGTTAACTAGTGTTATAGAGTTTAGTTTAACATGATTCCTTTTTTTTTTATTCAGTAAAAAGTGAATTTAATAAAATGGAACGTTTATGATATTTTAATAAAGTTAAAACATCCATTGTACACAGTTCTCAACTCACCTTCCACCACACTTATAAGGTATGAACAGGAAGCTCAGTCTAGGAATGATGAGTAACAAATCAGACAGATACCATTGGCTAATTTAACTGTGTTTTCCAATAAATAATTAACTAATAAGGATGAGTTTATAGTAATTTTTAATATTATATCAGAGTATAATTTAGAAAAGTTTTTTTAATTTTTCAGTTTTCGATCAATTTTTAATAAACATAGCCATATTAAATAATAAAATATCAAAATAGGAACATCACGATCAAAATGATAACAAATAATTAATGAAAGTAAACAAAATGACAAAATATTTAGAATCCAGTGCAACGCACGAAAAGAGAATGAAGCATCAAGGAAAAACATGGTTGCTAACTATGTGATGATATGTGGCTAGTTGAAAGGAGGAGTAAGGAAATGCTATAGTTAAAGGAGCAGTATGTGGATAAACTGTGGAAAGAGGAGTTTCTTATGTTAAAAGTTGGATGGGAGTGAGGAAAATAAATAAAAAATGAGGAAAATATAATTGTTAATAAATATAAAAATTGAATTATTGATTTTATTTTATTGTTAAAACATACAAATAAGTATGAGAGTATATACAACTCTGACGTAGAAATAAAAGATTGAAAGAATGAAAGAGACATAATTTAGTTTTAATGGTTGGAAATCAGATATCAGAATTTTTAATAGTTTATATGTGAGTGTAAATCTTATCTTACAAATTAATTTTATAAGATTGAATTGAACTTAAAGTCTATTTTATAAGATGGTATTAAAATTATCATAGCAAGATTGTTAGGCTTATCAGATCATCTACTATAATATTGTTATCGGATTACTCTTAAATATATAGTCTCATGCATGAATTGGAAAGTCTTGGTGTGAAGAGGATGGATGGGAGATCTCACAATAACTAGAAATAATGTCTTTAAATAGTTTATAAGTGAGTGTAAACCTCACCTTACAAGTCAATTTATAAGGTTAAATTAGACATAAAATTTACTTTTTAAATATAATCTTCAATTTTTATTATTTTTATATTAATCTAACTATAATAATTATTTATTTTCAATTTCTTATTTTAAAAGGTATTTTTCAAACTTCTTAAAATTTAACTGATATTATTTTATTCTGAAAAGCATATTGTGTATATTAAAAAAAGTTTATTGATAAACTACGTCAATAACTTCTATATTAAAACAAATTGTAAACTTGGTCTAATTAATAGGAATTATAATCAAGTGTAATATATACTTTTGCATGATTATTTCAAAATTAATGTAATATATAAAGGTAAGAATATTATTATTGGTAATTGTTAAGGGTCAAATAAACTATTGTCTCTTGGTTATGGGCTTTGTAATGATTATGGACTTTTATTTTCTCTTATGTTTACCCATAAAACAAAGGACAAATTCTTCCTCCACCCCCATACCCTCTTACTGCACCCTCATATAATTTTTTTATTTCATGACTGCCTTTTATAAAATTACATAAATATCCTCTCTTTCGTTTTTTGAAATTGTAAACCGGATGGGGGTGCATCCGGTTCTCATTTTAAAAAAAAAATACAAACCGGACGACTTCATCCGGTTCTCAACCCAGCAGATCGAAAAATCCTCAAATTCGCCGTCGACAGGCTCCCAAATCCCAAATCAACTACTCTAATCATCAATATCACCTACTAATTGCTAATAAACATCAAATTGGTTACCTAATGCTTCTATGAGGGATTAATTGAAAGATTTTGAATAACGAAGGAACGGAAGTCGCGAATGGCTTACCTAAACCGGACGAAGGTTCTCTTAACCGGACGGTTTGTATTTTTTTTTAAAATGAGAACCGGATGCACCCCCCATCCGGTTCACAATTTCAAAAAACTGTAAACCCGATGGCCTGGTCATCCGGTTGTCAAAATAAATAACTGGATGACCAGGCGATCCGGTGTACAGTTTTTTGAAATTGTGAACTGGATGGGGGGTGCATCCGGTTCTCATTTTCAAAAAATTAAACCGGATGGCCTGGTCATCTGGTTGGGAAGGGGAAGGGTTTTATTAAGATAGGGGTATTTATGTAATTTTATGAAGGGCAGTTATGGAATAAAAAATTATATGGGGGGTGCAGGAAAAGGGTATGGTGGTGGAGGAAGAATTTGTCAAAACAAAGTAGTTGTCCTAATTAGGAACTTACTTCTTGCACCTCCCATTCTTGAACCTACATCCTCACAATTGAATAAAATAACCGAATTATCTTGTTTGTTCTTCTCTCACTGCACCCACCATCACTATCTCCACGATTGTCATAGTTACTACACCATCACCAATGTACAAGAAGAAGAACATAGGGAGAACACTATAGTTAGAAGAAGAAGAGAAAAAGAAATCTTGTTCTGAAAATCTTTCTGAAACACGTTTTATATATTTTGTAAAGTTTATCCTAAAAAATATTATTTTCAAAAACACATTTTAGAAAGTATTATATATGTTTCGAAAAATTTAGTCTTATTCTAGAATGTATTTTATGTGTTTTAGAATTTTATTCTAAAAATCTTGTTCCAAAAGTCTTATCCTATTTTAGAAAATATGTTCTAGAATATATTTTATAAATTCTGAAAAACATACGTTCTGAAAATATTTTCGAAACAGAGATAATCAGAAAATCTTAAAATAATCATTTTAGAAAATATGGGGTGCAGATTCAAATTGAGAGGTGCATGAAGCAATTGTCTCTAATTTAACATCATCTCCAATGTTGAGGTGCAGGAAGTGATTCTCGAACAAACTGTTATCTAAAAGAACGAAACTCTTTCTTCACTCCTCATTGGTCTTACGACAACTTCACATGCATGGAAGCAACATTACTTACTCAAGAAAGGTAAAAGTATTAAAGAGAAAAATAAAAATTATGATTTACTCAAGAAAGCTAAAAGCATTCAAAAGAAAAGAAATAAAAAAAAAATTCTGATTTCAGTCTATATTTCTCAAAACTTTAGAATTGTTAGACCGATAAAGTGTTGCGAAATGTTTTCTACTGTGCATTTCAACCAGGATGGTAAGTACCTTAATGGTGGATGAAATGTTTGGTATGATATTAATGTGGTAAGAAATTGGATCTGTAATGTGGTAAATGATTGGACATATGATATTCTATCATAAAGTTGATTGTGACATGTAACATTGGGCCTATACAAATTGGCGGAAGTATGTATATTTATGAAATAATGAGGAAGAATAGTGAAGACTAAATGTACCTTCATCTCTTACTCAAAAACATTTATTTTTTGACACCTAATTTTTGCATCCAAAAATGAAAATATTTTATGAATTACTTCATGAGATAATTTTTAAGTCTATCTTCTTCCATCACTTTGCTACTCATCTTTTTTGCTTTCAATTCTTCCTTCACTTTGTCATTCATCTTCTCTTTTATTTTCGAATTGGAAGCTTTTTTCAATACTCAGAAGTTTTCTCAACTATAGATGTTCATTTCATATTATGACATCTCCTAAAGAAAGATTTTATTTAATTTTTAAAATTTTATTTTACTTTCATTTATTCTATTATACTTTTCCATTAATTTTATCGAATATTTAACATTTTTATTATCTTAGATATAATTGAAGAATGATTTTGGATGGTGTTACTTGTCCTGTTTAAGAATATTTTAAAAAATTTCTTAGTGAATAATACTCATGATTCTATACACAATTCTAAAACTTTTGGATGGTGTTAATTCTTGTCAAATTTTAAATAAATAAAATATTTATAATTGTACAATCTTATGACTAATTCTTTTATGTGTAAATTGTTATTGAATTAAATTAAATTGATTAAATACCATCTGATTGAAATTTATAAATCACGTCCATGCAATTAAATTTCTAAAAAATATTCTCTGAATAATTAAGGCATGCAATTAAAAATATTAACGTTTGATTTAAAAAAAATCAATTATTATATAATTCAAGATATTTTAAATATAGAAAATGTATTTTAAAATAAAATAGAAAGAGACCTTTAGAATTAATTTTACTCATTATCAATTTTTAAAGCGATCTAATTTTTTTTAAATTTTAAATTATTATTACAAAGTTAATGTAAAGTTGACATATTTTAAAAACATCTTATTTTAAAGAATACAATTTTTGGAATGTGTTAATTTAGTTTCGTAGTTTTGGTAACAAGATGAGTTTTAATAATTAATTGATATTTCAAACATAAAAATATAAAAGAAATTAAAATTTTAAAGTCTTAGACCTTCAATTGAGTGACTATCAACAATCCCATGCAGCAGCAACGCCAAAAGAAGAAAACTACTACCTTAAAACTTGAATGTAAATTAAAAAAAAAAAAATACAGAGATGTCAAAATAAGATGATTTAGATTCTATTTAGATCAATTTTTCCTTTCATAATAGTTAAACAAAATAAAAATGACAAGATAAAATAAATTAAGTTTATCTCAGATTAAAATAAACTTGTGTAATACTTTCAAAAAAGCTCTAGGATCTAAGTTTTGCAAAAACGAAGAAAAATAAATTTACTTTAGTTTCTAAAATTAACTCAACTCATTTCACTAGATATTTTATAAATATTTATAGAAAAATTATCCTAACAAAACCGTATTTTAAGTTCTTAAACAGTTTTAACATCAAATGTTGCTGAAATCTCGACATGTTATAGTAAAATGCTTCAATGACATTACGAAACAAAATGAAGAGCACAACATTGAATATTAACTACCCATAAACAAAACCAATTTTCGCGATTAAAAAAACCCGAATATGACAAATTTTTTGGAGAAACACACTCGTTATAACTAAAGTTCCAGTTGAATATTCACAGTCACTTTGTCCATTTTTCTTGAACTGCTGGAAGGTGACAGAGAAAGAAAATTTACTGCACATAAAGATAATATATTGGGCTACTAAAATTCTAAAACACGACCAAATTTAAAGCTTACTGTAAAAATACCTTTCCTAAATTCCTTTTTAATTTTAAAAAAATAAAAAGGCTAAAGATGTTTCCATGTCCAATGGTAATAGGTTTCTGTTCTTCTGGATCAGAGTCTCCATCACCGCTTGTTATGAGACACTGTCTGTTAGGGGACAGAGAAATATATCCATTAGATTCATTCGAGTACCACGAACATGGGAGAGACAAAAAAAAAAAACTTAATAAATCAATGTCACATCCAACAACTAAAGCTATGCTGGGAGTGAGATGAGAAAGGTTGAACAATGTAATGGAAGTAACAAATATGGTCTCTAACAAAAAAAAATGAGAATAAATAAAAAATGAAAATATTTTTCAATAGAACAAATATTCAATGATTTAAATATAATAGAAATATTAATATACTATTAGCAAAGTAGTCTACTGAAATAATAATACAATTTTGAAATACAAAGCAAACAGCATTATTAAAATCATAATAAATATAAAATACTAGAATGTGATATACTTCTATTAAAAGACAATCACTGTAAAAATATCATTAAGAAAAAGTAGTACTAAATAATACTGCCAGAACAACAAATAATATCACACTTAAACGAGCAAAAAAACTGTAGAAATTTAAAATAATAGCCAAACGAATTTTTCATAAATATCATGATTAAAATATAGAACAAGGTTGCCAATCCATGCCACATCATACATTCAGAATTAGTAAAGAAAAGTAGAGGTCTTGGATGAGTAAAAAGTACATTTCTTTAGGTTTTATTTTATGTAATCTGATTTTACATGATTCAAGTAATAGAAATTCATCTTCCTAAATCTTATTTTATTTCATATAATGTAACATAACTTTCAAGTTTCTTTGAAATATTTTTATTGTTTGTTTTTAAAAATATTTTGATGATATAAGAAAAATATAAAAAAAAAAAATTTTATATATATATATATATATATATATATATATATATATATATAACCCATTTAACAATGCAGCTAATATTTTTAATCAGACAATTTTATTCTTTAGTAAACGAAAAATAACTTATTTATTTAATAAAATAAGTAAATAAAAAAATTCTCTCTATTTCAAAATAATTAACTAATTTTTATTTTTAAAAATAACTATCACATAATGTTTTAACACTATTCTTACAAAATTATATATATTTTTGAAATTATGTTACTTTAATATCATTTTAATAAAATTATATATTTTTGAAATTATATTATTTTAATGTAATAAAAATGGGTAGTATAGTTGTAATAATTGGTTTAATGTATAGAAAAAACAAAAAATTTACCGTGCATGTACTGTTTTCTATTTTTAAATCCTTAATAATGATCTGAAATGTACGGATTATCACTTACCTCGCTTTTAGACTGCAAGATTTATAATTATTTACAATCATTACACGCCTATTAAGAATAAGCAATCATAGCATCAATTTGCAGAGGCGCTCAAATCTTGCGTTAGATAGAGACATTTACACCAACAAATAATACTATGACTCAAGCACTTCACTCATAACACAGATTCTTAATAACAATCATAATGTTCCATTATTGACCCATATCATCATATGATAATAAGCTTAACAAAGTGCTGAATAAACAACAGCATTGGGCTAGTTTTCAGGTTAAATTTATGACAATGAAACTCTCATGGATGAATGACTAGCCTTTGATTTGCAGCTAAGTATGTTACGTTTTTTTCTTTTGTATTTTTAATCATTTCAGTGCTGCACACAGCAGTTGGAATTTGTCAATCAATCATAATCTTAAGTACTAAACAGCATCCATCACTGACTTTCTTCTATCATGGGAACATACAAGTGCCCCTCAAAACAAAGAAAATAAGAAAAACAGAAAAGGCAAATGTTCTGAGGAAGATGTTCATTTGCAAGAGACGAGGTATGTTTTGACCTCTGTAGTGATGATAGAAAACTGTTTTCTTGTAGCAAAATTTTGTGCTGTGTCTTTTATTTAAAAACTGTGAGCAATGGATGTGAAGTTTAATCACAAAAACACATTACTGCTATGTAATTCAACCATTTGTGTCTTACTAGACATGGGGCATGTAATTAAAAATATCAACAGATAGCAAATGCCACAATTCCTCCACTTCAAATCAGATGACAACAAAAACCTGGGTAGCACTCAAAATGAACAAAGAAATTGTTCAAGAAAACACTTTAACATGCAAGTTTCAAAACAAAAGTGTATATGGTATACCAGATACCCGTTATGAGAATCATTAATCAAATGATTCAGAACCAGTCACCACCACAAAAATTCAATCAATTGCAATCAAGCACAATAGCACATAAATAACAACAACACAATAACTAAAAATGCATAATAACATTAAATAAAGTTATAGTATTCATAAAAGAAGAAATTAAGAAGGTAAGCAATCAAACAGTGGTTCATGTTATTTTGTGTATAATGTGGTAATGAAGATGAAAGAAAAGAGGGTAACTAACCAGTTGCAGAAGAACGTTTGAAGTTGGAGCGATTGATTTTTTGCAAGTGAAGCTGAGTTTCCATGAAGAGTTTCATTCTCTGGGTTTCCAAATCCTTAGCAAACTGCATTCTCTGTTTCTCCAACTCAACCATTTGCCTCTGTTTAGCTTCTTCAACTCTCTCATAAATCTCCCCAAACCTCTCCAACGCTTCTGCTACCTCTCTGTAACCAAATTCCCAATCCCTTCCTCTTTTCTTCTTCTCTCTCTTCTCACTCCCATTGCTCCATTTAGAACCGTTCGAATTATCGCTGTCGGCTTCGGCGGCTGCCGCCGCCGCCGCCGCAAAAACTGAGAAATTCCGCCGGAAGTACGAGTCGGCGACGCTTTCTGCCGCCGGCGGGGCCGGCGTCGGCCGCTTCTGCGAGCGGGATCGAGGACCGACCGGAATGAGGGCCCACGCCGGGGACTTCGCCGGAGGAGTGCTCCGTCGATCGGCGGAGGTTGCCTCCGGCGGTGAGGGCTTCTTCGCCGGGAAATTATCGCCGACGAGGAACTCGAGGCGGCGGAAGAACGGCCAGGTGCTGGCGGAATCACCGGAATCGGAAACCCTAGCCTTCTCGATCTTGTACTTCTTCTTGAGCGTGTCGATGCGGTTCTTGCACTGCACGTCGGTGCGGCGGGACCTGGCGCCGGCGTGGCCGTGACGCGCGTTGACGGCGTCGGCGACCTCCTGCCAGTGCCTCTGGCGAAGGTTGCCGCGGTTGAGTTCGAGGTGGCGCTCGCCCCACGCCTCGATGAGCGTGAACGTGGCTTCTTCCGACCAGCAGTCTTCCCGGCCGGGGAACGGCGACGGCCGAGACGGCGGAGGGTTTGCTGTGTGAGGCGGAGCTCCGGCGATGGAGTCCATGATGCGCGTGGCGGTGGCTGGGGCGTGCTGGTTTTAGATTAACGGTGGTATTTGGTGTTACGGTGAGTTCGGTTCGTCTGAGGAACCTTTGCCTATGTGCTACGACGTTTGGCGATTAACGTGTGGGAAGCACTGTTTTTTTTATGTTTTTTTTTTATTTTGTTTTGTAGGTTAGGGAATGTTTGTGGGCCCAGATCAATTCGGAAATGTTATGGACTCCAGGTTCAGATTTGGGCCTGGAATGGACCAAATAATGAGTGATTCTTTCTACACCTCCCTGTTGGCTTTCCGCACTTCCATAATTTTTACATTTTCTCATTTTAGCCTTGAAAAAAAGACAAAAATAACCTTTATTACGGTAACTAGGATTTTTTTTTTCGCTTTGCGGGTTACACAAACCGCAGTATAATTAAAAAATAAATACAATGTGGATTGTACAACCCGCAATTACATGTTCTGCACCTTTCACATTACGGGTTGTACAACCCACAATATAAAACTTTTTTTAAATACATTGCGGGTTGTACAACCCGCAATACAAAACTTTTTTTTAAATACTTTGCGGGTTCACAAAATTTTTTTGAAAAAATTTTGTATTGCAGGTTGTACAACCCACAATGTATTTAAAAATAATTTGTATTGCAGTTTTTATAACTTGTTGTTGTGATGTAGTGGTAATTATCCCCAGAATTGAATAACCCGTAAAGTAAAAAAAAAAAATTCTCAAAACTAAAATGGAAATATATTAAAATTATGGAAGTGCAGGAAGTCACCGTGGAGGTGCAGGAAGAATCAGTCCCAAATAATCTCGGTTTATTACAGGGCTGGGACTGTTACTTTTTGCACCCTCATGGTCTCCTCTGCGTTTCCATGGGATGCGCAAAATATAAACTGCCACTTTGTTCTCATCCCTTGCTGCTGTCATTTTTTTCATAAAAAACACTTTTATTTGTAAAATACGGAAAACACTTGTAGATTCCACAGTTTAAAAATATCTTTTAGATTATATAATTACAAATCTTTTCTTTTTTTAAAAACAAATTACTTTTGAATTTCACAATCTAGAAATTATTTTTTTCACAAAAATAATTTTTAGATTTTTAGAGTATACAATTTGAAAGTTGAAATTAACTTCCAAATTATCGTTCCAAATTATGTGATCCAATAAACGTTTTTAAGTTCTGGATTTTACAACTTAAGAAAATTCTATACTGCAAGAACTTTAAATTAAAGATAAAGTGAGAATTTCAGTATTTATACGGGTGAAAAAAATATCAAGGACTGGCCATTGCTACAGCCCGTCTTATTTTCACTCTTTTTCAAACTGGTCACCTTTATTGTAGATTTAATAAAAATATCGTTGAATGAAATAAGTTTCTATTTTGTTAATTTCTTTAATAAGTGTAGAAATATACTTAATTTGAGTTAAATTTTCGATATCACGATAGAAATTAGTTTTTCTATATTTTTATATCTATATAAAAAAAAAAAAAGCAGTATCCATTTTGTAAGAATGCACAATCAAAATTAATTTCACCAAATAAGATAGCCAAAACTAATAAAAGCGAAACGCACCATGGAGAAGAGAAAAAACAGAATAAAAAAAAGGTGATGTGAGAAATAGGAGGAGTCAGTTATGTGGAATGGAAATGTGAAAAAAATTAAGAGTGTGTTTTTGGATGACATGATTTAATGTGGTTGTGAATGTTGACGTTTGCATTCACTTATTTAAGTGGAATGGGAAATTAATAAAGAGGAGAGGGAGGGGGAACGTGCCCACAAACTCAAATGAAGAAAAAAGAAACATTTTTACAAGGACAATTATCCATTTACCCTCATAATATACATGAAGAGAGGTAATTTAAATTGTGTTTGTACAATGTCTTAATGTGTAGTGATTCTATTATTGCAAGAGGCATAATTGAGGGTATAATGAATAATACTTCAATTAATTGATTTGGAGGGTAATATAATTGATTATGCGTGGAAGCATAATCAATTGTGTCCTTAATCATAATTAATTTTCTTTCTTGAAAAATATGGTTTTCATTTTCCTTTTAACTTTTGGTTTGGCTTAAAACCATACACGTTTTATTATTTATTGCATTAATTCTTAAAAATAAGAAAACTAAAGATCTTTTAAAGTATAATTTATCAATTATTTTATTCTAAGATTTAAAGAGTTAAATGGGTTAATAATAATATTTTGTATGATTAGAAAACAATAATTAAGTTTAGAGATTTATTTGATATCATAAGAATATATTTTTAATTTTATTAGTTTCAAAAATTAGTATAATTATACTTTAGACTACACTTAAGAGTCAAATGGTTACCTATATGTAACTAATGTGAATGATTTTAAAAGATATATAGGTATCGACACTTTTATAAATTTTCATTTAATATTTATATTTATTAGCAATCAGATAAATTTGATATCTAAATCTATATTCTTAGGCTTAATTATATTTTTGATGTCATTATTTGTTTATTTAGTTAGTTGTATTACTAATAAAATTCAATTATGTCCCAATATCACTATTTTTTTTATCTAAACTTAATTTTTTATTAATATGGAATCAAATTTAATAAAATAAATAAATATAAAGCAAAAGTATCTGTTTCTTATTAATTAATTGTTATTTAAATACCATATATTATTAAAATATAATCTAAAGGCATATTAGTAAAATCTTTTTCTGTCATATTAATTCAATTCACTACAAACTTTGTACTGTTCTTTTCTTTTTATCTATTTTCAACCTCATCCTCATTCAAATAAAGCATAAAAAAAGTGAAGTGATATAAAAAAAATGAAATAAAATGGAAATACAGAATTAAATAAGGAAAAAAACGGTTGCTAATAACAAATTTGATTGTTTACTGTTTTTCTTTTACTTATAAACGTGTTATTAATGCTATAAATTTTAAATGATTTATAAAATATATTTTTTATCTATGTCTCTCTTATCTCTATTATTTAGGACATTATATTTTCACTATTATTTAGGAGTGACAAAATAAGTTTGTCCTGTTCCTTTATACTCACCTGACTTCTATAAAAAATTGAGTCAGACTAGATTATCACAATGACCACGTGTCGAAAGTTCTAATCTATCGTGGTGTGAACTCGCTACACTAAACTTAAAAATAATATATATATATATATATATAT
>Ga0209489_102586_pt1 | contig 36478 bp, 16 predicted proteins | sample SiratrowhiteBW_FD_187527 | JGI IMG/M metagenome (GOLD analysis project Ga0209489, IMG submission 187527) | Root nodule microbial communities of legume samples collected from California, USA - Siratro white BW (SPAdes) (version 2) | ecosystem: Host-associated > Plants > Roots > Nodule | place... | reverse complement strand
TAAAGAATAAAGCAGTAAATGAGTTTGACATGTGTAATTTTCTTTTACTTTTAGTTTAATAATCTTTTACATTTTGATTTTTGGTCCTCGATAATTTTTTTCTGCTTTGCTCTCGAATAAATTATATATATATATATATATATATATATATATATATATATATATTTTCAATATCAATTATTGATATCCTTTAAATGACGAGTTATTTGTGAAACAATCATGTGAACACAAAGTAGAACTAACACATTTATTCTTTTTAAATTATTTTATTTGAAAGGAAAAATTGATTAATGTAGTTTCTTTTCAATTCACGCTTTCATCCTTTCTTTTTTCAACATTGGTTATTTGAAAGTGAAACCAAAATAATACAAAGAATCTCTAAAAAGAAAAACCTCTACACTCATTCATCTTCATCTCGTTGGATAATAAAGACCAAAATAAAAAATAAAGAAATTCTACTTGTTTTGATAATATTGATTAATATTTTTCTCTTTAAATAAAATAATTTTAAAAAATACACATGTCATTTTAACCATCACTTAAGTGATGTCATTAAATAATAGAGACAAAAACATAATGCGAAACAAACTAAAAAAAAAACTTTATTAAGGACCGAAAAATAAAATATAAAAATTTGTTTAGAACTAAAAATGACAAATTTAAATATGTCCGTTCTATTTATTCATTCACACGTCACTTAATAAATAGATCATCACTTAATGAATGTAAGTAAAAAATAGATACTAAAATAAAAATAATCATTTTATCAAGAATCAAAATAATTTTTTTCAAAGCTGATAAAAAAATAACTTATTTCAAAACCAATTATAAAATTTACAAATTTACGAATAACTAAAAGATTATTTAAGTAAAAAATTAATAAATAATTTAGTAATATATAAGTTGGATGATTTTAACTAATAATCTCATAAATTAAAATTTTATTTTAAAAGCTCGTAAATTTAAATGATGTATGCAATGGTAAAATTTAATACATTCCGCGTCATCCAAGGAATAATTTTCCGCAAATATGAATGTAAGTTATATTATTAATTGATCAATATCAATATGGAGAGTGAGTAGATACTCTACATGTATTTTTTAAAATTAATCTCTATTAGTATATTGTAAAATCATAAATCATCCATATTACATTAGCGAGTTATATATGATATGACATGCAAAAATTAGAAATTTTTTAATTCACATTTATATAAATTAAAGATATATTTTAAATAAATACTATAAATAAATTAATAACAAGTGCTTTGTAAACAATGGATTAAGAAATATGTAAGTAAGATTTCACTTTGCCTAGGTTCAATCCGATCTTAATAGACTTGTCTTGTTATGGAATCAACTCAAATAACTTCGATATGGGTTTGACTCAACTCAACCCAACATATTTCTGACTATATCCTTCTCGGTCCAACATGAGCCTACTTCAACTTCGCCTACTCTAGCCCGACCTAATTTGTGCTTAACTCGACTCAACTTTTGTTAGGTCCGACCCAACTCGATCGTATCCAGGTTCAACCCGAACAACTTGATTTGTCTCAATGTGGCATCAACTCAACTTAGTCAGATATGGGCTTGACACAATATGGGTCCAAATGTCTTTGTCCAACCTAGGTCTAACCTGGATCTCTTCTTTGACTTGGCTTCACATGAATCCTAAGCTCTAGTCGACTCAGTCCAATGTAGGCTCGGGCCGACTCAAACTTACCTAGGCTCGAGTCAACTTAGTTTGACATGGATTCGAGCTCACTTGACAACATGGAATTAGGACCACATAATCCAATGTGGGCTTAAGTTTAATCGACCTCACTTAGATATTGTCCTACTTAGACCAACTCAAACCCACCTATTTTAGCACAACCCAAGCATTATGACTTAGGTTGACATGGTTTGGTGCCTAATTGAGCTAATGTGCGTTCACCTCAACTTTGTTTGAGGTGGACTCAATTTACTCATCTCAACTTGGCTCAACTTAACTAAGTTCGATGTTGACTCGAGCTGACTTAGATTGACTTTATCCTGGTTTGACTGAGTCCTATGTGATCTAGTTGACCCAACGTGGATCTAGGATTACTTGACCTAATTTTGGCCTTACTTAATTCAACTCAACTTGGGCCTTGTCCAATTTTGACTCAACTTGAACTTTACTGATTTGATCTGACTTGGTCTCGAATTGATTCAACCTGATGTGGGCTTGTTCCATCTTAACCTAACATAGATTTAGGATTGCTCAACTCAAATTTGGCTTAGGTCGATTCAACCTGAAATGGACATGTGTCGATTATGTCTTCAAAAGACCTTAGATGACTTTACCTAACATAGGCTCGGGATTACTCAAGTTGATGTGGACCTAGCTCTAGCTTAACTCAACCCAAGTTGTCTCAAGTTGAACTAATCTACATCAACTTAACTTGACTTGGACTCAGCTTGAAGTCGGTCAACTCTAATTTAGTCTAACATGGACTCGAATCAATCCAACTTGGATCTAACTAGACCTAAACTAATCTAAGTCTATCTGACAACTTAAAATATCAAATATTCAAATTCTTTAAAATAAACTTAAAATAATTTAAATAATTATGAATAATATTTAAAAAATTATACTTTTTTATTATTTTTTTCAATTACCATATTGGTTTGTCATACTGTAATCTGTTACAATTACCATACTTTAGATATAACTCATAAAAAAGATAGATATTTAGATACTTACTAGGGACCATGTTGACAGACATACCGAGAGAATCCTTAATGAATGATTGAGTTGGTAGTTTGCAAAGATTGATACACATTCCTACACAATTCGCCTCCTCTAAAAATCTGCACATATATTCACCCTTTTATTACAGAAACTTCAAGATTTACTCTTAAACAAAAGCATTTTTTACTTTCAAGCTCTTTCTTATTAAGACATTTGTTTATTTATTATCATTAAATATTTTTGTTTAATAATAATAATATAACATGACTAAAATTAATAAAATATACAAAAACATTAAAAACTTGTTAGGAATTGAGAACTGATGTTAAAGATAATATTTGACCCTTTAAAATGTTTTCTGTTGGTACAGAAGAGTTAATGACAAAAGATAAAAAGTTCAAAAGAGAGAGCAGATGTTAAACTGACCTGCATTTTTTGATGTGGACTACATTTTTTTCTCCTCTCCCCTCGTCCATGTCTGATTCTCTCACCTTCACATAACATGGTGAAACTAATGGATTTAGTCTTTTAGATTCATCAACATGACATACATTATAATACAAAATAAACATGCAGGCATGTATGCTTCTCCATTATGTTATTTACATGTATGTAAAAAATGGGAAATGATTGCTTTACTACACTGTATTGCATGGTGTCTATAATCACTCCCATCACAATTTTACACTATTATGTTGTCATTTTGTTTCTTATTTTTAGGCTTAATTTTTTTTAGTTATCTAAGTTCAGTTTTTTAAGTAATGAATGAATTATAATATTTAATAAATTATAAAAATTTGGTTGAAATTTCTGAAAAATAAATTTTATTATATTTAATCCTTATTATATTGACTTTTTAAGTAATTTCTGAAATACTTTTAGATTTGTCTTTTTTGTTCTCCTAAAAATTAATATATTTTCTTATATTTTATTTGTACATATGATAAAAAAATATATTATTCATCAACAATAAATTATATTACACATGTTTTAAGTTAACTGGTATTTAGACGGTAAAACTTATTTATATAATAAAAGTTATTTAAACTAAACTTTTAATGCATTAGATAACCAAAATATATATAAAAAATCTTTTAGATATTTAAAACAAAAATTAACCATTATAGTTTTATAATTTATTTAATCTATTATTTTATTCAATTTGTTATGTTTGCTTGTAAAATCTAAAAATTTATAATGCAGTATATTTTAAATATAATGTATTAAGTTATATTATTTCTGAGTTACTTAAATATTTTATTATTTTTTAGAATTTTACAAGACCTACTAAAAAATTAATTAAAACTATTAAATTAAAAAAAAAAAAAACAAGGATAACGTATCTCTTTGTATGAAGAGATATGCATAATTAAAAACAAAATCTCTGTAATAATGAAAATTTCCTGAGATTAAAATAAATAAAAAATGAAATAACTGTTTAGAATAAAAAGGAATTAAAAGTTTAACACTAGGTAGAAAAGAAAGAGATATTGTAGAAAAAAAAAATCTTAGTCTCACTATACTATATCAACTACAATTATCAAAGTAAGAGAATAAGATATTTATCTTCTTAATTATTTATTTTACAGTTCTTTTTTCAATGAAGCATTTCTAACTTTATTTTATTTATTAATCTATGATTATATTTTTTTAGTATCTACAACTTCATCTTATTTATTTATTTTAATTTTATAATTGTATTTAATTATTAAGGTTTTATTAATCTCATTTTATTTATTATTTGATTTGGTTTTATAATTATATTTGCTTAGTTAGGTGTCCCTAAATTTATTAAATTTTATTTAATAATTATCATTTAATTGGTGGAATGTTTTTGACTCATCTTAATCTTTTATTCCTATTTAATACATGTCTTTATTAATTTCTTAATGTTAATATTTTTTATTTTTCCTTAGTTGTAAATAACTTTTTTACTTCTAATAAATTTTCTTAACATTAATTATATTATCATATATACAAAATAATGATAAAAATAATATTACTAAAACAGAGATATAATTATAGTTGGAGATTTGACTTTGGGAGTTCAAACGAGTATATATATAATAATATCTAGTTTTTTTTAATCAAAGTAAGTGTCTTTTTGATCTAAAGATTTTTTATTTTCTTTTTTTTTATTTGTTATTAATTTTGGTGGGATTAGTTGAGAAAAATGACCCTCTCAACTTGGTGAAGTTTATATTGACTTTTTTTTTTTGTTAAGTATGGATACTTTACTATAGACTTTTAGATTTTAAATGATTACTTGAGTAAGAAATTACTTGAAAGAAAGGAATTAGGAGTAAGGGAAGCAAACCTTGAATATATTTTGATGATGGATTTGAAATAGGATTTGATGTAGTTTTAAAAGTATGGTAAAATAATTGTCATCATGTAGTTTGAGATTTTTATTTTGAAGTAGAGTTGAAATATGGTATATTGATTGCATGTTAAATTGAAGTTTTCTTTGTAAATTGACTTTGAAATTATATTATTTGGTTGAAATTTTGGATGAGATATGACATTGTTTTGTAATAAGAATGTTATTTTAAATTTAACTAGATGATGTTTTTTTTTTATAACGATTCTATAGGACTTTTTATGTTGATTCTACAATTGACATAAATATAGGTAATATTTACACTTTTTATATTAGTTAAACAATTATCATAGTAAATCCAACTTATTATTATGTTGGTTGTATACAAATCATCATATAATATGCAAAATTAATGTAAATTTTGATAGTTGAGCAATACTTTTTATGACTGTTATAGTAAAAATTATCATAGAAAGTCTAATTTACAATGATAATTTTAATAATAAATATCATTGTATCTTCAACTTATGCTTCACACATCACTTTCTATGATAGGTATTTTTAAAATTAGCATAAAAAATATGGCTTACTTTGATAGGTAGTACCAATCAGTCGTTTTCTGTGATAGATATTTCTAGAATTTACATAAAAAAGTATGACTTACTATGACAGTTAACACCACAATCTATATAGGAAATCAGACTTTCTATATAAATTAATATTTTCTAAAAAGTTTATTTTCTTTACCAAACTTCCTCCATTCATTAATAACATCATCTATCTGAATATAACAATGTACAATTTATAAACAAAAATTCATTCATAATTAAATGGTATTATATTCAATAAATATTGTACAAAAATAATAAAATATAACATTTACTTGTATAAACTAAAGAATTTTACAACTTTATCAAAAGCACTTAAAAGAATAAAATTCACTACATCCTAAGGTCTTGTATATCTTTGTCCTTTAACGACTATGAGTCATTAAACAACTATAAAAAAATTAACTTAATTAATAAAAAAGTAAAATTCATATTTAAATAATTGAAGTATTTTGTAAAGTCTTTTATATATATATATATATATATATATATATATAACACGATCTTATTATGAAACTAATGCTTAGTCCGAGATTAAACACCCTTTCATGGATATTCTCCAAAAAGGTGTTGTTGTATATGTTATAAAGTTGATGGAATCTTGTTAAGCTATATAGCATATAGCAAATGTTTATCGTTGAAGAAGTGTATATTAACAAGTGTTGGGTTGCTTACCTCAGATGGCCCCACTAACCATGCAAAGAACAAAGTGGTGAAGATGGCAAACAACGTCCTCGTGAATTTAGACTGTGGTAACACTTTCTTTATCTGCGTTCCTCATGCATAACAACATTTTGTCATCATTCCAAATAAAAATAAACTTAAAGTATGATGGTTGAAAAACATGTTAAAACTTTTAAATTTAGTAAAATAAAAATATTGATCTTTCACTGCAGTAAGAGATCAAAAATAGTTGGGTAAATAGTTAATAGCACAAGTGGACACACATCATGAGACCCTAAATAGTGTATTGTCGAATTAAAAGAAGGAGAGGTGAACTCAAGTACGGTCCTTCCTACACGAATGTACGCTGTTTCATTATTCTTCACTTCCATCATGTCAAGCAAATGCAAGTGGGAAGAGTCACAGTGAAAGGCATCAACAACCATGGGAGAAGGAAAAGACTCTAGATCTCAAAAAATCAATTCACAACACTGTCTCTTTGTTGTACATGAAACTGAAAAGGGTGAAAACTAAAGCCAAAATGAAAGATTAGGAGGAAAAGTTAAAATGTTTATCTTCTTCCCTTCTATTTCTTAAACAAGGGATAAAGAACTCACCAATAAAAGCATTGGCTTGGGGAAGGCTCTATCAAGTGATTGAGTAACAACTTGATGTTGTTGAATAGGACTAAAATTCTGTGAAGCCATGGTAGCTGCCTCTACTAGACTCTCATACCCACTCTTACTGTTTCTGAGTCCTGCATATACATACATAGAATCAAGAAGAAGAATGAAAAATATTACAAACTCCTTGATGAACAGGGAAGGAAACCCCTGAACCTGTTGCCTCTTGAAGGCATTTTGACACGTGGTTTATGGCTATGTGATCAAAGAAGGTATCTTTGTACACATTAGTTTTTCTTGTTTCTCCTGAAATGTCAAGCACTGCAACCACACAAGGGTATTTTGGTTTCCAATGGGATGAAGTTAGGGTTGGACTGATCCTGCACTGTGCAACCAATTTTGCATCCATTTGTGAGTGTTAGGATTTTAATTTGTAAGTGAGAGAGAGGCTGGGAATGGAGAGATGAGAAGAGGTTAATATAAAGAAAGAAAATGCAAATAAATAGTGCATGAAGAGCATCTTCACACAAAGATTGTGCTCCTCATTAGGGGATAGTGGTATCGTGTTTGTTTCATACTTTAGGTTTACACGCAGTTAGTGAAGCAGTAGTAATTTACTTGATTTATAGTATATTGTTTTATCATTTAATATTTAATAAAGGAAACTTTAGAAAAAAAGAGGTGTTTGGTGGATATTTATACTATTTTCCTTTATTTATATCTCTCTTTCTAATTACATTGTATAACACTATTATAATTTTTTTATATTTCATGGGACCTTTCCTTTTCCTGCAGTTTTGTTTTTTACTTGCACCTTATTATTTCATAGCAAATTTTCTTGAAAAGCATTTACTTAAAAATAAATTTTTACGGCGGATTTAAATTTCGCAATTTTCCAGTTATTTTTCCCCGTGAAATTGAAACTGTAAGTTTGTTTTTCTATTGGTATTTTGTATGAATAAATTTACTGAAATATAAGTGACAAACTTCAAAACTCTACTATGACAAATATCATATATTTTTATATGGTTAATATGTGAAATCTGATTATTCATTTACTTAAACATGAATTTATTTACTTAAATTTCTGAATTACAAATATATTATAATAAAAAATTATATTCTAGGAGTTCTAAAGAATTTAATTACAATATATTATACTAACTATTGAAACTTAGAGAATTAATAAGAGTCAATTAAAGTTAAGAATATATTCTTAAAATACTCAATGTCACTAGTCTCTACTATTATATTAAGGTCAATTTTAAAACAAGAAACTTATAGGTAATATTATGTTTCACATAATCAAATATATGCAATTAGAAGTTTTGGAACTTATTTTGTGTTTCTTATTATCATGTAACCTTATTTTATTGAGACATCTCTAGTATTTTTTGGTATTTAATATATATCACATTGATAACCTTTTGACAATTTATATGGGATTGTATTAATTTTCTTATATGGTATCTTATTTTGTGAAACCCATGTTGTAAAAAGGGTTTCGTCCTAAAAACTATTAAGAGAACTAGATCTAATAAGTATGACACATGATTTTCTTAAGATTCATATTTTTCTCTCCTAATTACTCCATTAGATTTAGATGAATATGTTGTAGTTACTTCATGAATAATACATTCTTTTATATAATAATCATTAAAAAAAACATATTCATTGTCCCTAACTGATCTAATCCTTTTCATTTTTCTATTTAATTAATTATCTACTATTCATTTTGTAAGAAGAAAACATGTTATATGTTTCATATTTATATTTGATTAAATACATTTTAGTGTATCTAGAATATTCACCTATAAAAGTTAAAAATATTTTTTACTTCCTCTAGGCATGACTTGTTTCAAATTAGCAAGAGCAATATAAATTTAATAAAGGGATTCAATTTATGTTCCAATAATGACATGTATTCTTAGTTAATTTAAATTTTACATATATATATATATATATATATATATATATCATATTTCCTACTTGTTCGTCACTTGATTAGTCATAATAATTTCTATTTAATAACATATGATGGATTCACATGTTCCAATCCAAGAACACGATGAATGCCATCCTGACTCTATGTTTGTAATAAGGTGCACAATGATCTGACTTCCTCCAAACAAAATGAGTTCACTTTTTTTTATGGTAGGGTTAGAAACATTAGGACAAAAATAAATAAATTAAATTTTCTTCTTGTGATTAGATTTTTAATTGTACTTCTTTTAAGTTGTTTGTCTTAACAAATAACGTCTTGACCCTTGCTCCAATACACTTCTTTCCATTAGTGTCTTCAATAATGATACCAGTGATATAATCTAATAGGGAAATTTGTTTGTAATTGTGCTTCATTTTTTGTTGTAATTGATCTAAGATTGAACAAGTTTTTCTATCATTAGTTTTGAAACAAATTCATCAGATAGGACAATATTTTCTACTTTAATGTCTTTAAGTATTTTGTGATATTCATTGGTTTGAATTTTTATGTCTTTATCTTTAATCATCTTGATAGTATTTTTCTATAACAAACCTTTGTCTGATCACATCTTTAGTAGTGTATTTGAAAATAAGAGAATCAAATAGTTTTGGCGTCCTTACAAAAAGATTACACATCGAACAAATTGTTAGATAATGCGCTAAACAAAGTGTGACGACATATTTTATTTGTATGTGATTAGCTTTTAACGTGCTTTGCAGATGCATGTTAACATAAGATTTGGTTATTGTAATAACAAAATCAAGCTCGTATGTATCTAATAGAGTATAGACATGTTCGTCGAAAGTTCTAACAAGAAAACACTTCATTTTTTGAAACATGTGAGAATGTTTCACAAAAATGGTTTGCTTTGCAAGAGGAGTCTTTAGCTTCTCTGGTGTAAAATTGGTGTCGACTTCTCAAGTGTAGAATTGATCTCAATAAACATGTCATTTTCATGTGTCCTTAATATTATGGTAAAATATGGCTAAAAACATGAATATTATATGTCCATAAAGTTTGGTTGAACATCACCTTTAAAGGCTTATTCGTGATATGTCGCACAAGTTCTTTAGAATATGATAGGAACCTCTCACGTGATATATATCATTGTTTATAGAACTAGTAAGAATATAAAAGAAAACTCAAAATAAGAGTAGAAATTATTTTGAATAGAAAAATAAATAAAGATATATTGTGAAAGAGAGAAAAGAGTCTTTATTATATAGTACTCATATGGGACTATTCAAATGATTTCCACTAATATGAAAAGAGAAATAACATTAAAATAATATTATGGAATACGAGATAAAATTAACACACAACAATCATATATAAAAATGTGTGAGACAAGTATTTTGAAATAAAAATAAAACAAGATAATCAAACAATAATATAATATAAAACGAATAAAGAAATATAAAAATAAAAAAGGAAGATAAATGTTAGAATAAACTTATGATGAAAATAACTTAAAAACTTCTTTATCGCATGAACAAACAAAAAATCAAAATAAAGTTAGATGAAAATAATTTAAAATTTCTTTATTGCACGAACAAACAGAACAAACAAAAAATCAGGATATATGTTTGAACTAAAATGTGCAAATAAAATCTAAAAAATATACAATCTCATGACTCAATTTTCACTACTCTTAACACACACTTGAAGGTACATTAAGACATTGTTATATAACTTTTATTGTATGAGTCCAATCAATTTCACATTATGTATTCCATCTCCCTTTTTTTTTTCTTCAAAACAAAATCCTTTTTCTATGTGTGAGAGAGAGGAAGAGCCCTTTTAATAATAGCATGGTTATTATAAGCTTGATAATTATCGAGTGGTCTTTCTAATAATAACATGCTAGAAAACATTGAAAAATGCATTTAGCATATTTGACTAACATTAAATAGCGTACTTTAGTTTAGTGGAGGGTGATAATTATAAGTACATAATTCTTAACATGTTGCAATTTGTTTTAGTTAATACATATTCTTTTAGTGGTCAGCACTCACCTTTGAAGGACAAGATTTAAATCTCACCATGTTGCCAATTTGTTTTAGATTCTTTTAGTAGGTCATTAGTTATAACTCACCTTGTAAGTTTAGTGGAAGAGCTTCCTAGTGGGAACTTTGAATGACCCTAATAGGTTCAGGAAAGGGATGAGGAACATCAAAGAGAAATTGGAATGAAACTTATTAGCAAGAATTGAATCCCACCGTTCTTATTGAGTGTCTCTTTATTCTCACTGACTGAAGTACACCAATAAGACACACATGTCAAATTTTGGTCCCCAAAATATTCCACTGACTTCAAATTAGTTCTTATACTTAAAATTGTGTTCTCAAAATCTTTCACTTGCATCAAAATACAAATATAACTTGTAACATAACTATAATCATATTATTCTACCACTAATACGTTGACAAAGTGATACAACTATTAATTTAATTAAAGATTTTACTTTCAAGTCTTCAAAAAATAAAATAATCTGATGTGTCCCAGTTCAGTTAATTGAACATCTTATTTAGCAGCAAAAGCCATAGTCTTAAACAAAACAAAACATATTGTTCCTATGAATGTATCTAAATTAAATTTGAGTTAAAATGTTATACAAACAATTCTATGGCACTATCAAAATTTAAGATCTAGAGTTTTTTAAAAACATTTCAACTTGAATTTTATATTTAAAAAAAATGAATAAAACAGCAATCCTTTACATCTTTTTTTATGCTGCTCAGTGGGAATTTTTCTTATATGAACACAAACCTAATCCCTCTTATTTGCACACAAACTTAATACAATAGTCACCAAACAAGCAGTTCAATAGACAACAGATTAAAGGTTGCCATTGACAATCTCACTATATAAAGTGTGATAGTGTTTTACTCATCAATACAATGTATGTTACTAAGTTTTTCTAGTATTTCAATATCTGGAGATCTTGATCCAAAGAATAGTGGGAACTATTTACGAATGCGGGTAGAATACCCTGACTTTTGGGAACTTTTCGTCTACTAAACACCAGAGCAATTCCTCATCCTATCCATGGGATTATAGAATTGCAAGAATTTTAGGAACAAATCCATCTTCTGTTATATGCAAGTTCTTAGACAATTCAAATAACCACGACGCAGTATTCGGCCACAAATTTAATTTTATTTCAGTTTCATCGTCCATTTTCATAGAGAAACCAAATCATTGAAAGATAAAAGTAACTCTCTGGATACACATTCTGAATAAAAAAACAAATCAAATTTGTCTAATGCACTAATAGCAAGTTTGATTCCATATTTTTGAAGATGATTTAAAAATAATAATAATTAAAACCTTCATAGCCATAAACATGTTTCTTCAATCCAAGAACAAGTTTTAAAACACGAAATAAAACAACCAAAACTAAAGGGGTGAATGGCCAACAAAGACAACAAATCACAGATTGTATCTAAAAGCAAGCATTGTCTAGCAATCCACCATGGTTAAAAGCTCTAGCACAGACCAGGTAAAACAGTTAAAGAAAGCATTGTCTAGCAAACCATTTACACTACAACCTCAGTTCTAAAACTACTAAAGAAATAATACTAGCCTACTGTGACGAATTCACAATAAACACATCCTAGTTTCAGTACAGGGTAATATGCAATGAGGAGTCACAAGGCTTAATCCTTTACGGTTTTGTTGATCAAGGACTTGTGAATGTGAGGAATGACACCACCACCAGCAATGGTCCCTTTGATAAGGGTGTCCAGCTCCTCATCTCCCCTGATAGCCAGCTGCAAATGCCTTGGTGTTATCCTCTTCACCTTAAGATCCTTACTTGCATTCCCAGCCAGTTCAAGAACCTCAGCAGTCAGATACTCAAGAATTGAGGCCAAATACACTGCAGCAGTAGCTCCAACACGTCCATTGGCCTGGACCCTTTGTTTTAGCTGTCTATGGATACGACCCACAGGAAACTATATTTCCACACAAAGAAAAGAGTCACAAAGATATATAAAAATACATATGGGTACACACCCTTTGTATGAAAAGTTACATTTTCAACTAATCAAATGCCATAGTATGGTTTTAGATTTGTTACAGTAAAAGGCAACAAACTTCACAAAACTTAATGTACAAAAAATAAAACTTGAAGAACACTTCAGATAAATCTTAGCCTGTAACTTACAAACTCAATAAATTTCAACTTGTGTATGTGTATGAACGAATGAACATGAATGGAGAGATTATTCACTCAAAAATAAAACCATATACACTCGTACAAAGGACAAATACCTAGCAACTAAATCAACAAATCCATGGTCTGACAAAAACAAAAATATATATTTTTTAAATGTATATAAATATACTGTGCGTAAACCCTTTCCATACGCACGTTCATACTTAATAGTTAAACTGCATGTGGGTGAACCAGAAAATTCCATATCTATAAACCCTACCCTGTGTTCTTTAACGAAAACAAAAGTAAACAAAGAGGCAAGAAATACAGTGACGAAAGTTTCAAAATTGAAAATAGAGAAAGTAAAAGACATTAAATAACGTGGAGAAAAAGCAAAAGGGAAAAAAAAAAAAAAACCTGGATTCCTGCCCGAGATGAGCGAGAAATGGGTCGCTTCTTGTCTTTGTCTTTGTCCTTGTTGGCTGCGGCGGTTTTCGCTGCAAGAAGCCCCTTTCCTCCTTTTCCCGCCATTGATTTTACCTACACATCTCAAAGTTAAAATGGAAGAAACAAGCAGAAGAACCGAAACAGAGAATGCATGCGAAGCTATGGCAAAGGACAAGAAAGAACTTGGAAGAAACTTCACTGAGGGGAATATTCGAAGCACAGAGAGAGACACCTGTGGATGCGAGAGACAGCGAGAGTGAAGGTGAGCGAGGAGAAAACACAATCTGAGGAATAGATCCAACTGCGCAGAGTGGGGTCGTATTCATAATGGGTGGGTAAACGGGCTCGGGTCAGAGGGGTATCCGTTAGGCCCGCGAATGTTATAATTTAAAATCACGTTAAAACAATAGGTAAAATTAGGCCCAATTGTCTAATCCACAGGATCCCTTTTTTAACAACATATATAAGACCGTGGTAAAATTAAGCCCGCGGGTTAACGGGTTTAATCCGTGGGTTCTCGGATTTAACAACGACATCGGGTAAAACCTAACCCTAAAAGAAACTTCCGATTCGCGCAGCTGCGAACGAGTCTCTGCTTCTCTTCTCCCTTCTTTTTTTTCTTTCTTTCTTCTTCACCCCTTCCTTCCTCTAACACCATGCCGCCACCTCTCACCACCGTGACAAGAGGAGGTTGGCCGTCAGTTTCCTTTTCTCAGTTCAAATAATTGAATTGTTTTATTGGTTGTTCGGTAAGCTGTTTTGGTTACTCATTGATTTTGATTTGGTATTACCATGAGTTGGTATTGAAATTTTGATTTGATTCTGATTTTGTTTGGTGCTCGATCCATGTCAATTTTGATTGTGGACTCTTATGAGACTTTATTAGCCGAAAATATTGAGACCAATGTATTGTTACTTGAAGGTTTGAACTTTAATGTTAAAAATCTCTATACATCTTTTAGTTTTATTAATTTTAGCTTCAAACATGTAAGCAAAAAATATTTCTTCTAGTATGATATAAATACTCACTTGTTTGGATAACTAAAGCATCATGATTAAATAAGCAAACATATATGACAATATAGGCATAACTAAGTTTTAGGTTCTTAATAAATGGATAGTTTCATCCATTTAGAGGTTACCTAAACTCTGTTTAAATTCACCAAAACAAAAGAAATTTTGTAGACATCACATATGGTTTCGTTTCTTTTTGTCTAATTAGATGTATTGTTTGTCCACATTTTAGATATTTTTGTATACCCTTTATCTAGTTCATCTATGTCTTTAGTTTAGAGGACACATAGTTAAAGGGTTTTTCATGTTAGAGATTTTTAGTAACTTATCCTTGAGATTTTCCTTGAGTTAAACAGCAGTGCGTATGATTAATTAACACGTTTTCAATGCGCTGATTAAGCTCCGGGTAGAGGTACTAGATTGCTTTTTTGTAAACCGTTTTCCATTTTATGAGAATTTGCTTCATGTTAATTTTCGGCAGTTTGATGTATCTATGCTAGTAAGAAAATATTTTAGACTCCTCTTGTTTTGCACATGAATTGGTGTTTTATAATAATGTTGTCTAAACAGGGAAGAATGCGAGTTGTGCGTGCTATGTCCACTAGCACATATAACATGCACATCCATGAAGGTTTTTCAACGAAGTTGAATCCTTCCCGGTGCTGGAATATCACATTGTTTAAAATGGCATTTCGGTCACTCTTTTCCAAGTACAAAACCTTACTCTCTTTCTTCTGTACCCTTCTCCAACACAAGCTCAATTACCACCACTTTCACTCGTTCCCAACCACAAAAGTCCAATGCCAAACCTTGTAAATGAGGTATTCCGTCTACTAAGTGAGCACCGTTACCCTCCCCATGATCTAGAACTTCTCTCAAAATCCATTTTCACCACAAATATCCACTAATTTGGTTGAATAGGTCTTGAAGGGGTGCAAGAATCTTGACTTCTCAGCCCACATATTCTTTCTTTGGGCTAATCAATTCCAGGTTTTCAGCACAGTGATCCGAGCTTCCACATTTTAGAGGAAATCTTGGGAAGTTGCAAACAGTTTTCCCATAGAAATGAGAGACTCGTGCATATGACATCAACAGTGAGATCTTCTGGCTCATTTTCTAGGCATATAGCCGGGCTAATTTACTAGATGGTGCAATTCAGTCTTTCAATAGAATGTATGAGTTTGGAGTTATGCCGACTGTTCATGATTTGGATAAGCTTTTGTATTCTTTATGCAGAAGGAAGCATGTCAAGCTGGCTGAACATGTTTTTGACAATGTTAAGAATAGTTTCTTGTTATCTGCTAAAGAATACAACATTTTGATAAGTGGGTGAGGTGAGTTTGGTGATTTGGATATAACCTGCAAGATATTTGAAGCAATGATTGAACAAGGATGTCTAGTGGATTTGCTAGGGTATTAATAGTTTGTTAGGCGCTCTTTGCGAAGGCAATCCTGTGGATGAAGCCAAAAATGTTTTTCATGATATGTTGTCAGAGAGAGTTGAGCACGATGCTTTTACTTTTCGATATTCATTCACTGTATTGCAATGCAAATGATTTGCAATGCTTTCAGGGTTCTTGATAGAATAAGAAGGTACAACCTTTTGCATAATGTGTTTACATGCAGTTGTATTAGAAAACAACTTTGTAAGAATGAACATGTGGAGTAGGGTTATCAATTGTGGATGAAAAGATTTCAAGAAGTGTTAAATCAAAGACTTTTGGAGCTATAGTGCAATACAAGCTTACCATTGTGATCATTGTGAGGTCAACAAGGCCTTCAGGTTAATGTTTAAAATGGAAAAAGATAACGGTATCCCCATTCCATACATATAACATGATCCATACATATGGCATGGTGCTCAAATGGCTAATCAGGATAGGAAGGTTTGATAAGGTAACTTAAGTTTGGGCGAATATGGTGGACAAATATTTTTATCCAAGTATCTCTACATATGCTGTCTTGATTCATGTCTTTTGTAAGAAGGGAAAGCTAGAGGAGGCATGTAAATATATAGCTAACCTAATTGTTATTCATTATCATAGTTGGCATCCTAAATTGAATTGAAGCAAAAGGAACACGAATTCAGAGAAAAGGCAAAATGTATGCGTGAAGAAGAAAAGAAAGAGAAATTGTATGAATAAGTTGTGTAGTATGTCTGCTATAAAAAAATAAAAATATATATCCTCTCTCTTTTCTTACCATTTGTCTAACCAAAGAAAAATCCTAACTCTAATTCTTTTGCCCGACTTAAGGTGGCCCAAATTTACTCTATTTGTCCTAATTTGATCTTTAACATTAATTATTTCTATTCAAAATGTTATCCATTTGTCCTAAATTGATCTTTAACATTAATTATTTCTATTCAAAATGTTATCCAGATTCCGTATTCCAACTTTAAGGATAATTTTGTCTACTTTTTCATCCAAATTTGGTTTTGGATCCTCTAATAATGCTTGTATATCTTTGAGTTATCTATAAAATGACATAAAGAGTAAATTAATTCGAAGTTTGTAGCAAATGTTGTGGACAAAATACGAAACATACTCTAGTCTGGAAAAGATTTCAAAAATTACATCAAATTGAATCAAACTTAGCCTAATTACATAAAAAGTGTAGAAAAATATTTTGAACCTATTTTAACCATATTCCTATTGCATAAAGATAAATCAATTAGTAATTAACATGTTTTGAACCATTTTTTTTATTTGGGCTTCAATTAAAAGTTTGACTTAATTTGATGTAATTTCTAGAATTTTTTTCAGACTTGAGTATGTTTCATATTTTGTCTAAAAATTTTGTTATGGGCCTTATTATTTTGTAGATAACTCAAAAATCTACAAACTTATTAGAGGGCTCAAGACCAAATTCGGACGGAATAGTGGACAAAATCAGTCTTAAAGTTGGTATTCGGAATCTGGACAACATTTTTTTTCTTTGGTTGGACAGATTGTAAGTAGAGAAAAAGGATATACATTTTTATCACATTGAACACAGTTTCTCTTTCTTCTCTTCTTCACGACTGTATTTTTTTTTTCTCTCAATCGTGTTCTTTCTGCTCCAATTTGGGATGCCAACCATGATAATGAGTGGTTAACCTCTTTGTTCAATCCGATGCCTAGAGGTTCTCCTGTTTCCGTTAATTCTTAGGGTCATGTTTTGTATTTCTTTCCACAAATTATATGTTCACTTGTTGTTTTAATTTGATTATTAGATTTAATAATTGGATTAATCTTGTAATTGAATTAATACAGTCCAATTAAAATGTGTCGAGAAATTCTCAAATTAGAATCAAATCGAACGATAATATTGCTTATCATGCGAATATATTGGTTTGGCAAATGCTTTACAGTGGTGTAGTATTCAGAATGTTAAATAAATGTAAGGATTCCGGTCTATTTAACTCACGAATATAATTTGGATTATGTATAGGAATAGGAAACTGAAGGGAGACTAGGTTAATTTTTCATTATACTCGAATTCATCTACTTTGTTTGAATTACGTTTTTTTTATTGAATTTAAATATTTTGATAAAACTCTCTTGCATTTTAAGAGAAAATTATTGAGAAAAATGACTTAGGTTAACTATATTATAAAATTTAGCCTTTCTAATTTAAATTGGTGTGCGTTCAGCACCATCCATGATATTTTTTATTCCGTTTGAGCTAGTGAGGAATAGGCTCTTGGGTTTAGGGCTTTTATATCACGTTATGCAAATTTAAGAATTGGCAAATATTATGATTTGTGATATAGCAGCTCATCATACTTTGAGACATGATGAGACGGACATAGAAAATGACTAAGTGGACATTTTGTTTCTCATTATTCTATCTAGACAAATAGGTGGAGCTAACCATTTCATTGCTGCAGAGCACATAATGAAGATGGTAAATCTGTGGGCTATGGTTAACTAATGCACTATGAGGTGCTAACTATTCGATGTAGCTTGTATGACATAATTCAAATGCAATGTAATATAAAGTTTAAACCTTGGAAAGTTTACATGGAACACGTCAGTTTTTGTATCTTTAAGAAATGATTACCAGCCTGGTTCATTCATTGAGGCACGGATTATGAGTTTTATACCTTGAGTCATTATTACGGTGCAGGTTAGATTTAGCATTATGCAACTTCTTTTCAGTTGCATGTAGGTTGTTAGAGAATGTGGATTTTTTGTGAACTTTCATTTCCCATAATGTTGTGGATGATAAACTACTCCAGCATTTTCAATGAGTATGATGGTCACTATATCACACTATTACATAGATTAAATCTAAAACTAGTTTCAGATATTTAGATTTTATGTTATAAATATCTATAATTTCATTGATTTATATTCCAATTCTTTACTAATTATGTGTGTCTCAGGTAAATGTATTCACATTAACAAGCTTGTAAAAGTAAAACTAAAAGAAATTAAGTATTAAGAAAACAAACAAAAAAATTTAATTCAAAACTACTACTATGTCAAATTCACCAATTTCAAAAAATAAAGAAAATGCCCGACCATTCTAAAAATAAGTCACAAGGTAAGATTGTTCAAATTGAAAAGGAGAAGAAAAGGAATCTTCAATATCAACTTGTGTTATTTCTATGAGTATGTATTCATTAAATTTAATAACTACTAATTTTATTAGTTGAATTTGCTGATGCTATATAACTTTATAGACATGACTATTAGAAGTTGAATTTTAAACTGATAAATGTAAATTTAGCTTATTATTCACTAAAAAACGGGGATGAGAATGTTGATAACAAGTTAGGATAGATATGGATAGGATTTCGTTAGTAAGGTACTCGGTAAAATAAAAAAATATTTGTGGGTTTTTATTGTATTTGCATGGATACATGATACTTGTGAATACTTAAAAAGAAAAAAATAATTCTTTAAAATATAAACTCAAATAACAAATTTATTTTAAAATAAAATTTAAATATAATTAGTGTAAATAAATTTTATTTCTAAAAGATATATTTAAATAAGTTATAAGTATATTTAAAAACAACTTTAATTTTTAAGTCTAAATAAAAGAACATAAATCTATAAAATTAAATTCGGAATAAATATTTCATTACTAATATTTCTCTAAATAATAATTTTAAATTTTACTTGATTTTTAAAAAATATTTAAATAAAAATTATTAATAATTGAATACCATAATATTTATATTCTTTTTAACTAGTGAATAATTAAAATAGTTATATAGCAAATAAAAGTATCTACTGAAAAGTCGACAGAAGACTAATGATTAGATTTATCTATTTTTATTAAAAACCTCAGGATAAATTAATTTTAGATAAAATTTTAACATTGTTTAACTACTTATTTATAGGCAATTGCTTCTCGTAGTGGTATAAATTATTGTATTACACTAAAAAATATATTTTTATTAAATTTGTCATGCATTTGATCAGTCGATAATTTATAATTTTCATTTAAACTTTTTATTTCTAAAAATGAAGTTACTCTTATTTTTTGAGTTCCACTTTGACACACTTTCTTTTAAAGGAATTCCAAATAATCTATAGACTCACTTGTTTTAGATAACTAAAACGTCATAATTAAATAAATAAGCATATATTATAATTTAAGTTTAAATAAGTTTTAAATTCTTAATATATTACTTCTTCAATCTTCACTCCCTGCAATTGAACCATAACAGGAACTACATCCACCCAAAATATACAAACTAATTCGTAGCTACAAAATAGAACAATATCTCAAAAGATGGAATCAAATGTTCAAGACTACAAAATGGACTCTCCTCCTACTCTTGTTCATGGTGTCTCAAACCTTAATTATCATTTGTTTAAGGTTAATACCTACTCATCACAATTGCATAAGATTATCTACATGGTTTTAACTCTTACACCATTCCTAAAAGAAAATACTAAAAGATTAAGACTGTATTTAGACTTGAAGATGAATTTGAGAAAACATAAAATAATATAAAATGATCTATTTCAAGTGAAAGAATTTGAAAAGTGAGATTGTTTGGACTAAGAAAAAGATAAAAAATAATGAAAGAAAGATGAAAAAAATTATGAAAATTTTTTAGTGATATGATGGATGCTACTAATAAAAAAATATTTAATTAATGAAATTATAAGATTATAATTTTATTATTATAATTAAAATTAATTTAAAATAAAATATAATTACTTATTTATATATATAATTTGTGTGTAATTAAAATGTTATTCTTTGATGAACTTAGTTAAAAAAATACAAATTATTAGATATCATGGATACATACAGAATTGTTAAAAATATACTTTGATAAAAAAATTGAATTAGAAATAATTATAACATGTTTAAGCAAACTTGTAAATCTTTTAAAAGTTTTAGACAATAAACTGAAATTGATGTACAATTTATCGGCACAATAATAAGTTATTTATATTTACCATTCACATCTAATTAAAACACTAGTATGATACTATTTCTGAATTCACTAAAAAACTACTATACATCTAAAAATCATAAAAAAAAAGTTTCATAAAGTAAAATTAAAATTAAATTATCATTGTTAATATTATTATTATTATTTTATAAATTTACTTTGATGATGAAGATGATGATGATTATTATTATTAATTTTATTATTGTTATTTTAATTATTATTTCATATATTTATTTAATTATTATTAATTTTTTTTTATTTTGTATATATATATATATATATATATATATATATATATTATTATGATTATTTAAAATATTATTATATAATTATATTATAATCGATATGTTATATATTATTATATTATTATTTCTCTCTAGTCAATTTTGATTTCGCCAATTCAAGAAAACAAATTGGTTGCAATTCAATTCAACTTGGCGTCGCAAATTTCTCTAATGCAAGATTTGAATTACAACTAGCTTCAACCTAAGGCACCAAGAAGGAATTTCAGTTATGTTGTTTAATTGCAATTCGCACACAACCATTAGCTTCAATTCCCCTTGCATAGCACCAAGTTCAACTTAAATTGCTTCTAAAATTCAAATAAAACAAGAAAATATTGCACTGCCTTCAATTCATAAACTTGCACCAAAAATTATTTTGCCGCTTTACGTAATTAAGCCACTAATAACTCTAAACTACTAATTAAAAGAAACTCAACTTCTTAGTCGCACGCTTGGAATGCAGCAATTCTATACCGAAATATCTCTGTCTCACCAACCAACTGAATTGAATGTTGTTTCAGCTGTTTTAGAACAAAATCTCTGAACATGTTGTCACTTTAGTTCACGCAAGAATGAACTTCTCCTGTTCGACAAATTACTTCAATCGAATTCTAATTTCCATTAGACATAGGAAATGAATTCAGGCTTCAATAAAAGTATTACTTCATATTGGAATACACGCTTTACAAAGCTAATAACGTAACAAAGTTCACCTAATGAACTCAAAATTCTTGGTATTAAGGTTCATAAATTAACATTGATAATTTACAATTACAAATTTAAATTAACCTTGAGTCAAAATCTAAAATTATTAACATTAATAGTTAATAATTTCAACTTTAAATTAACATACTCAATTTAAACTTAGTAACAATTGTAGTTCACAGTTACAATTTTGAATTTTTGAGTAATTATATACATAACTTTACATATAAAATTTTCAAATTCCAAACCTCTATTTAAAACTGACCTTTTCTTTAAATTCTTTAGCCATGAGTGAAATCAAATTTTATTAAAACAAATATAAAATATTTTCAACACCTCTCACTTTCTATAAGAAAGCCATGCATTCCATTAAATTCATAAATATGTCCGTTGATATCAGAATATTGTTATATATACAGTCAAATACAATATTAACTTATAATTCCCTCAAAATCCATTACTTCATGAAAAACTTAATAATCAGGCTAATTTCCATTATGGTATGTTTGGATAAGCATTATAAGGGGTCATTATCTTTTATAAATCTTAAATTAAATACTTTATGACAAAATATGTTATTTGTGTTAGATATTCAAATGAGTCTAAGTTCTACATTGTGTAAATGGTGGTACAAGTGAGAGTTATTTGTGAGCGTAAAGTACCCGTGTTTGAAAATGTTTCTGCTTGAGGAGAGGAGTGTATCAATGTGGAAGAGGGACTCTCACTTGCGGGGAGAGATTGTTAGGAATCCAAGTGTAAGTTTAAGTCCCACATTGAGTAGGAATGAGAAAGTTGAGTAACATATAAGGAAGAAGACCCACAAACCCAATGCCTTGGTTTTGGGTTGAAGGTGGTGTTATTTCCTTATGTGTTAGGCTCTTATCTCATTCTTGTTTGGTTTTTTGGTGTTTCTTCCCTCGATTTTCCCAACAATTTGGATAAGGAATTTTGAAAGAAATTAAAATTCTAAAATTCAATTCGGCCTACTAGATAGATTAGGCTCAACCTAACATGGGATCGACCCAACTAAGGACCCAACTTAACTTAGTCAATCTTGACCTGGTTTGTCTTTGTCTCACTTGGGCCCTAGCCGAACTAGACCCGACCGATTGAATGTGATTCCACCCCCAACTTAGCATGACTTGGACCTAGGTCGACTCGGTTCGACATAGGTTCAGGCTATCTTGGCTCGACTTGCTCTGGTATTTAGCGAGCTAGGCCCGACCTGGTCTTCGTCGGACTAGGACCCATCTGAGCCTAGCCCATATCAATTGAAAGTTGGTTGGCCTTGACTCGATAAACCCAGCCTTAACTTCATAAATGTGGACTTGTCCTGACTCAGCTCGACCTAAGCTTGAGTTGACTTAGTTTGACCTTAACTCAGCTAGCCTAAGACAGCCAAAACTTGACTAGCTCAAGACAATTTGACTTGACCGCTTGATCTGATTCGGCTTGACCTAGGCCTAAATAAACTCAACTTAACTTCAGCTCAAGTCGTCTTGGCTTGACTTTGATGCAGGTTGACTTGACCTGACCTTGTATGAATCCAACCCAATTTCATCTTACCTTGATTTAATCCTATCTAGCATTTCATAACATGAAAATAAACTCTTTTAATGTAAAATGAAAAGAAAAAGTTACACATAAAATAAAAAATTCTTGAAAAACATTGACCAAAAATATCAACTAAAATGTAATTTAAAAAATTATCAATATTAATATGTTTAATCTTTAATTATTTGATATATTTTTTTTTAATTTAGTGACAATTGAAATACTTTATTTGAATAAAAAAATTAAATTTACAAAATTTGAATTACCTTAATTAAACAATGTAACATCCCAAAAATAACATGCATAAAATTAAGCATTCTACTAATCATAATTAAGATTCATCAAGATATAGTCATTCTTTAAAACTAAAGGTATTACAAAATTCTACCTTCGGAAATTCTACTAAAGCATAATTACAAAGCATTTCCAAATTATTTTTCACATTTAGCCTATGTTTAATATCACCTTTCATCCTAAGTGATCATCCATCGATCCATCTGCAACACCATTTGCTCCCGTGTCAAAAATACGATGATTGCATACAGATATCCAAACACAAGCACAATAAAGAAAAGGTAAGCTAACCAATTTTAAGCAATCCAAAGTCATTCAATTAAATACAAGGTTTAACACAACACAAACACCTCGAGATCATCCATCTCAGTCAATTTAATACAGCATTACAATAACAAGACACTGGCACACTACAGACTTTACTCTACTTCCAGAAGACTCGTGCATTGAATAGACCCCGATATATGCACATATCATACATCTCCAAGTTGTGAATCCACACAGCCTCCGCACAAATGAATCATCAATCATATATGACAGGGTTATCTCCCTGAGACTTTTCTGACCAACTATATTTCAAGCTGCAGTCACCCAGCTCAGACCTCATTCGACTCTTACTACCTAGTAATGATCATCTATTTGATTCTTATTACTAATAGAGTCAGAATATCAATCGTTAACTAGATGCTTAGACAATGCACATCCTAACTAACCCAGACACAGGTGTTTTCTTTCCTGAAAACACTATGTCTAGGCCTTGACCAACTTCATCAGTACTCTATCAATATCACATCATAATATAGATCTCTACTAATGCATTCATTCACTTTTCAATCTCAATCTCAATCTTAAAAAAATGAAAGAAATCCCTAAACCATCAATACAATTAAATTTAGATTATCAATGAATCTATTTTATTAAATCTATGCATTGCATTACAAAAGAATCAAACAATCAAAATATAAAGCTTTCCAAAAAAAAATTTAGGGTTTAGCTTGGGCGAAAATATAGCTTGAGCGAGAATTCCCTCGCTTGAGCGAAAATTCCCTCGCTTGAGCGAAAATTCTCTCGCTTGGGCGAAAACAGTTCAAAGAGCACACTTGCTCCAATGCCATTCTCGCCTAGGCAACTATACCCTCGCCTGGGTGAGACTACCTTCTCGCTTAGGCGAAGCACTTCTCGCCTAGGCGAAATTGGACCTGAAAGCACCTCTCAGGTTTCCAAGTGACTTCGCCTGGACGAGATTGCCTAGCCTGAGCGAGATATGCAGAAAACAACAACCTATCAGGTAAATCATGCAGTTTCTACTACCTCAGAGCTACTACACATGCCTCAAATGAACTAATTAAGCAAAAATATACTTACATACCATTAATTTCTATAGAACCACATCATACATGCAAGAATCAAATTACAACTAGAATTTAAAATAAAACTTCATGCCAGTAGAGAACCATCACAATTGCATTTCACAGACACCAATAGATTAAACCCTAACCTACACTCATGCTCAAAACAGATAACAAGCAGACAACTTCCCTTACCTGAATCGCAATGAAAATTCTCTCTAACAGTCCCAACAGCCTAAGGTCCTCAAGAACTCGAATCTGCATCAAATAACCTCTGATCAACAATCAGACTAAAACAGTATAGAACTGAGCTCATATAGGCATTGTCTAATAACTCAGAGGTCACATGCAAGCTCAAAAGGTAGAGGAAAATGAAAACCTAAAACTGGCTGTGAGGGAAGAGGGTAGAAAACGAACTTACTCTAACAGAGATTCTGATCGGGTAGACTTACTATGTTCTCTACCACGAGTCCAACGGTGAGCTCCGCCCACTTGAGAAACTGATGAGAGACGAAAGCAGAAGCTTATAGAGAAGTCAAAGAAAAGGGAAGTCAGGGGTTTTAGAGAGATGGTGACTACTCAAGTAAAAATTAGACTTCACTACTTATTTTTTCTATAAATACATGTACACGTTTACAGTTTAATAATAGAATAATCAGGTGCTCATTCTACTTTTACCACTTCTACTAAGATGACAGATTTTCCAAACTGTTACAAATAAAACATTTGGAAAATAAAATAATTTAAAAGAAGATGTCAGAATTAATACATTTAAATATATTAGAAATTATAAAATATCATATTCAAACATAAACTTGATTTAAAGTTTATTAATCTTTAAGCAATTTTGATTTATAGGAAATAAAGTAGAAACAACTAACAATCTCTTCGTTAAGTTTAAACCATTTACACCAAAAATTATCAAACAAGCTTAAAGTTACAAAAAAAAATCATCTTTTCCTTAAACAAGTCAGCATACATGAAGAAGAAAATTGAAATTTTTGGGAAGGAGAAGTTAATAAATCTAATACCAAATTTGTAACGTTATTCACCTTCTCTTTGAACTAGACTTTGAATTAATTCTCAAATATTAAGAAATAGACTTTAAACCTAATTTAATTTTACAAAATTAACTTATAAAATGAGATTTATATTTATTTATAAATTATTGAAATATTTCGTCTTTAGTAAATAAAAAAAAATTTAATAGAAAGAAATAATCTTTTAAGAAATCTTTAATAAGAAGAAATAGTCTTTAGTCAATAGGATATGTTTAATACGAAGAAGTAGAAAAGCAGAAAAAGAATTTAGGAGGAGTTAAAAGGAATTCTAGAAGATATAGGATTTTTTTTTTTTTAGCTTCTCTTAAAGCTATGCTCGGTCACTTCATCTATTGTATCTCTGTTACAGCCCCAAACAAATCATTTAATCTTATGAATAACTAATCTTTTGTATCAAAATGAAAATCTAAAATAAATTGATTTGATGAGATCATAAATATAAGTTAAATTAAATTATTATTTTGAGGTTATTTATGCACGATGGGGGGCATGGGACGACGTCGCACGAGGCATCAGATAAACTAGGGCATAGGGAAGTATATTCATGGGCCACAGCAGAACCATGTTAGCAGGTAGCAGTTGGGTTCCTTCCCGACATGATCTCCATCAGTATGAGGTCCACACCATTGCATGGACCATTATCTTTCCTTTTTCTTCATTCAGGGACCACCATTTATTGCCTCTTCCTCTACCCGATAAAACCCCTTTTATTTACCATTAATTAATTATTTATAAATACCTCTTCTTTTTTTCTTTTTTTTTTTGCCTCTTCTTTTCAATGTTTCATATTAATTAAGGCTTTTCGTTAATTAATTATGCGTGCTTAGCGTAACGACGACTTGCGTGATTTTCCTTTCGCAACAGCAAATCCAACGGCTTCAAACTAGAATGTGATTCGTGGCGTCATTTAGAAGGACATGTCAACGTCGTGTTCAAACAAGGACCACACTCTTCCCTCTATTTTTTTTTTTTTTTTTCCTAAAAGAATGTAACTGCACTCTTCCAAAATAGCCCTCTCAACTTTTGGAGTTTACTCATTTTTTCTTTTTTGCACTTAGACATTCATTTCAAAACCACATCCTTCTCTTTTCTGGTAAGTACTTTCAACTTTTTGATAAATATGTTCATAGCCAATACTAGTTTTAAAGTTATTATTTATGCTACACAAATCAAGGTTAAATGTTTTAGCTGGCTCTTTTCAAGTTTAAGATTATTTAATTTGTCGTGAGAGTTTGATAGAAAATAGTAGGGCGATTTTCTGTTCTACAATGCAAATGTTGAAGAATGAACTTACTCAATGATAAACCAAACTGTTAATATGACAATTAAGACTTTCATATTTGGATTAGACTGCCCTTCATATCTTGTTTTTGCTTACAAAGAACGTCTCTTAAGGGTGGTTTAGTCTCTTTTTTTACCTGCGTGTATACTCTTACTGTTTATTTAATTATTGTGGTTGTATCAGGTAATTCAATAGTAAACTCCGTCATTGCTATTCTCAATTTTCTATTTAGTTTTTTTTTTTTTTTTTTTCTTTTTTTTTTTTTTTTTTTTTTTTTTTTGTCCTTTTCTTTTTCTTATTTCCACATTGCTCTGCAATTCTTAACACAACGTATTATTGATGATCCATTGTCAACAATCAAAATCTTCTTTTGTTCTCAAGAGAACACATGTTTTAAGGATGGAGTTATCAAACTAAATAAATATCAAGGATTAATGAAATTCAACAGTGTCGGAGTTACTTTATATTTCTTTTCAACATTTATTGGTAATAGAAGGGAGGTTTATGAACATGAAGATACCCTTAAATTGATAAAATTTTTGGGATCTAAATTGATTAACTAAGGCTTTTTAGTGGGTATTGAGTATATTTTTGGTTTTAGTTAGTGTTTGAGGTATAGTGTAGAATTGTTTATCTTGGAATTGTTCTTGGTCGTTCTAAATTGGTTATGGGTTGAGTTTATGCAATTTCATATATTAGTGCACTTCAGAATTTAATGAATTTAATGACACAACGAATACCAAGCTAAAATGTATTTGGAACTTAATTGAGTTAGAAATTTTGAAGGAGTACTTTAGTATTTGGGTTTCTACAAGGTATGGTGTATTGTTTGAATTTAATTACCTTGCTCAAGTGAAATATTTTTATTCAAAGGAGGGTTCACCTAAAAGAAAATTTGGTAAAATTATGGAATCTTTGTCCAGCAACACCTTGAATGATATCGTAATTGAGAGAATTTCATTTTAATTTGAGAAATATCAGTCAAGTAAGAAAACTTTGTTCAAACTATATTTTTCTGTCCTCAAATAGGTAGTTTCTCTGTATATGGTTTAGTTTAAAGTTTCAATTGTACTTGCCGTAATCTTAATATTTTGTTTCAGATAATTTTATTATAATTTCGAGGAATGTACATGAATTAAAAATTTGTTATATTTTAAAGATAATTTAATAGGGTGAGATTAGTTTATATAAACTTATATTTCATAGTCGATGGAGTATCAATATAATAAAACACTATTTTAAAGTTGGAAAATCATAATAATTAACGTTTTCAATTCTAATTGAAATATTAAATTTTTTATTTCAATTTGAACTTTTAACAAATACTTTTGCGGTATAATTTTTTTTAGATTCGGATATAAAAAGGAAAATCATGTAGGTTGATCTAAAATGTAAGCAATTTTTATGTAACCTTAGTTAGACTACATTTAAAATGTATTCAATTCTAAAATCACCTTTTGTTTTATCGTTGATATAAATTCTCAATTAAAAATAGTTTTAGAAAAAAAAATAGTTGTAAATTAGATCGATACAATTAAACGATGGTAATTAGTTATCTTAATTACCGCAAATCAAATTTTCTTCTATTATATTTGAAAAGAGGGTAAATACTTAAAAATGAAATTATAAAAATTAAGAAAGAAAATAGGATATTTTAGTAAAAGTGACACATGATAATATTATCATCCTCAAGTAATTCTCCTTGAAAAAGAAGAAATGAAGATTCATAGCAGAGGAAGGAGGTTTTTTTGTTATAGCTATGTTCTTCATCTTGAAAAAAAGTGGAACTAAACATATTTATGCAACACATACCAAACACTGCTGAAGATCATTGAATGTAAATGAGAAGAGTATTAAGTAATATCATAAATGAGAAGGGTTTTGAATTTGCACGGTGGCCATGCCACAGTCGTGAGCCTTCACGCTGCGCCGTGACACTTATCGCATTTCGCCACGTAGGATTACACGTGGCACTTCCCTCCCAGCTCATCGTAATTTTGTCCAACTTCCCTTTAAATACTCTCTTCTGCTTTCTCCTCCCTCTTTATCCTCTCTCTCGCCGTCTCCTGCACGAAACCTATAACTTCACGCCACCACACACATCCTTTCATCAAACCTAACCTCGTCGCCGGCGACAAAATCAGTCGGAAAATTCAACCGCCGTAAAAATGTGGAGGCTCCGGCGGTCGCTGGTGATCTTAGGATCCGATTGACATTGTCGTACCGCTGCAAACTCTAACCGTATCTTGTAGTAGTATAAATACAATTACAAACCCTAAGCAAAAGCGACTTTACTTAGCATAGTTTTCAAGTTATTCCATGCTTCTTCTTGTAAGCCCGAGGCAGATTATTATCACTATATAATAATAATAATAGGAGGGGGAAAGGGGAGAAAATCGAAGAGACTTGTTCTGATTTCAGAGTCTACAGTTTTGGCAGAACATTTATTTTTTTTTATTTTTTATTTTACTTTTTCTTTTTTCATTTTCTCGGCTTCGATTTTTAAAACCGTAGGCGGAGAATCGAGAAAGCTGGTTTGGCAGAGGGTTAATTACTTTTTACACAGTTCTATCTTCTGAGTTCTGAGTTCTGAGTTCTGACTCCGATCAAAAATAAGCTCTGGAATCGGAAATGGAAAAGACGAACGAGTGAGAGTGTGTGAGATTCGTGATGCCTTTTCCGATGAAAATTCAACCAATCGATTCTCTGGTCCCTTCCGAAGGGACTCGGCTTGAGCTGGCCAAGCCGGTTGTGAAGTCGCGCCTGAAGCGGCTCCTTGAGCGGCAATTCTCCGGCGTTCTGAGAAATTCGGCGCCGGAAAAGATCTCCGGTGGCGAGGAACCGCACAACGGCTCCAGTGATTTTGAGCCGAGCTCGGCTTGTCTGGCGAAAATGGTGCAGAATTTCATAGAGGAGAGTCACGAGAAGCACTCCGTGTCACACCGCAACCGCTGTAACTGCTTCAATAGGAACTACGACGATAGCTCTGACGAAGAATCAAACTCGCTGGGCGGTTTTGGCGACTCCAATTACTCTTCCAGCGAGGCGTGCGAAACTGTCAAGGTAAATTGTGGTTTGAGAGGATTGTGTTTGGAAATGAAAGCATTCCGAGTAGAGAATAATTATGAAACGCCATTTTTTCTGTTTTGGACAGGGTTTGGTAGCCTGCGCGAGCGTGCAGGAGAGGGATTTGCTGGCGGACACTGCGAAGATAGTTGAAAAGAATAAGATCTGCAAGCGTAAGGATAATTTCTGCAGAAAGATTGTCACTGACGGATTGTTAGCCCTCGGCTACGATGTCTCAATTTGCAAATCTCGCTGGGAAAAATCTCCCTCTTATCCCGCAGGTATTTTCTTTTTCTATTTCTGGAATCGAAAATTTAGATTATTAGAGTAAGATTTTGTTATGTTTGGGATTTAATTTTATTGATGTATATGATTTGGTGCAGGGGAATACGAATACATAGATGTGATCATGGGGAAAGATAGGGTTCTAATTGACATTGACTTTAGGTCAGAATTCGAGATTGCTCGATCCACCAAGTCCTACAAGACTATTCTGCAGAACCTTCCTTACATATTTGTTGGCACATGCGATCGGTTGCAGAGCATCGTGGCCATTGTGTCGGAGGCAGCGAAGCAGAGTCTGAAGAAGAAGGGAATGCACGTGCCTCCATGGAGAAGAGCTGAATATGTGAAAGCCAAGTGGCTCTCCCCTTACACGCGAACCGCTTCCTTCAAAGACCAGAAGAAGGAAGAACAACAGCTTCTGAAAGAAAAAATAGTCACTGCTGAAATAGAAACTTCCGGCGAAGAAAACACCGCTGTGATTGAATGGAAGCCCCCGGAGCTGAAGCCCAAAGGTCCCCTTTCTGGCGTGAAGATGGTGACTGGTTTGGCAGTGGTTTTTGATGAGGATGATAACCCATAAAATTTTGTTTTTCTTTTCGGCTTTTTTTTTTCTTTAATTTGTCTGAGGATTAAAATCTTTATGACTATAACTGTAACTGTGATCTGTGACTTCTATCCCCTTCTGTGTTTTTTTCTTGAGTAAGGGATGGATCTTGCTAATATCAATGAATAAAATAAAGTTAACACTTGATACTGAACTTTCTGTCATCCATGTTTTGTACTGATTGTCCATTTTTTAATTTCTGAGTTTGGTGGCAAGTTGTTTGATTCTGTTAGTTTAGGCTTGAATTCTGGTTTGTTTTCTTTCCTTCAAGAAGAAAAAATGTTAGTTGATGAAGAAATTTGTTGGTGCAGATTTAGGTGACTTGACAAAGAAATAAAAATAATTGAATCATAATTTACCATGGCTCAATTTCCCCCAAATCCATTGTTTACGCAATGCAAAGTTTGAATCCTTCAACGTGTTTCAGTTTAACTTAGGTTCTTGTTGTGCTGCCGTTTGACAGGCTTCTTTATTTAAAAAAGTTAAAAAACTATATGAACACATAAAGTATATAAAGTAATGTTGTTTGTATTATAATATCAATTGTTCATCAATTTTATATGCAGTATTAATCATCTTCAAGTTCGTCATAATTAGCATACATGCATAGAACCGTTTCTTGTGTGGTGGAAAAAAGTTGCATAGGATCACTTTTTCATAATTAAAAATCTACAACTTACAACCTCCTCCACTTGTTTCAAAATAGGCCTCAAACAACTACTACTACTATAAAATAACACAATTTTAGAAAAGAAAAAAAAAAGTAATAGTTACAAACAGTGTTTAAAAAAGTTGTATTAGAGAAGAAGATTAGTTAAAACCATGATACAATTAGGGTCCCTGTTACATTAGTTACATTAGTAGTTCAGGATACTGTTACTTTTAAATATAAATGTTATTTAATAAAGAATAAATTAGTTTAAGCAGAAAATATAGTTACAAATAAATATATTTCCTTTACATAAACATGTTATAGTGTAATGTTTTATAATTATTGTAAATCAATTTAACAGAAAAGTGGACAGAACACTCAAGACCGCGGCTATAATAATGTTAAAATGTTTATAATTAAATTCATACATTATTTTCATAATATAATAATACAATATCATTCTTTCCCTTTTTTTTATGATAAGTTCTTTTGTATTTTTTTATATAGGAGGTTATTGTAAAATAATAATAAATATTTTTTCTTTTGTTATATTCCTAAATGTAATCATACTTCTCTTTGTTGTATAGTAAATGATTTTAGTCTGAGAAGACTACAGTCCCCAATTCCCACAGCACCTTATTTATTCTTTTGGCTGTGCTTTTCTTTTCCTTTCTTTTTAATGTTTATACAGAAACTGTGCTTTTTAACCATTATTTTATTTTGTCGTTTGTGCGCCTCGTACCAAATCGACGCAATCCACGTATTGTTCCAGAATCTACCATCTTTTTATTCATTTGTTTATTCATTACTTATTAATTCACTACAGTTCTGGACAATAGCCAGACAAGTTATGTTCTTTGGATTTTAGCGGAGCAATAATTAATCTACTTATAGTAATTAATTCCAGATCCAAAAGGATAATAAACTTATCTTACATAAAAAGAATAAAAGAAAAAACTCTGCATATTACTTTTTTTCCTTCAAAATAAAATATAATCGTGCTACTCTGACACAAAAGTAGTATACTAGTATAAAATTGACAATTCACAGGTGATATGTATTTGGTTGGCACTTAACACTACCCATCTCTATCTCTGTCTCTATCTCTATCTCTCTCCTTCACTATTTTCATATCAAACTTTTTTTCAAGAAATTTTTCTTTGTTATTTCCATATTATCTATAAAGTTTTATAAGTGAAGTTTCTTGATGATGAAAATTGGTATTTGCATGTTGTAACGAATATAAGGAAAATATGGAAAATATTTGAGTGGTGTGATTAAAACAAATAGAGATAAAATTATAAATATTTTTTAAATGAATAAATAAATATTGTTGTTTGGATAACTTTGTAAACTGATGGTAAGTACAATTATAGAGTTTGTTGGAGGTGACTGACCCTTTTTTAAGAATCATTAATTACTTTCTGAAAGAAACATCCCACCTACTCTATTTAACACATTTTAGTCAGTATTTTGTTAATGTGACTTTCAAATACAATAGAATTGATAATTTGCTTATACTGTCACTGTTTAAGTAAATATTGTCTTGAATTATAATTTCAAAAATTCATCACACTATCTTCAGTTTATTAACTCTTATCTGACAATTATAGTGAAAATATTGTCACAAATTTTAAATACTTACTCATGATAAATGTTTTTTTCATACTGTTTCTTGAGAGAAAAAAATATTATTGCAACGATTTACAATAATCTGTATACACTGTTCAGTTAATTAAACAGATTTTTTTTTGTTTATTTAATACATCAAAAGCTAAAATTTAAAATATAAAAGAGTAACAATCAATTATTTCGATTCAACACTATACATTATCATGTAAAATTTAAACAGATTTTTTTTTGTTTATTTAATTTTTCTATTATTGTTTCTTATATTTTAACAAAATTTTATAATATGTTTAATTTCTTTTACCGACTATAAATTCTTATTTTATAAAAACATTAATTATCACACTATTTTTAATATTTGTTGGGCTATTTCTTAACTTTTTTATATAATTGAATTTAAGAAAAATTTGACATTATAAATCAAAATAACTAATGATTCTTTATATAATACTATATGAAAATTACACACAACAAAATTATAAAAAGAAATTAACGACAAATTAAATTGAACAATAAAAAATAAATTGCCGAAAATATATGAAATTGAATTTAGTGAATGTTTATTAAATCAACTATTTAAATAAGATGACTTATTCCAATGAAAAAAAAAATTTAAAACTAAATAAAAATATTAAAAAATCAATTATTTAAAAAATATAATTTTATATTTACATAATAATTATTTTCTAAAGGACACAAAATTATATAACTGTATTTTTTTTTCATAACATCTTAAATTTACTAACTATTTTATCCATAGTTCTATAAAAAAACATTATCAATCGAAATAAACTAACTTATCACTTTATAACTTATAAATTATAAGTGAGTTTGTTAGTATTAAACTATTGGATAAGTTTATCCGTTATCAACTAGTGTATAATATACTCGTCAAAAAAACTTTATAAATTACATGTTATTTAAGTTAGTTTGTAATTTATTTAATTTTTTCTTGTTAACATCTCTTAGAATCTATTTATTTTTCTTTTACTTCTTGTTATTGTTATTAATTTTGTTCACCTATTATTATTTGTTCTTGGTCTTACATAAACCAAAACCCTTTTTTTTCTTGCATCTTATCCTCCCTTATTTAAACTATACACACACAAACAACTTACACAACCTTGTGAGAAAATTACACATAATAAAAATTATAAAAAAAAAACTTAATGTAAGAGTAGTTCAAATTTCTTATTATGATTTTACAACATATGAAAAGTACGCATTATGAAAACTTTAAGAGAGACTCAACGTGAGAGTAATTTCAATAAAAAAAATGAAAAATTAAAATTTTAAAAATAAATTTAACTATACTAATTACATAAACTATTTTAAATAAAACTAATTGTCCAAATAAAAAAAAAATGTACAACTTTAAAAAATAAATTAAAGCACAAAATATTTTAACAATTTTTTTTAAATCTAAAATTATAATTACATATAATACTTTTTCTTCTAAAAAATATATTTTATCTGCATAATAAAACTTAAATAATTATGTGCTTTGTATTATTTTATATTTACCAACTCTCTTATCAACTAATTATATAAAACATTTATAATTCAGAAATTTAACTTATTAGTTACCAGATTCATAGATAATCTTACCAAACACATCTTTCATATAAGTCTTTTTACTTATTATTATTACTACTCTAAAAAAATCTTATTATTACTCTAAAAAAAATCTTATAAGCATAAAAAAGTGTATTGCAAGTACACCTATTATTATTACTCTAAAAAAATTCTTATTAAGCATAAAAAAGTGTATTGCAAGTAAACCTATTATTATTACTCTAAAACTCTTCCTAAACATAAAAAGTGTACTGCAACTAGAATTTCATTTGTAAAACAAAGTACAACTAAAATCATAGAAAAATGGAGGTAAATTAGTTGAAAAATAAATTTTGATATTTTTAAAAAAGCTAATTAAATTTGTTGTCAGAAAAGTGAAAACAATGCATTAAGATAAAGAAAATTTATGCATTAACAATTGATTTTAAGGAAATAATAAAATTCAAATAATTGTGTCAAAGAAAAAAAGAGATACACAACTTTTTAGATTAGTTTGATTTAATATGAATTCATCTTCAATTTAATCCAAATAATTTTAACTTAATTTTTAATCATTTATGTAAATTATTCAATTACAATAATTCATATCCAGTTAAAACAACAAAACTTGTAAGCTTTATTAAAAAATTTGTAAAGAAAAAATACAAAATATTAAAAACACTCCACCACCTTGTGACCACGTCACGTTGGTGTATACAAATAAAAAAATATTATAATGACAATGAAAAATATCTTTTAATAACAAAGCAAAAAAATATAGTACTTTCAATATTAATTTACAATCTTTTTAAACAGTAATATTTCTTAAAATAATCCTTCAGACAAAAATTTCATAAACATTTTAAAAAAATAATTTTAAATGTTATCTTTTAAATAAGATTTAAAACATGTTCTCTTATTGGGTGAGATGATTAATTATAGTTAAATATAATTAATTATTACATTTTATTCAGTGGAAGATACTTGAAGATGCAATGGTTTATCAAAATACAACCATAATCACTATAAATTCCAACATTTTATATGTTAATAAAGATTTTTATTCCACTTACATATTAAACTTAACACACTAATCATTTATCTTTTATTAAGTACTATTAACAATTATTATGGTGATTATATTTTAATGGTACCAACGAATTAACTTAAGATTTGATAATTTGTTGAAAAGAACAAGATAGAAGGTATATATATA
>Ga0209489_102585_pt1 | contig 36486 bp, 15 predicted proteins | sample SiratrowhiteBW_FD_187527 | JGI IMG/M metagenome (GOLD analysis project Ga0209489, IMG submission 187527) | Root nodule microbial communities of legume samples collected from California, USA - Siratro white BW (SPAdes) (version 2) | ecosystem: Host-associated > Plants > Roots > Nodule | place... | reverse complement strand
AATATGTTGATAGGAGTTATATTTTTAATTTTTAGGATTTTACTTTTTTAGACTAATATTATTTTTTTCAATATTAGTGGGAGTTTTCTCAATTAGTATTAGAAATATTATTTATAGAGGAATATTGTAAGGCACAGTATTTTAAAAAAAAAAAAACAGAGGTGCACGGCCCTGCACCTTCGAAAACTTTTTTCTCTCTCTTTTTCTCGTGTCTCTCAAATATCTCAAAATCTCACTTCCTTCTTTCTAACTTTTCTTTCTTTATATATCTGTTGTAAAACCCAATAAGGACTATTTCTAATCCATAATCTCAAATAGATTAAGTTCATATTTAATCTAAAGATATCTTAATCTCTGTTTTTTTTAGGTTTTTGTCATCAATCTTAGTGAAGACAGTTGAGAAAAGTATTTCTCTCAACTTAATTAAGATTATACTGAAATTTGGTTTTGTTTTGATAACTTGTTCTAGATCTCTAGAGATTGGGTTAGTGTTATACTAACTAGTTTGGAGGACTTGTTTTAGAGATCGTCACCTCAGGTAAGGGAAACTAGTAACTTGTTTTTATATTAATTAATTACTTTTAGATAGAACTTTAGAATATAAAACTTGAATATATGATTGTCTGTGTTAAGTCTTTCTTGCAGGTTTGATTAGTTCTTGAGCACTAATGAGTTTGATTGTTTATATTGATTTAAATAATGATGTTAGAAAGTAGTATATGAACTTTTGATTGTTGTTTGATGGATTGAATATGACTAGTGATAAGACTTTGATAGGTATGACATGTAAATATGTTTTTGTGTATGATTAATTGAGAAATCATATCTGATATTGTACAATTATATAAAGTGGTGTAGTTTTATTGAGATTGTTGAGATTGAAATGGAAAGTAAATGAATAGATGAATAAAAATTGATGATGTATGATATGAATTGTATGTGATGCGTAGGCATAGTGTTTTCAGGAAAGAAAACATCTGTGCTGAGAAATAGGATGTACATTGTCTAAGGATTTGGTTTGACGATTGATATCCTGACTCTACTAGTAATAGGAATTAAATAGATGAATATTACTAGGTGGTGAGAGTCGAAGGAGGTTCATATGACTGAAACTGTAGCATGAAAAAGGGCTGGTCAAGACAGTTATATGGATTAACCCTATCATATGAGATTAATGGTGATGAGATCGGACACACAAATTGAGGTAGTATGACAGGTGCAAATCTCCGGATCTATTCAATGTACAAGTCTTCCAGAAGTAGATTGAGTCTATCTATAATATGTGATGTCTTGAGTGGGATGATAGATGTTGTCAATGGATTGTTATGTGTTAAATGATATATACTTGTGATTATTTGAGATATTTTCAATTACTAGCTTACCCTTTCTTATTTGTGGTGTGTGTTTGTTTCTATTGCGATGGTCGTGTTATACACGGGAGCAGGTAATGTTGCATATGGTACTGTGAAAGATGTTCTTGAATGAGCCAATTGCAGCTTTAAAAGCTTTTTGAAAAACTCTTATTTTGTTTATATGTATATATGTGTAAATGTAATTAGTAAATAGTCGATATATATATTTTATATATATATATATATATATATATATATATATTATGCATTATCTTTTAACTATTGTTTTGGATAGATTAGATGTTAGAAATAATTTTTGGAGTGTTATAAATATGAATAATTTTTGAATAGATTAGGAAATTTTTTTAATCAACATAAGCGTGACTTTTTTTTATATAAATATTAATGGAGAAAAAAAAATTAGCTATCAATAATTGAAAAGTCGATAAAAAAAATTACAACCGAGAACATCTTAAAATTGAACCTGATTAATATCAAGTCAACATTAATTAAAAACAATATTGACTAATGTTAGTGGAGAAAAAAAAAATTGTAATAAGAGCAAAAACATTATACGTATTTTTGTATTGCATGATGTAACATTATTTCATTTTTAAGGTTTTCACAACTTAAGATTAAAACAAATTATAACAAGATTAAGGTGGGTTGAACATAAAAACAAACACACTATACATGTCCAAAAGACCCTGCATTTAGCTTGCTACAATGCATGAAGAATGGGAAATTGTAGACAGAAGACTTGCTCAAATTTTGATACTGTAAATTGTCCAATAAGACTTCTTCTTGCGATAAATTTCTATGTATATTTGACATATTGTATTGTAAAAATGAGTTAGTTTCTTTAATCTTTTAAATAATATATTTTAATTGTTTATATTTTTTAGAACTTTAAAAAATATTGATATGTATTTCTTTGCAATGCAATAATTACAATTTTTATTTTAATATTTCTTTAAATAAATATTTACATTAATATATTTTTTATTAACCATAAAAGTGACGAGGATAAGTTTAGAACTTCACCCTTTAAAATTTATTAAATAGCAATTTGATTTCACATAATTCTCAAGAAAAAAAAAACGTGTTTACACTCTTTCACTTATATAATAAAAAAAAGTTTTGATTGATTATTTTGATTTTATCTTGGTTCTTGGATCCTAACCCGTGCATCACGCACCGGACATTTACGAATTGACAAATCAAAACAAACCAATTAAAAATAGGCATCACACATAGAGTAAACTATGCGAGGAATATAAAATTTATATTTTTATTAGATATACATTACTAGAGATTGATATTTTCAACACCATATTAAAAAAAAAAATATTTCTTTGACAATTATATTAATATTTTAATCATTTTTATTTAAACTTAAATTATTATTATATTCTTAAAATAAAGTTTTCAAGATACTTATTTGATACAGGTGTCAAAATATAACTTTTTACAATAAATATTTGTTGACTATATACATATATATATATATATATATATATATATATATATATTTTATTATATATATATTTTTTATATATATATATATATATATATATATATATATATATATATATAATTTATTACATATAAATTTTTACTTTTGAGAACTTTATTCTAATTTAAAAAATAAAAAAATTATATTAATAGTTAGTGATTTTTGTTTAAATCAAGTAACTAAAATAAATTTATCAGGGAAAAATTAAATAATTAAAAAATTATATTTTTATTTCGAAATTTTATTTTTATTTAAAATTAAAGAATTAAAGTTATTATTAAATAACAATAAATTTATTATATTTTACAGTATAAATTATTTAATTCATTTTTTCGAAAAAAATGAGAATATTTGTTTGAATTATAATTTAAAATAAAAATATTTTTATCAATAATTCACCGATAATTTTTTAATAAGTATTTGACAGAAAGTATAACCACCAACATCCTCCATACATAAACATGTAACAAATATCAGTTGGCTCCCCAACCCCTGTTATTGATAACCTTATAATATGATTCATTTTATTAATTTTATAATCAATAATTTAATTTTTAGTTAAATAACTTAATTCAATATTTTATTATTAGTTACAGTTTGTTAAAGGTTTTTAAAGAAAAAGTGACTTAACAATAACAATATAACCTTTTCCTGATAATAAACACATAATACTACTCTAATTATAGTCCTAAACAAGTTAATATACCTGATCATAAGTCTTAATTATACCATTCTAATCTTCACTTATTCCACAATGATACATAACTGTAACTACCAACTTAGACCACAACCATATAAATAATTACTAGGTAGTTGAAACTTTTTTCTTAAAACAAAAGGTTTGTTGAAACCAAACCAAATAATAAAGTGGAATGAAAGAAATATTAAAAATGAAATGCCAAGACAAATTAGTTAATAAGTCATCAATACTGCAACCGGCGCGTTGCAGCAGGTGTCCCTCGCGGTGATTCGCTCCTCTCGGCGGAGGCACCGACACTTGTTGCACGCGCCGATTACTAAAAGGAAAGGTCATGTTTTATAAATTTCTAATTTTGAGATTTATTTTGTCTCCTTTTATATAATTTGAGACTGAATTTTGATTTATATGTTTACAAAAAATTGTTATCCTTATACTTTCTTTATATTTTATCATTGTCATTTTATTATATTTAATGTTTAAAAATAAGAATATGAAGTTGTTTATATTTTTAAATTTATGTATCTTTCTTTTGTAGTTTTTCTTCAACTCAATTTTTGTTGGAATGTTACAAAAATGACTAAGGTTAAGAGATTGTTGGAATAATTACTACTTTTCTCTTGTTAATTATTATTTTTTTGTTACTTTTGATAGTTTTAATGGTTGATTTTATTTATTAGACCAATATTATTTTTCTTTCAATATTAACGAGGATTTTCTCGATCAATCTTAAAATGATTATCCATAAGTAAATATGAACTAGAATTTTATGGTTGTCATAATAATGTCGATGTTCACAATTATTCTTTTTTATCATTAGCATCGATATATTTTTCTTTCTCAATAGTTTCTTATGATTTAAATTTTTTTAATTTTAATTAGGAAAATTTTTAGTCAACATAAGTATGACTTTTTTTTATCAATGTTAATGAAGAAACTTTTTAGTCATTATTAATTAAAAAAAAAAACATCACAAGAGAAAATAAAATTATCTAACCACCCGGGACATGGTCGGCATCTCCAACTCTAATAAGAGCAAAACCAAATTTTTCAAATCAGCTTTTCTTACCACTGTTTGAATGAGTTCATTTATTAATTTAATATATATAAAAGAATCAATAATTTTTTTTTCTTAATAAACAAAAGATAAGCATAGAAATAAATAAAAGAGTTGACGGCAAGCGCGATTCTCTTTAGGAAATTAGGATTTTTTGTGATAAACTTCTTCTCTTTCGTTTTTATTCTAGTGGGAATGTGACAATTTTCTTTGAGTGGTCACATATTCATATTGTGTTGTGTGATAAATTTCTTCTCGTAACATGTATATTTGACATGTTCTATTGTAAAAAAAAAAAGTTAATTTCTTTAATTTTTTAAATAATATTTTCTCTATTTTAATTGTTTGTCATTTATTATAACTCTTAAAAAAATATTGATATGCATTTCTTTGCAATGCAATAAATACATTTTTTTTAATATTTCTTTAGGGTTTCATTCTATGATTTTTTTTAATAATATTTTCTCTATTTTAATTGTTTGTCATTTTTAATATTGATTTATTTTATTGCAATGCAATAAATACATAAACATGCAACTAATATTAGTTGGCTCCCCAATCCCTGTGATTGATAACCTTATAATGTTTCGTTCTATGATTCATTTTATTAATTTTATAATCAATAATTTATGTTTTAATTAAATAACTTAATTCAATATTTTATTATTAGTTAGAGTCTGTTAAAGGTTTTTAAAGAAAAAGTGCTTAACAATAACAAAATAACATTTTCTTAATTATAAACATGTAATACTACTCTAATTACAGTCCTAAACAAGTTAATATCCCTGATTATAAGTTCTAATTATACCATTCTAATCTTCACTCCACAATGATACAGCACTGTAACTACAAACTCAGACCACAACCATGTAAATAATGACTAGGTAGTTGAAACTTTTTCTTGAAAAAAAAAAGGTAGTTGAAACTTTCCTAGTACAAAGAGTTGAAACATGGTGGAATGGAGGTAGTGCCATCTTCAACTTGATCAAGCACGTGCGTCAATGGCCGCCGCCGCCACCACCCTTTCCTTCTCCTTCTTCTTCTCCACACCCTTTCGCACCTTCCAACTCCAACCTCCACCGTCGCCCCACCCCACAAGGCTTTCTATCTCATGCCACTCTTCTTCACCACCCTCCAACGACCCTCTCCGCGTGGCCTTCGCCGGCGGCGACACCGGCAGCAACGTCTACCCGGCGGTGGCAATCGCGGAGGAGCTCAAAGTCCTGAACCCCGCGTGCCAGTTTCTCTTCCTCGGCGCCCCCAAGAGCGTGGAAAGCGCCGCAATCTCCTCCGCAGGCTACGACTTCGCCTCTGTCCCCTCACCACCCGACACCAACCCTCTCTTCTTCCCTCACCGTTTCTTCAACTCTTACCTCCAATGCCTCAGCCACCTCCGACACTTCCAACCCCACGTTCTCGTCAGCACCGGCGGCTACGTCTCTTTCCCCGCCTGCCTCGCCGCCAAGTTCCGAGGCACCAACGTTGTCATCCACGAGCCCAACTCCGTCCCCGGCTTCTCCAACACCCTTCTCTCCCCCCTCGCCGACGCCATCTTCGTTGCTTTCAACTCCACCCTCGACAGTTTTCCCAGGAACAAGTGTTTCGTGTGTGGCAACCCCGTGAGGTTCTCTATTAGGAACCTTGTCTCCAAGGAAACCGCCATCTGTCATTTTTTTCCGGGTTCCGACTGTGGCGGCAGGGTTTTGTTGGTGCTTGCTGGCTCCTATGGCGCTAATTCAGTTAACATTGCAATGCTGAATTTGTACTATCAGATGCTGAGACGGGATAGTCATTTACGTATCATATGGCAAACTGGGGTTGAAGCCTTTGATGAAATGGATAGCCTTGTCAAGAGTCATCCACGCTTGTATATGACACCGTGAGTGTTTCTCAAAACTTGTATCTGCGTTTGCCTTTTGTGTAATAAGATTGCATGCAACTGTGTAGATATATTTCCAAGAGGGAGATTGATTTTTGATTTTAGATTGCATTGGATAGTTTTATTTTCTTGATAGAGCATAGTAGCATTATTTGATCATGCAACAGACCCTGTTTAGTTGCAATAGGGGTAGATTTTATCAAATTACTCACTTGCTCCTTTCACTTTGGCGACATACTCACCAATCTGAGTGTGATAAACCTGGCGACATACTAACTAAACTGTAACAGCTGCAGCTAACTAGTTTAATTGAAAACAAAGCAGATTAAAACTATCTTCTGTAGAGAGAAACTGATCGTGATTACCCTATTACATTGTGTGGTAATATTCACGTGATCTGACATTATATAACAATTCAGCAAAAGTGGGGATTAAATATTTTTCCAAAGTGATACCTTTACATGGAAACAAGGCATGTTATTGTATATGTTGTGACTCTGGCTGAAGAAATGCAGGAAGAAAGGATATTTTTGGACTTAATGATGTGAATGTTTCTTTACTTGAATACTTGACAAAACTCAAACCCACTTGATGATCCAAAAGTCCAACCAATTATCTTTAGTGCGTTTCCTGGTGTGAGACCACTCTGCCCAGTGCATAGTGCTTTTTGAAATTGGCGTGAATGGGATTCCTGTTTTAATGGGTTTATGTAGGACCAGTTTAAAATTCCTTGATTCAATATAATGGATACTTTTCCTAGGATTTTTTTTTTCTATATAGTCTTTCATCCATAATTTATGTTATTTGCATCCACATTCTACTAAGTACCAATGAAAATCACTTAAAATTAGTCTTAATCATGCACATCATTTGTTCAAATTAAAAGTAATCACTATTTTCTTCTGCATCCTTTTATATCTCACTTGCAAGGTTTAGTGACAACTTATCTGATATTTCCCCCTTTTATGAAGGTTCATGCATTGTATGGATTTGGCATATGCAGCGGCAGACTTGATTGTTTCTAGAGCAGGTGCAATGACTTGCTATGAAATATTGGCAACTGGAAAACCATCAATCCTGGTACTTAAATTTTGTTTTTCCTCATTTTTTTGTTCATTTTGATTCTCATTTCATCTTTGGATTATAAAATATATTATCAGTCAATTTATTTAAAAATAAATGTAATAATAATTCAGCTGCATTATGCTCAACATCTTTTTTGTCATAACCTTTAAGCAGATCTTTTAATCCCAGTCTGTGGGATATTCACCAATACATGAACTAAATTGCTTAATCTATGGTACCACAATTTTGATTTTGTTCCAAGAATAAATTAAGTCTTACTTCCCTTCAAATTCAACGCTTCGTTCTTAGGCTGGATGGCACAAACGTAGCGTAATAAGTATCTGTGCAGTTGTGCCTGTTTATGTAGTAAAAACAAAAACACACTATCCTATGAAGATGTTTTCCGAATATATACTAATTGAGAACTAAAACTTAAGTTAAAAGTTTCTCTTTTACGCCATGAACTAAAAAGATTATGTGATTGAGTGTAAAAGCATCTACTTACGTGCATGCTTGTTACAAAACTACATTTTCCAGAGTAACAGATTTGTCATTACAATTCAAATACAATACATAAGATCCAACGTGTACATAATTCAATTACGTAGTTAACAACAATTGCTGTACACTATATTTTGTCTTAGTCATGTTACAATGCATGTGGCGATGCACAACTGCATATGATTTCAGTGCTTTCCGTATTTTCAAGACACCCTGTAGCTTTCCTTTTAAGCTAGATCTGCAGCTCATAACAAAGTAAAACGGTGACATTTATGTTGAATTATTGTTTGTAGATACCTTCGCCATATTTCTCTGAGGGGAATCAGTTCAGAAATGCGTCTTTGATGGCAGACTTAGCTGGTGTGACGGTTATAACTGAGGATGAGCTAGACTCCAGTACACTAGCCATTGCAATTGAAAAGATTTTAAGTATGTCATCTTCATCTTCAAAATGTGTCTTAAAAATTTTCAGGTTTGAAAATTATTCCACAATTTTTCATGAAGCCATACCATATGCTTTACTAAAAAAGATCTAAATCACGAAATCAGTATCCCTGTCATGTCACTTATTAAATCCTTTTGATGGGAAATCAGAAAGATAAAAGTGCATTGACATCAGTAATATAGAAGATCTGAACCCAAGTTTGGAGTACAAACAGAAGACAATTAAAGCTTGAACTGGAAGTATTTGTTGGTATCTTCAATAATGACCTGTTATATTGCTCAGTGTTGAACATATTCAAGGATAAACAAGCTGGTTTTTAATACTATTCCTCAAGACTTATACTAATGTCCAAAACAACAATACCAATGGTAATAATCTTGTGAAACTTGTGCGTAGAAAAATTCTTGTTGTATAACTATATTTCTAAATGGTTTAAGGTTCTCACAGTTGGGGCAATATTTCAACTAATGGCGGCCCTATGTCGTAAACTTCTAAATTTCAGACTCTAGCATGGTGCAGTAACTGGCTACCAGAATTGAAACTTGAAGTTTGGGAAAGGGTTAAAGTCTTAAAAGAGTAAATAATAATTTACTGTCTTTTTATCTTTCAGAACAAGCTTAAGCATTCTTTGCCCCCAAGTCCCAACCTTCTTTCTCACCGTTTCTAAAGTGAAACCTAACAATCTTCTGACATTCCTTGTTTCTTACTCAAAATTTTATTAACCTAAAAAAGCTGCACTATTATTTTCTTTTCTTATTGTCTTTCTTTTTTCCCTCCACTTTCAGATCCGCACCATAGTTAGCAGTGACTACTACAGTACACCCATTATAAATTCTTCCATTCATGTAATCTGTCACTGATAAACATTTTGACTGCTTGCTGTTGTATGAATTCACCATGTTTGTTGTATCTCTTTTTCTTTCTTTCTCTGTTTTCTCTTGCCTTATTTCTTGATTTGAAAATGTACATGATAGGGGACCAGAAGAAGATGGAAGACATGTCTGAGAGGGCTCTGAAAGCTGCAAACCCCAATGCCTCAGCTGAGATTGCAAAGCACATTCTCTCTCTCGTAAACGAATCTACCGAAAAGAAAAGAGATGGCTACAAAGTAGAACCTTAGCATGGCGGTTGAAATTGAAATGAATTCATGCTTACAATACAACTGTAAGTTTTTCTTGTGGGCGAACAACACCGATAAACACTCCAACTCCAAGAAGAAGAGTTTCACTGTTCTTGCAACTTGACAGCTTAATGTTAGGAATGTGATATATGAGAATGCTAACAAGTTTTTTGTGAGCTCATATATCAGTGGCACTTTGATGAGTAAGAGACAAGCATGGAAGCTTTAATTGCTCATGCAGGTCTGTGATGTGACGTGCCGGTGGTCCATTTTTTATTGTTTTATTTATTTGATTTTATGAACCGTGATTCGTGGAGTGGTCTATTTTTGGTGGTTCACATGGAGACATCCTTGTCACTAAGAAAAGTAAGAGTTTGAGTTTTCATGATGTTCTTGTTCTTGATGGTGAATAATGTAACACAACGTAACATTCAATTCTCCAAGCATCTGAAAACTGAGATGAAAATGAAATCAATCTTTTCATAACTTTTGTGGCTCCCCTCAACACATTTTCTTTTTCTTTTTCATACTAACAATGTTAACTTCTTTTGCTTGTTTATGGGTGGAGAATGCATGGCTATTATTTCATAAAAAGTAATTTTTTTTAATCCTTAAATATATTTATAGAGATTGAAGATATAGCCACTACCAACAAAATCTATCACCACATGATCCGAAAGGGGTATAGTTGAGGACAAGCAATCAAAATAGAAACATACTACTTTGTAACAGACACAAGTCCATTAAAAACCAAAAGAAAAGTGCATTACGCAAGGCCTCTCTTGCCTCTAATATGCAGACCTCTCAACTCAACCTTTACTCAATAACATATAATTGCCACCTCTTCACAGAGGATAGGATATGCTTAGTTTGGAAAGATGAAATGATAAATTACAGCAAAGAATGAAAATTCTTGCTTGTATTGGATATGAAAAACTATACACAAATCTGTAGATGGAAGCTGTCCAAAAAAACACTAGGATTGTGTCACTCTTGTCATGCTGCAACTTGCTGCTTACATACTGGGCAGAAATTATTCTGTGAAACCCATTGTTTTATACACTGAAAGTGATAACTGTGTTCACAATTTAGCCTCCCCAGCTCATCACCTGCTTCATACTCCTGAAAAAGAATGCACACTCTTAGTGTAAAAAAGTCAACAAATTTATCATACATGACAATTTGTTGTGATTGGACAACAGTAAAATATTCAATCCATAACTTAGACTATATTCAATCATTTAAACAAAACTTGAAAACATATCTATCTTGCATACAAGGAAGAAAAGCAATGTAAGAAACTCCTAGAATCACAAATTTAATTCAATTTTGCAAACATACCTGGCAAATGCTGCACTCTTTATCTATTTGATGCTTTGATGTATCATCCCAAAATTGAATTCTGGCCTTCCTTATGTTCCGTCCCATCTCATCTTCCGTAAGTCCAGTGTTCACATGACCAATCCTCTCACCAAGCTCAAGCAATTGCTATCAAACAGAAGCCACATGTATTGACCAACATAAAACAATATCCATGAATAATATATTAATAGCTCGGAAATAAAATATTGCAGAAGGAAATAGATGGCTATGCTTGAGAAATAGCTAACCTCATATGACATGTTATCAACATCAAGTCTCCAGTCTCTAAATTCACATGATCAATTTGAAGATAGTGATGCTTCAAGGGAGTCTACTAATAGGTGGACAACTAAATTCACATGATCAATAATGACATGTTATATTGCTCAGTGTTGAACATATTCAAGGATAAACAAGCTGGTTTTTAATACTATTATTCCTCAAGACTTATACTAATGTCCAAAACAACAATACCAATGGTAATAATCTTGTGAAACTTGTGCATAGAAAAATTCTTGTTCTATAACTATATTTCTAAATGGTTTAAGGTTCTCACAGTTGGGGCAATATTTCAACTAATGATGGCCCTATGTCGTAAACTTCTATATTGCAGACTCTAGCATGGTGCTGTAACTGTTTACCAGAATTGAAACTTGAAGTTTGGGAAAGGGTTAAAGTCTTAAAAGAGTCAATAATAATTTACTGTCTTTTTATCTTTCAGAACAAGCTCAAGCATTCTTTGCCCCCAAGTTCCAACCTTCTTTCTCAGAGTTTCTAATGTGAAACCTGACAATCTTCTGACATTCCTTGTTTTTTACTCAATTTTAGTAACCTAAAAAAGCTGCACTAGTATTTTCTTTTCATATTGTTTTTCTTTCTTTCCTCGACTTTCAGATCCGCACCATAATTAGCAGCGACTACTACAGTACACCCTTAATTTTGAAATTATAAATTCTCCCATTAATGTAATCTGTCACTGATTAACATTTTTTACTGCTTGCTGTTGTAAGAATACACCATGTTTGTTGTATTTCCAAAATTCAGGACTAACCTGTTTGAGTTAAGAAACATGTATCTCTTTTTCTTTCTTTCTTTGTTTTCTCTTGCCTTATTTCTTGGTTTGGATTTTGGACATTGAAAATATGCATGATAGGGGACCAGGAGAAGATGGAAGACATGTCTGAGAGGGCTCTAAAAGCTGCAAACCCGAATGCCTCAGCTGAGATTGCAAAGCACATTCTCTCTCTCGTAAATGAATCTATCAAAAAGAAAAGAGATGGCTACAAAGTAGAATCTTAGCATGGCGGTTGAAATTGAAATGAATTCATGCTTACAATACAACTGTAAGTTTTTCTTGTGGGCCAATAACACCGATAAACACTCCAACTCCAAGAAGAAGAGTTCCACTGTTCTTGCAACTTGACAGCATAATTTTAGGAATGTGATATATGATAATGCTAACAAGTTTTTGTGAGCTCATATATCACTGGCACTTTGATGAGTAAGAGACAAGCATGAAAGCTTTAATTGCTCATGCAGGTGTGTGATGTGACGTGGCCTTGGTCCATTTTTTATTGTTTTATTTATTTGATTTTGTGAACCGTGATTCATGGAGTGGTCTATTTTTGGTAGTTCACATGGAGACATCCCTGTCACTAAGAAAAGTAAGAGTTTGAGTTTTCATGATGTTCTTGTCCCTCATGATGAATAATGTAACACAACGTAACATTCAATTCTCCAGCATCTGAAAACTGAGATGAAAATGAAATAAATCTTTTCATAACTTTTGTGGCTCACCTCGACACGTTTTCTTTTTCTTTTTCATACTAACAATGTTAACGTCTTTTGCTTGTTTATGGGTGGAGAATGCATGACTATTATTTCATAAAAGGTATTTTTTTTAATCCTTAAATATATTTATAGAGATTGAAGATATAGCCACTGCCAACAAAATCTATCACCAGATGATCCGAAAGGGGTATAGTTGAGGACAAGCAATCAAAATAGAAACATACTACTTTGTAACAGACACAAGTCCAGAAAAGTGCATTTAGGCAAACCCCTCTTGCCTCTAATATGCAGAGCTCTCAACTCTGAACCAAATTAAAAAACCTTTACTCAATAACATATAATTGCCGCCTCCTCACAGAGGATAGGATATGCTTAGTTTTGAAAGATGAAATGATAAATGACAGCAAAGAATGAAAATTCTTGCTTGTATTGGATATGAAAAACTATACACAAATCTGTAGATGGAAGCTGTCCAAAAAAGCACTAGGCTTGTGTCACTCGTGTCGTGCTGCAACTTGCTGCTTACATACTGGGCAGAAATTTTTCTGTGAAACCCATTGTTTTATACACTGAAAGTGATAACTGTGTTCACAATTTAGCCTCCCCAGCTCATCACCTGCTTCATACTCCTCCTGAAAAAAAAAAAATTGCACACTCTTAGTGTAAAAAAGTCAACAACTTTGTCATACAGGACAATTTGTTGTGATTGGACAACAGTAAAATATTGAATCCATAACTAAGACTATATTCAATCCTTTAAACAAAACTTGAAAACATATATATCTTGGAAGAAAAGCAATGTAAGAAACTCCTATAATCAGAAATTTAATTCAATTTTTCAAACTTACCTGGCAAATGCTGCACTCTTTATCTATTTGATGCTTTGATGTATCATCCCAAAATTGAATTCTGGCCTTCCTTATGTTTCGTCCCATCACATCTTCCTTGAGTCCAGTGCTTACATGACCAATTCTCTCACCAAGCTCAAGCAATTGCTATCAAACACAAACCATATATATTGACCAACATAAAACAATGTCCATGGATCATATATTAATAGCTTGAAAATAAAATATTGCAAAAGGAATTTGATAGCTATGCTTGAGAGATAGCTATGCTTGAGAAATAACTAACCTCATATGACATGTTATCAACATCAAGTCTCCAGTCTCTAAATTGATCATGTGAATTTAGTTGTCCACCCATTAGTAGACTCCCTTGAAGCATCACTATCTTCAAATTGCCAGCAAAAATCAAGATATGCAATATTAGCTCGACTGCAAAAAAAATCTATGCAAAGACGTTATTGGATATACACACATGCATTGTTTATAAAATAATAACCTCCACTAACCAGACGTTACATCTGATAATGCAAAAAATAAAAGGGTGGACAATACAAAACAGTCACAATGCACTCGGCATTGAACAAAACAGTCATGGCAGCATTATATCAAACTATGTGCTTCATAACACATTTATTAAGATCAAGATTTATGAGGTGTCTATTCAACACAACTTGTGTAGACCATATGCACACTCACACATGAGAATGTCAATCCAAGTTGATGACTAAATCTGTTCGCCAAACAAAGAAACGTATCACTCAATCATGAAATTCCAGAATATAACTGCTAATCTGCTATTAATCTAAAGAAAATAAGGGATATGGACAGAAACATAAAAGACTCAAACACTGAAAGAAACTCACTTTAATTTGGATTCATGGCTTGTTGTGCAAATGCACTAATAAATAAGCATTTATACTATACAAGACAACTCTTCATAAATAAGACACGACAGTAGGAAAACACAAGTGCTTGAATCTAAAAGACACATCCATAGGAACAATACTATGAATCTCAAAATGCATGAACTAAATAACTAATTATGTTCTGTGTTCCCAGATTAAATACAAAAGACCTTTCGTTCTTGGAAACAAAAACGACAAGTTTATTTATTTACAGTTCAAAACACGATACATTCACTTCAAGGTAAGTCAAAATTCAGTTTTGTAACTTTTCAGCCAGCCAGCACATGCAAGTCCTATAGACAGTAAACAACTTGAATTAATAATTCTATATTTAAACACGTTATACAAAAAAAATACGATTTTTATATAAGAACAAACCAGAGAATTGGTATGAAACACATTCATGCTCTTACGATTATTCACAATAAAGACAGGGAAAAGGGTATATGTATATTAGAGGCAACCTCAGCAAAACCATCAGAGGAAGGATCTCGAACATGACGATAGTATCTTGCAGTTCCATAAGAGTCAGAGGCAGAGCGTGGCGTGAAAATGTCAGAATCAGTGTCCAGAAAAGTGAAGGTTTCTGTGCGCCTTCCCGCATACGATGATCGCTGCCAATATATATTTAATAATGAGACAGTATTTGTTAGTTCGAAATCACGTCAAGGCAATTGTGAAACAAAAAATATGACGAAACAGAACTCAAACGAAGATCCAACTAATCATTCACGTGTCTATCTAAACGCATAAATAATAACGGATCCCTGTTTCACACTAAACACCAATCCAATAATCAACAACTCTCCTTCTTCCATCTGTAACTTAACTACCACGCGTTCTCAAAGGGTACTTACTGATACCTATTAATAACCAAAATAATTATTTGTGAAATCAACAAGACACTTTGTTGGTTACGAATAATCATTATTTCTTGTTATATCCGCATGAAAAATGAAACGAAAGAAACATTAATGGATTAATAATAGGGTGAAAGGATAGTTCCACATAATTTCAGCATTTTAAAAGTGTTAAATGAGTTAGTTTGTAATATAAAGAATTGTTTTAATATTGAAGGAATAATAGTTAGATAAGATTATCAGAGATCACATGCACTGCAAAAAGAAAACAAAAAACAGCGCTACATGAAAACGATGAAAGACTTAAGGCTCGTACAGAAAATACTTTTTTATACTGTCTTGTGTATATTTCATGGGAATTTAAACATTACAGAAAAAAGTGGCACAGGGTTCCGAACTGCTGATAGAAAGATGTTCATCCATACACAAACCAATGGTATTTTTCTACTTTCTTGGTATTATTTGATTGATAAACAGAATCTAAGAAATTACCAATCAAGAAAGGAATTGTTAATGCTTGCAAAAGATTCTTTTGTTGGGGTTAAAAACGGAAAAATAAACATTAATGCAGCTTATCAACAGAAAGAAAACATTGTTCTGAGTTAAAAAACGACACCAAGAAGGGGTAGATGAAAGAAAAGGCTAAAGTTTTCAACAGATTAGAGACCAAACCAAGAATAAAAAAGAAAAAAGATAAAACATTGCAGAAATGAGAATACCTCCCTGTGAGTAATCTTATCCACATCAATTTTCCCTCTTGCAGATACATTCTTTCTGGCCACAACACAATCAACAGAGGCAGCAGTATCGGCTGAGAACCCAATTCCAGGGCCACACCAAACATCTTGAAAATCCACACACCCAGGATTGGAACCTTCTAGAATCCCACCATGGAAAGTCTTGTTCTTGCCACTGTTGCCTGTTCTCTTGTGCTTCTTTTTTCTTGTTTTCTTCCCTTGCCAATCGGCGGAGGAGCGAATCACCGCCGGCACCGACACCTGCTGCGACGCGCCGGCGGTGCACCCCAACCCTCTTAAGGTCGCTGTAGAAAAGTTGCTTTTTTTCTTGCTTGGGGCAGTGCCATTGATGGTGGGGGTGTCATTATTGGAGGAGGAAGCGTTGTTGGAAAAAGTGGAGAGGAGCAGGGAGGATATGGTGGCCTTGCCCCTAGTTGATTGAATTATGGAAGGGATTTGAGGGTTTGGATCTGATTCTGAAATGGGGTGGTGGTGGTGGTGGTGATGGTTGAATTGGTTTCTGGGTCTTCTCCATTTGATGTGTTCTTCCACTGTAGGTGTTGTTGTGTTTGTGACAACAGGCATGGCTCAGAGAGAGAGAGAGAGAGAGAGAGAGAGAGAGAGAGTGAGAGGGAATAGAAGGTGACTTGGGGGGATTGTGTGAGGATTGTGTTTTGAATGATTATTATTTATTGATTTGAAATAATGAATTTTAATTTGTGGGGTGCCCTTTTCTTCTTGGGTTGTTAGGTGGGCTCTGCCTTGTCTTGCTGCAAGTGTGGGCATATGCTATATTGTTCAATCACACTAGCCTCAGCCCTCATGCCACAGACTGGAATCTGTGACTTGCTTTGTTTCTTTTTGTGCTTTTCAAGCTAACCTGATGCTACTTATCAAAAGAAAAGTTGAAAATCCTTTCCTCTCTCTCACTCTATTTGGAGTCTAGTGGGGTGCTTTGGGCCTCAATGAGAAACTGTTAATTATCAGATTTCCATGCTTTAATTTAATCAAATATCAAATATTCTTTCATGCTACAGAAAGTCAGACTATTCTACAGTACTGACACAAAAGTTAATTTATTTTATTAATAAATAAATTTTGAAATCAGCTGTGGACAGCATTAAAAAGGTTCCCACTCCACCACACAAAAATCACCACTTCCAAAACCATAGGTGTATTGGGATTATAGCATGCTTATATTGGCCTGTTTTTGCATAGAAATGTAGGTACGGTGATGATCGTGTGAGGAGCCTTGAATTTTGACTCAAGGAATGTCTTCCTTGTAAAGCATCCTAGCTGTAAGCCCATGCAGATCAGCACTGCATTCTTGTTTCTATAGTTTAAATTCTCTAGGTCAAATACATGGTCAGAAAAATTGTTTGTTTGTACCAAGAAAAACTTCAGTGAAGAATAATATATAATATCTTATTTTCTATTCATTGTAAAATGTTTAATGCAGAATTGCAAAATGACAGCAAAAGACTCTATAGTATGTTTGAAGGAAACTAAAACTTGGTATCTATGATAGATCTTCATTCTTGATGCAAGCAACAAGACATTAGAGCCACTTTCCCTCTTTGGTATTTTTTTTCCCTTTCATGAGTGTATTAGACTAAACCTCTGTCTTACAATAAAATGACCCATGTTAGTTCCAAAAAAAATGACCCTTGACCCACATGATAGTGTGTTCTCCTTCGAACGAAAGAATTTGTCACCAAAATTTTATTACTTTATAGCCATATATCTGTGAAAAGTTTCCAAAAGGAGACGTAGAGAGTATGAATGACCTTGAAATATGCACAATACATGAAAAAATGGGATTTGAAAGGGGTAATGAACAAAAGCTAGAAGACAAATTAAAATGATTCCCAGACTCTTTTTCACTCTCTACCTTGTTTTGGACCACATCTTGGGTTATGCAAAACAATAGAATATCTGGGCCATATAGTTACTAGAGTGATATAAATTTCCCTGAAAAAGTAATTTTTGTTATTAATGCTTAGGCTCAAGATGCTATTTTTATGTGGTTGATTGGCTTATGAAAGCAATAAAAGCATATTTTCAGAGGATCATTAATTGTCTGCACTGCACATTAAGAATTTTTACACCAACAACATTCAACCTCTCTTACACACTACAGTGACTTCTTTCTCATGAACCAAATAGTTTCAGAATCAACTCACTCTACACCTAAGAGCATAATTTCAGAAGCAATTTCCATTTTGGACGTATCAGAAAGACATGCCACACAAAAATCAAGGGCCTAGAAAAGGAATAATTAGCATTTAGGCCATGCTGTTAGCTTGGTTAGAGGTTTCTAATCACTATTTATTTGACAGAATTTGCGTTATCTCTTCATCATATTTAGGAGTCACGTGTTGGTTCCTGTTAATGCTGAACTGTAATGACTAATCACTTCATTAAATTATTAAAGATGTGATATGTTCTGTTCACCTTCAAAACTAATACCAGAATGTTCTGTCATATCAGAAAAAAACTATCTTGTAGCTTCCTGTTATGTCACAAGTTTATTGAAATTTTAAGGTTTAGATATGATTTTACCCTTTTAAAAGTAATAGTTTAAGTTTCTGTGATCTAAAAATATATTTTTCAGTTCATTGTCTTAAATAGCTTTAAAAAGATCGTTTACAGAATTAATAATTATAAATTGTTTATACTTTGGTTTATATTCTTATTATTAAATATCAAATGACATATTTAGTTTTTAAGTATATATTTTGATAATATTTATGTATTGAATATTTGTACTTGAGGAATAAAAAATATTCAAACTACAGGAACTAACAGGAATAATTCTAAATTTAAAAAATAAAAACGTAACTCAAATTTCAAAGAATAAAGACAAATTTAAACCAGATTCTAAATTTGCTTTTGCAGTAAGTTGACTCTATTAGCTTGATAGCATTTTCTAAAATAATGGATTAATTTGTCACTAATTTTGGCACATCAAATCTAGCTGATGATTATTGCTAAGCTCCAATAAGATTATGGTGGCCATTAATTGTGCCGAAAGTGAGACAATAATCTTCATATCTTTTATGATGGGAACTATTAAGGACACAACAATATCATTAGGTTACACATAATTGACTGTGCTTGCAAAGCATAATACTTATATATAGCCTCAAATTGAATGCAGATATCAATGCACTTTTTCCTTTCCCATTACCAACATCACAGCACCTACTTCTGCACTATTTATGAATGCTAGTCATAATTACTATAAGAACATATAGAACTTTTGCAAAATATTTTTATGGAAAATTTAAAATATTTTATGAGAAAATATATTATTTAGATGAAATTTTTTAAAATAGATCATTACTGAACCATGCCTGTTGTCACCAACACAACAGCACCAACAGTGGCAGAACACATAAAATGGAGAAGACCCAGAAACCAATTCAACCATCACCATCACCATCACCACCATATCCTCCCTGCTCCTCTCCACTTTCTCCAACAACACTTCCTCCTCCAATAATGACACCCCCACCATCAATGGCATGGCCCCAAGCAAGAAAAAAAACAACTTTTCTGCAGCAACCTTAAGAGGGTTGGGGTGCACCTCCGGCGCGTCGCAGCAGGTGTCGGTGCCGGCGGTGATTCGCGATTCGCTCCTCCTCCGGTTGGTAAGGGAAGAAAACAAGAAAAAAGAAGCACAAGAGAACGGGCAACAGTGGCAAGAACAAGACTTTTCCGTGGGATTCTAGAAGGTTCCAATCCTGGGGTGTGTGGATTTTCAAGATGTTGATTGTGTTGTGGCTAGAAAGAATGCATCTGCAAGAGTGAAAGAAACTCCTCTGCAAAGCTCAAGAGAAAAGTGCTTTAAATTTTGATGCTGAACAAATAATTAACCTTTAAAGAAGATTATTATTAATTTTCTTTTAAAGTATAAGTGTTATAACAACTATTTTTAAGAGTGTTAATTCAAAACAGACTTAATTTTTTTAAAAACAAATAATTTTTTTTAAATTATTCTTATTTAAATAAGGTTGAATTTTGGTTAAAAAAATTTCTTATCTAAAATAGTAATTTTTTTTGTTATATTTGAGTTTGAAGAGAATTTGTTTTGTCAGCTATTATAGGAGCATTGACATTAACCTTTATCCATTTCTTAGTAATAAACACGTTTTCATTTGTAAAAATCTAATTTGTTTTAACATAGAAAATCAAGTTATGAGAGACTATATAATAAAAGTCTCATGGTCTTAGAGAACAGAAGTAGGCAAACACATGTAGTGGATGAAGATGAGTGTCCCAATGCACAATATCTGAAACATTCATCATAGTTTGTCCCAAAAGAAGTAAAAGGTTGTGCACTCTGTATTAAATCAAATGAAAATAGGTGCATTTAAAATGGGAATCTCATCTCCACCATCCTCCTCCAAAAACACTGTGAACCATTAATTAAGAATCAATTCTAGTCATTCAATGTAATAATTCTAGAAGGATACACATAAGTTACATGAGAAAGATGAGACAATAAAACCAAGGACATTTGAACTTGCACAAATTTGATCCTTCAAACACTATAATTAGTAACTAAAATGCATGGCAGAAGTAGTTTATTTATTTGGACATGATCTCCACTATCAAAATTACTTATTATTATTATCATCATCATTATTATATTTACTATCATATTAAAATAATTAATAAAAATTATATTAATATCTAAAATACATCATAATATATTTTATATTATTTATCTGTATTGTCCATTGTTTTCAATTTATATTAAATATTTGCCCTCTCCTTATGTTATATCTTAATATGCATTACTAAATCAAGTTGGAAGTATAGACAGTAGATTATTTCTTCCTTCATCCTATGTTTGTTCAAGTACTTTTATGGAGTGTTGAAATTTTTTAAAATAGTCATAATTTTAGATTTTTAAATTGTAGAATTTTGAAATATATTTTAGATGGTATAATTTAAAATTTATTTTTAAATTCAAAAATATATTTTTAATTTGTAAATATTTTTATGATTTTTAAATTACACCATCTAAAATATATTTACAAATTATGTAACTTAAAATGTTTCTGACTCCACATATAGAGATGAAGGAAAATAACACCAAGAAGGTTTCAAAATAGTTATATAGAGATTGCCTATATTAATAGGCTTGCGAACCCAATAGAACAAAGGTTCTCTAACTACATTTTGTATATAAAACAAAGTGGAGTGCAAAGAAGAAAAAAAGATGGTGTAAATAACATGCTTGGAGGTTGTTGGGCTTTAGTCAGTTCGGAAAAAAAAAGAAAGCTTCTCAAAATTTTGGACCATTTTGCCCTTGGGCCTATCCAACACACTCACCATTGATTTTGACTGTTTCTGACGTGAGCCGTTGATGTAATTCCATCACAAACCTTAAATATTTGCCTTTCTACAAATTGGGCCGCAATTGAATCTTCAGGCTTCTGAATCCGTGCCCTAGCTTCTTCTTCCTCCTTCTCCTCTGCCATTGCAGGGCATCCAACCTTCTCCACAGACCCAATTCTCGAGTGATCCGAATCGCTATCATGGGGAAGAAGAAGAAGAGGGTTTCCTCGAAGGTGTGGTGTTACTACTGCGATCGTGAATTCGACGACGAGAAGATCTTGGTGCAGCATCAGAAAGCGAAGCACTTCAAGTGCCACGTCTGCCATAAGAAGCTCTCAACCGCCAGCGGCATGGCCATCCATGTCCTCCAGGTCCACAAGGAATCCGTCACCAAGTATAACCCTATTTTCCTCTCTTTTATTTTTCCTTGTTTAGGGTTTGGTTTTTGGCTTTGCATTAATTTTTTTTATAATTGGGTAAATCACATTTAAGGGAAAAAAATAGTTAATGTAATTTGTGCCCTAAGAATCGCCTTATTATTGTTATTATTAACCTATCCTATCCGGTGCTAGAAATCTAGTAGATGTTATGGTTTGTGGTTAGGTTTAAGGAATGTGAGGGATTGATCGGCTGTGTGGTTTGATTTCGACTGAATGCTAATGATCTATCCCTGCATGTCTTTTTGGTGGTAAGAGGGGGGGAGAGGGTTCTTAGCTAAGTCAATTTGCTTCTTAAAATCTGAATGTTGGTTAATTTTATGCGTTTATAAACTGCTGTTCTGGTTACGGTTATTTATTGTTGAGATTTTCCTTTCTTATTCTTTCTCAGGGTGCCCAATGCAAAACCTGGCAGAGAGAGTACAGATATTGAAATATATGGCATGCAAGGGATTCCACCAGATATCTTGGCTGCACATTATGGTGAAGAAGGTAATATTGTCTGATGGCTTCTGTCATGAGCATAAAATTGTTTTTGTTTTTGTTTTTTATTTTTTTCATTCAACTGGCTTACGATACAACTTATTAGCTACTATTTGTCCCAAGTCCTTGTGTGTTGCGGGAGGCGTGGGTGTTATTTTTTCCACTTTAACAGAGTATCCTTTTTTGGATAAAAGGATGCTTTGCTTAGTTTGCTGTATGATTCCACCAGATATGTATTGTGACTGCTGTATGTATCTCTGTTTCTTGATGGTGTTTGCTGTCAAAATAGTATTTTAGACTCAAGCCACAACATTCTATGAATATTGTTAGTGTTGGCAAGATGAAACATTATATGGTTAATTTCGTTTCTCACCATTGTGTGTATTTTGTTTTTATTGCAGAGGATGATGTTCCATCAAAGGCAGCCAAGGTTGATATTCCACAAACTCAGCTTGTAGGTGGAATGAGGCCACCTCCTTTGGGTACAGGGTATCCTCCACGGTCAGCCTTGCCTACAATTCCACCTGTGTATGTTACTACTTTTTGTTAATGTCTCTATTTGTATTCCTCCTCTTTGATGCAAGGAGGAAGTTGTAAATTTTACATATTTTACTTATTTAAAGTTTTGAGTGGCACAAAAATTGCTCACATGCTTAACTCCTTGCTGTAGTTATAATCCAGCTGTACCCTTGCCACCGAATGCTTGGGTGGTTCCACCTCGACCACAGCCATGGTTTTCACAACCTCCAGCTGTTTCAGTTCCTCCTCCCGCCCCATACACACAGCAGCCATTATTTCCTGTGCAGAATGTGAGGCCTCCACTGCCAGCAACTGCTCCGGCAGCACTGCAAACACAGATTGCTCCTCCTGGATTGCTTACATCTGCAGCGGTCCCAGTTTCACAACCTTTATTCCCTGTTGTTGGAAACAACCATACAACGACTCAAAGTTCAACATATTCTGCTCCACCCCTACCCTCAAGTGTTCCATCAGTTACTCCAGTGATGTCTACAAATGTCCCTGTTGATACACATTTGAGTACCCACTCTTCGGTAACAGGCAGTTACCAGGCTATAGGAGTTCCAGGTAACCTTTATATTTTCTCTCCTTTGAACAATTATGACTGATACCTTGATTCAGAACTGCAGGAGTGTTTTTTATAAGATCAGTACACCAAGCACTTAAATTTAGTAATTCTCTCGAGACTAGTCCTATGTGATTTTAGCGATTTTCATTTCCTTCTCATTCTTTGTTTCTTATATGGTGCAGCAGCAAGTAATTCACACTCTTATGCTTCTGGTCCAAATACTGGTGGTCCTTCAATTGGGCCTCCCCCAGTAATTGCAAACAAAGCTCCTGCCTCTCAACCTGCCACCAACGAAGTCTATTTAGTTTGGGATGACGAGGCAATGTCCATGGTGAGCTATGTTCTTGATAAAATCTGTTGTGTTTCATTTTCATATTGTTTCTTGGTTGGTAATGTTGTGATGTTTGGTTACTTTAGGAGGAAAGAAGAATGTCTTTGCCAAAATATCAGGTGCATGATGAAAGTAGCCAGGTAAGTCATACTACCTCTGTAATAGATGGAGTTGCTTTCACATCTAACCAGATGAGTAGGCTTTATGCTTCCTGTTTTCAGATTCAGTTGTTTACACATTGTTTCCTATTTAAGAAGGTACATTCTGAATAAGTTTATAATCCTTTTGAAAAGTAAAATAAATGGCAAAGTAAATAGGATCATTTTAACACTCCTTGCTTGTTCCAAACTAAATGGGTAGTGCATGCTATTTTATTTTGAATCGCATCTATGGCTGCAATGCAAGCTATGCTCCAATTTTTTGGGCATCTAAAGATTCAAATAGGTACTGTATTATTTTCTTTTGGTAGTTAATTATAATCACCACAACATAATTTGTGAAGCTTGCTGCAAACAACCAACTTCGTGATCTTTCATCCCAGCATTTGTACACCATAAAAGAGTATGTATATATGTTTTTTATTGGGTTTGGTTTTACCAATGTTATTCTTTCTCCTCCCTGCTTGATTCCAAAGTTTGGGGTTTTGGGTGGAAAATGGTCTTACGCATCAGATTTTTGACCATTCGTAGCATCATTACAATTTATTTTATGGAACAAGTGAATTCAGACTTGGCACAGGTCAGCTTCTTTCGCAGAGTTTGGATCTCTTGCATAGGACCATGCTATAGAATATTCGGTTTATTGTTGTATTTGGGGTCTATGATTACATGCTGATCATCATTATCATTTTCTTTCAGATGAGCTCCATTGACGCAGCCATAGATAAGAGGATACTTGAAAGCAGGCTGGCTGGTCGGATGGCATTTTAGGCCAATCTTGATACATAAATTCTTGTCAAATTTCTTCAGTGATATGGGCTCAAAACGGCATTTTAATAAAGCTCGAAAGCGCGTGTTCAAGATTCCTTTACTTAAGGTCCGGCAACTAATACTGTTATTGGTGCGATTCTTTTGCCAAAAAGGGGAATGGGCCCTACTGTCGTAGTGGAATCAAAGGAAAAAGATTGAAGTTGTTCTGATTTCTAACTTCTTAGGAAGTTGCTAAACTTTTGTTTGTTTCTTATTTCACACCTTTTTCTCCCTTTGATATTTGTAGTCAACCTTTAGGACGTGATACTTAAAAGAGTACTACATATTTTGTGTAATTTAGATTACATGTGTTGGGTGGAAAATTGACGGTAATTATTGGTTATTGGTTATATGCTTCGAAGTTAGTTTTTTCTCTGTAATTGTTTTTAAAAGATACAATCACGAAGGACAGAAAAACCCATATCCTATACAAATCATATCAAGACAACAAAACGCGTACTTTGTTGGGGGAAAATGATAGATTTCTATGCTTTCGACATCATTTGGTGCGAGGGGAGTGATGTGCCGTGATGATTAGGGACACCTCCAACAAGATAGATCATGTTCTTGATATTCTAGTGTATATCTTTGAGTAATAAATTCTCATTAAAAAATTATTATTATGAATAAAAAAATATGAAATATTGGTGTATATATTTTCATATCTAAATTTAGTCTTGTAAACCTATTCGCTCAGTATTTTATTCTTATAATAAATTCTCGAAACCACTGGCTATTATTGAATTCTTGTTAATCTCTTAAATCCATCCTATTCTATGTTTTAAATAAAGTAAATACGGACAAGAAGCGACTCTGTTCTTAGTTGAGAATAGTTTTGATGACCATGCAACGATCTAAAAATAATTCTATTGAAGTTATGTCTGATTTAAAACAAAGAGGTCTTACAAAAAATGTGCCTGTTTTTTTTTTTTTTTTTTTGTACGAAGACCTCTTTCCATCTAAATTAAATTAAAGTTATATAGCCATGGCCGCTAGTTTCAACTTCCCTGGTTCAGAGTACATGAAATTGATTTCTGAAATGGTCCCGTAGGTGGGGCTTTTCCTCTGGACAAAATAAATAAAGTCATCAGAAATCCGCCATAGGAAAGACAAATAAAATAAAAAGTCAAAATTGGGAATTTTGGATGCTACTGAAACATAAGTTGCCGAGTCACGATTTTCCGTTGTTGTGTGCCTGTTGTTGGAGGTCAATGCACGCCATAAGGAAACTTGTGCTCTATGTATTCTTTTTTATGTGCATCAACACTTGGGGTGGAACACTGGAATATTTCAAATTACTATAATACCCTTTGCAACGTATAATATTTGAATTTCTGAAGATGCTGTCATGAATCATGATGCATCAAATACTACTCCTAGTAGATTGTGACTCAATGTATCATAAGTTTAACACAAGGAAAAAAGGCTACTGATAATGACGATTGATATCCTTGGAGAAAAATATGCAAAAAGGAATGTCGGCTTTTTTGTCTTTGTTACGGATTTCTCTGACGAAATTTTCAGAGTTTCACAACAATCAAAAGAAAGTCCTTAATCAAGATTTCAGAATTTACATAGATGTTTAGAACAAAGTAAAAATAAATACAGCTGTGTAAAAGCTGATTGAGTATACAAAGTAAAAATCCAAAAAAGAAGTGAGTGGTTAGATTTGTTTACATAGAATTTGAAGTAGTACCAATGGCCATGTTATTGGTGGTGATAATAAGGATTTAAGTGGTCACGACACAATCTATTGCTTTCATGCACAGTTGTCCATCCTCTTGTAAAAACGACACACCGATGTCGCAGTTATGAACTTAATGCCACTTTCCTTTGGTTTTTAGTACCTTTTTCTTTCAGTTGAAGGTAGCTTCTGCGAACCTATGAACCTATAATATGCCTTAACTTTGGAATTTGCTCTACACTCTATCACATCCAAATAAAATACTTTATATATTACCCCCACAAGGGGAAAAGTCTTATATGTTCACAACTTCAATAAGTTTCTCTTTTAGTATCTACACATTACTTCTAAATCCTAACCATCACTTTCATCCTTATTCTTATAGTAGGCTAATTATTCAATTAGGAATATATATCCAGTGAGTGGTTTTATCACGAATTCCTAGCTAGATGTTCTTTACAATTTATCTCACTAATGTAGATTAGCTACATAGAGTCCTTGAAAAGCTTTTCCTGATAAAACTTTTATCAGAATGTACAAGCAAGATCCTGTTTACAGTAGCAATGGCTCTGACTTTGATAATTGAGTTTAGTATGATTACACTTACATTTTCTTTTTCATTCTTTACGGACAAGTAAATCTCTGATTAATTAAATGAAAAAGTTCAAACTTTGTATGTAAAATTATAAAGGGACGTGATTGTGATGTTAATACCTTAGTTTTTGTCAGAAGAGAAATTCATTTGACACCTTCTGTGATGAATGGTTACCAAAAAATAAGTGTTGCAAAAGTACAAAAATTCTCCCATGATATGGCAATGGCGTCCAATCTTGGTGCTCTGCCACATTGTTACCATTTTTTATTTGAAGCTGTTTGGGATGGTTTGCGAGCACTGGTGAAACTGAAAGGTTGAAGTCTTGGATTTGAAATTGGTTGGCTTTGGTTTTGGCTACACTGCATAATCTCTAACCTTGCCCTCTAATGGTTGTCACCTGTCTCTATTGGGACAGACATGTTTTTCTCCTTTTTTATGAGCGAAAGCAGAAATATAATAAACAGAAATAAAAAATTGTTTACAAAATAAAATAAAAAGGGAATAATCGAAAGTGAAAATATCTGTACATACTTCACCACCAACAATCTTAACTATCCCATCCTTTATTGTGCGGTTGTTTCGTACCAAATTGGGAGTACAAAAGAAACAAAAAAAAGTAGAAGCACGATTTGCTCGACTCAAAATAAGAGAAAAAAATAGTCATACATACTCTTTTATCTTTAAGAACATTCTTTATCTTCAATTCAAATGGTATTAGATGTCCAAAGAAACATACAGCAAGTTGCAACTCAATACAACATGATTATGTTGTGTTTTTTGTAATTGTGTTACGTTTCATGGTACATGGTTACTGAGGTCAGGAGCTTTTGTTTTATATTTATTGATATCACATGAATTATGAGAAATGAATGAGAATTTCAGAAATAAATGAAGAGTATGTGAGTATTTAGTGAGCAGAGTGAATTTGGTGTTAGATAAGGGACTCAAACTTTCTTCCCATCGCTCACTGACCCTCTCATTAATACCTCAGACTCAGACACTACTTTCTTGTCAGCCTGAACCCCTCTCATGTGTATTCTTTTTTTTATAACAATAAAAGAACAGTGTTATTTTGATTTCACATTTTGGTAATAACTTTTAGTGACAGTTTTCACATCTATTAAGATTTATTTATAAGACTAAGGAGGTTGGTTATACGTGTATTCAGAATAGGAAGAACAAGAAGCAGAAGCAGTGGAAGGTGAAAGAGGAAAGAGTGGATGAAGTGAAGGTCATAAATATGTTCACATGCACTCATCCTATCTCTCTCAACCTGACAGAGACGTGGTTGGTGCTTTCGTGATCCACCGCACTCTCAATAAATACCAGTAGTTGAATCCCTTCACTCCATTCATTACCCCTTATTTATTGTTTTCTTACCTTCTCTTCTCATGGACCACACCACCCCCTCTTCACCTTAGCCTCCCCACTCTCTCTCACAAACACTCACAAACACTTCCCTCACATCTCTCACCAACTCTTCTCATGGCTTCCTCCTCCAAATCCCCTCAATTCACTCCCGTCTGTGCCTTCTTCTTCTCTATTCTTCATCCTTCTTCCTCATTCTTCTCATTTTCTAAACTCCTTTTTCTTGTTGCAGATTCAAGAGGAGCGTGAATTGGACTACTTGAGTGGCGAAGAAAGAACAAGGCACCCCAGAAGCACCCCTTCTCACCACCACCACCCTCCCACACCTATTCTCATCAAGCATAACACTAAATCCAACACCCACAAGAAAAAGAGATCCGAATCCGAGGAAGATGCTTCTGTCTCCTGCAACAAGTGCAGGCCTCACTCCAGAGACAAAATCTTCATCCTTCCCTTCGATCACACTGCCAACCACAATGCCTCACACACCAAACAACCCTCCTCTCTCCTCGCTAGCCCCAACGGCATCTTCAGGTCCCTCGTCTCCAAACTCACCCGCAAGAGCCCCTTGTCTTCATCGCACGACCCTCTTCCGGCTTCCAGAGAGGAACAGTGGAAAATGGCAGTGGCGGAACTCTCCCACAAGCTGCTCCACGCCACAAGGAAACGCGACGAAGCCCTTCTCGAAGCTTCCAGACTCATGCACTCCATGGGGGAGCTCGAGAAGAAGCTCAACAAGCTCGAACTCTATTGTCACAGCCTCAAATCCGGCCTCGAAGAATGCACCAACGCCAACACCGTCTCTTCTCCAACACCCTTCAAACAGAGCCAAACCCTCCACCAAGACGCGGTGATTCAGCACTTCCTGGTGTCGGTGTCGGAAGCAAGATCGTCCGTGAAGCTTCTCTCTCGTTCCTTGACCATGCAACTGAGGCACATGGGAAGCAAAGTCTACGAGAAAGTCTCGTTTTTGCTCCAACCTTACGACGTAAAAATCTCCTTTTCCAAGAGCCCCAGAAGCCTGCTTTTCTACCTGGAGGCCCTCTTGAACAGAACGTTCTTCGAGGACTTCGAAACCATCGGGTTCCAGAAGAACGCATGCAACGCGGTGCTGAACCCGGTGGAGAGGTGCGAGGGGAGTTTCCGGTGCTTCAACATGCTTCAGGGGTTGACATGGGAGGAGGTGCTGAGCAAGGGAACGAGGCACTTCAGCGAAGAGTTCAGCAGGTTCTGCGACAGGAAAATGAGTGAGATTGTTGCGATGTTGGGGTGGAACCGAGCCTGGCCCGAACCCCTCTTGCAGGCCTTCTTTGGGGCCTCGAAGAGCGTGTGGATGGTGCACTTGTTGGCAAACTCTGTGCACCCTAGTTTGCCTCTCTTCAGAGTGGACAAAGGAGTGAACTTTGATTCGGTTTACATGGAGGATATGGGTGGGGACAAGGCCTCAAAGTTGGTCCCTAGTGTAGTGAGGATAATGGTTGCGCCAGGGTTTTATGTGTATGGCAGTGCAGTGAAATGTAAGGTCCTTTGCAGGTACTTGAGTAGTAATAACCACAACAACAACGATACCTCCCACAGTAATAGTAGTAACAAGGAAGACAAAGCCTTAACCCCGAACTCTTGACTTTGAGATACAAACAACCAATGGTTTGGTTTGTTTGTTCTGTTTTGTAACTTCGGAATTTGGATGGATGAATCAGTTTTCTTCTCTTTTTTTTTGTGTTAGCCAATACTGTTAAAAGATCATGTATATTATTATCATTCAATTGGGGTAAAGGGTGTTAAAATTAGGCAGTGTTTGTTTGGTGCTGATGATGATGGTTTGGGTTGGGTTGGGATGGTGGAATATGGAGATTTTTGGGTCAAAGTGAAGAATTTGGCATTTTCTGGTTTCCCTTTGTTTTATCTTGTGTCTAGTCCATTCGGACTTTTTTATCATTTTGTTTTTCTTTCGTAACACATCTGTCTCAAAAATTAACCTTTTGGGAACTTTACACTTTGATGGGATTGGCATAGACAACTGTGTTGATTTTCACATTCTAATGGGTCCTCATACCATGTGGATTCTGGTCACAGATAATTATCAACTTCTTCAGAAGAAGGGATCAATTTTCACAACCATGAGATCGATTCTATCACACGTGTGCCTGTGTCCTCACACATGAATCCACACAACAAAATGCACCATTTTTTTCTTTTATAAAACATGATTAACCCTTTTATGCAGAGAACATTATCTTGTAAACTAATTTTGAATGGAATGCTATGCTCACGGGCACAACCTCATTGGGAATCGTATAATGTGAAGATGGCAACAATTCATAGTTATTTTACCTCTTTCATCTGCTTTTGGATGAAGTGAAAAGCCTAATAATTATCCTTTAAAGTGAAAAGCAATTCAAAATATATTTTTTAAAAATGGATAGAGCTCTGGCTGGTGCTGAAATGGTAAATGCATCCATCAAAATTATTCTTTTTTTTTTTCATAATATTTTATGATTTGAGTCACTCTGCAAGTCTCCTGCTTCACCTGCTTATTTGGTACTGGTCGGAAATTTTGAAATCGTATTTATGCATGTTAATTGCTTTTAATGTGCATCTCATTGTTGTTTCAACGGTGTCTTCTAATTTTGACTTTTCCAATCGTATATTTACGCATTAATTGAAAACATCAATGCCATCAGTAGCACTGTCAATTATTTAAGGCACCTTTGCAATCGCGAAGAAAACAGAAGAAAGTGAATGAAATGAATTCGTCAAAGAAATTATTGTGAATGTTAACATTTTGAAAATTTGTGGGATTGTAGGTTCAAAAATAGGAGGTGCAGGAAGTAGAAGCCTAGAATTTGGTATCGAATAGCAATGAATGGGTTTTCTCATACGAAAGGGATTCGGCCCAATGCTTCTACCAAAACGAATCCATAAGTGCTTCGTGTAACCAATTTGACTGTATAATTTAGTTCTCATTCTTCTATATATTTCTTTCTTCCTCCACCCCTATACTTTTTCTTTCTTTACCTCCGCATTTATTAAATTTCAATTTTACCTTTTCTTTTTTAATATATAGAGGATTTCATATTCTAAAATTAATTTTTTTCATAATGTGCTATCCAAAATCACATAAGTTTTGTTTATTTTATAATTTTTTTTCATTTATTTTACCATTATTCTAAAATGATCATTTGAAAAGTGTTGTATCTTTCCAAAAAGTAAAATTTAAGCATAATTAAACTAAAAAATAAGTGTCAACATTTCATAAATATAATTATGGGTGTAAGAAGGAAAGGGTAGGGGTAGAAAAAAGAAAATCCCTTATGTAAATTCTCACAGAATATCCTAGAACCTTGGATTCTGTTTGTGGTTGAAGCTGTCTCTACCCTCAATATGGGTCAAAAAACTGGGCCTACTCATAGAAATGAGCATGATTGGAAGTGTTGCATTCTGCACCCTATAATGCTAAATCTGCACCATTATATAATTGAAAATTGAAAATTTATCTTTCTAAATTTTGTATTTTAGATTGTACATATGTTTTATATTTTGAAACAAACATTTCGAATACATTATTTTATTTTATATTTTAGATTACACATTCTAAAATACAAATTTTTGTATTCTGAATATATTCTAAAATTAAAAATAAAAATGCATTCTAAATTTACAAATATATACTAAAATATGTAATCAATAATGTATTAAGACTTTTGAATTATATATTTTAGAAATAATTTCTAATTAAAAAATATATAATGAATTGTATAATTCAAAACTTATTGAATTGTACATTTTAAAATATATTTTAAGGTAAAAAATATATACTAAAACATGATTGATTATTTTGAGTTTGGAGCTTAAAACCAGCCATCCACAAACAAAGAAAATAAAAAATTCAAAAACTTTTTGTTGGGATAAGCCTTTGAGTATGGTTCACTTCTCATCTTTCAAATTTCGTTTTCATCAATCATCTTATTCATTTCTCAGTCAAATTTTTTTCCACGCCTCCTTCACCTTCACGCACTTATAAATATTAAAAAAATTGTTGAATAAAGTTACAGGTTAAACCTTTTCCCCTCCTAATAGCAGCACTTTGGTTATTTTTTGTGAGAATGGACTAATTAAGTGTAATCAATTGCAATTACTTTTAATTTGTAATTAATAATTATAACTCATTTCACTCTCTAGAGAGAGGAGTTAAATGGTTTTCCATGTAGAGCAAGGACCACCCACTTATTTAGTAACTTGTAAAGACAGTTAAAGCACACAACTTTGGCTGCCAAATTATGTCTTTAATTATGAAACAAAAAGTGTTTGTTTAAGGAGTTAAAAAAGTTAGGTGCATAACTTAATTTTCCCTACAACTGCGGAACTTTTCAAGATCAACCATTTGATAACTTTTGTTTGTTTCTAACTAATCTAAAGTGATTTATTTTTGTTGTTGTTAGGGAATATAAGTAACTTTTGGTGTGAGACTGCTCTATTAAACACAATAGCATAGTTAAAATCATTGTTCCAAGCAACACCACTTTAAGCTTTTTGTCATCTCATCAAAATAAAGATTATTTACTTCCATGTTCAACCTTTATGCTTAAGTATAATGCACTTTCTATTTATATTCACTCTTGACTCATCTTTGTAAGGTTGGTGATTTTTAGAGGGTTTTCCATTGGAATCAAGAAAATAGTAGATAATCTCTGAAAAATATTCTCATTCTTGAGAAAAAAAATGAAAATGTTTTTTATGAAGTATAGATGAAAAAGATGATGCCTAGAATGGTTTTGTTTGGCGACAAATTTAGTATGTTATGGAATCTTTCAATCTATCTTGGTACCTTGTGGGAATTAAGAATAATTTGTTATTGCAAAGACTTTATGTAGTTTCAAGTCTCAAACCATAATTCGGATTCTCACACTTTATCGTTTTGTTCTCTAGGACTCTCTATAATGTGAAGTGACTTCTGTCTTACATATATTATGGCTGTAGTTATAAAGCTCATAGTTAAAGGCGTGTTTGGATGATTAATTATTCAATAAAGTTATTAAGTGATTTTGTTATTCTATCTTAGTTATATATTTTTCCTAGTCTATTAATCAAACTAATTTCACTCGGTCGTTTTCATTTTATACTTACAATAGTGAATTAAATTTGATCAAATTTAATTATGATAAAATAATTTTAAAACCTAATAAAATTTAATTTAAAGATTAAGAAAAATATTATAGATGGGAATAAATAAACGGCTAAATACTCCTTCAAAATTGGTAAATAGTTTGTTTATTCGAAAAAAAAATGCATAATTATATAAATTATTCTTAATAATTTAATATGTAAAAAATACATACTTAGAATATAAGTTTTATCGCTGAAAAAAAAACACTGAGAGAGTAAAAGTTAGTTAGCGAGTTACATTTATATATTAATTAAGATATATTTAAATCAATTTTATGTAAATTTTATGTTTATTTGTCTATAAGGACATAAATTGTGTTTAAAAGATGTGTATTAATTAAATACAATTATTGTAATAATATGTTTGTGTTTCACATGATCCCTATTTGGTGATCAAAATTTATTTATGTCCATCTGTCTTTGATTCTGTTATGCCGACACTTTTATTGTTTAAACACTATATAATTAACATCATACCTAATAATATTAAGCAAAATTATCTTTAATTTCTTTTTAGTGAGTACGTTCGTGTATATTTATATACTCTATAATTAAATTTTATTTATTTACTAGTGTTTTTTGATGGAACGTTGAAAAGTGAAAAGTAGAAGAGGGGTCTCAAAACTCGTCAATTGCAAGAATGGGCCCACTGCCTTTTAGCTCAAAGAGTCATTTTGATACCATCTTCACCACCCACTCAACCTCGCTATCAATATTTATATCTCAATATTAAATATAGTTTTTGCTTCTTAAATTTATTTTTTTATTTTACAAATTTAAGATTACTTTTAGTCCATGTGATTCACAAAAGTTTGAATTTTGGAAATAAATATGTAATGAGGTATTTCACTATAGGAATACAGAGTAGAAGTTAGTCTCACAAAAAATTTTAATTATGACTCTTATAAGTGAAATCTTTGAAACTTTGAAAGAGGAACTAAACAAATACTTTTTTAAAATATCAGCGTAAATTTTAAATTTAAAAAATCCAAAACAAACTTGTTTTAAATTTAACGAAATAAAAATATAGTTAAACATATTTATAATTATATAATATAGATGAACTTACTTTCAATCATTTTGAAACAGGATTATTATATAATTACATCTATAGTTATTAGATTAGTTTTGATGTGATTTTAGGTTAGATTTATTTATTTAACTTAACTTTTAATGTTCACTATTGAAAAATTGGAGACTATTTTTGTAATAGTATTTTGCGTTTTTTTTCCTGTTGTACCCTTTTCTCTAACGATTTTTTTCAATTTGGATAACTTTGGTGTAGATCATCCTTGCATACATTTTTATAAAAACAATATATCTATATCGTTGTTCCAATTGATAAAAAGGAAATTTTATAATATTCTTGATTCTATAGAGTTATAATCTCAATCATAAATGTCTGATATTAATATGAAATAATTAGAAGTAACTCTACGTAGTTATTTTAATCATAAGTGACAATAAGAATATTTATTCTATAATCAATTTGATTTTAATGTAACTCAATCATAATAACTTCAAATAATATATAGTTGTAATAGACAATTGAGGTAAATAAATGTAAATTTTTTAGTTTTTTTTTTTTACATTCTCTTGTGTATATTATCAAAAAGTCATTATATTATCTATTTGTGTTGCAGAAATATTTTAAACTCTATTCCATGTCTCTTCTGTAAATTGTCTCAATATTTATTATTCCGACTAATAAACTTAAACTAATAAGGAGATATATAAGATGGTGTGCCTTTAATAAACTTAAACTTGATAATAAATATTGATGCAACAAATGAAAATCAAGATAGACAATTTATTTATGAAAAAAAAATCGTTGATAAAAAATAATATATTTAAATATTTATTGTAGTATTTGGACCTGTTAACAGACTTGTAAAATATATTGTGAATGTTAGGAGATTTTGTGATTTTGTGCGGTGAATTAAAAGCATAATATATTTGTTTAAAATTATAAACATTTGGTGTATTGAAAGAACTAAGAAGTAAAGTGAGTGGCATGGGTATGAGTAGTCGACATAATCTAAATGTCCTATTATATAAGCATCACCATTTAGACTTTTGCTTTTTTTTATGATAACATATTCTAAACAACTTTACTTTTTTATCATAATTATTAGTCTTTTAGTCGTTTACTCAATCCGTTATAAACTCCTCTAATTCAAACCCATTATTTTTTAACCATTAATTAAGATTCACTGTTCTCATTTTTAATTTTATAACTACATTAATAAAGTATACATTTACCCTAATTTTAGAGACTTTCCATGATTAAACTCACCTAAAGTATTGAAAGTTAAAAACAGAAAATAATTGAAATAAAGTGAAAAAGTGGGTAGATATTTGTTTGGAAAATAATATATAAAATGGAAGTATATCTTAGCTTTTTGGGGGGTGTGAGAAGATATGTTGGAAGGGACAGAGTTGGAATGAATCTTGACTAAGGCATTAGAGAATATGACCCAATTGGAACTTGGAAGGTCACATTTTCTCTTTGACGTAATCATTAGGACTCCAATAATTTCTTTCTCAACATAATATATGCCCTCATCAATAAAGCCACACACTTATATTTTTTGTCACCAATACACTATTAGGGTTTTCCCTCAACTATCTTTTACTTTTTAATTTCACAATTTGTACATTTGTATTTGTGGAAAATCTTTGTTGTTATTTAATAAAAGGAATATTTCTTTTTTTTTTTTTCTCATAACTTGATTGTAGTTTGTGATTTCTATGTAGTAAATTATTTTTCATTTTACACAATGTATTAAATTTTTTTATTCTTATAACGTTAAAACTTTTAATTATTTTAACTTTTTTATTTTCATCTTTCCCAATATTTTCTGCAAAACTTCACAAACAAAC
>Ga0209489_102584_pt1 | contig 36488 bp, 29 predicted proteins | sample SiratrowhiteBW_FD_187527 | JGI IMG/M metagenome (GOLD analysis project Ga0209489, IMG submission 187527) | Root nodule microbial communities of legume samples collected from California, USA - Siratro white BW (SPAdes) (version 2) | ecosystem: Host-associated > Plants > Roots > Nodule | place... | reverse complement strand
TATATATTTATTATATATATATATATATATATATATATATATATATTAATAATTTGTTTTGTTGAGTTTGGTTTTTATATGATGATAAATTTTGGTAATTTATATGAATTGTTTGTATGGCATGCATAATAATGTTATTAGTTTATTATTTTAAGAGTATATATAATTTTTTTTCGTTATCACGTTAAATACGATTCATTGATTTAGGCCTTTTTTTATTATAATATTCGCTGTTCATATGTAATCTTTTTTATATGTGCATGAGATTAAGAGATCAATCAAGTATGATGTTAGTTTATTGATGATGATATTTATTAGAATGAGATGACTGTAAATATGAATCAATTTTGTATGGTACTTAATATGTTTAGAGTTAAAGTAATAAAATTGATGTTTATTATTTATGCGGATAATAAATGATCCAAAAGAAGTTTATTATTTGGCCAAATAATAAGCATTGAACCTTAAATTTATATATTTATTTATTATCTAATTATGCGAGCACTAATCGGCCTAAAGAAAGATTATTATTTGGCTAATTAATAGAAAATATATGCAATAATAAATAGGTTGTAAATTCTCAAGTTTCCATGTGAACACTTAGTTGGTCCAAAGAAAGGCTTAATGTTTGACAAGATTTCTTTTGACAATATTTGATTACTGCAATGAAAGTACCAATTATAATTAATTTTTCTATCCAAAGATTAAAAAAATAATGTTGTTCCGGGTATCTCAATATAGATTTTTTCCATTATTCTTACTAACAATATTTTGATGGATACAATTGTTGTTGCTTCAGCTACCTATGTTGCTCCTAAAGTTAGCAACATCCCTATGCCAAATGGTCCAAACTTCAAAGTTTGGAAAGATACCGTAAAGATTGTCCTCGGTTGTATGGATTTGGACATAGCTCTTCGGCAGAACAAACTCATTGCTACTGAAAAAAATGCTAATGAGGCTAAAATAGAGAAATGGAAGCTATGCAATCGAATGAGTGTAATGATTGTGAAATACTTTATTCCTGAAGAATTTTAGACTCTATTATTGAAGATAGTAATCCAAAGTGAGTTATAATACTCTAAAAGGAACTTGGTCCATGAATGAGCTTTATATCTCACTGTGTGCAATAAGAAGAGAAGTTACAGTGAGACCATAAAGAAAGTGTCCATATGGCTTCATCCTATCAGCATAAAAGAAAGCATGAGGCTACTGCGATTACACCTTCTTTGTAAAAAAAGACAAACAAACAAAATAAGGTTTTAACATGTTTCTTTTGCAAGAAGACATAATATATAAAAAATGATTGTGTCAAATATGCGCTTGGTGTGCAAAGAATGGTATGATTCTTGCTTTTGTTTGTTCTGAAGTTAATTTAAGTTTTGCACCTATGGATACTTGGTGGGTAGATTCTGCTACTATTACTGACATAAGTGTTACTATGCAGGGTTGCCTATGGAGTCGGTTGAAAGATTCATCTATGTGGTAGATGGCAATAAAGTTACAGTGAAAGTTGTAAGAACCTTTAGATTATGCTTTAAGATTGGATTATTTTTGGATTTATTAGAGACGTTTCATATACTGTCCTTTAGACGAAATTTAGTTTCTGTTTCTCATTTGGACAAATCTGATTATCATTGTTCTTTCGGAAATAATAAAGTTGGTCTCTTCCAAAACTCAAATGTTATTTGTTCTGGTTTTTTAATTGATAATTTGTATAAGCTTGATTTAAATTTCTACAATTAAATACCGCAAACAAGTTCAAGGGGTACAAAACGAAAATTAAATAAGAATTCCGCCTCATTTTGGCATAAGTGTTTAGGCCATATCTCTAAACAGAGAATTTAGAGACTTGTGATGGATGGAATTCTTTAACCCCTAGATTTAAAGGACTTTCAAGTTTGTATCGAATGCATCAAGGGGAAAAGAACAAATGAAAGAAAACTAAGCGCATAGAGAGCTAAAGATGTCTTAGAACTAATACATATTGATATGTGTGGTTCGTTTCCTACTGCTTCATGAAATAGACAACAGTATTTTATTACATTTATAGATGATTACTCCCATTATGAGTACTTATACTTAATTTATGAGAAGTCTTACTCCTTGGACGTTTTCAAGTCTTTCAAAACTGAAGTTAAACTTCAACTTGAAAAGAAAATCAAAGTTGTCAAATTTGACCATGGTGGTGAATATTGCGGTAGATATGATAGATCAGGAGAACAACGTCCAGGACCTTTTGTTTTTTCTAAATGAGTGTGGAATTATTCTGTGATACGCCATGCCTGACAAACCCAATATGAATGGTGTTTTAGAATGAAGGAATCAAACTCTTAAGGATATGGTGAGAAGTATGATCAGTCATTCCACCTTATCTAAATTGCTTTGGGGAGAAGCTTTAAAGACTGCAGTGTACATCCTTAACATGGTACCAAGCAAAGCAATTAACAAGACCTCATATGAACTCTCGACTAATAAAAGGCCTAGCCTAAAACATTTACACATTTGGGATATCCAGCTGAGGCACGACCTTATAAGTCACATGAAAGAAAACTAGACCCAAGGACAATTAGCTGTTATTTTATTGGTTATGTAGAACGCTGTCGGGGATACAAGTTTTATGATCCTACATCAAGATCAATTTTTGAAACGAGAAATGCGAGATTTCTCAAGGATGTTGAGCTTGGAGGAGAAGGAAACATTAGGAATGTTGTTTTGTATGAGGAACCTATTACTGACAATGATCAGGTATTCATATCTATTGTTGTTTAGGACACGTTTATAGAACGAGACAACAATGAAAATCCTTCTCGAATAAAATCTATAAAACAAACTCAACAACCTCAAGAAGTGTCATTAAGAAGATCTAACAAAGAAAAGATAAGTGTAATTTCGGATGAATACCTTGTGTACCTCCAAGAACATGAGTGTTATGACTTTATTCAGCAAGTGTACCGAGTTACAAGTAATATAGATTTATAAAGTAAGGATGTCCATCCCACAGAGAACAATTTTGTTTTAGAATTTAGCGTCACTACTCACTAAGCAAATAACAATTTCACGATGATTTGATAATAATTTGAGTCAAGAAACGTAAAAGAACAGTTAAAAATAAGTAACAATTATAAAAACGGAGTTTGCAAGATCTAGAAGGACTTTGGGATTGAACTTCATCTCTTTCCCTCATTCATATTTTGGAATTAATAATAAAATACAATATTAGTAACTACTCACAATTGATGCACATATAAAAATCATTCACACTGATTTCTCTGATATGAAATTCATAAGAAAATTTCTTAAACACTGATTCCTCAGCTATTTAGTAAATTACCCAACATTAAAAACGGATGTTTTACGCAATCAATACATCGAAACCTATCCCTAATATTTCAATATATTGAGTATTTTCATCTAGGTCGGAAACTCAAAAGTGCTTTCCAATTAAGTTTGAGAATCAAAATCAAGACTCTATTTATCAGATAAAATCCAGCATTAAGCACAAGATGAAAATACCAATGGAGTAGAAATTGAATATTATATTTAAAATCACCAAAATACAAATGAATTCAAGAGATTACATTCAATCCCAAAGATGCGGAACTTAGCTACTCATGGTAGCCATTACACTTCAAAGAAGAGCAAGAATCCTCAGTAGTTCTTGTTCTTGACGACTCTTCCGTTCCTCAAAATCCAGATCCCCTTTCCTAAAACCCTCTTTTAAACGCGTTCTCTCGGGTTCAGGATGAGTGACTTTTCGCTCGGGCGAAAACACCTCGCTTGGGCGCAAATTTGATGTGCTCTCTGGACTGATCTCGCCCAGGCGAAACCATCCTCGCCCGGGTGAGATACTCTGCAGTTGCCTCGCTCCAACGTCGCCTAGACGAAATTTTCTCTACAGCTTATATACATTCCTCAACTACTTTCGTCTAGGCAAACTTTCCTCGCTTGAACAACTCTTCTTTTCAAATCTTTTCTATTTCTTCTTCTCATGCAACTTCAAAGCTCTACTTTTCTTCATTCTTATCACCTGAAATTCAAAATAATTAAGATCAAATGTCTTCTTTTGACTCATGACTCAAATTAACACAGCAAATCCAAAAATTTTCAATTCAGAGGTGATTATTATCTTAAAGATCACTTAAACCCACAAATACTCGAATTTATGATGTATAAAAACACTAAAAATTGGTACTTATCAATGAGGATGACATTGGTTTAACAGAAGATGACCCAATCAAATTCTGTCAAGCCATGAAAAGTTCTAATTCTCAAAAGTGGATTGATGTCATGGAGGATGAGATTAAGTCTGTGAGAGACAATAACGTTTGAGATCTAGTAGAATTACTTGAAGGTGTAAAACCCATTGTTGTAAATGGATATTTAAATCTAAAAGGATTCTATGGGTAATATCGAGAGATATAAAGCTCGTCTAGTTGTCAAGGGCTTTACTCAAAGGGAAGGTATAGATTATAAAGATTTTTTTTTCTCTAGTATCTTCAAAAGATTCTTTTAGAACAATAATGGCATTAATAGCTAATTTTTTTATTTAGAGTTACATCATATGGATGTTAAGATGACATTTCTTAATGAAGACATTAATGAGACGATTTATATGGTGCCACTAGAAAACTTTGTGTCAGGTAATCCAAAGTCTATGGTCTGCAAATTAAAGAAATTCATCTACGATTTCAAACAAGCTTTCCGTCAATAGTATCACAAGTTTCATCAAGTCATTACCTCATATGGCTTTGAGACAAATATTGTTGATGATTATGTATACTACAAGTTCAATTGGAGTAAATACGTATTCCTAATCTTATATGTTGATGATATACTACTTGCGAGCAATGATATAGGTTTGTTGCATGAAACCAAGGATTTTTTGTCGAACAAATTCGAAATAAAAGATCTTGGTGATGCTTCTTTTGTATTTGGAATCCAAATATTAAAAGATCGTTCTTGAGGTATTCTTGGATTATCACAAAATAACTATATCAATAAAGTCTTAAGTAGATACGACATGGGAAGTAGTAGACCGGTAGACACATCCATGGTAAAAGGAGACAAGTTTAGTCTCAAACAATGCCCCAAAAATGATCTTGAAATGACAATAATGCATGATAAACCTTATGCATCAGCAATAGGGAGCTTAATATATGCTCAAGTCTGCACACATCCTAATATAATATTCATAACGGGAGTTCTAGGCAGATACTTGAGCAATCCAGGCATGGATCATTAGACAACAATTAAGCATGTGATGCATTATTTGAAGAGAACAAAAGATTACATACTCACTTATTGGAGATCAGAAAGTTTAGAGATCATTGGGTTCCCTGATTTTGCGAGATGCCAAGATAGTTTTAATGACATGCCCTAATTTCTTGAGTTATTACTTTAACTGGAACCGCTTTATGAGAAGTTAAATAAAAAAGAGAGGTTACAAAGGTTAGTCCCCAAAATATCAAATTCATAAATATTATAATTTCTTATCCAGAGTCACTCTCAAGTTCAATAAAAAAAATAAAGAATATTTTGATTAAAAAATATCATAACCATATCAAATAATCAATAAATATCTTCTCACGTGACTTTTCTATTAAATTCTTATTTTTAATAATTTAATATGATGAATAAATTCATTGTTCAAAAAATTTAAACTCACCAATAAAAAAAGATTAAAGTGATAATTTTATATTGAAAGGTGAATATAATGAAAAAAAAATAATTATAAAACAACAACCATGACCTTAAATTCCCAACCAATGATGTTTGTGGTCTCATGATATTGGGAAATTTATAAAGAATTTATTTTATCATTGTTTTAAACAAATATAAAAAGTTCAATAATTTAATATGCACGCATAACTTATTTCAATTTAACTCTAAACTTATCTTTGGGTTGTACCTATCTTTTTGAGAGATGTTTATAAATTATGTTACTTTTGTCGGGTAAGTGTATTTGTCAATAAATAATAACGAGAGCACAAGAAATTCCAAAAGGTTTTAAATATAAAATAAAGGAAGATGGAAAAAAAAAATAAGGAAATTTTCAGAACAATACATATCTCAGTTTATAGGTATATTCATTATATATATATATATATATATATATATATATATTTTAACCAATTTAATAAAAAATTGTGATATTTTAAAATATAGTACTTTTATTTCAATATTAACAAAAGAAATGGATCAACCTTTCCTTTATGTTATTGCCATATATTCACTTTCTTTCGTATTGAACAAACTAAAAAACCATCTTATATTTCATTTTTCATTTCTTTCAGTATCTTTGTTTTCTCCTAGACCAAAATGTCAGGAAGATTGTGAAATTGTGATCAACTTTAACATTCATATACTGTGAAGTTTGGATTTCAGCAACAAGCACCGATGAAAGATATGCAGATGAATATAATTCTTACGGGATTACAATAATAATTAAGATGGAAAATAAGAAAATAAAAGAACTATGACTGAAAAACAGTAGAGAAATAAATTATAAAAAAATGTGATATTATTATTATTATTAGGATACTCATCATTCTTCAGTTGGAATTTTTTCTTTTTATTTTTTAGTATCTCAACAAACATTCTTACACGAAGAGATTCAATCTTTGAAACATGTGTTTCACTGTGCTATATTAGGTTCGTTTGGATTTGGTAGCGTGGTGAGGATGAGTTAGGTAACTATGCAACCGTACCAAATGAAAAAGAAAGATGACCTAAATTTGGTTGGTCATAAATCCTTGTCTTATTTCTTCTACCTTCTATATATATAAAAAATATTATCTATTAAATAGTTACAAATTACGTGAATATTAATTCAATAACCATTGAATCATATAACGTAGATGTGCAGCAATAAACCTGAAATCACTCTTTCGGGTTTGGTTTTGATATATAGAATCTCAATTTTGCGTTTTTTATATTTCACTTGTATATTTTATTTTTACTTTATTTTTAGTTAATATAAATCTTTATCACACTCCTTCATTAATTACATCAATAATTCTAATCAATTTTAACTACAAGAATTAGGATAAAGAGAGAGCTAAAAAATAGTAATTTTGTAGAGAATAATCAGATTGGGAGAGAAGTTTTCACACATGGGACTTGCTAAGACTTCTCTTTGCCTTTTGGAGATAAAAGTGAGAAAGCTTTTCAAATTATTCTCTTTTGCCTTTACATTATTTCTGAACATACTTTCTATCTTATCTCTTCCTACCAACACACTTCTTTCTTCTGTGTGCCTTTGCTAGTCTTTTACAAAAAAGAAAAATTGTTTATTGTTGTGGTAAAGCTCTATTTTTAATAAGGGAAAAACAAAAGAAAATCTTATAAAATCATAATTAAGTTTTGTCTTATTATTAAAATGTAAGAAAAACGGTACTACCAAAAGATTTTCTAACCGTGAACATTTTCTTGTTTATTAGCCATAACTTCTTAAAATCATAACAAATTGTAATTTTCTTTTTAGTAAGTTGTTCTACTTGTGATTTTATAAAAAAAAAATGTGCACTCATTTAAAATAAAACATCATTATTTGTTAGGTACTATTATTAGGTGGTGGATGCAACTAGCCAGTTGCAACAACAACCATGTACACTGGACAGAGATAAGCAACATAATAAAATCGATTGAAATAACAGAAAAAATTATTATATAATTAATGAAATTACTCATATGTTTTAAAATATAAATTTTATTTAAGTTTTGAATTTTTTAAATTAAAATTAATGAATTAACAAAAAGTTTAAGATACTAGTGTCTTTTCACGTTGAAAGATAAATGGAGTGAAGTGGAAGTTGGCGTCAACTAACAACCCTGCCACGTGGCACTGCATTAAATATCCCTTTCACTTGACTCCAAAAAGCTCCCACTCACGCGTCACACACCACCACCACCTCATAACAACTCCTTTTCCTCTGTCTCTCTCTTTCTCTCTCTTCGCGTTTTCCTTTCTCTCTCTTTAGTTCCCGTTTCGTATTCATTATTCACTAATCTGAACACCGTTTCATCAATGGCGTTTCCGCTGCATTTCTAGATTCTCTCTTTCCTTTCCGCAGCTTCATTCGTCGCGTTTCTTCCTAGCGTGCTTTTGTTCCGTTCCGTTGCAGCAATGGAGTTTGAGCGCCCAGCCGCCGCACCGCTCAACTCCGCCATGACCTACGACGAGGCCTCCATGGAGCGCAGCAAGAGCTTCGTCAACGCCTTGCAGGTTTCCTCTCTCTTATTTTTCTTCGCCGTGCTTCTTCTAATTTCAGATCTATGTTTGTTTGGTTGACTCTGTTTCGGGCTTCTGGTTTTCTTCTCGATTAGGTATGTTTTTCCTATTCTGGTTGAGCTAAGGCAGGGAAAATTGGTCGCCGTGAGTGTCGATTGCTAATTCAGTCGTTATCAGAACTTGTTGGGAATTAGCGTGTATTGAGTTGAGTCAGTGATCCTCGACAGTGACATAAGAATGAGGATTCTGTGTGAAAATTAGGGGATGGAACTGTTGCAGAGAGAAGCTATTGTGTTGGCTTGCAATTTGTTTTAGCCTTTTTGTTTAAAGTAAAGAAAGTGGGGGCAATGGCGAAGCTAGATGATTTTTAATTAGGATAGCCAGATAGATAAAGCACTGTAAAAGAAGTAATTATTATTACATTAAAAACAGAATAATGCAATACGGGATGTGATATTTTAGATTGTCCGATTTTTAGATAATTTTTTGTTCTTATTCATTGTCATTACCCTTCTGCTTTTTAATTTTTAATTAATTTACACATGAATTTATTGTAAGATGGAAAGAGTAAGGAGTAAAATAGGAAACTCCATCACTATTTTATTAAAATAAAAAATTTAATGTATTTCTCGGATTTTAGAAAAGAATCTTAAATCAGTTAGAAAGGATTGGAGGGAGTATCCTCCAACCAAGACTCTCCTTCCCTTAATATAAAGTATTAAATTAAAAAGTAAAACATTTTAATTCTTGAAAGTACAAAAGACATGTAATACTCACCATACAAAGGAAGTAGTGAGAAGATATTGTAGGATGATTTATAAAAATTCATTAAAAAATGCTTATATGTGTTTTTTCTTCCCGTCCTTGCACAACGATTCAATGTCAGTGTGAAATTTTTGTTACCTAATAATATTTTATTGGAATTTTTTCCTCCATTTTTTTTTTTTAGAATTACGTTTTCCTGTCAGTTTACATTTTAAATAAAACCTCACGTCCTTATTTTCTATTCAGAGACTTGATGATTTGAGACGGTGTCTAAGATTAGAAATATTTTGAAAATTTTCAGAGGTAGAATTTGATGAAAAAATATTGGTTTTGTAGGAAGTTAAGGTAAGTTTACAAAAAGAATAAATTTTTGGAGTTTTCTATTTTCGGATAAAGTAGGATGCTTTGAATGCTGAGCTGAGTGGAAGAGAGTTTAAGATAATTTAATCAGTTTAGTTCATAGTGAAGAAAGAAAATGAGAAATTGAGAGTTCCAGGAAGAGGGAAGCTGATGGAAGGATTTGATTGTAGCAATTAAAAATGTAAGAGATTTAGTTTCTTCCCATTACCGTTTTACAGGAGAAGCTATGATATTCTTACGCGTTTTACTTTAAATGTTGAATAAAACAGATGACTTGAACTAAAAGCCAATGAGATCAAGTCTAGATGTGCTTAGTTGTAGTTCCCAATGGTACCAATTTATGCGGTTAATTAAGTTACGGGTCTAGATAATACTTACATTTGAGATTAACATAGCCGTGGATCTTCTTGAGCAATTTTTTGTGATTATTGTTTTTAGCATGCATAAATAGTGATTTAATCTTCATACTGTGATCATTTCAGGAACTTAAGAACCTCAGGCCTCAACTGTATTCTGCTGCAGAATACTGTGAAAAATCTTATCTCCATAGTGAACAGAAACAAATGTAAGGGTTATTTTTCTAAATGAGGTTCTTTTTTCAATTGTTTGTGCAGGCATTCTTACCACCTTTCACTTTAGCCACTTTTCTATGTGTAGTGGTGGAATTTTCTTCTAATTGATTCGTTCCAGAAATACAAATGTTATGAATTCATTTTTTTTCTTTGTATTCTGCTTGGGTGTTTTAATATGTGTCTAGCACATATGTATCCCAATCAAATGTTACATGTATTTTGTTGTATGTAGATAAATGAAACTTGGATTAGGAGAATGAATGGATTTGGATTTGTATCTTTTCATTTCAATATGATGATTTTGTAATTACAAACTTTGGATGGTATGGAAATTGGAACATAAAGAACATTAACTAATTTTTTTAATCATTTTATTGGGTCTCTCTAAACCTAACCATTTTAAAGTATTTCCATTGTATGTGTGTGGATCTGCATGCATGCAGAAACAATCATTATGTGGATTCTAAAACGCATGTTGATGTTTCAACTATGAAATTGGCAAGAATGAATGTTATAGTTATCCAAGAAAAGGATTCTAGATATTATGTCCTTAAAATAATTTTCTTAGTTGTTAATTTTAACTGTTTCTAGTAATTTCAATGGGGAGGGTTCTTTTAATGTTACAGCCCCAGCCATATTTTCTCTCTGATGCAAATGAATGTCACTGTCATGATGTCATCATTTCCTTTCCATATGCTCATATTTTTATGTTTGAGCTGCATGGAATTTTCCTTATGTTATTAATATTTATGCATTAGGGTTCTTGACAACCTGAAAGATTATGCTGTAAGAGCCCTTGTGAATGCTGTTGATCATCTAGGAACGGTTGCATACAAGTTAACTGACCTTCTTGAGCAGCAAACATTGGATGTCTCAACCATGGATTTGAAGGTCGCTACCATAAATCAGGTAATTACAATTTTTGAGATACTGTGCTTTAGCAAAAAGTTAACGAGTGCCCTTGTAACATTCGATAAGGAAACAAAGTATTTCAGTATTTAGTTAGAAAAAAAAAAAGCATATTTCAAAGAAAACACGCAGAGTTATTACATGCTTCCCTTTATGAGTACTTGAAAGCGTTTAAAATAATAAATTGAGCAATACCCTATGTTATAACAGACAAATCAAATGGAACTGAAATAACATATTTGCTTACTAGCAGAAACTTCTTACATGTCAAATCTACACTGATAAAGAAGGTCTACGGCAGCAGCAATTGTTGGCTTTCATTCCCAGACATCATAAGCACTACATTTTGCCAAGTAGGCCTCACTGCTTTTATGATCATCTGGAAGTGTAATTTATTGGAATTAAAGATCAGTAGCTTTAGTTTTTACTAATGATTCTATATGTTCGTTTAACCATGCACGCTAGATTCTATCAATAAAAAGGTGCATTTCAGTCCGCACATACAGATTGATGCAAGACAGAATCTATTTCAAACCAGAACCAGATTACAATCTTCAGGTGTGTTGTGGTGACAGTTTTGTCCCTTCCAGAATTTTGGGCGTTATTTTTTACATGTTCTGTATTTTTTTTCTGGAAGTGAAGTTTATGTCATTAATCCTAACATGTATATTTCTATGTCTAGGTACCCCTGCAGCCAAAACTCTTTCATGGCATTTAGCATCAGAGACAAAGTCTACCCTAAAAGGGTCTTCTCATGCCTCCCCAAAGTAAGTTTTGGAATTTAATAGTATTAGACTACCAAACTGCTGCTTTTTGTGTTTTCTACACTCCGTATAGATGGCATTATCATATCACCTCTACTTTTGCAGCATTGAGAACCCAAAGTTTTCTGCTAAGGCTTCTGGAGTTTTCCATCTTTTAGGTTTGTGATATAATTGTATCCCTTTTATTATGTAATAATTCAGTTCAATTAAACATGGGTGGTTTCTTAATGTAGAAAGTTATTGATACTTATACTTCACTGTTATGTGCCTGTAGATAATGAAGAGAACACCTGGATGAAATCCTCACCAGCACAAATTCACTTTCCAAATGGAGTTCCTCCATCTAGTACACCTATGCATACTTTAGGTGGTGCACGCAAGGTAATTTCATATTCATCAAAAATTGCAAGTGCCTGGTGAAGCCATACTTGATTGTGGACTTGTGCTTGTGCTTTGCCAAATAGTTGCAAGTGTTCTAAAACCTATTTGTTAATCGTTAAGTGAAATTGTTTGTCTAGCACTTGAGTAAAATTTATAAAGGTGTTAAATTGTTATGAATGCCACCAAATAATATACTGGTGAAATGTTTCAGTAATCTCTAACTTGTACAATGAGTCATTTCGGTAGCTATATGGATTATGGACATTAATATGAACACATATTTAGAGATAAGTTTACCTTTCTGGGATAGGACAAAGAATTTATGTTCAGTATCTGTGTGTTGGAAAGCCAACTTAATCAGCATCATTCCTAATCCATCTTAGTTGTGGTCTCTTCGGAAGCTGTCTTAAATGCAGCCTTAAGGATAGTGGTTTAGTCTCACATTGAGTGTATATATGACTTGAGAGCTTGTAAAGCTTGGGCCGCCCACATTAAGTTCTTGATATTATATTTTGATTTTCTACTTTTATTTGTTGACTGCTAATGAATATGTGTTTCTTATATAATATAGTTTAACTATGTAAAGGATGTGATCAGAAAACATAGGTTGGTCAGGCTGTCCAAACATCTAATAGCTAAACTAAACTTCTATTGGAGATTTATTTGGATCAGTTTTTGTTGAGTTTTCTAGATATAGCATTTATTAATATTCCTTCTTGGCGGGTCTGTGAGTGTTGTGTAAAGATGTTACTGGTGACTTATCTGCAGGATGCGTTTGAGGGTCCCAAACCATTGACAACATTCAGGTCATTTGAGAACCCAAATCGGCGCGAGTCTGTCCAAGTCCCTACTCGAAGCAAAAGTGTGCTATCAGCTTTCTTTGCTAAGCAGAAAACACCAAAGTTGAAGGCCGGTACTTTCTTATGAATACACCCAGAATTAATTAGTCTCTTATTCAAAACTTCGAATAATGGTCCTTTGTACTCGCTCGCTGTATCTTACTCTTTTCTCAATTGTGATCTATATAGTGTTCAGGCATCTCTAAAATGTATATTTCTGGCCTGCTATGCGCAAAAAAAAAAAAAGAAAAAAAAAAAGCTTCATTATTTTTGTTCTTGAAGTTTCGATGTATCACCAAAATTTCCAAGATAGGGTCTTATTCTGATGTATTATGCTCTTTACTAGTAAGACTGAGACTATACTAATCAGACTATCAGTAAGGGTGTGCAAATTTTTTTAATCAACCCGTTATATATACCGATTGTGTGAATGATTATCCTTTTCGTAAAGTTTTTCCTATCGACCATATTTTGTTCCAATCAAACCTTTAAATGTTGTTTAGGGGGAATGAATTTGGAAATACTCTAATTATTGACGTCTTGGTTAACAAATTTAGTTATGAAAATACTTTCTTTATGAGAAAATTAATTGACCTGAATCATTTTATATAATTGGTTCCACCAAAATGTTTTAGAAAATTAATTGACGTAAATCATTTCATAAAATTAATTCAACTGAATTTTTCACTAAGCGGTGCAATTTGGTTCTTTGAAAAAAATAGATTTTTAAGTCTTACATAAATAATAATTAAATTTAATCAAATCTGAAAATAGTTCCATTACTAAATTGTAAAAAGTTCAAATCTTGCAAAGTTCTTTGTTTTAATATGTATTTTTTTTATCTTGCAATTGAAGACTAATTTAGTTGAAAATTGTTAATGATCTGACAAATTTAAAAGTTTAAAAAATAACATATACAAAATTAACTATATAATGCATTAAAATTAACAAAAAATTGAAAGATGTTTAATATTTTGTCCAATAAAATAAAGAGCATAAAAGAAGAAAACGAGGATTAAAAATTGCGTTTGCCGGGAGTCGAACCCGGGTCTATTGCTTGGAAGGCAATTATCCTAACCGTTGGACTACAAACGCAGCCGATGAAAAGTGGGTGAGTTTAAATTATTTAACATGTTGAAGAAGATACTAAAATGGGTTGTAATCAGTGTGGTAATATTGCATAAAACTTCTAAAACTGGTATACTAATATTCTTCATGTACAAGTTCATCTACAATTCTCCTCTTTCAATTGGAAATTCATCTCTTTATATTTTAGGTGTGTTACAAAAAGATAAAATATAGAAACTGCTAAATTACAATTTTAGTTCTTTTTCAATTTTTATACGTTTTTTTATTTTAATCCTTCTATTTACAAAATTAGCAATTTTATCTTATAGTTAATTTTTCATGTTTTTTTATTTTTATATTTAATTCATTAAACAATTTTTATGGTACCTTAAATGAGTATATTAGATATAAAACTCAATTGGAACAAAATAAACTAAATAAAACATGTGCAAAAATTAAAAATTAGATCACAATACACATTTTCTCAAATATGAGGATTAAATCCTGAAAATATAAAATAATCAAGATTGCAAAAAATGAAAGTAAATGGAAATTTAGTTATAGTATTTCCACTTTATTGTATTTGAAATATGGTAATATCACTAATCAGGAAGATACTGATCAATGTAAGTATGTGACTCAATTATCAAAATAATTCATAAAAATAACTAATCAATGAAGAATGAAATTAAGTTTGATGAATTTAAAATTCCTTTTTATTCTTATAAATATGATACATAAATTCAAAAAGAAAATATGTTTCATATTATATTAGTGCAAAGGGGAATGAATAAGTGTAAAACTATCACAAGTAAATTGAAGGTCACATACTAAATTTTTATAATATGTTTAACATTTTCAAAATCACCAAACTCGCCTCAACTTAAACATAACGATTTTCTTTTCTTCTTACGGCAAAGAAATATCTAAAAAAAAAAAAATACAAAAATAAAAAGGCACATTGGCATGTTACATTGTCATGCACATTGAGTAATTTCTATCTTATCCCAAGATTGTGATAATTTTTAAGTACATGTCAAAATAAAATAAAACCAACATTTCATTTAGTATACTTCTCTTTAAACCATACTCAAATAATATATTTGTTTAGAAAGACAACTGACCTAACATGTTGAAAGCTTCTTTTTCTAAGCCTTAAATCCTCCAATATTATGTGTTGTGAGGTTTATCTTCTTCAAGTTATGACTTTTAGCACCTAGTTGAGTATTAAACTAATTGGAATTATAATATGTTAAGATGAGATATTGGTTATAAAATTAATCACAAATAATAAGTCAAACCAAGTCATTGACTAATTAGTTGAGTAAAAATTGTCTATGAATATATTTGCGTAAAATAATGATAGATTAAATAAAGAATTGAGCATGAATACACTAATTCATTCTAAAGAAAAGGGTACATTGACCATAATTCAATTAATAATCAAAGTAGGAAAACTAATCACATTGGTATGATTTGATTACAAATAAGATACCAAATTGAAAGATTATAGGTCCTTCACCACTTCAATTGTTTTGCACAATCTATGAACACTCTTCTTTCAGTACATTCTTCCATTTTGCAATTTCTAAATTCTTAACTTGGTCAAATATTTTGTTAGCTTGGTTTCTCAAAGGCTCAAACTTACAACCCATCATTCATTTAATCATCAAAATTAAACTTCAAGCTATAGAGAAAACAACTTACACTTAGTCTATGAAAATTAACTTAAATGATATTTTAATATTGCAAATATTTATGAAATTAATAGTCAACTTCAACTATGATCAGGTTTGCTACATCATAACAAATGAAACTTGTGAAAAAAATTCTGTAGTTATGAGTTTGTACTTGACAGAAGAAAAAGATGGAAATGGTTGAATAATACACTAACAATGTGAACTACGCATGTATTCAGGAGCTCACATAAAATCAAGAAAACAACTTACCAACAACACATTCTCCAAATAAATAGAAAAAAATAATTAAATAATAATATTTTTCTTTTTCTCTGTAAAACTTATTTTCTCTCTATTTTTTTTCTCCAATTCAATAACCTTTATTTTTATTTTTTGCAACCTTTTTCTCTCTTATTTTTTTTTCTTGTATTAAAACATTGAACACAGGACTGGGATTTGTTTCCAGAATATGTAGCTGAAGAAGAAGACCACTAAAACCAGCACCACGTGACAGTTTCAGATGTACAGACACAGACCTGCGACACCGACAGCTATGGCAGTACCCTATTAAAATCTACATTTATTTTTCTACTCATTTTTATATTTTTCTTTTCTAACAATTCTATTTTTTATCTATATTAATATATCACGTTTTGTTTTCAATTTTTTTTTATTTTATAACTTCTGTTAAAAAATAGACAAGGGAGTAGGTAGACAAGAAAAAAATAGTTGACTGAAAAATAAACAACTTCTTTCGAAAAGGAAAAAAATAAATAGCTTATTTCACACTTTTTAGCTAATCATGAGTTTCACTTTTAAAAAGAAAAATTAACTTAACTATATATTTTTTATTTTGATATTTTTATTATTTAATCTTGTTTTCACATTTATTATCGTGATTTTCAACTTTGCATATTTTGTCCCTCTATAACAAAGTATTGACATGTTTATGTAAAATGATGTTATTTTATCGTTCCAATATTATTTTTATTACTAATACGATAGTACCCATAGTTTTTCTACACATTTATTTTCCTCTCGGATACACTTCTACTCTTACTCTTTGATAGACTGAGAAATTTTAAACATTGACTCTTGATGTGTAAATATAACGTTTCACCAAAACTAACAATGGAATTAAAAAATTAAATAAAATAAAATAGGTCAAGTATCAATTCTGGTGAAGGGTCACACCCTCTAGTGACCAAAGACAATGGCAATATTAATTATATGGATCACAGAAAATGATTGTGATGATGATTGATAATGATAATAATAATGCTCATTGTGGTAATAAACCAAAGTGATTACATTCACAAGCATTAACAGGGCAAGCAACTTTGGAAGATATATACTTATAGAAATAATGATCGCAGTGTATTTTATTTGTGTTATATTCTAATTTGTATCACTTTCATGGCTTCACTTACGTGTGGTCTCTAAAAAAATGCATATAATTTTCCTACTATGTTTATGTATTATTGGCAAAATGAATGTACCCAACACTTGGCCACGTGGAAATATCTATATTAGATCTTAGTGTGCATATATCGTTTTATAAAATTTCAAGATCTAAATCTTTGCTTTGATAAGGACAAAAAGTTGTGTATGAATACTTAATTAATTGAATAATAGGAGTGTATGTTTACTGTAAAGTTTTAAATGTAATTTTGTCACAAAATTATTATATATTTTTCCATGTAACAATGAGTTTCAAAGGGCTCTGCTAATTATAATTTTTGTGAATATAAATGAGCAATCGGTAATTTAAATGAGTGGTTATATTTTCCTACTATATATTTTTAAAAGATAAATATATTTAATGTCTTAAAACATATATAACATATTTAATATTCACAGTATATGAAATTATCTTTTTTTAAAATTGACTGGGAATAATATAATGAGTGGATTTTATCGATTACAAAAGAAAAATTGAAAAATTCGCGAAATGATTATGGTGAAATAGTAAAATAAGCTATTAATCCTTTTACTTTTTCTTCAAATTTTCTGCTAGGGTTTGATAGAAGTTGTATTTGTTCATTGAATTTATTTATTTTTTATCCCAAAGGATAAACTGAAATTTTTCAATAACTCTACAATTTTTTTACCTTTAATCGTCATTAGTCACTTATTTGTATATTTTTGTGTTATTAATTTATGGACTATCTTGTTGGTGAACATATAATTTTCAAATATGAATAATTCCTACTTATTTTCTTTATATCAAATTATAAATTAATCTTTACCTTTTGTTTTATAAATACGGCTAGAATATACTTATGATGTTTTATATTTTGGATTTTGTTTAGTTGGCATTTTTAGTTTAAAATAATTTCTAACCTCTTCAAATAGAGTTATTTTAATTTTTTAATAATGAAATTAATTTTGATCATTTAAAAATATGTGTATTCCTATGAACTTTTATAAAAAAATGTGTTTTGTCCATTAATGGAATTCTATTGTATTCTTATATTTTATTATAAAATGTGTTTTTGTTTATTAATGAAATTATATTGTATTCTTATATTCTATTATAAAATCTGTTTTGTTTCTGAATGGAATTCTATTGTATTTTTATATTTTAAAGTTATGTGACATATTTTCTTTAATAGAAGGTGTCAACAATTTAAGTATGACAAATAGAGTTCTAATATGGACCCTAATATACTATGTGAATGAGTGTAATTTGTAGGTTTTACTTGTAATTTCAAATTAAAGAGTAAATGTATTTGATAAAAGATGTTTGAATCCTTTACCATGTAGAAGAAAGTGTTTTGGTATTGAGTGATTGCGACTGTGTCATTATTGTTGTGATTGGAAGTGAGATGAAGAAATTAGTGCTTTATTATTGTGTGTGTTTCTTGTTGTGCTTAGTAGAAACATGCTTCTTGAAAAATGTGATAAGTATTTATTTATGTATTTCTTTATAGATTGGAGCTTTCCATGGAGGAGTGATCATTAGTTCTTTAGGTGAATGACATTGCATTGAAAATGTATGAATGGTAATAAAGTTGGTTTTTATTTTATTTCGAGTTTGTTCTATTTTTTTATGACATGTGAATAAAAACTATACAAAATGAGATTCTCGGTAACTTTTCATCATATGTGAAAATTTATAACATCTCCGATATTACATTACAAGAGAGATGAAAAACATTTTGGATTCAAATAAGCGGTCATATTTTGAAGCACTTGATATATTTGAGGAGTTCAAGTATAATTCTGAGGTAAAGCTATGGTAGAAACCTAAGAAAGGATGTGTGGATATGTTGTGGAATTTGCTAACTATGGAAAAAATAGAAGAAAGGAAGTAGAAATTTATGTTGAATGAATTTGTGAATGCATCAGGATTGTTTGAGACATCCATCAAATTATATGACATTTTTAATTATATACATGTTGTTCATACACAAAAGTAAAAAAAAAAAAAAGATATATACCATAGAAAAATCATGTCATATCATAAGAACATTTAAATTAAATTTTTTTAGAAATATTTGGATCTCAAAGTAGTGACTAATCAAGATAAATGAACTTAATCATGGTCAAATTAACACAAGATGTTCTCATGTTAATAATAATCACTTCTTTAAATCTCTAAGGTCCAACCTCCATCTATTGAAGTTTCCAAATCCATCCATGTACATGTATAAATCAATAAAAATATAACCAAAACGATTTAAATGAGTGATCCAATAAAAATAATATAATTAATTGAAAGAATGATTGTCCAAAATATTTGATCTAGTTAAATAGTGTCTAGTAATGAAATAGAAATAACCCTACCTAATGATTTGAAAACCTGAAATCTTCTTCCTCTCTTTTCCTTCTCTTTCTCTCTTTTTCTTTTCTTACTGTTGTCTCACTACTTTATGTAGCTCATGCCCCCCTCCCATATTTATAGTAAATTTTACAATCATCACCTTTAGTTTCCTTTGAACTTTTTAGTTGGAATATAATTATATTCCAATTGTTATTGCATGATTAGACTAGAGTCTTATTCATAACATTTTACTGTATTTCGTATTGTATATGGTCGAGAGCTAGGTGGTGGAAAATTGACGTATCCATTCGGTCGAAAGCTGAAAACCCAACTCATTATGTGGAGGTGCTAGTTGAAGAAGAAAGACAAATCTTTAAATTGGAGGGACTAACTAAAGAAAAAAGGTCAAACCTCTGGATGTGGAGGTCACAATTGAAGAAAAATAACACCACTCTTTTGGTTTGAAACTCTAAGTATATCTCACAAACCACACACATCCACACGTGAACGTTGTATCAAAATTTATGCTAGAACTTCGTTTTCAACATGACAAACTTGTTAACTCTATCTGCTGATAAAAATGTGTTACATGCCTTTATAAAATAAAAATCATAGGGTTACACTTTCAGCTAGGAACGAAACATACTTTTTTTATGTAATTGATAAAAATGTTTTTTTATCTAATTTTTTCTATAAAATAAAATTTTATATATATTGAAACAATATGTTTTATTTATACTTTTATTTAAAAAAATGTTGAAAATGATCTTTTAAATCTTCCATATACAAACAAAAATTATTCATTTAAAATATTTTATGTATTAATTAAGTTAATTGTGTCTGAAAAGAAATCTAACACCTCATTTATATATCACCATTTATATATCATCTTCAAATAAAATACAAAATATTACGTGTTTAATAAATAAATGGTTACTCATATTTAATATTTGTTTCTAATAACAATAACGACAAACTTTATCATTATCATAATTTTTCTAAAGAATTTTTTTTATTGTCTTAGTCACCTCTCTACGACATATTACCGATTGTCTTTTTTTATATTGGCATTACAAAAATTGTAGGGACATGATAATTCTAAGATAAAAAAATGATTTTCAGCTTACAAAGTTACTCAAATATGTCATTATATTATGTGTTCTTACACAGATTTGAGGGGCCTTTCGATAAGGTTTAGGATCATCGAATGGTTCTCGCCTTTCCCTCAAGTAGACTTCTCTTCACATTGCCTATCCTCCCGTTACTTGTCGCTTGCCATGTGCTTACCTTCAACGCTTACTTTATTCAACTAGTGTCCACCCACACCGCCTGGGGGGTGTGCCTGCGATTACACTCCGACGCTCAAGTAAGTTCACAGTTATCGGAGATAAAAATTGTTTAAGCTTAATTGTTACATACCTTTGACCTTTCTTACCCTTGTATTTATAGGGTTCATATCTAACTTAAAACTTACGTTATGTCAACGTTTTGCAGATTGTCTTGGCAGAGGTTGCGTGTGCTTTAATTATTAGGTTTTTTGTAGGCAACATGCTTCTCGACCTGAGGCTTTAGGTGCTCGCCTCTCATATGTGGATTGATGATCTTAGGGCGACAAGTGGTCGCCCTAAGCCGGATGGTACACTTTCCCCCCAAGCTTGAGTGACGACACGAGCGAAAAGGTTTGTTTTTCAAAGTTGTGACTTTTCGGATGTTCTGAATATTGGGCATGGTTAACAACGCGCCTTTTGTCCTTCCTTCTTCTCTCTCTTTTTTTTTTATTTTTGGGCATGAAACTTTGCCTTGACATGACGTGTCTTGTTGGGGGTATGTGCCATTTTGATCTGACGGTAGGAAGTTAATCATGCACTGTTCACCTTTTCTTGAGAGAGGAGTCTGTCCTATAAATAGAGGTGTTGGGGCCACAAATTACTTCGTGTGTCTTCCTTTTGTTTTCCTATATCTGACAACCCGAAAACATCGTAGTGGCTAGGTGCAGCGTGTTCATTCTAAGAGCTAAAGATGTCGTCTTTGTCTGGTTTCTCTGAGTTTGTTGGCAGTTCTTTCTTTGAGCGTTAGGGCGAGGTCAAGAGTTTTCGGGGATTCGCCCCTTATATCCGAGGAGGTGTCTGGCGATGATCGCGACGAGGATTTTGAGCAGCCTACTGCCACTGGCATGCTCCCGTCTGAGATTGCCGAGAGCAATTTGCTGCGTCGCCAAGGATATGAGTGGGCGAGTTCTCTAGTTACTAGTCAGTTTTCTAAATATAGGTGGTCATCCATGGTAACCACCTATGCTGCAGCAGTGCCCATGTTTAATTCAGGCAAAACGAGTTTGGAGTTGTTCGCTGAACGTTGCACTCCGATAGATAATGTGTGTCATGGCCGAGAAGGTCACGGTCATGACTTCTTCTACATCTACCCCTGCATGTTCATTGATTCAAACATCCGCCTTCCTTTTGACGAGTTTATAATGGGTGTACTCGTACGCTGAACGTGATGCCCACACAGTTGCATCTTAACTCCTGGGCGTCACTGCAAGTGTTTCGACTTCTTGCCGAGATGTTCCATCTTCACCCTTCTCCCCATGTGTTTCTTTCATATTACAGTACCCGTCTCCTATCCTGTCAAGTGAGTTTCATTGGTCAGCCAGTCTCATAACATTTTTTTTCACACCCTTCTCCTCCTCTTATAAATATTTTAAAGATTTTTTTTAAATTGTCATAACTCCTGTCGGTAGGCATTATTTTTTTGATGGGGATACTTCCAAATTCCCTATTGGACCCGGGATCCTGTCCACTATCTATCTTGGTCGAGGTCTCCTGCGATCGAGGACGACAAGAGAATGTTTGAAATAATGGACCAGCTTCCCCGGAAGCTCAATGTCCGTTCCATTCTTAAGCTTTATCTTTCTTCGCAATGCTGGTTGGATTTATATGGTATGTTTTGTTTTTATTAAACTGTCATGGTCTCGATTTTTAACTCTGCTGAATTTATATATTGTATGGCAGGTGTAATGGCTCAACTAGGACTTGCCTACCTCGATCGCTTGAAGAAAATAAAGGAAGATCGCGTCTCCATCAAGAAGGTTGTCGGTGGGAGCACAACTAACATTCACGCCCCCTTTCCTGACCAAGCTACTCCTCCTCCAGATTCTGAGAAGAGGAAACGCAAGTTCAAGGACAAGTCCAAGGACGAGAAGAAGGGGAAAGACAAGAAAGAGTCCTCCTCCCAGCCTTCCTGATGAGATCTCGACTGAGTGCTCAATCATCCAACAAAGATTTGGTTAAGGCTGATAAGGGTCTGGGGGACCCGTTGTTTGGTTCGAACCTTAATTTTGCCAAAGGCACCAGTGTTGCCCTCTCAACTGCAGAGAAGAAAATCCTGAGTGGGTGTTCGACCGTGGATTTGGTTAACACCTGCCTGGAGATGCACAGTCGTTCTCTGGCTATAACCAAAGTCATCAGGGCCCACGTGTTAAAGGGTGGTGTAGCCGAGTTGGCAAAGATAAAAGAGGAGCTGTCAGCTTCGACTCAATCTCTCAAGGAAGCTCGCGAGGCCAACACTGCCCCAGGTGAGGCTTTACGGACTGCTGAACTGAACTTAAAGAAAGTGAAGCAAGAAAGGGATGCTTTGAGAGCTTATTCCTAAGGGGTGAAGAAATCAAACGAGAGGCTCTCGACCGATGTCCGAGAACTCGAGCAATCCCATTCCGAGGCCACTTTAGCGCATGACAAAGCATTATCCGAGAAAGCACAGCTGGAGATTGAACTTAACGAATTGAAGGACTATGTAATTGATTTACATAAGGAGGCCTTTGGTCAAGCTGTTCGCCAAGTTGTGTTCCTTTATGGTGTTCCAGAGCAAAATGACATGGATTCGGACAAGGATGTTTTCAATGGTTGCCTGGTACCCATCAAGGACATACCTATTATTGTCGAGGATCCCACACGCAAGGAGACTCGCCGCCAAGATGACGGAGAAGAGGAAGAAGAGGAGGAGGGTGATGGTGCTGGGGAAGAATGATGGAAAACTTGTTGTTTTCTCTTTTTTTTGTGTTTGTAAATCATTTTTTTTTGTACAGTTGTTGTGGGCAACTTAGAGTTGATGGCTTCGACCACTGATCTACATGTATCTTTATTTTGTCATAGCAATGAGAGATTATGACTTTCATTTTTAATGTTCTGTTCCTAGTTTATTATTGCAAATTTGTAAATAGCCACGACATTACCAGATTGTTGTTGCTTCTTAATGCAAACGTATTGCCCCCATATCCCGAGCTAGCTCTAGTCCTGCTATCAAGGCCTCGTATTCGGCCTGGTTGTTGGAGGTTTTAAACTCGAACTGTAGGGACTGTTCAACCAAGAGCTCTCCCGGTCCTTCCAATACGATGCCAGCTCCTGTACCCTTGTTGTTTGACGACCCGTCTACATACACAACCTATATCGGGTGATCTTTGTGAACCTCCAAAGGCTTCTGTCACATTTCTGCTATGAAGTCTACCAGGGCTTATGCCTTTATTGCACCTCGCGGTTGGTACCGAATGGCATATTCCGACAACTCCACGGACCGCGTGATCATGCGGCCTGCTAAATCAGGTTTTGACAGTATTCACGTTATCGGGTAATCAGTTCTAACAATGATCTTGTGGTTTTGGAAATAAGCGCGCATTCTTCGGGTCGTTGTTACCAGGGGAAGAGCTACTTTCTCAATTATTTGGTATCGTTTCTCAATTAGTCGTTGCTCACCGTCTACTTCTTGTATTAACACCGCGCTGACTGCTTTGGCCGAGACCAACAAGACCAGGATGGGCTTATCTTGGCAAGGCTTCTGTATTACGGGCGGGGAAGCTAGAAATATTTTAGTTGTACAAAAGCCTTTTCACACTGCTCATCCCATTTGAATCGAGATGTCTTTCTTAACAAACTCAAAATGGGCTTGATTTTTTCTGCCATTTTTGGCATAAACCGAGATAGGGCCACTATCCTCCCACTAGTCATTGCACATCCTTGACATTCTTCGGGCTTTTCATTTCCATGATTGCCTGGCACTTATCGAGATTAGCCTCAATCCCCTTGTTTGTTAGCATAAAACCTAGGAATTTTCCCTCTTCGACGCCAAAGACGCACTTTTCAGGATTTAGTCTCATGCCTACCGCTTTAGTGCCTTGAACACTTGATTTAGGTCTTGGGTGTGTTGAGTGCATGACGCTGATTTGACAACCATGTCATCCACATATATCTCTACACTGTGGTCAATCAACCCCTTGAACACCTTATCCATCAATCTTTGATATGTGGCGCCTACGGTTTTTAACCCGAAAGGCATAGCCTTGTACACGTAATTGGCATCGTCAGACATAAAGACAGTCTTAACTACATCTGACGGATGCATACTAATCTGGTTGTATCCTGAGAAAGCATCCAGGAAGCTCATGTACTTGTGTCCGGCTGCCCCATCGACCAGGCGATCGATGTTAGGCAAGGGATATGAGTCTTTCGGGCATGCTTTGTTAAGGTCAGTATAATCAGTACACATCCTCCACTTGCCATTTGGTTTCCTGACTAACACCACATTATCCAACCATGTGGTGTAGTGAGCCTTCCGGATAAATCCAGCCTGCAACAACTTATTAGCTTATTCTCGGGCTGCCATTCTCATCTCTTCCCCCAACTTCCTCTTCTTCTGGGCAACCGGTTTAACATCTTTGAATATATTTATGCGTGATAATAGCCGGATCTACCCCATACATGTTCGCGGCAGTCCATGCGAAAACACTTGCGTTTTCTTGAAGGGTGTGGCTGAGTTGGGCAACATCTTCCTTTGATAGAGATGTGCCTATATGGGTGACTTTGTTGTTTCCCATCAGGGGAACACGCTGGACATCCTCTTTGGGTTCCACCTTCACTTCCTCCATCCTCTGGTCCAATTCGGCTACTGCCACCACATGACCCCTTTTGGGGTCCTTCTCCTCTGAGCTGCCAATCTCCCGATTTCGTGGTTCAACTCGTAGACTTGCAGTGTAGCATTCCCGAGCAGTCTTCTAATCGACGTGCACCGTGATAATGTCGCCCATTGGGGAGGGGAACTTCATAGCCAAGTGGGGTGTTGACACTATTGCCCCCAGCAAATTTAACAATGGCCTTACGAGGAGTACATTGTACGAAGTGTTTGCATCTATTAGTAGGTAACGTATTTTTATGGTTTTTGAACTTGATTCCCCCTCTTCTCCACCAAACTTGGTATACAAGTCGATATATCCTCTGGTATCCACTCGCTTTCCTGAGAATCCAACTACCTAGTCGTCATATGGTTGTACTTCGTTGTCCGGGATACACAACTTCTTGAAGGTGCTCCAATATAGTACATCAACTGAGCTTCCCTAGTCTATCAAGGTTTTCATCACCGAGAAGTTTTCAATTAGCACAGTGATTACTATCGCGTCATCTTGAAATGGATCGACCCCTTTGAAATCTGCATTGGTGAACGTAATCGGTGGCATCCTTCATCGAATAGGCATTGACACTACATTCACTGCTTGTACAACCCTTAGATGCTTTTTCCTAGCTGATGTTGATGATCCTCCGCCCTTAGATGCTTTTTCCTAGCTGATGTTGATGATCCTCCGCCAGTAAATCCCCCTGCTATGGTGTTGATTACTCCCCTGACACATGTATTGTGACCTGCTGGTTGGGGAGGTGTTTGCTGTGGACTTCTTGCTCTTTCTCCTGGCTTCTGCCTGGGTTCGCTTCGTGGCTCCCTTCTCCGCTAGGGAGTTCGCTGTCTTTTTATTGCTCCAGGTTGTCCGTGCACGAACTGCCTTAAGTGCCCGGCTTGGATAAACTCTTCGATCTTGTCCTTCAATGCCACACATTCTTCTGTAGTATGCCCATAATTCTGGTGGAAACGATAGTGTTTTGTGGTATTGGCATTTCTGGGGGTTGTTGCTCTTCTCGGGACGGGCAGGATGTCTGTACTGAGAGCTTCTTCGAGTATCCATCCTCGGTTAGCATTAAAGGGCGTATAAGTCATGAACTTAGATAACCTGACTTCTCTCGATCGTGTCAATGGCGAGGGGAAGGAGGGTCTTTCTCTCATCCTGGCCCTGTCTTGTTGGTGTGGAATGACTTGGTGCTCTGCCTTCATTGGTCCTCCGAAGTCCCTTAACTCTTCTAGGCGCATAAACTTGGTTGCTCGCACTCTCATTTCATTCATGTCGAGGGCTGGTTTCTTGCATAGGCTATCGGTGAACGGTCCTGGGCGAAGGGTTGTGACCATGTGGTGAAGAGCAACCTCAGAGTTAGATTTCGGATTTGCAAGGCAACCTGGTTGAACCGATCCATAAACACCCAAAGGGACTCGCTCCTCCCTTGTCTGATATTAACATGGGCTATGAAGGTTAAATGGTGAGGCCTGCTAGTAGCGAACTGCGTGGTGAACAGGTTGACGAGGGTCTTGAAAGAGTCAATAGAGTACGGTGGAAGCTTGGTAAACCAACTCAGCGCCATCCCATTTAAGCTATTGGGGAAAACCCTGCACATGATGGCTTTGCTGGTACTAAACAGTCCGATATTGGTGGTGTATACATCAATGTGCTCGTCAGGGTCTGTGGAGTCATCATATCGGTCAATGGACAACCCTCTCCATTTGGGCGACAACTCTACATTTATAATTCCATTTACAAAGGGGTGACACCTTTCGTTTAAGCTGGAGGTTTCGCCTGTTTGGTACGACACCTCGTATTCCCTTTCAGGATTCGTGGTGTTTGCCATCGATCGTCCTGATATGGTGATCACCTTGGTTCTTTCTGCCTTGTTGACCAATAGTCTCTTTTTCATCTTCTCGTTTTCTTGCTTCAAAGCGCACAAGTCTTGCTCATTTTGTTACCTCAAGACACGAAGATCATCTTCATTTTTTTGTCTGATTGCTCGCATTTCTTCTTCGCCTCGTTGTTTAATGTCTGCCATTTCTCGCTGTAAGGATAGCAGTAGCGTCATCGGGGTCTGTTCCAGCCATTGCTCTCTCCTGCTTGTTTTCGCCTACTTGACTTCGGGTGGATACCATGCAGATCCTTCACGTTATCTTCGGGCCCCACGGTGGGCGCCAAATGTTCTTACACAGATCTGAGGGGCCCTCCGGACAAGGTTAGGATCACCGAATGGTTTTCGCCTTTCCCTCAAGTAGACTTCTCTTCACGTTGCCTATCCTTCTGTTACTTGTCGCTTGCCCTGTGCTTACCTTCAACGCTTACTTTATCCGGCTAGTGTCCGCCCACGCTGCCCGAGGGGTGTGCCTGCGATTACGCTCCGACGTTCAAGTAAGTTCACGGTTATCGGAGATAAAAATAGTTTAAGCTTAATTATTATATACCTTTGACCTTGCTTACCCTTATATTTATAGGGTTCATATCTAACTTAAAACTTACGTTATGTTAGTTTTTTGCAAACTGTCTTGGCAGATGTTGCATGTGCTTTAATTATTAGATTTTTCGTAAGCAACATACTTTTCGGCCTAAGGCTTTAGGTACTCGCCTCTGATATGTGGACTGGTAATCTCAAGACGACAAGTGGTCGCCCTGAGCTGGATGTTACATTATGTTTTGTAACGTTTGATAATAATATAGTTTATGTTGCATGTAATTCCCCATTATATTTAATGTATCTATTTGAAGGAGGAATAAAAAGTTTGTAATTGATTTTAAGCTTTATTAGTAAATGTTACAGGTAAGAGAACATTTCTTTCTTGAACAAATTGTATGTTACAGTTTGAAAATGATAAGAAAATGAGATGTTAGATATTATTGTGAAACATATTTAACTTAATTTTGAGGTAAACAATAAATGTATTATAATTATCTACATTGTCTGTAACTGGTGGAAGATATAAAAACTATTGTTATCTCCATTCTAAACATGAAAGACAATTTAGAATGTTAGCTATTGTTTCAATATAAATAGATCTTAAAAAAAAAATAGACACATTGTATACATATATGTACACTTAACCAAGCCATTGGTATTTTAAATTGATGAAGTTAACTCTGTTGCTAAAAGTACAAATGTAACTCCATTTAAAAACATTGATGACAATTATAATTTCTCTTGAAACATTAATATCTAAACAGAAAAAAATTTCAAAACATAAAAAAATATATATTTTAGCCTATCAAAATTAGATGTGGTATGAAAAGTAACACATGTTAAATAATTTTTCATGAACATAATGAATTTTGAAAAATATGTAATTTTTATGACTTTTAGTTGAAATTTTAATTATTATATTATCATTATCATCTAAAAAGCTAAACAACTATTTTTAAAGATGAACAAAAACATGAATATTTAAAAAAAAAAACTAAAAATCATATATTCTAAAAGATAAACTAAGCTTATCTAAGATAAAAAGAAACTAACTGACACGTTTTATCACTCTCAACAATATCTTTCATAAGAGAAAAATAATACACAGTCACAAAACCTGTAGCTAAAAACGGTATTTTCCTAGACAAGTAACATATAATTCTTATAACCGTTATTAACTCTTTTAAAATACAAATATTTAACATCTTTCTATCTTCAAATAAAGCAAAGAATCACTAATTTTAATAACTGAGATTGACATGAATATGATGTCTCTTGCCACATTAGATATTTTAACTTAACTTTCTCTCAAAATTTTCTTATCTCATTCATAGTAATGGAGGCTACCTTTTAAGGACATTGTTTGGTTTTTTTATTTTCCCTCATTTGCCACTTCCACCACCCTCTTCAATAATATTTTCTATGTTGATTTAGTTTCCATTGTTAAACACTTCACCTTGAATAAATTATCATATTGACTTTATTAGAAATTTCATAAAGTCTATATGCAAATTTGGTTTCTGCTATAATACTGTGACTCTACCTATATGGAAAAAAAGCTAAATAATTCAATCACATCAAAAGACATACATCACCAACATTTCAATTTTTTTTTTCTCTACAACCTTTACTCTGCACGCGTGAACCTATGCTTTTCACTCGATGCGCGTGACAAGATATTAAGCATTTCCAAATTGGTAGCATAACAAGATTTGATGAAGTTTATATAACACAGACATAGAACACTTTCATTTTACCAAAAATAAATAAATAAAGAGAGCACACATTTGCACTTACCCTTTCAGACAGCAAAAATATTGCTCCATTTAATTGTCTTTTGTTTTTCCTTTTTTATTTTTTTTTTCTCAGATTAGATTCGTTTCGTTCCCGAGTCTTCAGCTCACTGGGCATTGTCTCTGCCTTGTGCATCCCTTTCCACTCGTCAAATCTTCATCTTGTTCCTTCTTTCTTTAGTCTTCAGTAAAGTTCCCTGAACAGTTCCCACATCAAATCACCCAAATCCACATCAGAACTCAGTTTTCTCACACCCAGAATCTTTTCTTGGTCTTTTTCTTGAATTCAAGCACAAAGCTTGGGTCTTTTTCAGCTCTGGTTGAAACCTCATTGAAGGGGTGGCATCTGGGTGTTTGTCTGCATGCGAGTTTTCACCCAAGTTTGAAGCTTTTTCCCATTCTGCTGCCACCCAATTGATGGGACTCTAATGGGTTCCTTGGAATCTGGGATCCCATTGAAGAAGGGGAGCTTGTTTGGTACTCAGTTCACTAAAAAGGAGAAGAACCCTTTTTCTCACAGGTTCAGATCGAGCTTTTCTAGGCTGCTCTTTAAGAAGCTCGATTACGTGCAATGGATTTGTACGGTGGTGGTTTTTCTATGCTTGGTCGTTGTGTTCCAAATGTTCCTGCCAGGGTCTGTTGTGGAAAACTCCGAGGAGGAGTCCTTGGAAGCTGTGAAAATGCGGTCTGATAATTTGTTCCATTATGGAGAAATTCACAAGGTTGTGTTGGACATTGGAGAGGATGCCGGTTTTTTGCCAATGATTTTGGAGAAATTTAGGAGAGGCGGTGGTGAGGGTGTGCATGCGGGTTTGTTTAACCACACAGTGCAACATTTTGGATACAGGAAGCCTCAGCTGGCATTGGTTAGTTCAACTATTGTCAAATACTTTTTTATCCATTGGTGCTTTTAGGTTGTGCATGCGGTTCACTTCAGCATGGTTTTATTCTTTTTTTCATGATAAAATGGGGGTAGGTTTTACATAAATTTGGAACTGTTTAAGTCAGAGTCAAGTTTGTTAAGTAATTTTTAGTGCTGTATGAGTTTTTCCTTGTTATGGTTGATCTATGGAATTTTATTTCTCTCTTGATATGATTTTGATTTCGTTTGAAGGTGTTTGGAGAACTGTTGGTTGATTCTCACCAATTGCTTATGGTAACTGTTGCAACTGCTTTGCAAGAGATTGGCTATGAAATTCAGGTACTCCATTTACAGTTTGTTCTCGGTATTTTGTACTGGAAAATTGGTGAGTTTAGGGAAAAAGGAAAATGAATGGGGAGCCAGGTAAAATATATAGAAGTGATGGGGAATATATAGATGTTGAATTATAAGAAAAGTGTTAGTTTTTCTTATATATATGTGTGTTCTTTCTGTACTATTGGCTTCAAATTTCAAATGCCTCATTAGATAAGTGAAAATACTTCCACAATATATTCATTCAATGGTTCTTTCTGTACTATTGGCTTCAAATTTCAAATGCCTCATTGGATAAGTGAAAATACTTCTACAACATATTCATTCAACTTGAACATAGAATCTTGGCAAACAAGTATTTGAAAATGGAAGCAGGATTACAGGTTTAAAAATGTAGATTGGCATCCTTAAGAGAGTTGTGATATGCAAAGTTAGGCTAAATTATTAATAAGATGTTTGCCTACATCATTTTCAACATTATTTTTAATCATTTTTATTATGTTTATTTTAGCTCAGATATTCTCTATGTTTTGCAGGTCTTTTCACTTGAAGATGGACCAGGGCATAATGTGTGGAGAAATTTAGGAGTTCCCATCACTATCTTTAGAACTTGTGACAAGCGAAACAACACTGTAGACTGGCTAAAGTATGATTATTCTTCTAATTTTACTTCTGGACTAAGCATTTTGTACAGTTTTAATAATTGAAATGTGTAGAAATTCGAATGAGATAACAAATTAAGCTGATAAAATGACTGTTTCTTTAAGCTTTTTGATCATTGCATATCTTCTCTACATTGAAGCTAATTTCTGTTTCCCCCCCAGCTATGATGGTATAATTGTGAGCTCTCTGGAAGCCAAGGGTGCCTTTTCTTGGTATGCTACTTGATTGTTGTTTCCTGAATCCTTTACCGGCTTTGCACCCCTTGAATTGTGTTTGAGGTTTCTGGCATGAATATCCTTATTCAAGTAACACTGAGTGATTTTATTTTGTACAGTTTTCTGCAGGAACCTTTCAAGTCCATCCCTCTTATGTGGATTGTACATGAAAATGCTCTTGCTTATCGGTCAAGACAATATACCACTAATGGGCGGATAGAATTTTTGAATGATTGGGGAAGAGTTTTCAATCGTTCAACAGTTGTTGTCTTTCCAAACTATGCTTTGCCGGTACTATCTATGAGCCAAATTATTTATTTAATGTTTGATACATTGAAATCATACCCGTGACATGATTATGTAATTCCACAGATGATTTACTCCACGTTTGATGCTGGAAATTTTTTTGTTATTCCTGGTTCCCCTGCCGAAGCATTAGAAGCAGAAGCATTTATGGCCTTAAAGAAAGATAATTTGCGCGCCAATATGGGCTATGGCCCAGAAGATGTAATTGTTGCAATTGTGGGAAGTCAATTTCTGTACAAGGGCATGTGGTTGGGGCATGCCATTGTTCTAAGGGCTTTAGAACCACTTGTGACAAACTTCCCAAACAAAGATAATTCCGGTGCACAACTACGAATCATTGTTCATAGTGGGGAGTTAACAAATAACTACAGTGTGGCTCTTGAGGTACATATCCTACTTCTATTTGTTTTTTGGCTAAATAATTTGAAGTTTCTCATATTTTGTTCTGTTAATTAGACCATGGCGCATAGCTTGAAATATCCAAGAGGTATTATAGAGCATATAGCTGGAGATTTGAATGCCGATTCCGTTCTTTGCGCAGCAGATGTAGTGGTATATGGATCCTTTCTTGAAGAACATTCATTTCCAGAGATTTTGATCAAAGCTATGTCATTTGAGAAACCAATTATTGCTCCAGATGTTACCATGATCAGAAAATATGTAAGTTTGCACTTTAATCTTTTAATTAGCCATATCATGGGTTGCTGGTTGTTACTTTTATCAATCTGTAATTTGAATTCTCCTACAATAATCAAGACTTTTGGCATTTATAATAACTTCCCTGCATCTAGAATGTTGTCAATTATTAATTTTTAGTTAAAATGTGAAGAGTTAAAGTTTCTCATATCATGTATTTCTGAAGATTGCTGACTTTCTTGTTGACATTAACTAGGTTGATGACAGGGTGAATGGCTATGTTTTCCCAAGGGATAATATTAGAGCTCTGAGACAAATTTTATTAGAAGTGATCTCAAATGGGAAAATATCACCCTTGGCTCGTAACATTGCCTCTATAGGGAGAAACACTGCAAAGAATCTCATGGTTTCAGAAGCAATTGATGGATATGCATCTTTACTTCAGAATATTCTCAGGCTTCCATCGGAGGTTGCTCCACCCAAGGCTGTTTCAGATATTCCTCCCAGTGTTAAAGAACAGTGGCAATGGCATTTATTTGAAGCTGTGCCAAATATGACGTATAAAAATAGGGCATTAAGAAGTAACACGTTTTTAGATAAATATGAGGGCCAGTGGAATCATTCTCAGAAAAGTAGATCCATTACAACAGTTGCAGCTAGTGATATATTTGTATATAGCATATGGGAAGAAGAAAAACACGCTCAACTGGCTATTACCAAAAAAGGGAGGGAGGATGAAGAGGTGAGATCAAGGAATGTTCTATGCTATATCTTTCTTAAACATCAAATAATTTTCCTAGTACTCTATAGTTGTCAATGAAACACCAACTTTTCAAATTTTGTAAAGGAGGATTATTTGGAAGAATGATTAGGAGAATTTAGGATTACTCTTTATGAAATTAGGGTACTGTTGGATCTTTGATGACTTCCATTTCTTCTGAGTAAAGCTTAACTCGTTTTGAGTTTTAATGCAGTTGAAGGATAGATCAGAGCAGTTTCATGGAACATGGGAGGATGTATATAAAAATGCAAAGAGGGCTGATAGAGCAAAGAATGATTTACACGAAAGAGATGATGGAGAGCTTGAGCGTACAGGACAACCACTATGCATTTATGAACCTTATTTTGGGGAAGGATCCTGGCCTTTTCTACATAAAAAAACCCTTTATCGAGGAATTGGTCTGGTAAGTTGGGTGTTTTCGTATTATATCGTATTAATCCATGTTTATCAGTGATTATAATACTCGAGTTTCTGATCTTGTGCATGGAAAAAAGGCTTTTTTGGGAGATTCCTTAAGAGGGATCTCTAGATACCCCTGGTGCACATACAATAATCATAATGCCCCAGATAGCTTTCTCTTCAGAATGTTTAGTGATTGGCTTCTTATTTCAATCTGACGCAATGAACATGTGGAATGTTTGCAGTCCGGTAAAGGTCGAAGACCAGGGAGAGATGATGTTGATGCTCCTTCTCGTCTTCCACTGCTTAATAATGGTTATTATCGAGATTTACTTGTTGAACATGGAGCCTTCTTTGCAATTGCAAACAGGATTGACCGATTACACAGAAATGCTTGGATTGGATTTCAGTCTTGGAGAGCAACAGCAAAGAAGGTATATATGATTGTTTTCCATTTCTCATTTCTTTGGACATGTGTCACTTGATATTCTTTTCCATCTGTCATCAATATATTTGTTTTAAAGAATATTAATTTTACCATTGTCAATCATTTTTGGTTCAAAGGTTGTGTGGACTTGTGATGCTTATTTAATATTTACCTTTTTTCTGTTATTTATTTCTAGATGTATTAATTGTGTAAAGCTGAAAGATATAAAGATATGACTTGAATGGAAATGATAAATCTGATGTCTTAAATCTGTCTCTTTGTTCTTGCTTTTTTTTGACATCTAATGTGGAGTTTAACAGGCATCGTTGTCTGGAACTGCTGAAAATTCATTATTAGATGCCATCCAATCCAAAAGGTTTGGGGATGCACTATATTTTTGGGTTCGCATGGATAGGGATTCACGAAACCCTTTGCAAAAGGACTTTTGGTCATTTTGTGACGCCATTAATGCAGGAAATTGCAAGTATGATCTCTTAAATCCATTCCGTTTTTATCTTGAGTACATGAAAGCCTGAGCCTTTGACCCTTGCTTTCATTTTCTTTTACTTTTTTAAAGATATTGCTTGATTTTCTCTACATTTGTGTTTGAGTGAAGGTTTGCTTTCTCAAAAGCCATGAGGAAAATGTATGGGTTAAAAGATGATGTGGATTCTCTGCCACCAATGCCTGTAGATGGTGACACATGGTCTGTCATGCAGAGTTGGGCTCTGCCCACAAGATCCTTTTTGGAGTTTGTAATGTTCTCCAGGTATAAACTAAGTTCATTTCGTCAAATAAGGAAATTGTTCTCTTGTAACTTGTTTGAGAGTTAAATAACTGATCTAAACTACCATTTGTGCAGAATGTTTGTGGATGCAATGGATGCACAGATGTATGATGAACACCATTCAACAGGACACTGTTCTTTGAGTTTGTCGAAAGTAATTTGCTTCTTCAAAGAATCAATTTACATATTTTAAATTGCAACACAAGGGTTTTTCTTGACTATTACCAATCTCTTTGAAAAAGTTACTGAAATTCAGTATAGAAGAGAGTTGATTGATGGAAATGATAGACAATTAAGATAAAATACATACGAAGATAAAGTAAATACATTAAGATAAAGAGGTAGACAATTAAGTTAAGAAGATAAAGTATATAAACAAAGATAAAAAAAGTAGTCTGAGATGATTGAGATAGAATTAACTTTGGTAATGTATGAAGTACACATCCAAAAGAGAGAATAGTGAAAGTGTTTTATTGTATTAGTCTTTTTTAAAATTGTGTTGAAACTTTGTTAGAAATGGGAGATACTTAGAAAAATGGCTTTTGAATTGGACACTTCACTGATAGGTGTCGTACTCATGTCAGTGTCTAATATGTGTTTGACACGGGACACGTCACTTATCACTTAAAAGGGAGTGTTCAAGCTTCATAGGTGGGGAGTGAGAACCTTTACTCTCCAAGTTGTGTATTCAAATTTGTAATGAGCATATTTAGTTTCAAGTCCATTATATCCTTGCTTGCTGCTAAATTTTGCAGCACTTGTCTAAAAGTATGGATGGAATAAAATTGCAGGATAAGCATTGTTATTCACGGCTTCTAGAGGTTCTTGTGAATGTGTGGGCGTACCACAGTGCAAGGAGGATGGTGTATGTGGATCCTGAGACTGGTGCAATGCAGGAACAACACAAGTTCAAGAGCCGCAGGGGTCAAATGTGGATAAAATGGTTCTCATACAGCACCCTCAAGAGCATGGATGAGGACTTGGCAGAATTATCAGATTCTGAGGATCCTGGGAAGCATTGGTTGTGGCCTTCAACAGGTGAAGTATTCTGGCAAGGTGTATATGAGAGAGAGAGAAGCTTAAGGCACAAAGAGAAGGAAAAGAGGAAGCAAAAGAGTATAGAAAAACAGAACAGAATGAGGAAACGTCATCGCCAACAAGTGATAGGGAAATATATCAAGCCCCCACCAGACGAGGAGAGCTCCAATTCATCTATGCTTGGAGTAACAGCATGATCATGACTTTAAAACCATTCAGTCTTCCTCGTAAAAAATTCATTTTTTTTTTCTTTTTGTAATTTTAATTTGATTTTGCTTAACATAATTGTGGTTTTGGTTCAGAAAGGATGCAAATTTCTGTTGAGGGTGATGATTATGCATCCTTCTGGTCTCATTCCTACTTATAAATAGCCAATGTGTAAAGTATCTTTTGTTTTTTTGACTTATTCTGTAATTCTATTCTTTCAGGATTATAAATTCTTTTAGAGAGGTGTGGCAAAATTGTAATGTTGGTGGCTGTCAATCTAAATGAATTAACTACACTCTTGTTACTTACTTTTTCCATGCACCTTAAAGGTTATATATATATATATATATA
>Ga0209489_102583_pt1 | contig 36510 bp, 17 predicted proteins | sample SiratrowhiteBW_FD_187527 | JGI IMG/M metagenome (GOLD analysis project Ga0209489, IMG submission 187527) | Root nodule microbial communities of legume samples collected from California, USA - Siratro white BW (SPAdes) (version 2) | ecosystem: Host-associated > Plants > Roots > Nodule | place... | reverse complement strand
ATATATATAAAGAATCTGCTCTCTTCTTCCTCTTATAATGAGATCTCTTCATTTTATAATGAGATCGACATTCTTAATGTCGATGATGTTTATGAATAATGAGAGAGGTAAAATTGATTTTCTATAACATTTCTAAAGACTAACATTTTAGTTGGAATTTGGAGTTCTATTGACTAATATGATGATTTTAAAGATTTATTAAAGGTTATAGATTGCTAGTACAAAAATGAGATTTTAAATCGATTGTAGAGGCTTTCTACATCGGTTTCACAATCGATGTTGATGCAGGCGATGTAGAAAGTTCATTATTTCTTACATTTGTTATAAAACTGATGTAACCATTGTAGTTTGTCACAATATTACATCGGTTATAGAAATAACCGACATTAAAAAGGGTCCTTAAAAGCCTAGAAAAATTTAAAATTTGCGAACTATTACATTAGTTGTAGCTCGTAACCGATGTAATATCCCATTCCAGTGGACCTAAGGATTTGCATTGTGTGGGACATATTACATCAGTTCCCCTGAAAGTTGGACCAAAAATAATGGAAATTAGAACAGAATCCAATTGTGCCTAGCACAGCTAACTTGGGCCCAACACAAGCGTTGAATTTAAGATTCTATTCAATAGTTGCTTACATTAGGGTTTGGTATCTTTGACAAGAGATAATAAAAAATCAGACTTGGAGGCAGCTTAGGGTTTCTAGGTTTAATTAATCCTCTTCCGTTATTCTTATTGATTGTTTGCTCTTCTCATGACTATGAGGAGCTAAACCTATTATTATTGGGGTTAGATGTAATCAGACGGATCTCTCATGTAATCAATATTTGTTTTATCTATGTATTATCATAAATGTTTTTCCTTCAATATATTAGTATTTTAATTCTACATATAGTGTTTGTTATGTCGATTCATAACTTGATTATTCTTGGGGTATTGGAAAATATCACTTGTAATTTAGATTTAAATTAATTTACCAAATGAAAGCTCATGTTTAGAAATAGATTGTGATTCATTTGTTGTCCTAAAACCCTTGTGACAAAAGCAAGATTCATTTATAAGTTGCTCAAGAAATTGATGGTTAATAAATAATCTTAGACTCATTTGTTACGGAATTGAGGTTGAGTATTATTGTCGATTAACATTGATAATTGATTGAAAAGAAGAAAATTATTTTTATACATGAGAGTGAGGTTTGGTGAAATCTAACCATGGAAATTTCATTCTATTCACTTCTTACACTTTTTCTGTATTCCATGTTTTGATATAAAAACCCTAAAAATATTTACTTATTTGAATTTATGCACAACATTATTATTATGGATTATTTCTTGAGTCTAGATTTATTATAATTGTTTAAATTGTTGTGTATTGCACAAGTCCCTTGGGAGAGAAAGATAATTTATTACTTACTACATTGCGACTGATACATTTTCCATAATTATAAAATATGTTAACATAGTACATGAAATTAAAATAGACAATGTAAAGAAAATAGGTTGACTCTCAAGTTCTTTCACATAAAATTCTTACTTGGTTCTCTTAAGATTATTATGCTTCAATTTTATTCAGATAGTTGAATTCAATCATGCAAGCGTCAATTAAATTCAGCATAATCTTATTAGCAAAACAAGTGTCTATTGATGTATTTAATATCTCACCTCGTTTCCAAGTGTTTACTCAATGATATGTATATCTTTTATCTCTTGACTAGGTGTACAAGAAATTGATTAAGACTAAGCGAATTTACTAACAACTCTAATTAAGGGAAAACAAATGAATTGTCAACAAGCGTTCAAAAACAAATACTTTTCCAAAAAATAGATTTCAAAAAGACCAATAATAAACACAATTGTTACAGAGAATGTAAAGAACAAATCATTGTTGAACAGAAAGCTCAGAATTCGTTGCAAAATCATAAGAGAATCAACTCAAAGGAGTTTAGCCTTCCATAAGGAAGACAAAAATGAAATAATTATAAATACAAAATAAAATTAGGGTTTTTGCTATGTGGCGCGTGCGGCGCCCTATGGTACCATCTGTCCTCTTCATGTCTTCTCCAATCTCTATTTAATTTTTTTCTTCACAAAATTAACTTAGATTTAATTCTTATATATTATTCATGCAATTATAAGATATTTTCTTATGTGTCACAAAATATCTTCAAGGAAATTTAGATACAAAATTTTTGTCTCAATCATTTTTGCAATTATTAACTATTTTTGTCTTTATTGCATATTATCATTGCATATATCTTCTTTCCATATCCATTGCAAGAGATATTGCAAAATATTTGAAGTAGATTTGCTCTAAATCAAGTAAGAATTGCATAGGATTATCTTTGTAGAAAATCTAAATAATATAAGTGCAGAAGATTTGATTGAATTTGGAACTAATAAAATCTATGCAAATAATTAGAAACAAGAAAAATAAGAGAATATGCTTCCAAGTTTAACTAATAATCTCAACTGAGGTCCAATTAATCGTAATTGAGTAAATCTTATTTAAAGTAATGGATTTATTCTCAATTACAGTCTAAGAAAGCCATAATTAAAGTGTCTATGCATGGGTAATATATACTTATCAAGAGTCTTCATAATGTCCACCATAAGTCCTATGTGAGCTTCCTCCTCATATTCGAAGTCAGACATATTTAGATCTTCCTAGGTTGACATGATACTTTTCTTCTTGATAGGTTTTCTCTTTCAGTATCTCTTAGATTCTTCCTGGTTTTGCTCTAGACATTAAAATCTCACGTTTCCAACCTTTTTGCACCTGTACCAAATCCACTTCTCATTAATACCCTTTTTGGTTTGTCTATCTTTCTAAAAGTTCCATTTATTTGTCCATATTCTCTGAAACTTTTGGGTTAAGAAATTAAGGTCTTCATCATCAGACTCTTAGTACGCTAATGTATTTTCATCAAATTTAAGAGCTATTGTCTTTATGTGAGGTTTTGAGAGCCAAATTCTTACCCTTATCATTTCTATCATCTTTTTGCAAGACCTATTCGTGAATGATAAGTATGCCTACTAGTTCTTCAAGTTACATAACTTCTACATCCTTAGATGCTCTAAGGGTTGTTTTATGTGATCTCCATTTTTGAGGGAGAGTACTATATTTTTTCATTTATGTCATATTGATTAATGATAGTACCTAAGGATCTGAGACTATTCAAGATAGTCTGAAGTCGTGCTATAATTAATTGCATGGACTCATTTTCCTCAATGGTAAACATTTCATACTACATCTTTATTAGAGTAAGTTTACTTCTTCTTACCTCCTTATCCTTCATGAGACCAAGATAGTGTCTCCCAAACCTCTTTTGCACTTACCATATCATGAACTTTTGAGAATTCTTCTTGAGACAAAGTGCACAATGAGATATGTTTGGCCTTGACATTTAGTTAATACAAATCCATCTATTCCTTACTCTAGGATTTCTAATCAGTAAGCTTTCCATAGGAGTGAAATACAGAGGAAACACCTGTCTTAATGATTTGTGTGAGACCTACATCGTTGAATACCAAAAAAGATGTCATCCTCAACTTCTAGTGATTGTACTTCTCTCCCTTAAACAAGGGTAACTTGTTGATTGATTCACCTTCGAATTCCATGAGTTCTCCAAGGATGTTTCCTGAAGTCCTGTTAAGAACTAACTTCTGAGGTTAGCTTTGATACCAACTGAAGGTGTATTTGGTTCTAGAAAGGGGGTTTGAATCAAGCTTGAGCTCAAATCATGGATTAAAAACAAATCAAACGCAATGCATAATAAAGTATAGAGTGGAGAGAAATAGACACAAATTTATATTGGTTCTCCTTACAATTATGGTGACGTCCATTCCACTTAAGCAAACCTCTTAACAACTTTCACTAAACATGAGTTTTAACACCTCTCCAGGACAAGTATTTTACACCTCTTCAGGCAGGAATTTTAATAACTCTTTAACACCTCTTATACAATGGGAAAAACACTCTCAAAAGAGAGATAAATGAAAGCTCATTGGGTATTCTTCACATAGTGAAGGATTTACAATGGTTTGCCCACAACCCTCTTTATAATTGCTCTCAATAGCAAATATGAAAAATGATACATATGAGAATGAGGAAGGACTTGGTGAAGAAAGAGAAGAGAAGATATGAAGAATAAATTAAAGAAGCATGACAAATGAAGATGTAGATGAAGAATTAAAGAGAGAAAGAGCCTTAGAGCTTTTGAATGAAGAAATTATTAGAACAAATGATTGTAAATTGTTGAAATTAGAAAGTACTTGAGAAAAGTAAAAATTTGAGAGTAAAAACTTGAGAGAATTAGTTTTAAATTAGAAGTGTTTTTTTGGAGGCTTAAGTTGGCACATGCACCTCATATGGGCTACTTAAGTCATCTTTGACTCTTAAAATTTGAAGACACATTCAAAGTACATGCATCGTAATAATTACATTCATGCATTGTTATAGCTTCCAAGTGCATTCCTCATGTACATTCATCCTAGTCATCTTAGAGTAATCATTACATTCATGCATTGTTATAACTTCCAAGTGTATTCCATCATGTAAATTCATCCTAGTCATCTTAGATGTAATTATTACATTCATGTACATTAGTAACCACCAAGTCTATGAATTTCTCAAGTACTTGGATGCATGAAACTATCTATTTCTGATATACATGAGCAAAAGTATCAAACTTTGAATTTCTGATTGAATGAAAAATATACGAAACTTTGAGTTTCTGATGATAAATGGTGCATGAAACTTTGAGTTTTTGAGTATATGAAAAATGTATGAAACCTTGAGTTTCTGATGGATTGAAAGATTCGTGAAACTTTGAGTTTCTTATTATGAAAGATGCATGTAGTGAATACAGGAAATTTTAATTTTTTGAATGAATATGCATGTTTGAATGCATGTAATTTTTAGTTTCGGATTACTTGAATGTATGCATGAAACTGAATTTCTTAATTTTTTTTTGAATGATATGTATGAAACTTTGAGTTTTTTTTTTTCTTTTGAATGTATGCATGCGTGAATGCATTAAATTTTAAATTTTTGAATGAATATGCCTAAAACTTTGAGTTTTTGAATGAATATACATGTTTGGATGCATGGAATTATTGGAGAATGCATTTGTGGATGCATGAAAATCTAGAAAAAATGCACATATGAATGCGTGAGACCTCAAAAAGTGTGTCAGTTTTATATGGAGAAAAATATGAATGAAATTCTACACATAGAAAAACATGTTTTTTTTTTCATTTTCATTTTTTTCTTATTTTCAATGCTATAAATCAAATGCTTTTTTAGTAATCATTGAATTTATTGAATTTGAAAATATTTTCTTTTTTATTTGATTTTGATTTTTCTTTTAAAAGAAGCTTGACCAATCTTAATGTCTGACAATTGAAATCAGAATGTCATTGACTTCACCATTTGTTACATTTCGCTGTATATGTACTCAAATTGGTGGGTGAACAAAAATTTGAGAGACAAGATTTTTGGTAAGCTGAGGAGAGTCCAAATGACCTTACCTCAGACTGCAGACGACACTACCCCAGTTTCAATAAATGGGGATTAAATTCAAATAGATGAAGGGTGCAACTTTACTTTGACAGTTTCTCTCAATCTTTTAATAATATGATACAAACATGATAAACGTGCAAACATAGTTGCCCCAGTTTTGAAGAATGGGAAATTAGGTTCAAAGGGATGGCCAATTTTGGTCAGTTAGATGAATAAAAAAAATGGATTTGGTGGGAAACTGGGATAATGCAACTTACACGGATAAAGTTGTAACTAAAAGTAAACTGATACAAATTTGACCGAATAGGGACTGCCTCAGTTCTTTTGAAATATAGGTGAAAAAGTTAAACCGAAGAATGGTTCGGTCTTGATTGTAGAAAAAAATATGAAGTACACAAGTCAGGAAGGATTGCCCTAGTGTTAGTATTTCTCTGTCACGATTTTCTCTTATTCAGTTGGCAGATTTGTATCATCCTTTTTACCAAAGGCATTCTGATTTTTTCTTTCTTTTTTTCTTTTTTCTCTTTTCTTTCTTTTTTTCTCGACTCGTATTGGAAATCACATCCCTCTATTACAGGGTTATTCTTTATGAAGACCATTGACAATCATTCTTCAATCAATATGGACATTATGTGGCATATAATGTGGCTAAGCTTTAAAGGGTTTCGAAATGAAAGGGTATAAAGGCTTAAAAACTGTTTGTGGCTTTTTATTTTTTTTTTTGAAATAAGGGTCATCAACCTGGTGTTGTGAAAAAATAGTTCAAGTTTTTTTTTGTCGATATCATTTTCTTCTTTCTTTTCTTTTTCATTTCTTCTCTAGGATAGCATCCTTTGTTTTTGAATCATCATCCTTTAGAATTGATGACACACTTTTTTCGTTTTGAATTTACTTTCCTTGATTTTGACTTAGGAGCTTTCAGATGCACTCATTTTTTGATGGATTGCTTCTCGGTAAGCTTTTGATTGTACCTTGAGTTGGATTTCAACATGCTGATGATCCTTGTGTAGGGTATTTTTTGAAAGGAGTTTTTATTTTTCAGGCTCAAAGAAGGTACAATGGAATTTTTTGTTGATATTTTGGGATGAAGAAACATGGCCATATATCATTTTGAGTCATGATTGCTTGATTTTCAGAGAGATTAACTCCTGTAACAGATGTCAACAACTTCTAGCACTTGTCATTTTTTTTCTTTCTCTCTTTTTTTTTGTCATCCTATATTTTGCTTAGATTGCGCTTTAGGGGTTTTCAATCTAACGGACTTTTAAGATTAGTCATGTGAAAAATCCAACTGATTGCCCCAGTGTGATGTTTGCTCTTAATTTTAATGAGCGACACCGTAGATTACTGAGACAAATCCTTTCTCTTTTGGGATGGAAGAAGGAAGGCTCGATGAGGTTTTTAAGTCATCTGCATGCAAATATGTTAGTCTGAAAAGATCAATTTAATTCATCCTTTTTATGCCAAGCTTTAAGACTATGTCAAAAACTTTTTCTTTCATTACTATTTCATCAATAAATTCAATGATTACATAAACATCATTTATTGTTCAATTTCTTTTTTTTCATTTTTATTCTTTCTTCCGCAACATCCATTTAGAATTCTTAGGATTCTATAAACAACCTATGACACATTTTCTTATAAAAAAAGACATATATAAAAAAGAATTTTGAAAATTGAATTTTATTGAAAATTGAATGATGCTGATAAAATGTCATCGTTATTTTTATTTCAATATTTCCAAACACTACAACCAATCATCTGAGTACTAAAGATTAAATCCATAGATTCCCCATTGCTAATTTTCTCAATAGGAAGACAAGGGTGTACAAGAGTGAAATTGTCATCTCCATTTTCCCGCTCAATCGTGTCCACTTGATCAATGTTAGCATTAGTTGCAGTGCTACCATGACTCCTCAAAGGATTCTTCTCAAAAGATTGCATTTTATATTTGAGAGCTCGTCAATTCTTGGTTGAATGGCCCACTTCTCCACCATGATAGTCACACCTGGCATTTGCGTCATAATATCTGGAATGTGGCGGTTAGAAGGATTTTACTGGACATATAGCCACTAATGTATTATTTAGCAAATCGGGTAGATGCTTTGTGTAAGTCATCAGAATAAGGGTGAACTTCACAATCTTCTCTCTAGTGTTCTTCCTTTGGCCACAACCTTGACTCTTATCTTGACTAAGATTTTGACCTCCTGTACTAGGTTGATATGCATTATGAAGTGTAAATGAAGGTCGGTATGCAATCGGTGGCCTGAGAAGATTTTGCTGATAGCTCGGCAAAACATTTACAACGTAAGCAAATGAATATTTGTAGTTGTGTCGTGGATTTCCTTAACAGTAAACATGACAAAAGTTGTTTCAACCTCTCCCTCTTTCTTCTTATTGGAGTTGAACCCAAGTTTTTTAGCATTGGTGACTGCAGACGAGCCTTGTGCTATTTTTTCACTTTTGAGTCCATGTTCAATTCTCTTCCCAATAGTAACGATGTCAGAGAAGTTAGAGGAGAAACTTCTGAGCACATACTCATAGAAAGGAGTTTGGAACATTTGTATGAACATGGTCATCTCTTTTTCAAGTAGTGGAGGTTCAACTTGAGCAGCGAGCTCTCTTCATCTCTGCGCACATTCTTTGAAAGTTTTAAACCTTTTTTTTTTTTTTTTTTTTTGCCATGCCTTGTAACTGTATTCTGTCAGGAGCCATGTCGTACTTGTATTGCTTTAGAAAAGCGTCCACAAGATCCTTCCAAGAGTGAATACGAGCTGGCTCCAAATGCATGTACTGATTGAGAGCTATACCCGCTACGTTGTCTTGGAAGAAGTGCATCAACAATTGCTCATTACGAGCATGTGCAACTATTTTTCGGCAATACAAAGTCAAATGGCTTTTTGACAAGTAGCTATTAGAACACCTCAAACTCAAATTCTCATAAAAAAAAACGATGCCCACACACGTGTAATCTGAATATACCTCTTTTTATTCAAATGATAGTTCCACAAAGCCACGTACAAAGGAAAGAACATGTTCCTTTCTCACAAGTTCACACCAGTCAACAATACGAAGTTTTTTCTCCCCTATTCCCTCTGCCCGAGACTGTCTCAAATAGACCCGTCTCTTACATTTAACTAACCAAACCATTTCTATTTATTTAACTTTCTTCTATAATAAACCTTCAATCATGTATTTGTCTCTAGTGGTCTAACAATAATCACCTTCGAAGAATCTGCCTTGTCCTCAAGGTGGAATTCTGGAAATTGTTCCTGAATATTTGTAACATCCTCCCACGTAGCCACTTCTACTGCATCATCTTCCCATTGAACAAGCACCTGCTTCATTGGTTCTCCTTGTTTATCTTCAATTCTGGTTTGCAAAAACTAATACAGGATGCACTTGTGATTCTATCTTGTGTGCTATTTCTGTTGAAATCAATTCTTGTATAAATTCAATGCCACTTGAAAGTGCATATTTTCCTCTTGTTGCTGATGAGTTTGGTTATGAACATACTGTTTCCATTGATTTTTCTGATAACGTTCATACTTCTACCCAAACTGAAGAGCTTTCTAAAGTTCAAGATAATGAAGATTTTGCTACTATACATGAAATTGATTCCCCTCTTTGTATTCATGATGCTTTAATTGATGCTGCATTAGCTGATCCTTCTAATTGTGTTCATAATTTTAATGTTTCAGACCATGCATTCACTAATGAACACACTGGTTTAATGGCTTATGATGTTGCTGATTCTATTCATGATAAAGACATTACTACTGGTTCTATGAAAACTTGTTTTGAAAAATATGTTGTTGATACTGATGGTTTTGTTGATGAATTTACTACTGAAATTTTTAGTGAAAAACCTGCTGATGTTCATAACCTTGTTGATGAACCTCTTATTGAGAACTTTGGTTATGAACTTACTAATGTTGACCTTGACACTGATTCTATTCGAATTTTGGATATGTTCATGCTAAGATTTCTGAATTTTATGGTAATAGTCTTGATAGTTTTGCAGAACATCCAATTTTTACTCGTTTTACAAGTGAAGAGATATTGTCACAACCATGGTAGTTAAAATCGAGAGTTTACTCGTAAAATCGTAAGATTTTACAATTTTACATACTCTATGCGATTCAAATTCCACACAGGATTGTTGTACAACAAAATCATACGGATCGTCGAACAAAATCATAAAAAACGTGTAATCGCGATTTTTTAGTGTATCAAACGGTTCACCTTCTTGAGTCTAAATTTATTCAAAATTAATGCAATTAAATTCTGACATTGTGATAGGTGTTGTCACCTAACACCACCTAATTAAAATTAATGCAATGCAATTAAAATTTAAACAAAAAAATAAAGAGTCTCTTCACCTCACTCCTCATTCCAACCCCATTAAAATTAATGTTGCAATTAAAATTTAAACAAAAAATAAAGAGTCTCTTCACCTTTACTCCTCATTCAAAGTCAATTTCAAATAAAAAGTCTTTTTAGCTTCTCTGCACCCCTCTTCAAATGAAGAGTCTCATCTAATTTCAAATGAAGAGTCTTGTTGTTTTGCACGATCACATCACTTGATTAGATCTCATTTCAAATTCAATTAAAATAAAACTAAATTAATTTAATTAAGGCAAACGAAGAGTCTCTGGAGTTTACTCCTCCTTCTTATTGCTTGATTGGGTTTTATTTCAAATCTAATTAAAATAAAACTAAATTAATTTAATTAAGATAAATGAAGAATCTTTGTTCACTCTTTCTTCTTGATTGGATTCCATTTCAATTTTAATTAAAATAAAACTAAATTAATTTAATTAAGGCATTTTAACCATCTCTTAATTCTAAAACCTCAGTCACACTCACATATCCAAAGTCATTTGAGCATACACTAACAAGATTTTCTTGGACTTCTCCTTATTAGCCAGAAAACAAATCACACTCCACAACTCACACACTTGGGCAATATAGATTTAAATGACACTCTTAATTCAAATGGAGATGATGAACACTTGGTTGAAGGTCAAGTCCAAGGTGGTGTGGAAGATAATGATGTTCTTGTCATCCCAACTTAGAGGAGGAGAATATTTTTATTGATGTGCTTCATGAAGGAGATAAAACTAATGAAGATTCTTTTAATTTTCATTTTAAAGTGAGTGATTTATATTAGATGAACTTAAGTGTTATTAAGTATTGTCAAAGTAGTTGATTTTATAGACTTAAGTTTGATGAAGTACTAACAAATGAATTGATTAATTATTTGTGTATATTTAGTTTGTGTTTATAGGGTTGGTTTAATTTGGATCTCATTTGGGCACTAGATGTTTTTACATAGATTTTACATTATTATTATTCCTCCATAATATATCCAACACATCAATTAATCTTTTTAATTACTTAATTACTTTTCATGTAATAAATTAAGTAAAATAGAAAAAATGTGACTATATAAACTTAAATAGTTTTGTATCAAGGTTGAATCATCCCTCAAATACTTTTTTTAATTTCTCTTATTTATTTATTTTTTTACAAAAAATATTATTATTATTATTATATATATATTTAAAAAAAAAGTAAAATCTACGATTCGTGTTACAATTTCACGATTTACGATTTTATAAACCCTCCACGATCCTACTCAAAATCTCGATTTTAACTACCTTGCTCGAGCATGAAATTTATATGTAAGGGTGGTCTGATAACGACCCAATAAACCCAACAATCTTGCTAGGATAGGCTCTAATACCATATTATGAAAATATTCTATATTTTTTCTTATTTTGATCAAAATTAGAGAACTGAATATATACAAGTAATGTACTCCATTCTGGATATAGCTAAATAAAGAAAACAAAACAAAATTATTACAATCTGGTAATGTCATAAAATCAAATAAACAGACTTGATGGTAATTTGATTCTATTATAAAGACAAAATCACATAATTGATATTAGTTTCCTTCTAGAAATTTTGTATCCATATCCTCTGAAAAAAAAAAAAGTTTTTATTACTGAAGAGGAGTCCTTTGGTGAAGAGAATTATAATGACTATTTATCTGATGATGGTATCATTGAGGAGATTGTCGTCTTTCATAATGTTTTGGATGAAATAACCATCGTGACGAACATAAAAGAGGAAATCCTCTAAATTAACCGGATCAACCACCACTGAAGAAAAACATAAGGATAGATTTCCCATTGTTACATATCTTGAGTATTTGATGGGTAGTCACGGAAGTAAACTATTATGCACTCAAGTTTGTATTCTTGATCTGTTCAAGATTTATGCCAAGCTTTCGGTATTTGTGAAGACATAAAAGCTAAGTTGGTTGTTGTTCGACTCGTGATAGGATGTTAAAAAACCACCCATTAACGATGATGATTTCATATATGTTTATGAATATTTTTTTAATAATTTAGACATCCTTCTTTTTATTCTAAATTTTAGGGTCAAATGTTAATCACCATGAGTGTCACTCCAAGTGAGCTCCACCCAGTTTTCTAAAAAGCCTTATCAATTATCTATAATCATCTTCACATAAAACTAGAAACAAAAAAGTTAATACAGTTCTACTAGTGAAAATAAGAACTTCACATTGAATGATGACCCATTTTCTATTTATTTCACCAAAACATTGTCTCGCTATTTTGACCAATCATCTCAATTCTTATTGTAGTGGCAAAAAGCTTAAGAGAAATTCAAATATCGAGCTGAAAGTTCATTAATCATAAAGGATATGGCAGATATAGAGATTTTAAAATGGATTATTCTCCCTTGGAGTAGCAAAGGATATCTTTTTTTATCCCATATGTTGAAGATCAAATAATTTTCCCTTTGAGTAGAAAATAAATTTCACGACTTATAATTATAATATTTTTAGTTACATATAAAATGAAACCAAATTAGATGTTGCACGTTTTGTACCTAGAAAAATCTTATACATAAAAGTTATAGTTTAACAGAACTCTCTGATCTTTATATTTCTAAATTTCAATTTATTGATTAATTTATGGGATGAAATTTTCTATTTCATTCTACGATTTTAAGGTCTAGATTGGTTATTTATTCTTCATTTCTACACTCGCTTTATTTATTTTAAACATTTTATATATTTCTTCTTTTGTACTTTGTGTCTTTTTTTATCAGTTTTGTACTTTGTCTTGGATTATAATTTTCATGACAACGTTATCCACAGTAAAAGGACAGCGATGAAATCTTCATAGCGTGGAAGAAAAAGCACGTATATGTGTCAACTGGCATGTCAAATATGTGGCAACTGGCATGTCAAAAGCGGACACAGAGGCATGTAAAAGGTTACTGTTTTTGTTCCCACGTTGAAAGGTTCTTTCGCATTAACGAACAAAACTCCACTAGTACTTTCCACTTTCTATGGTTTTCATGCATGGTTTCCATGGGCCACGAAGGTATTGGAGGATAAGGTTGAAGTGGCAGTGTCTCAATGATAATAAAAAAGCTAGCACACACAGTAAAACACTTGTCGATCAAACCTAGTGCTTCCTTAAAGTGACCTTCCAACCACTTCAAGATCCACCAGGAAGCACATATATAAACTTTTTCTTTTTTGTGAAGCCTTAATGATGGCTTATGATACTAAGCCACCAAGTTATTTGTCGACTATTATTGTTTCTTCTTTACGTAAATACAACCAAGTTCCCACTAAGACTCATTATTCTTTTCTTATATTGTCCCATTGAGTACTGCAATAACTTTATTATAGAAACTATATTTTGGTTTTGCTAAAATAAGACAGTTTTGTAAGAGATCAAGTTGTCCACATTCTTCGAATAATATGCATCTTTTTCAGTCATAATTAAGCAGAAGAATATGATGAATTTGGCCAAGTGATTAAAATCTTATGCTTACACAGTTGTGGAAATATAATTTAAGTAATCACGAGGATCCAAAACTTGCCAGATCAAGATAATTATAACATTGCTGACAAAAGAAAAATAATTCTAGCATTGTAAACATGAAATTCGTCTTTCATTGAGTGGTATGAAAGAAATATGTGAAAAAACAAAGAGAAAAAATAAGACATGTATTGAGAGCAAGACCGTTTTAGAGAAGTTGTTGTCTTAATTTGACCCATGCATAGGATTCACTTGTAATCACAAATGATTGAATCAAATCACAAATGGATTTGGGTTTGGAATTAGTGATTTTTTAGGGTGTCAATTGTACGTTGTTGTAACTTTGCAGAAGCTAACAATAATGAAAAGTACGTGAGAACATATGGCGCAAGGATGAGCAATGAAGCTTTCATTTTGACGCGTGTGGCTCAAAAGAACCTTTTTTCTCGTGTAGTGGCACGTCGTTCACACACTAGTTAAATTATTTTGACCACATCAGATATCAGATGTCTCTCACACTGTGATCTATTTTTCTATGATTACTTTTCTACGTGGGTTTTTCTTACAGATGGCAAATTTTCTTATGATAGATCGCAATCAAATTTAGGTAACGTATTGGTGTCTCATCATTGAACAAAGGACTGCAGAAAAATATTTGTTGTGATGAATTTAGGTTCATGTAAGAAAACACTGTATTATATTTCATATCATTAGTTTATGTATAGAACATTGGTGAGAAATATCACATCATACCCCTTGTGTGAATCTGCATGCAACTGCAATGATGAATGGGTGGGAAAGCGTATTGTCATGGATTATGCCAGTTAGGGTAAAGGAATAGATAATTAGATAAACGTGGAAAAATTTTAATGCACCATGCACAAAACTAGATGTGGGTCTCATGTTCCTTAATCCTTATCCTTCCTAATTAACTAACTAGACACTAATTTAATCATTTAATGTTAACTTAGGTTGTAATTTTAGATGGCTTGTTTTGTTAGCTTCCTTGGCCGGCATTCCTCTTCTTCATAGGTCCCACTTTCTTATGATGCTATTACACGTAGCGCCGCCTTTCTTACAGCAACTCAATCAATATTTGAATAATATTAAAAATAATAAAATAAAGTTTCTCTTTCTCTTACTATTTTTCATTATATATATTGACATACTAAAACTGAAGTGGTGTCAAAGTCCACTATCAAATTCAACAACATAGAAGATGGAAGATGCAAGTTTCAACCTTCCTCCTGGGTTTTTCTTCTCTCCAACTGATGAAGAACTTGTTCTTCACTTTCTCTATTGCAAGGCTTCTCTTATTCCATGCCACCCCAACATCATCCCAGACCTCGATTTCTCTCGGCTTCATCCTTGGGAACTAAATGGTATTTATATTAACTTCTTTTCAAGTTTTCTCAAATACATTATATATGTGATATATAATAATGGCATGACCATATTTATTGTTTATTCATGCATGCATATGTTTACTTTATACAGGTAAGGCTTTGTTAAGTGGGAATCAGTACTATTTCTTCACCAAAATGAATGAAAACAGAACAACGGAAAATGGGTGTTGGAAGGAAATAGGTGTGACGGAACCTATATTTTCAACTTTTGACAAGAAAGTGGGAACGAAGAAGTACTTGGTGTTCCACATTGGTGAAGCTCCACATGCTACTGAAACCAATTGGGTAATGCAAGAATATCATATATGTTCCTCTGGGTATGACACTGCGTCCTATAGAAGTGCTAGGAGAAGACGAAAACATGTAAGTCACTTTGTTTAATTCATTTGTTAAGCTAATTAGAGGAGAATTAAGAACATGCTTCTTTTTTGTACATTCTTTTCTATTAATCGTAAGAGAAACTAATTAATTGAGATATGAGTCAAAGTTTTATGCTCGTTAATTAATAAATTTTAGCTGAAAAAGGGAGTATTATGAAAAAAAAAAAAAAAAAAAAAAAAAAAAAAAGAGTTAAAGAATATTAATTTTTCGTTTAAGTAATGTTGTTGTCCCTAACACAGGATCAAAGTTGGAGCCAGTGGGTTTTGTGCAGAGTCTACGAGAAGATGAGGTCTGAACAAGATGTAAACTGCTATAGCGATGAGGATGAGATTGGATCAGAGCTTTCATGGCTAGATGAAGTTTATCTGTCGTTGGATGATGATCTCGAAGAAATTGGCATGCCTAATTAGATTAAATATTGTATACTGATGTTAATATATATATTTTAAAGACTTGTACTTAATTATAATGTTGAATTGTTTGAAATGAAGGGGTTCAATGATAGCATTTTTACAAGCAAATTAATGGCAGAGTAAGGTTCAAAACGAGTATTTAGTAGAACCACGTAATAGTTCAGATTTTGTTCATGAAATTGAATTTTGGCTTTAATTTCTAACCTTATAAAATTAAATTTGTTTAGAATTATAAGTTTTCTATTCGGGTTGTGCTAATTGTCAGTTTTAGTTAAATTTAATTAAAGAATTTAATTAAAAATTGGCTTATCTGAATATAAAACAACTATATAACTAATTCTTGTTTCCACCTATTTCTATTTTCACCTCTAGATTTTGTTTTTTTTTTTTCTTTCTGATGACTTATTAGTCAACTACCTTTAATATGAAATCTATGTTGTACATTATTTATGGTTTCTCCTCTTCGTCTTATCTATGTTGTACATTATTTATGGTTCTTTTCTATGTTGTACATCTAATTCCTTATGGCTTCAAGGAATGGTAGAAGTAGAAGCATATTCGTAAAGGGTCCATGTTACAAAAATAAATTTTATGAGTTATTTATTAGTTTTTATATCAGTTAGATAATTGGTAAAGACTAAACCTTAAACTTTAAACTAAATTATATCATATAAATGTCATTAATATAGTTGTCATTAATTAACATGGTTTATATCGGTTGTCCAATTAATATAAAATATATAAATATTACATCGATTTTAAATATTAACCGATATATAAAAGTATATTTAAAATAATTATATAAAAAAGATAAACAAAGATACTTATTATGTCGGTTGTTCTTAGAGTCGATATAATATCTTTTGTTTTTGAAATCAATGTTAAATGTCTTTTTTTATATAGGTTGTTTTTGTAACTAATGTAATAACCTAATCAAACTGTATATAATTTTAGGAAAGATTCATATTACATCATTTTATTATTTAACCGAGGTAGAATGAACGATATTATATGAGTTAAGGTAACAACTAATATAGCATGTTTAATTTTTTAAAACAATTGTTTGTTTTGTTCCTTTCCCAACCTATGATTATAAATCCAAGGCATACTTGATTGTTAGGAAAATAAATTTAACAAAACTTGCCTACAAATAAAGTTAAGTATAGCTTAATCAAAACTAAACTACCTTTATGAAAAGATAATGTTTAAGTACAAAAATATTTTTCTATTCATGACAAATTTATTTAATTTTATTTGTGCACAATGACTAGCCATCTGCAAAACGTTAAAAATATAAAATATATATTAGTATTGGTAGTGACATATATTAAACCTCTAATAAGTTTTTTTCATAATATTTAATGTGTTTAAATATCTGCTCTCAAGAATCAACAATACTAACATAGATTATGATCTAAATCCAATGCATGACATAATAACCATATTTAAAATTTCTTTGTTACTACTAATGTATGAAACTCAACGAATTTAATTTATTGAAAAACTAAAAAAATAAGAATTAGTTTCAATGAAGAACTAAATACCTTAGGATAAACCCAACATAGATTATGTGATGATGAAGTGAATTTACTGCCTAAAACATTATATACATTAATAGCACTAAAAAGAAAGGTTATTTGTAATTTACAATACATTATATAAACTATAATAACATATTATTTCGTAATTAAAACATACCTTTATATTACAAATTTCATGTATGCACTACACTTTCTATGTAATGAATAAAACCACACAATATTGTTAGTGGAACAAACAAGCATTAAGAACCAACTAGACCTAAAATAAGAAAATTAATTATGGTGTTACTTTAATTATGTAACATGTAAATGTAGTGAGCTTTAATTATGCATTAATAAAAGGCACCGTGTAAATCTTCTTGGGAGATTGTTGAACACGGTTGAATGTAAGTCTAACATTCCATTCTTTTTTATTTCCAGAATTTTGTGTAAATTGAGGCTCAAAGAAACCATAAATTTTAACATTCCCCATGTTGACAATTAATTGATTTATATACCTACATTGTTAATATAATAATAGTGACAATATTTGATCTCATAAAACATAAGTTGAATAAATAATATATAGATTTAAAATATACTCACATTATCCATACTTGAATGAATGCAATGTTCAACAACCGATTACATTGGATGATTTGCATGTTTATGTACCATGGTATATTATCATTGTCGACACCAAATATTGTTAGATCCCTAGAAATGGCACACGAAATGTCTGAAACAATATTGGTGCAGTTGTGGTTGGAGCTCAAAGCTAAAATTAGACAAAACAAGGGCTTTTTTGTCTCTACCTAGGGTCTTGTAAAACATAATAAGAAATAACGATATGACAATCTAAATAAGACAAATACATACACATAAAGGAAAATTTATCAAATATACCTGATTAGTTTTTAAAATTACCTTAATTAGGTGTATAGGCCATGCAATGAATGTTCCTAAGAGTCTCTTCCACTAACTTAACTACCATTATCGGCATTGGAATTGGAATAGTGACATCTCTAACTTCTTCAACCACCACTCTAGTGAAATCATCATGCATAGGCACAATGTGCATGGTTGAACCTCTTGGATACACTCTCTCAATGGCCATTACACAAGGAGGAACTTCTTCAATAAACAATCTACACTGACGGGACATATTAGTGTGTTTCCTCCTCTTCTAAGTCCTCAGTAACATAACTAACTTTTATACTTACACGACTATGAGTGGGAAGTACATCTGGCTTGACTAGATTATGCTATTGGGACATGTCCACGGACTCTAACCATTGGTCAAACTCACATCTCAACTCATTAATTAGTAACCTGTGTTTTTTATCTGCTCAATTAATTGTTGTGTCAATCTCTATGTCTACTTTGCAGATAGTTGCTCTGTCATCTCCTGACTCACACAAATCCTGTAAAAGAGTTTAGGTGAGAAGTTGATCCAAAGTATTGTTGCACACCCACACCTAAATAGTAATATTCACATGACCAGGTTGCTCTTCATTACCAATAACAAAGGTCAATATGTCATTACGACCTTGGGAAACAAAACTTTCCTATATGTTTTTCTCGACTAGGGCTTATTGTAAACAATAATACAATATGTTAATTATAATACACCATGAAATATGTATAACTTAAAAATAAGACATTATTATCAAATTATTATGAACTTACTACTGTTAGGCAATCTCTAGTGATTTCTCATGTCATCTGCCCCTGTTTTAGTTTGAGTCAACTTTCATTTCTCATGTTAGGTAGGAGGGAGTGGAAAAAGATGTTTTTTTATATCTCTTTCACTCCTTCCCGAAACAGTCTATGGGGTAGTATTCTTCTATTAGATATCTTAAGCTTTCTTTCTCTTTACCTGTAAATAAATAATATAGATAAATATGAATTTTATTATATGATTCCATAAACTGTGATGTGAAATATAAACAAACTTGCCATGATGGTCCTATCGAATTTGAACAAAAGTTAACATGTTTCCTCATCTATACCATCTTACTCACAAGGGGACTCGTCTATATTACTTTTAAAATTCATCATTGCCTCCATTTTGTAGCTACTATTGTTAATATATTTAGTTACATTTATATATCAAAAATCGAGATCTGGTGATATAACACAAGGTCTTCTAAAAGTAGAACAGGTATTAGAAGTTCGTTTGATCGATTCAATATCAATAAACCTAGAAAAGAGAGTGGATACTTGGAATGGGCGTATAACAAGAATTCTTGGCATTCCTTGGGGATTCTTTATTAGTGTTGAGCTAACTACAGCGCAAAGTCGTATTTCCAATTCATAACCGTCAAACTCAAAGTTTGTCTATAAAATAAATTTAGTTCATTATAATTCATTAAACATTCAACATTTTCAATACTAAAATTACATAACCTTTGAGGAAACAACTTACACAAATATTCTTCTAAATAAGATTTTTGTTTATTTTATCACACGACTCCAGTCAGGTACCAAAATAGACATCTTTGAACGAACTAGTACACCTAAATAACTAATAAATTAAGCATGATTAAGGCTTGATGTCTTGACAACTTGAGGGTCTATATCAACTAGAACTCTAGCATTACCCAAATGCCTAATGGCTAGATGTCATAGTCATCTAGCATTACCTAAATGCCTAATGGCTAGATGTCATAGTCATGTAGCTTTCCTAGTCTTTCTCTATGTTAGCCATCTAACCTATAAAAAGAAAAATATCTTTAAGTTTGATATTCAAATTAAACAAAATCAATCTTAGTATTAAAATGAAAAACCAAAAAATGAACATAACTTATTTCTACTGTGGAAGTGTTAAAAAGTTCTCCTATATTTCTTCATTATGATCATTGATTGAAGTCGTATCCGATCAAATAATTATAGTTAAATGCAGTACTAGGAAATGACTCCTAGGTCATCTCCTAAGGACCTAGTTCCTATCAAAGGATTAAACACACAAAAAGAAAGGAAGGGGGAGTTGTTGTGAAATAACTAGATTTAATAAAATAAAAATAAAATAATAACCGAATTAGATTTTCTTAACTGGAATTTAAATTACCCTCTTGATTAGATTGCAATTCGCTTATCACAAGATACAAAAATTCATGCTCAACTTATTAAACCCTAATTCCAACCTGAATTAATTAACTAAGTGATAATTAACATAAGTTTTTCTTATGGAAATTAAGCATTCACATACATCATTCATTCTATCCCAACAACCCGTGACTCACTCCATTAAGCATGAACAGAGACACGAAATTCATATCAACTGAAACATTAAGCATGAACCAGTAAAAGCATTAATCATAGAAATAAATTGATGAAGAGTTAAGAGACAAAAAGAGAAAAAATAACACAACAGCAACCTCAAAGCTTCTTTATAATATGAATCAAAAGGATAACCTTATAAATTAACCTTCCATTAAATTTGAATAAAGCAAACAAAGATTAAACGCAAAAAGAAATGGAAAAGGAACGAAATTAAAAAGAAACGAAATTAAAAAGGAATGAAATTAAAAAGAACGAAATTAAAAAGGAATGAACTTAAAAGGACGAAATTAAAAAGGAACGAAATTGAATTGAAACAAAAATAGAATATAATTGCAGAGGAAAGAAAATAAATACAGAACTAGTTTTTTCAGGAGAGAATGAACTGAATCCCAAAAACTGAGAGTCTCGAAGTCCTTTGGCTTCACCACCTTTAATAGGCGGCTAGACCTAGGTCAATCCTAAACACTAAACCTAATTTACCCAAATATTTCAATTCTAATCCAATAAATAAAAAATATGACATCTTCTCTTCAATTCTAGAATTTGTATTTTAAAATGCTTGTATAATATTTTTTCAATACTTAAAAAACAAAGTACAAAGTGTAGAAAAATCAAATGTTTAATGAATTTATAATATATGTAATAAATATATTATATTTTATAAATATAATATTAAAAATATTATTAAGTTAATTAATTAATTATATATATATTATGTAATAAATAGTTTATGTTAAATTGAAATACATAAAGACATACTTAATTTATTATTATCTATAAAAAATAATATTATGTACAAAATTTAGACATAAAATTGTGTGTGTATATCTACACACGAATTCTTTAATATTGATGTGCTTTTTTCTATTTTAAATTACTTTTTAAGACTTAATATGTACGTAATAATAAAAATAATGTTTTTAATATATGTTATCTGCAAATATATTTAGATATTAAATACTTAACCAACACGTCAATGATCGGAGAAGAATTGAGTTCAAGTCACTTAAATATAATCTGTTTTTCTAAATGAAGAAAAGTTGCTGGAAAGAATAATTCTGCCAAATGCCACAGGGTTTCTAGTAGAAATATATTATAGACAAACTCAAAAATGCTTTGCACCAATAATAGTCTTCTTAAAATATATTTTAAATATTAGAAAAAATTATATTGAAAAGATTGCATCAAAGACATAACTCGTAATTGCTTGCCTCGTCTGATTTGGATCAAGCAATTGGGTTTTGGGTAGGAGACGCTCCTTCCTGCGCCTCCATAGTCTCACTCTACACCTCCATACTAGTTATAAAATGATCAAAAAAAAGTCCTTAGGGTAATTTCATATACATACCCTCAACATAGATAAGAAAAAGAAAAGCCTAACTTTCATCCTAACTGATTGGTTCGATTCGAATTTTTTTTTTCTCAATAATGACTTTTAAATTGGTTCAATATGAAATGTATTTTTTTTTAATAATGACTTTTATATTGGTTCCATCTAAACTATATTTTTTTAGTAAAGACTTTTGGATTTGTATAACTTGAAATTAATTTTTTTTAAATAATTACTTCTGGATTAGCTCAATCAGAATAATTACTTCTGGATTAGCTTAACCAGAATGTACTTTTTTTCTTCAATAATGACTTCTAGATTTAGTCAATTCAAAATGGTTTTTTAGTAATATGAAAATATATCTTTATTTTGAATTCTACCAATTCAGTAATAATTTATATAAACAAAAGTATATTTTCGAATTATACCATCCAGAAGAAAGAAAAAACAGAAGCTCAACACTTACCTTAGCCTTTTCGCAACCATTTTAATCATTGCCAACAGCCTCCAACCACCATGAAACACCATTACAACTACTATTAAACAACAATCAAGTGTCGGCAATCACCACACTATTCACCAACTCAACGTTTACAACTAACTCAATTTGAAAGTCTATTTCTATTTAGAAGTCTACCAATCCACTAGCTCGTCATTTATATAATAAAAAACTTTTAGATTGTACAATTCAAAAACAAAAATAACTAAAAAGTCAACGCTTACCTTAACTTCTTTGCAACCACTCTAATTATCGCCAACCACTATAAAACACCGCCGTCACACAACAATCAAGTATAGGTGATTATCATACTATTCACCAACTCAACATTTACAACCTTCAAACCTTCACTATTTACACCCATCCTTCTCTTCCATTTTCTTTTATTTTTTTCTCATACCTTTTTCAATCTTTTCAAAAAAGGGTGTTATTTTCATTTAAAGAGAATGATAGTGCACGATAAAATTATGGAGGTTCAGGAAGAAAGCGTCTGGCTATGAATAGAAATGAACCCAATTAGGATATAATTGGATCTTCACCCGCCAATCTTTCCTATTTTATCTTAACATATATATTTTAAAATATATCTTTTATATTACGAATTAATATATATTTTATATTTTGAATTGTAAATATTATTATAAAATATGAAGATTGGAATATGTTATTTTTTACCTTTTAATTTTATTATAATTTTTAACATAAAGTCTTCACAAAATAAACAATAAATTTTATTGACATACAGTTGGGTCAGTTAATAATTTCACAAATATATCAATTAAAAAAATAAAGAAAATTATATAACATCTATCAAATTATTTCTAAACTTTCACAAACCATTCAAATTTTATCATCTATCCATTATAATCTAAACAACTTTATCATCTACACATAATTCTATCAAATTTATTCAAATTCACCCTCTTAAATCTAATTCTTCAACCAAACAAAACCTCAAAGATCGAAGAAGGCAAATAATGCGGTGGAATGGAGTGCAAGTGAAAATATAAAAACAGAAAAAAAAAAAAAAAAAAAAAAAAAAAAAAAAAAAAAAGAAACGAAGGAGAAGATTTTAACATAAATATAAAGGAAGAGTAGTTTGGTCTTTTCACATCCCAGTTTAAATTTATGCGGGTGTCCGGACAGTTGTATTAGTGAAACCAGCATTGTCAGTGAATAAATCATAAATGGGGCTGTTAAAAAAACCTAATCACATTAAACCATAATCGAAATGTAATTATATTTAAAATTTTATATGGTGTAAAATAATTTAAATATTCACATAATGCAAACTAATTTTCACATCAAACTAATTTCCTTCTCAATGCATGATTCATTTACCTGATTTTTTAAGATCAAATTTAGTTAAAAATTAATTTTGAACTTAAGTTGCTAATTGCGTGAGGCAATTGAGTTAATGAGGATAAGACTGAATGATTCAGCAGTCAGCATCCACGCAACATTGATAATCACAGCCGTCAATGCTAACTTATACAATAAGCAATTTATTATTATTAGTTATTCATTATTAATTTACTATACTAACGACATTGCTTTGATGTTAGGCTGACGTGGCAGTCAATAAATAAATAGTTTAAAAGTATAAAAAAAAAACCATACTTACATATGATAATATTTCAAAACATTTAAATGATATTTTAAGAAAATAAAATAATATATATTTCATATACAACTGTAGGAAACAATAAGTATAATTTAAAATTAATTTCAAAAGAATTGTGAAATAAAAATATATGTTTAATACCAATTTTATATTAAATTCAACACGTGACAAAACGTGGCGACGAAAGGCACCAATCCAGTTACCAAAATCAGATAATAACTGTGTATAAATCATAAAAAGATTCATTTGCTGAGTCTCGTAACGACGTCTCGTATTTGCGTTTCGCGTTTCACACGATGAGGAAGTTTGTCACCGTCTTCTCCCGTTTCAAATCTACGAAGAACTTCTCCGTTTCGCTTCATCGAAATTTTCCACGCTGTTCCAATCAACTCCACCCTAATTTCAGGAAGCTCGCGCAGAATGGCGAGTTTTCACTCTCACCTCTCTCTGCGCATCGATTTATCTCCACTACCGCGGAGAATCCTTCCACATTGAATACGAATCCTCTTCAGGACCAGGTACTTCTTCCTTAATCTCCTTTCTTGTTCACTTTTCCACCATTCTCTGGCTTTCGATTTCTCTTTCTGTGGTACCTTATTGTTTTTATCGGGGATAAGGAAATAGAACAATAGGAACTAGAGCTTATAAAACTCAAAAATAAATAAGTTAACTGATGTGTGCGTCATTTGATAATTAATTAGTGTTTGGATAAATGAAATAATTAATTTTTTATGTAAAAAAATTATAATTTCGTCCATGAAATTTGTAACTTCATACCCTTTTTTCCCTTAAAAAAATAATTTAAACTGTTGTTGAATATTATATCTTAATCCGTACCATTACATAAATGATACATCATTTAATAACTTCATGTAATATTAAAATAATTTTATCTTTTAATAAATAAAAATAATTTATTTATTTATAAAATAAGTAATTAGATAACTTAAATAATTAAATAATTTTCTAACTGTTATATAATTTTTTAATATTATTTTTACAAAATTATATATATATATATATATATATATATTAAATTATTTTTTTAATTAATTAGTCATAAAAATAATAAAATTATATATTTGTAAATTATATCATTTTAATATAATAAAATTGTGAATATCCATTAACGTAATCTTCTCACTAGAGTTAATGACAAAATAGCTATACTGAATTTAATAGCAAGATGTAATTATTTTATTTAAAGATTATTTTTATATTTTAATTAATTACTCATAAAATAAGTAAATTATATCATTTTTAATATAATAAAATTGGGAATACACATTAACGGAAGATTCTCACTAGTGTTAATAATAAAACGGGTATTCGGAATTTAATAACAAGATGCAATTATTTTTATTTAAAGATTAAATAAAAAAATTCGTTAATTCAGAAACTCCTTGTTTACATTTTTTGAATCAAAATTATAATATATGTATTTCTCTTTTAGTTTGGTCCATTATTTTTATTTAAAAGTTTTGCTAATCTGGATTTGGGTCTTGGCTAGGCCCAATATCCGAAAATAATTTAAAAATGCACTGTTTTTGGATAATGTGAAAAAAACTCTAATTATCTATCATTGAAAATATTCTAAATTATATAATTTAAAAATCTATTTCAGACTTTACAATTCAAAATTAAAAAAAAATATTATAAATTGTAAAATTTATAATATTTATTACATAAATGTTAATGGATCATATAATTCACAATATATGTTGTTGGATTATGTATTCCTAAATTACATTTCGGAGGATTCTGTGATTCGGAATATGTTTTCAGCAGAAATACAATCCATATTATGTTATAAAAATTTGAGAAATGTATTTCAAAATACATTTTTGGATTACAGAGTGTATCAAAAATATATTTTATATTATATAATATTTTTACAATCCAAAAATGTAAAGTATGAACCATTTAGACTTTTCTAACATCTCGGAATGTAAAAATAAACTATGGATGCAAAAATGGGTTTCTATACGATGTATTGTTTATCTATGTTGGTTTCGTAATTTGATGGTGATTTCATTTAGCTACTACTGCTTCTTCTTGGGTTTGGTTGGATGAAAATTGTGGAAAATTAAATCAAGGAAGGAAGTGTTATCGCTTTGATTGTGCTAATGCAAGATGAAAGGAATGGAATGCGCGAATAGCAAAGCAAAACATAAACGTATGTTATTTTTTTTTTTTTTTGTCACAACTCATTAAAAACAATTCTATAATTAATTATGAGAGTTTGAGACCTATTTTTATCTTTTCAAATCTTTTTCTTAAATTTAATACATGAATAAAACAATAATAATAATATATAAATTATAAAAAAGTCAAATAAAATAATATTGTAATAAAATATTTTCTTTCATCAAATCTATCTCCATTTCCACTCATCCTTTCTCTTCCTCTCTTTTCTCTCTAACAAACTAATTATGTGTAATTTTATTCCTAGAGTAAATTTTTTATGGGTATATTTAAGTTATATCTTATCTAATTGCAAAATGAATTTTTTATTATTCTTCCTCAGAAAAAAACAATGGTTTTTTAGCCCTAAATGGAAATGACGGATTACGAATTTGAGTTTGGCGGAATTGGCTGGTTGCAATTTGAGTATTTGATTTTTTTTTTTTTTTTTTATTTAATTGTGTAAATTTCGAATTGATACATTTGAGTTGTCCCATATAATGTAATTAGTTGCAAGATGACTTATCACCGGAAACAACAATGATTTTTTTGAGCCTTGATGAACCCAAATTTGGCTGCAAGTTCAAATTTTTGTATTTGCGAGGCCACCACCAGTGAAAACTACTGAATGAACTCTATGCATGATTTAAAACTTGCATGGTACGAACGACGACTGTAATGCAATTTCAATATGGATGTTTATTCATCATAGGAAAATCGAGATTGTGCACACCCAAAGTGAAATTTGCCAATTGTAGTATGATTTTTTGTAATAAGAGTTTGAAAACAGAATTCAAATTATGTTGTTTAGCTAATTCTGTCTTAGGAAAACAGTTTTTGTTTTTAAGCTAAAATTATATATAGGTTCTTTGTTTTGTTTTTTGCAAATAATGTGAGAAGTTCCCTAGTTTTCTGTATCCTCACAAGTTCTTAAAGAATTTAGAGTGAGTAGATAGGGAATAAGTTATACCAATTTTTGAAACATAACATTTTTTTATTCGTAGTGTGAGGATGGTATGTATGACCGTTGATGACCCTTAAGCTAGATGAATTCTTTGTTCCAAGATTTCAAACGGGGTTTGGATAACTTCGATCCTTGAAGGAAACTCGGTATGAACTCTTCATTCATGATGAAAATGTTTAATGGTATGCTCAAAGAATTTTTTATTGGTAATGTAAAATTGGGATGGTATGCTCCTAAAATAGAACTGCTATGGGAATTATTTATTTGTAGTGTAAATTCAGAATGGTGTAAAATCTTGTATAGACTGCTAGATGAATTTTTTGTTCAATGATTCTAAATCGAGATGGGATACCTTGATGACCCTAATGGGTACTAGAGTATGAACTCTTTATTCATTATCTAAAACTTGGATAGTAAGCTTGAGCCTCCGTAGATCTAAATGGAAAATTTCTTTATTCATAATGTAAAATTGATATTGTACGTGTGTACGTACCTTCAGTTAACCTGCAGTGTGAACCCTAAGCATAGCAAAAAGATGTTGGGATGTTATGTTATATGTAGTCTTGATGATCCTAAATATAACTGCAATTTGAATTTGAACTTGATTTTCTAATTTCCGCTGAATTCTGTTGCAGTATGAATTCTTTATTAATAATGTAATTCAGGCGGGCTAAATTTGTTCCTTGGTGACCCTAAATGCCCGTAGTATGACTTGGTTCATAATCTAAAATTGTGATGATGATAGTGCATGGATTGAGCGTTCATGATCCAAAATGCAATTGCACCATGAATTTTTATCCAGAATGTCAAATTCTGATGCTGTCTAAAGGAGGGAATATTTATGAAAAATGAAGAGTTGGAATAATTTCAGTTTGGATATTATATGAATTAATAAATACCATTATATCATCAATGTAAATTTATTTATTTTTCCTCCTATAATTAGAAAACAGTACATTCTGGAATTGTAGGAAGCGTCATAGTGAGCTATGTATATGAACGTTTGCATCTAACTGGATATTGCAGGGCATTGATTTTCCTGGAGGAACTGTAGAATTCATCCCTGAATTGAAGTTTATATCAGAATCAGTTAAAGAGAGAATACCCTGCTACCGTGTCCTTGATGATAATGGGCAGCCGATCGTGGGTCATAATTTTGTGCAGGTTTTTACATCCTCGACCTACCATTTCACAATTTTTGCTTGTCCAGAGGGAAAGTATATGAAAATGAAACTGATGGATATCAATAATATCAGGTCAGCAAGGAAGTTGCTGTTAAGATGTACACTGACATGGTTACTCTCCGATCTATGGATACTATCTTCTATGAAGCACAAAGACAAGGTAGGATATCGTTTTATGTGACGGCAATTGGAGAGGAGGCTATTAATGTTGCTTCAGCTGCTGCTCTTGCCATGGAGGATGTTGTTTTCCCTCAGGTTTCAAATACATGACACAAAGAAAATAGTGTTTTTAAACTTTTGAATTTATATTCAGAAACCTATGAAATGATTTTCCTAGTATAAATTTTCCTCGTAGTTTATCATATTTTTTGCTCTTTGGTTGGTTTGATTAAGGTTGGAAAATGATTTAACAAAAAATAAGAAATTTGGTTGCATGCAGTATAGGGAAGCGGGAGTCTTGTTATGGCGTGGTTTTACTCTGCAAGAATTTGCAAACCAGTTATTTTCCAATAAATATGATAATGGGAAAGGAAGGCAGATGCCAGCTCATTATGGGTCAAACAAGCACAATTACTTTACAGTAGCTTCAACTATTGCGTGAGTATTAAAAGTTTTGATATAAAAGACTTTGATGTTTATTTCCCTATATATTTTTCCATCTATGCTTCTTTGCATCATGAATATGAAAATTACAGAATGAAAAATTTACCTTGGTCTATATAGTACACAAATTTCCCATGCTGTTGGAGCTGCTTATTCCTTAAAGATGGATAAAAAGGATGCATGTGCTGTAACTTACTTTGGTGATGGTGGATCTAGTGAGGTAAATTTGCCATAATAGAAGATCCATTTCTCCCTTTATCGAAAAATAAATTTTGTTGGGAATTAAGTCGACCAAACATAGATATAGAACATAAACTCTATTCTTAAATTTTCTTAATGCATTCCTCTAGGCAATATATTATCACTTTGGGATACAATTTTTTCGCACTCAAATACCTATTTCTAGTTTTGGAGTGTGCGTATTCTTTTTTTTTTTTTTTTTTTTTTTTGTTTTTTTTTTTTTTTTTTTTTCATTTTATGTTATTTATTTCCAGTTATCTCATTCTTGTAAATGGATGCAGTGCAATGCTTTTGTTTTCATTACCAAAGGATCTTTGATAACTTTCTTTTGCTTGTCATATTCTCATGCATTGTGTAATGACAGGGAGATTTCCATGCTGCTTTAAATTTTGCAGCCGTTACGGAGGCCCCGGTTATTTTTATATGCCGGAACAATGGATGGGCTATTAGTACCCCCATTTCAGATCAGTTTCGAAGTAATTTGCTTTTCTCTCTATGGCAATTTCTTCCAATTGGTCAGGTTTAGCGTTGTCTTGCAATATCTATAGGCGTATTGTGTACCAGGTTTTTTGTTTATTGTTATGCGTAGGTGACGGTGTAGTCGTGAGAGGACCATCATATGGAGTCCGTAGCATCCGTGTAGATGGCAATGATGCCCTGGCCATCTACAGTGCTGTTCAAGCTGCTCGTCAAATGGCAATTACTGAAGAGAGACCAATTCTAATAGAAGTAAAGTGACAATTGATAACCTTCTTAGGCAGATCTTTGGGCTTGGTTAAAAGAAATTTGGTAGTGTTGTCCAATATCAAGGCATGGCAGACCAATGTTTTATTTGATACTTTTTTTCAGGCTCTTACGTACAGAGTGGGACACCATACCACATCAGATGACTCCACCAAGTATCGTCCAGCAAATGAGATTGAATGGTGGAGAGTGGCACGAGATCCTGTGGCTAGATTTAGAAAGTGGCTAGAAAACAATGGTTGGTGGAATGCTCGGGCAGAGTCAGAGCTTATAAACAATTTGAGACAGCAGGTGATAAACATAATGTTGATACTAGAATCCATACTAATACATCACAGTGCCTAACAAATTCCTGTGCCAAAAAGACAAGTAACATCTTACTCTAATTGCTAGTCCTTTTAATAGATGGAATCGTAAATAACTTCTGAATATATGTTCACTTAATTGCCCTTAGCTTTAACACTAATCATTTCCCTATTAGTGACCTGAACATAGAGCATGATTCTTGGCGTGGTTGGGTAGACTTCTGTATTTATCCTTTTTACACGAGTATTTTGTTAGTTGACCTGTTTTAACAAATTTACCTTGACACCCCATGAATGTGGTATACAAGAACTGAGTTTGTTGTGGGCGCATCGTGCAGTTTTGTCATCATAATAATGAATACTGAAACTGTATTCATTGGATTTCGATAGGATCATAGCTTTTAGAAATTATTCCTTGAATAATTACACATGTCAAAGGTATGGAGCGTGGTGCATTTGATAAACTTAGTTCGTTGGAAATACAAAAAATTGTACCCAGATTTTGTACTCTATTGTCAAAATAGTGAATACTGATTCCGGGAACTGTAGTCTTTGAATTTTGTTGTATGCACCTCTTAAAAATTTTCTTCCTTAATTGGTCACAATTCCTTGAACCAAGGGAAATATATGACAAATTTGTTTATGATCACAATTGAAGTTGTATTACTGTTTTGAATTTGATTTATTGAATTGTTGTTCTTACTAATAATTTTCCTACTACAGCTTCTGCATACAATTCAAGTTGCAGAGAGTGTAGAGAAACCTCCACTTGCAGAAGCTTTTCGGGATGTTTATGACGTTCCTCCATCCAATCTCCGTGAGCAGGAGCAATGGCTGAAGGAGATTGTAAAAGAACAACCACAAGAGTATCCAGCAAATATTTCTGTGTAGACTTCAATATGCTAAAACAAATTACACTGCTAATAATTTACACGTTGTCCTGATTTTCCACTAGACTATTTTCAGTTTTTATTTTTATTTTTATATTATGCGAAAAATATTAAAATTGATTTATAAAAATAAAATTAAAATATTACAGTTTAAATGATTACAGATTTTTTTTGGAGCTATAAGTATATAATAAGATCTTAATTTAAATTATGAAGAGTTACAAATTAAATTTCAATAATTGATTGAATAATTTAATATTTAAAAGCGTTAATTTTTTCCATTCATCTAATTTTTGAGATATTAATTTATTAAATATTTGCATGATTTAATGTAATTTTAACACACACACACACACACACACACATATATATATATATATATATATATATATATATATATATATATATATATATATATATATTAACAGTAAAAATAAAACCTAGCATACTAATGCATCAATTTACTCTTTTAGTAAGACAGAAAGGTTTCGACATGTCTTAAATATAACATACTAGCCTCACATTAACTGAGTGTGTTTCAAGGAGTAAATTTGATTAAGAGGAAAAAAAAAAAAAAAGATTTGAGGAGAAAGATACTAATAATTTAAATTGTTTGTATTGAGGAAAATAGAGAAAAACAAAGAATTTTTTGAAAATTCATAAGTAATATAATAAATGTGATTAATAAAAATCAAAATTATTTACATTAAAGAAGATAGAACAAAAAACAAAAAGAAAATTTATGAAAATTCATAAGTAATATCATAAATGTGATTAATAAAAGAATTTAATTAATAAAATTATAAAAATATAATTATATTCTTGTAGTTAAAATTAATTCAAAATAAAATATGATTAATTATTTGTATAGATTAAAAAATTATTTTCGTTTATCTAATATTATTGGTAGATATAAAATTGTTAAAAATCAATTTTGATAAAATTAAATAAAAAGAAATATAAAAATTTAATTAAAATTATATATTTCATAAAAACTTAATAAAATAAACAGAGATTGTGTAAAAATTTAACACCTAATAAATATTAAAATAAAATATTATAATATAATAGAAAAAGAGAATTAAATTATAATAACTAGGTGAAAGAAAAAAAAACATTAATATCATAAGAGTAATAAAATTGCCAATAAATCTGAAAATTTATGAAAAGAAATTTTCAAAAAATAAAATTTAAATTAAAATAAGTTCTTATTAATATTATTATTATTTAATAAATTTAATTTTTTATTATTTTTCTAATTTATTGTTGTCATTTATTATTATAATTATTATTTACGATATTGTTATTATTTTATAAATTAATTTTGAATATTATTATTATTATTATTATTACTAATATTATATAAAATTGTTAATAATGAATTTTGATAAAATTAAATAAAATTTAAATAAAATTAATTATAAAAGATTTAATTGAAATTATATATTTCAGAAAAAAAACTTAATAAGATAGACTGAGATTGGTGTAAAAATTGAACACCTAATAAATATTAAACATAAAACAGTACAAAATACAATATAATATAATAGAAAAATAGAGTTAAATTACAATAGTTAGGTGAAAGAAAAAAAACATTTATATCACAAGAGTAATCTAATATTGTCAATAAATATAAAAATTTATAAAAAGATATTTTCAAAAAATAAAATTGTAATTAAAATAAGTTCTTATTATTAATATTATTATTATTTAATAAATTTATTTTATTATTATTTTTTAATTTATTATTATTATAATTATTATTTGTGATATTATTATAATTTTATAAATTTTTTTTGAATATTATTATTTTTAATTTTGCTATTATTAGTTTTATTACTATTATTATTTTATAATTTTGATATTTATATTATTAATATTATTAACTTATTTTTATTATTATTGTTATATAAATGTATTTATATTATTATTTATTATTTAAAGTATTTAATGTTTATTCTTTCATTATTATTATATCATATTATAATATTATATTTGATTATGTTAAACATAATCAATTATCCAAGCTCTTAGCCCAACTATTAATCGATTATGCTTTATTTAAATTTCGTTTTTCTTTTATTAAATTGTATTTATTTCTTTAAATATAATGGATTATGTGAGTTTCTAAGTTTTCATAACTTATCATCTCTTCAAATGAAACGATTATAGTTAAGGTAATTAAACTTGAGATTTCAATAATAAAATCGTTGGATCCTAGATTTTATAAAATATTTGTGATTTAAATCCTATACATGATGATGATGATAATACAACAAGATCCTGGGATCATCTAATGAAATTGTAAAAACATGTGAATTTATAATTTTTTTTATTATGGAATTGTTTATTTTATTGAGTAGATTGATTCAGTTCAAATAAAACCTAATCTTGATTAGAAATTAATACAATTAAAATTTTACTTGTTATGTGTTTTTAGCTAACAGCTCCCAATTATAATTAATACAATCAAATCCCAATTATAATAAATACAATCAAATTTCATGTTGTATTTTCACTTTAGATAGTAAAAATTACTAGCCTTAGAAAACTATTAGAAAACTATGATAGGGTCCACACATCCAAGAATAATACTTTTTAGACATTTTGATCAAGTGAGCTTCTTTGCAATAGTAAAATTTTTAAATACTACTAAAAGTATTAGATAGAAGACTCACATTATTAGTGACTTCTTAAGCATTATATTAAGTACCTACATAATATTAATTTAACTTAATTTAATTTTTTAAGCATTTATGCAAAATGCTTGTTTTTTTCAAGTATTATACCAATTTTAAGTATTATTATATTAAGTAGTAGTTATATTAACTTAAGAAAAATAATATTAACAAATTCAATTTAGATAATGTTCCGAAGTTGTTGAGACAATATCTTTAGGGTCAATCAACATATTTAATGGAAGATTATTAGACATATTTGATTAAGTCCCCAATCTAGGTCTATGTGGAATAAAGGTTCGTCTTTGGAACTACTTTTTTATTCTACAGACAGTGTCAATATCCTGACCTTAAGTTCATTGAGACAGTTTTGTTAGGGTCTATCACCAAATTTGAAGTATTGTCTAATTTGAAACTCGAAGCTTCATCATAGTTTTACCCTTAATAAATGTCTTCGATGTTTAAGGAAAAAATGTGTACTTAAATTACTCTTAACATGGACTCCTAAGTAACTTATAACTGTTGAGCATATGAGATAGATAATAACATTTATATTCACATTTTATATTTAACCAACTTTATACATCAATCAAAATTATTGTTTTTATACAAGCGTGATGTTTATTATGATGTTTTTTTTCACTAGATGCTCTTATAGAAGTGTGAATGTGATTATAAGATAAGGTTTATACTTTATAAGATATAGTTATTTGAATTTGTTGGTATTGCAAGTGGGAACCATGATAAGGTTTATACTTTATTTAGTGGGAATCATGGTTAGGCAAGTACAAGCAAAGTTCTTAGTCATTACAAAACCTAAATTTACCTACTACAAAAATTCATAAGTAATGACAAAAATGTTGTAGGTATTTAAATCAGGGAGTCATTTATTTCTCACATGTAAAGTAGTTATCCAAGTGTGGAGTAAGTATTATAAGTGGTTGGAGATGAGTATAACATAACATAATGAAATAATCTCATTTTCTACTGTTTAAGTGTGAGAATAGGATTTGGAGAGGTATATGGATAAGAGTGTTATGGTGTATATGATATGAAATTATCTTTTAAAGAGAAATCAATAGATGTTAATAGAATATTTAGGAGGATACAACTAAAATCATGCACTTATTTGCACTATAATTTTAGTAATTTTCTTGGTGGTGTCTTTTTCCAAGCGTATGATCATCAAATAGTATAGAAAAAACGGCAAGAACAACATAGTAGCAAGACTAATAATGCCCAATAGATAAGTGGTTGGTAATTATAATTTTCTGGGATAACTATATTCAAGCCGAATAACATAAAAGCAAGTCTCTTTTGCGGGTGAAACTCTGATGTTGTCACTGATCATTGGGAACAACTGATACTGGGGACTGTGAGGATATTTCAAGATAAATAGTTCATTTGGGTGAAAACAGTAGTAGTACAGGAACATGAATTACTAAAGGGGTACAGTAAGAAACGATGTCATGGAAAATTTGTAGTTGCATATAAACACTGTTGGGTCTGAATCTCTATAAAGTCCTACTCTTATGTTGATAACAACACATATAGAGCTAAGGACTCAAAATCACTATGGAAAGATCAAATTTGAGTATGTTAGTGCAAAAGAAAAATGTATATTTGGAGTTTCATCTCGTGCTTGTCTCTTTGGATGAGTACATAATACCAAACTTATAAGAACCACATCATTTATGCATACATAATTGTTTAGTGAAGACACTATGCAAATTTGTTTAACTCAATGATAATCTACTAATCTAGTTGAAGTATTCTAGATAAAAGAATCACTAGTTAACATTAAGAGGAGTTCTTTGCACATCAAGACTCTCTGACTGCAAATCCCATATATAATAACAACAATCAAAGACTTCATCAAGCATTATTTGGATTTACACATACTTTGCAAATATGTCTTACTATTTATATGCTAGAAATCTAGATGTAGAGTATGAAAAACCACTCAAAGATGAATTAGATAGCATTCGTAAGCAGAAAATTCATACAACAAATAATCCTGGAGAAATAGAGAGCGACATATGAAATGAATATTCAAAGATGTATAAAAACGTTGGAGATCCCACATCGACTAGAGATGAGACATTTCAATAGTTTATAAGTGGATGCAAACCTCACATTACAAGCCAATTTTGTAGGGTTAAGTTAGGCTTAAAGTCCACTTCTGATATGGTATCAAAGCTCTAATTTGAGAGCTCTAGTTGCTACATTTATCATGGCCGAAATTGTTGATCCCTCACAAGATTTTAGTTCACTTTACCATGTTAGTTCTCAGCAACATATGATTTGTTCTCTCTAGACAAATTTTTGGTGATCAATCAAAGGCAATGATTGATACTAGTAGAAGAAGTTATGGAAGAAGATATACTGCTAAAGTCTGTAGTCATTGTTGAAAGACAGGGCATGTGATTGATACATGCTATAGAAAACATGGTTTTTCACCTCAGTTCAAGTTTAAAAATCAAAAAGCAGACTGTAATAATAACGAGCAGAATCATGAAAGTTCAAGGTCAAAAGTACATTGTCAGCAAACTGATTTTACTCCTGAGCAATATCAAACATTGTTAGTCCTTCTACAACATTCTAAATCCAGTGACAATGCCTCTAATCTAGTCCTTCTTTTAGTTTTTGGATTCTTGATAGTGGTGCTACTGATCAATTTGTTCATTCTTGACTCATTTCACTTAATATCATTAAATTAGTCATCTCTCTATCAAATTACCAAATGGAAATCAAGTCATTGCAAATTATTCTGGAAGTGTTTTTATCAATCAAGATCGTGTCCTAGATAATGTTTTGTATATTCCTAACTTCACTTTTAATCTTCTTTCAGTAGCAAAGTTAATT
>Ga0209489_102582_pt1 | contig 36516 bp, 14 predicted proteins | sample SiratrowhiteBW_FD_187527 | JGI IMG/M metagenome (GOLD analysis project Ga0209489, IMG submission 187527) | Root nodule microbial communities of legume samples collected from California, USA - Siratro white BW (SPAdes) (version 2) | ecosystem: Host-associated > Plants > Roots > Nodule | place... | reverse complement strand
TTTTTTTTTTTTTTTTTTTTTTTTTTTTTTTTTTTTTTTTTTCTTTAGATGAGTTTGGCTTAGTCTTCTGTATTATTTTTTTTCCTTTTTTATACATATTTTTATATTATGACATTGTTACATATTCTAGATTTATTAAGATTTACGGTAATATTTAATTTTTATTAAAAAAAATTATTTTCAATCACTTAAAAGGTAAAAGAATAAATCGAACTTTTAAGAAAACAAAAATCAAACTACACATAGATAAAACGATAAAAGGACAGAAAATATAATTCAATTTAAAAATGTTTAATAAAAAAATAATTAATACATTATGATTTTGTAGAATGTTATTACATTATGTTTTGTATATTAAACAATATATAGTAATATATATTTTAGTTTTTCTGTCTCCAAACTCATTATAATATAAAAGAACGAAGTAAAAACTCACTAGAATATTAAACAAATAATTAATATAAAAAAATTATAAACGTAAAAGGAAGATTAAATATTAGTTTATAATTTCATTGTTTTGTTACAAGTTTTATATATTATTGAATAAAATATTATGACATCTAAAATAAAAATTGTGAACAAAAGCCATTACATTTCAAAAGCGGAAAACTGTAATACTTTCTTCATAATTTTCTTTTACCGAATTGACTTCAAACTTTTAAAAAAAATTAAGATCTAAAATCAAATTTGGTATATAAAACAATGTTAATCTAAAAGAAAAAAATACCTAAAACAAATCATGCAAAAAAATATATTTGTTTTAATCTTATAAGTAGAAATTATTTTTAATTTTCACTTATTATTTTATCTAGTTCTCAAATGTGAGATATATCACTATGAATTATTTTAAATCGTAATTTATAAAAGTAAGAAAGAAATATTGAAAGACATTCTAATATTCTTGAAGATATAAATTAATTTAATTTTTTTTTATCTCCTGAGTAAATGAACTCATACTTATTAAAGTTGAAATGAATACATTTTTATATTTTCTCTAAAAATTAAATCAATTTTTGTCTTACATTAGAAATTATGATAAATCATAATTATTAACTTTTCAATATCATGCTTTTTTAATTATTAATGTTTTACTATGTTTTAATTGTTTATGTTTATTAATTTGTATATTTAAAGTATATTTACAAAAAATAGCATTAATTTTTGAATTTTTTTTCCAAAACTTTCTCATTTTTAGACTTTAAGATTTTGTTTTGTTTTTCAAAAATTAAATCAATTCAATCTTACCCATAAATGTTGAGCTTATCTAAATTTATCCTTAAAAATAAAAATTATTATTAAAAAAATACCTAAAACAAATCATGCAAAAACATTTATTTAAGGATAAATTTTAATTAGCTTATAACATTTCCATTTTTAATTATTAATTAACTATTACTATTCTATTATTGTTTACTTTGTATGTGTACTAATTTATTTAATGCATATTCACAAAAGCAATCTTAATTTTAGAAATATATTGTTTAGTCAATACTTTCTTACTTTTATATATTAGGATGGCAAGATAAGATACTCTTAAAAAAATAAAAATTAATCTAAAATTTTTGTCTTGAGAGGCTATTAATGTTAAATGTCCACTATTAATTTTTTAATGTGATGTTTCCATTTTTAAAATTGGTGTCTCTAATTAAATCAACTTATTTTTTCTATTAAATTAATTATATTAGAATAAAAATAATTCAAATGAAAATAAATTTAGAATTTTTATGTACTTTTTTTCAAACATTAAATCAATCTAGCCTCACTTTTTTTTTTATAAAATTTATATTAGATATCACTATAAACTTCCATATCTTTGCTAGGCTGACTTGTGAATGTTAAAATTAAGAACAAATTATCTTTGAAAATGAAAAATATATAACCTAAAGTATAAAATTTGGAAATATGTTTAGTTATTTTTGCAATGTGGTATATATTGTAATTATGAATTTTTGAATATTATATTTCCATTTTATAATTATTAAAGATTTGATAAAAAAAATAGTTGTCGTAGATAAGAAATAACTATATTATTATTTAAAACAAATTCTTTTTTATATTTAGTTTATAATTTTCCTACTTATTAGTCATTAATAATAAACACAATGAGTTTTACATTTAAATAACTATATAAAAATATATTTACATCAAAATTATTATAATATCTCAATATAAAATTACTATAATTAAAAAATAATTTCTCAAATGTCTTTAAGGATACCTTTCTGGATATCAAAATATAAATGGTCTAATTTAAGTATTTTTCAACATTTAAAATAACAAAATATTTCTCAATCACAAAACACAATAGCAAAATTGTTATATCTAAAAACATACTTAAATAAGTTTCATATACTCAATATAATACCAATTTTGATTTTCAGTACTTGATAAACTTTGTATTCAAATAACTAATAAATTATAACATTTTGGTTTGAATTCCTGAAATTATTTATATTCAACTTCTATTATTGTAGACTTGTAATTAACGTTTAAGAATATTTAGATTTCCTTTTTATTCTTTCAACTTCTTTTTTATAATAATAATTATATGTTTTTCATCAAAAAGTGGCATAATAAATATAGTTTTTCAATACTTACAAATAATGTGACACATGACAGTAGAATTACCAGAAGTAACTTAAATACTTAAATAAAAATTTAAAATTTATTAAGTATCCAATTTAAGAAAAAAATATTCAAAACAAAAATCACTCATGATAGACTTCAAACTTATTTAAACCTTAAAAACAACCACCATTAAAACATTAAAAATAAAAAAGATAAAAATATAACAAAAATAAATCGTTAAATATTTCTTTTTTACTTTCACAACTTTTTACACCCTCCTGCATAATGTTTGAATTTTTTTTCACTAAGGAACAACTCGACTTGGACTGCTTCTTCCTCCACCTTCATATTGACTTTTTTACACTTCCGTAATTTTAACATATTCTTATTTTAGTCTTGAAAAAAAATGAAAATAACCTTCTTTGATGATAACTGTGATTTTTTTTTTCTTTACGAGTTGCACAAACCGCAATACAATTAAAAAATAAATACATTATGGATTGTACAACCTGCAATTATTTTTTCTACACCTTTTACATTATGGAATACAATCTTTTTTTTGTCTTTTTCTCATAATTAAAATAGAAATGTGTCAAAATTATGGAGGTGCAGAAAGTCAATATGGAGGTACAGGAAGAATCACTCCTCGACTTGGGCTTCTGTTGCAGCTGCCTTCGGTCAAGCCCATTTAGAGCCCAGCTGATCCTGGTTTTTGTTGGGCCAAAAATGTCATACTTGTTTTCTCTGTCATTGAAAATTCTGATTCTGACAAATAAAACGAGTTATATTTATGAACCCTCTCACATGAAAATGTTAATTAGGTCAAATTCTTTCAAAGAAGGTGACTAGAATTCAAAACTATTTTCACATCATATGTCAAAATATTAAATAGATATTATTTGTTTTATTGAATTCTCCCACGGTTGGTGTAATTAGCATCTTTTTAATTTTAAAAGAACAAAACGAAATCTAGTAGTTGAAATGTTAGCATTTTGTTTAGACCAAAATGGATAAGAAATAAATAGAGAAAGTAAATATAGTAAAAATGTATTTTATTACATAACTATAAATAAAAAGAAAAAAAGTAGAGAAATTTATCCTTACTTGTTTAAATAAGTGAAAAAGACTATAAAAATATATGATTTTACTTAAAATTTATTTTTAATCCATTATATTACTTTTAATCTTAACATGAATTATTTATTATTTTTGGTTAAAAATAAAATAATGAAACATACATTATCATGGCACATTAAATGAAACCTTCTATTTGTGAAATATGCGTTAGTATCACTCGTATTAGAGTCATAATATTTTCCTATTTTATTTTTTTAAAGTTCATTTAGTTCCATTAAATCAAAAGAATATATAGGTCTCTTTTATTTGTCTAAATTTGAATTTCCATGAAGTTTTGAGATGTATATCTCAATTATTAAAGAAAGAGTTGAGTAATTTTTATATATAAATATATTTTGAAAATATAAGAAGATATTATCAAGAAGTTAGTATGGAAAAATTCGTTTTAATCAATTAAGTAAGAATGTCTTTTGGTAGCCAAGATAAATGTGTTTAAGTGTATATTTTATACGGTGTTACATTTGGCGCAACATTTTTAAAGTGATATATGATTTTTTTTTTTCCCCATTATTCTTCCATCTTTCTGGTCGTTTACTTTTTTTTCGTTTTTACCAAGTAATTAATTTATTCACGTAAAAGAATTTGGATAAAATAATTTTCATAACAATATTTTTAATACAATAATAAAAAATACTAGTTTTTAGATAATATTTTTATTTGAATTTTAGTAACATCTATTAATTGTTCTATTAAATATTTAACGCCAATGTTCGTACAAAATATTAGTGATATTTTAATTTGTTATATCTTTTTCATTAATAGGTATTATCAATTTTTGTATTTGATACAATTGAAACAATTTGATTAGTTTTAAATATGTATACTTCTATTTAGGTTATACTCAAATTTATTAATTGATTAGTTAAATACTCACTTACACATCACTATAACGTTATTTTTATCAGTGTTATTAGTAGGTTAGGTTTAATATTGTCATTTTATAACTTATTTTGATACAATGCATCTAATCTATCTTTCTATTTTTACTAAAATAAAAAAATAACTAAAATGTGAATTATTTTATTATATTATTTAAATAATATTATAACTTAAATATTAATATTTATAAATTAAGCTTTAATTATTAATTATAATAGACTAAGTTAAGATCTAAAAATCATCATTTTCTTAATTTATCCAATTAGAATCATTAACTAATCAACTAAAAATTTAAAAATTATTTATATAATTAAATATATTTATAATATATATATATATATATATATATTAAAATAAAAAAAATTATTTCTATTTTCTTTTTTCTCTGATAATTGATACCAAGGTCTCTTCAGATTCCTCATTGATAATCTGTCATGTTATGACAACCTGTTAAGTTATGGTCAATGTATTAGCTTCTTGATTAGTGCAAAGTCAGCATCATAAATTTCAGAAGTTCCCTCAACAAAAATTGGTTGGTTCAATAAAATTTAAATCTATATTTCATAACAGTATGAGTCTGAAAATACTTTACTTTTATAAGTTTGGTAAGTCTTAAATGTATATCCAATCTTCTGAAGACTTCTCCAACAAGTGTGTTTTAATACTTAAGTTTTATGAGATTAATTCATGAGATAAAATTAAAACTTAGATTTTAAATAAGATTATATCATAAGAATAAAATAATATTATCTTATCTTAAAAGTAAATATTTTAATTCATAAATTAAGTCTTAAATTTATATCAAATCTTCATAAAACATCTTAGTTTTTTATTTAATTATAATATTTTTTGTGTAATCAAAATAACATTTGAATATAACAAGGATGGATCTGTGCTCTGATGGGCTTTCTCATGGTTTCCTTATTAAATTGTGATGATTAAAAGTGTTAATAAGTCAATTTTTAATTTCTTGTCTCCAAATAAAGCAATGTAGAACTCCAAAAAAGTAAATAAATTGTTACAAGTCTTTTTGTCACAATATTTTGCAAATTTCTATTCTTAATTAATGGGTCTTCTGAAAAACTTTTTTGCTATTAAAACCATATTTTAAATGTTGTAGTTGATATGAGAATTAAAGGTGAATGAAGCAATGAATGCTCTGAATTGTAAAATTTGTAGCATTTAATATCATGGGTTGCCTTCAGGGATTAATCCTAAAAGGAAGGACGCGTGGTAGCGTTTCTCCAACTATTATTATTTTTTACCATATTGATACTTTTTTTTTTTTATAAAATGGTTTATTTCATAAAAGTTATTGACTAACATTTAAGACTTATATAAAAGTTTATATTCATTTCATAAATCTCATTTATACAATAATATATATATATATTACATATAATATGGACATGTGATTTTTAAATCGACTCAATTGAGAACTTTTAGTGTTTTATAGTATCTCAATTATGTAAAGAAATTTATGAAGAAAAAAAAGATTTAACTGAGATTATAATAGTAATTAAAAATAATAATTTATGATGTCTCCAAAAGGGGAAAAGAAGAGTAATTGGATAAGTTAATGGGTGAGGTGAGGGAAAAGAAGATGGAAGATGTAGTCCCTTCTCTTCAAGATTTGGCATGGAGAAATATTATCCCATCGAATTAAATATATGACAAGGGGTGTGGTTTTGAAGATGAAATTATAATTATTGAGTGACTGAATAAGAAATTTTAAGAAGATAATTTATTTTTATAAAAAAGTTGAAATATTTTGTGATAGAATATATTGTCTTGGTTAAAAATTTTAAATAAAATTTATATTTTAAAATTTGACGAGAGTAATTGAATTAGTTAAAGTTAAAAACAGTAAACTTCACTTAAAATGTAAAAATTTAAAAAAATTATGTTTCAAATTTAACTATCATTTTCTTTTTATTTTATCATCAACTTCATCTTGATCTGAAGTGTATTCAACTTGACTAAAATCAATAAATTGTTTAAATGATAAATTTTTCGATTAATATTAATTAAGACTTTTTAATTAATATTAATAAAATTATTTTTAAATAATGTAAATCATTATTATTTCTCACTTAATATTATCGAGGATTTTCTTAACCAAAGGCTATTTTTTTATTGACATTTGTTGTGGTATTTTTAATGTTAATATATTTTTTTTGACATCAATGTTATTTTCTATCAATGGATTGGAAGTAATTTTTTTAATATTGATTGAAAATTTTAAAATTAACAATAACTAAGATTGTTTTTTTTTTCCTAATATTAACTAAGAAATTTTTTTAATTGATATAAAAAAAGGTTGACAAAAAAACTTATACAAATATCAATTTACTCCAAATTTTAGTTATTCACAATACAGTGTTGTTTAAATTGTTAACATTTAAATCATTGTTCAAACATAACTTAATTACAAATATCAAAATCATAGATAATAAAAACTTATATTTCTACGAGGAAAAAAAAGTCATAAGTACAAACATTTGAAATATACAATTAATGATCACTAATTAAGAAATAATATTAAATAAAATTAAAAAATTAAGTTAAGTTAGTGTAATTATAGAGAAGTATTTATATTTCACCGATAAATATAGATATTTTATAATAGTTTTGTAAAGAATAAATGTATTTATATTTATTGTTGTATTTATTCTGTCTTGATATAAAATATATCTTAATATATTATATTTATTGTTTTATTTATTTTATCCTGGTACGAAATATATCTTAATGTATTAGAGAATTGGTATAATGGGGTACTAAATTAACCAAGGATATAAATACGTTTTACTCATATATAAATATCACCTTATAATACTAATAAGGTAGAAATATAAATATTCAATTGATGTGAAAAAAATTATAGTTCAGTTTAAAAAAAAATGATTATTTTTACATTTTACAAGTAAATTTTTAATAAAGTTATAAAACGAGTAAATTTAAGGAAAAAAATTCATAAATAAGGTATATCTTGATAACAAATTTAAAAATAACATTTGTTTTTTACTTTTTTTATTTTTAATTTACTTTTACTAAAATCCTATTTTTGTATAGTTGATTAAACCCTCTTTACCCTTAATCTAGTCTTACTATGATTCTAATTCATTTTACCTAAGAAGTTTTAGAGTTGTTTTAATAGCTTAATAAAGGTAGACTTGTTTCATATATGAGTGGGGATCTGAATCAGATCTAAAAAGTAGACTTATTTTCTTAAATGTCATTTACTTTTCTAATAGACACTTATCTTACCTTTTTTAATAAATTAACACTCATATTTATTTATTTTTATTTAATTATAATAGTTAAATAACTTATTTATAATAAAGTGACACAGATAATAAAAAAATGATTTAATAAGTTAATTATCATTTATTTAAATTCAAACTTTGATATATTGTTATTTAAAATACATCTTCATTCATTTCAAATCATCAACCTAGATATAATTTTAAAATAACTATTATAAATTTTAAAATGATTTACCATATAATAAATTATAATTCGTTGACGGTATAATTTTTTGATTTGTTATTATATAATAGCTAAACCCTTCAATTTTAAACTTTTTGTCAACATAATAGTAATCAAATAAAATAGAGAAAATAAACGTTACTTAAAAACACAAAAGAGATAAGTATCTATGTTAATTTTTCCTAAAATTTATTATTATGAAATATACTTCTTGTAGCCAAAATCAAAACATTTATAGAAAAATATCTAATTGTATTTTAGATTAGAGATTTTATAAAACTGGAATGTGAAAAAAATCTTATTAAATAGCTGGGTGAATAAAAATATATTTGAAAAATTGAAAATCTAGAACTTCATAAATCTTATTGCCACACAAGAAAACTCAACCAGAAAAAAAAAAAGTTTACAAAACCTATATTAAACAAATCTAATACTATAATCATCCAAATTCAATACTTATAGAGATATTACTATATCCATTTACTCTTACAACATAAAAATTTAATAAGAATATCATCAAATTATGCTTATAAAATCAATTTTAAATAGAGAATTCTAATTTGATTGAATCAATCGAACATCTTGTAGAAAAAATTTGAAATTTGATTACCACATCACCTCATCTCTAACCTATGATTTTATTGATGAGGTTTAAAAGCTAATTTTCCTTGCTTAGTTTAGAAGTAGAAACACTTTTAGAAGAGTTCCAAAAGTTTAGAAGAGTTCCAAAAGCTACTGGCCACAATAATAACTTAACCTGTATAAGGGAGTTTTACTCAATAATCTGAATACATATTACGACCTAGAACTAACAAAGACAAATCTTCGACATTTCAAGAACCACATACAACAAATTAACTGTCTATATATCTATGAAATTTAAAATTGATTCAAGAATAAAAGATAGATATGAACTTACTAAAAAAAGTTATTTGATCTAAATATCACCAGAAATTTACTAATGACTTTTAATTGTATGACAAATGAAATCAGAATCTTAGGGAATAAAAATATACATAAACGTATAATATCATACATGAGAGAAAAGAAAATAAAAAATATGAATTTTTCAATGAAAAGGTCAGATGTTTGATAACAAGATAAAATGAACAATAAATATATCATTTTTTTAAAATAATTGTATGCTTTCAGTAAAATAAAAATTTATTTCTGTCTATACTTCTTGTAATATTTTTATAAAAAAAATTTGGATATAATTATTTAAAAATCTACATTACAGGACTTGTATAATTATTACCGAAATAAACTTTTATATTTATAAAAAAATATAAAAATAAAATAATAATTTTAAATTGATATAAAACTTTGTTAGTTATCAAAATATTATTATTTTATATTTATTTTAAAAATATTGTAAGAGAACTTTAAGAAGAAATGAAGATCATATTCTTTTTCTAATTGTTTGAATAATACAATTTTAAAACTCTACAATCGTTACTAAATCAAAATAGTAATATATAATATATTATATAAATTAATAACAAGTATTTAAGAAAAATGAAAATTTGTTGAGACGTTAATTGATTTGGGACCACAGACCGCCTAAATTATCTTATAGTTATTATGCCAATGCCAATGAGATATATATATATATATATATATATATATTCTTGGAATTGTAAACTATTTTAAATAATTAACTTCACGTATTTTCTACCTAAGTAGTGTGGTTTATGAATAAATATGTTTCATTTTTTTTCTTTTTTTCTTCATTAATACAATTCTATTTTGTAATGTGATATGGGGGAGTTGAGTTATAGTGCATTTATTTTGATATAGGTGAAACCAGTGTACACTTTTGGTGCTGAATTTTTGGAGACTGTGAAAACCCAGAGCAGTGAATAGGTTATGTAATGAGTTCATTTATTTCAAGTAATTTAGTATGAAGCAATGAAGCCACCACATACACATGGTTAATGTGACAGCTCTAAAAAAAAGTCACCACATTGTGTGTTGAGATTCAGTCTCCACCATTTATTCTTTTTCATCATGATGATATTGACCACTAGAATGTAAAGAAACAAGAACATTGTAGTCATCATAACCCAGCTAGACAATAATATTAGTATAATCAAACAAAGTTTGCATATAGTATTATCGTGTGTATCTATCTAACAAATGTTAAATATTTCATGTCACACTCACCTCATATGAGCAAACGACTGAGGCAGTTACAAGAATCTGTTTGATGTGTGGAATTTATGCATTCTACACTGAGAATTGAAGCCATTCAACGTGATATATGATTTTTTATATGGTTCTCTCTTTGACCAATAGCTGCAGGATAGGTAGCTAGCTCCACTTTAGTGAATAAACAAGTAATCTCAGTAATCATTCTGTAATTGCAGTACAATGGTGATGTACTTTGTCTGAGAGACTGACTTGTTGTGGCAGGAGAGTAAGATAGCAAGCCACAAGGACGAGTGGGTCTGGATACTCTCTGAATCAGAGACACTCAGGCATGCAAACAAGGATTATCAAAGATAGTGATTACTTGTCAGTTGTGAGACAAGTGTTTATACACACTCGGATCAAAGTTTTACACCAAACACCACTTTCCTTTTATGAATCCAGTGTCCAAAAGTTAAACATTAGTCTTTCAACATTCTAAAAGCTGATTTCTTTGGACAAATGTTTTTCTGTGAGCACCAATCTAGATCACTTAGAACACAAACATATCTGTTAATCATGTTACAACAAACACTTCTTTGAAGCAATTGCATGTGAAGACTCAAGGGTAAAGAAGAAGGGTGTGAGGGTAAGAATAGCAAGAGAGGATCTCATGAGAAGAAAAGGGCCCCAGAGAGCACATGTGGTGGCAGTCAAAGCAAATCAGTGTTATTTGCAAGCCAAGTTGACGACTGAAGACTCTGCCATTGCCCTGCTACTTTTGCATCCATTTGGTAAGTGGGGTTAATAAAAGAAGAAAGCTTTGGCTGAGATTTTGGCTGGTACAAAATATGTTAAAAGATGCAATGCAAACTCTCCTTGCCCCCCACCTCACCACTTATCTAGCAGTTTTGGGCCAATGCAAACTACTTGTTTGTTGCAACTTTATATGAAAAAAACTATCCTTGTGAAGATAATTGTGATTATACATGCCTTTTACTTATCATGATAAATCACAAGCAGAAAGTATAAACAAGATATACTATATATTGTCCACAAATGCAAACTTCAAGCACCAATTTATGTGAGAAATATCTTATCTATATGACCAAGCTATCTGACACCCAGTACTCTTCCTTTCATCAAAACATTTTCTTTTATCCACCTCTATTCATTACTTTTAATCCATTGTGTTTATCTCTTAACATTTAAACCGATTCTCTAGTTCAAATATGTGCATTTGTATAGGTTATCTAGGTTTAGGGTTCAACTTGAAGCACATTATTTCCTTCATGGACCGTACTTAGGGTTTGAAATTGTTTACTTTGAACCTTCATATTTCCTCGTCCATCATTGCTTCTGAATAAAATAAGACACAGAACTTGTTTATTTCTGCTATCTCAGTTGAAACTGGGACATGGAAACAGAAAAATAAAACACATATACATATAAAGAATAGCAAATAGAGAAATTATCAGAGCTTCGAATAACTATATATATTTGCCTATATTTTCATTGTTTGGCTTTGGTTATTCTTTTTACTATCCACAATTTCTCAACTCATAGTACCCACATAAATTCAAACATTTTGTGCAACTCTGCTCTGTGTTTTTTATATTTGTGCATAGTATTTTCTGCAGCTATAAACAGAAACAGCAGAGATCGGATATGGAATTCTTGGTGTTTCTGTGGATGTTATCTGCTGCCAGGAAGTTCATGAGATCCTAGAAATAGTGCTGACTGCTGAAGTGAACAGCTTTCATGTTTTCTCTACAACATTATTGTTATTATCATCATCAGTACAAGGAAAATTGCAAAAAGAAAAAAATGAAAATTGTACCTGGGAAATTGTGGAACTCTCCATATGATTAGGTTCCCTAATATATTGGAAGGGAAAGCAAAATAGCATATCCTATTCCATAGATGTAAATTATGGTCAAAATAAAACAAACAGAGAAGAAACCCTGTTTCTTTAGGTGGATAAATAGTGAGGCCAGACAGCACCTAGCCAGAAGTTATATATAGCAAAAAACGAGAACTAAAAAACAGACAGGGACATCTCTGTGTGATGATGATATAGACCAAAAACCAACCTCTGCATCTTCAGTGTTTACATGCAGAACCATAATCAGAAACAGAAAACAATATTCAAGTGGATCATATAAAAATGCCTGTTAAGAGGTACTGTTCTTAATAATTAGTTCTCTTTAGAAAAACAGCAAACCTTAATCAGGTAAAGAATAATTTGATTCAGCTTTAATTTTAATTATTTATGCAGATATAATTAAAATGAAAAATATTTGCAGTGACATACCTCTAATAATGTCAAGGACTAATAAAACTCCGAGAGGTATTATATATAAGGTTGAACACATGAACTTCTACGTGAAAGAGTTGCCATGTTTTTATTTTGGATCAGGAGTTTTCTTGTTTTTTCTAAAATAAATCATTTTTTTTGTTATAGCAATCTCTTTCCAAATGTTGTCGTCATGATTGTTGAAAAATCACTTTATGAACTAAGCCAAATATACTATTCCGGTGGCTTGGGTATATTATGTAACACTAGTATACTAAGAAAGAAAAAGGGAATGTATATGATGAACTAAGATGTTGTATGATGCAGACACGTAGGAGTAGCCTTGTTGGAAGAACTAGAGTTATAGAATTTGTTTTTTGTTTTATAATTATTGGGGAAGACTGAGGAAGAAAAGAGAGACAGAAAAAGAGATTAAAAAAAGTGTGTGCTTTCTATTATTTTACTCTTTTTAGTCTTTACCCACACCTGCTGCACAAATTGGCTGCAACTCTTTTCATCCTGTGTGCCCCACAAACTAGTGCTTATGTTTAGTCATTTTTACAGAAAAAAGGATCAGATACATATAGTGCCATACACTTGCAATGGCTCGGATCACACAGCTTGTGTATAATAAATAGTACTCCGGAGACAGACAACTGAAAAATGGTCCTTTTTTTTTTAATTCTTTCGCCATGGCTGTAATTATGAATAGGTTCATGTATTTATTTTCATTTTTTTAATACATGCCAGAGGGTAAAACAAATGTAAATAGCATGTGGCCAAATTGATTTCATTCTGAATTGACTATTGGGGGTGTCAATAAATTCACCAGCTGTTTTGAATGTTTTGGAAAAAGAGAAAAGAGTGTAAAAAGATGGGTTAAATGGAGAAAGAAATAAGGAAAATAGTGATCAAATACATGTCCTATAATTATAGGTTTTGGTGCCACGTTGTTGCAAATGCGCAAATGCAAAGATGAAGTGTTTTGGTATCAGATACTCCAAAGGTTAAACTTTTCATGCAGCTTAAGTGTATTACTTGATCATCAGAACCGTTGATCCTTTTGGACTGAAATGGGACCCCATCAAGTACAATGGTCCAGCCAATTTTTGTGTGGGCCAGCGTTGTTGGCCACTCCTACCGCACGCAGGGCTATGATTTCCTGCGTCGAACTTACGCGCCTTCATTTCTAACTCTCCCACCACAGAATCTTACATTGAGTTTCCTGCAAGGTGAACAGTGAATGTTGTTCCTTTATCCACATTGATGGAAGGTGAAAAAGGGTTGATGGTGGGGATGCAGGTGCAGGGGTTTTAACGATGGGGGTGAGTGTAGGGGATGAAAAGCGGAAAAGGAAATAAATAAATAGGGTTTGGACAACGAAGAGTGACGTGGTTGTGGGTAGCGGCAGGGGTTCCCTTTGGGCAAATGGCGAAGGGGGTAAATAGGGGAGAAACCTAAGGGTAAAATGGTCAGAGGAGAAAAAAAACAGAAACATATGAATGGAAGGGGAAGCAAGACGAAGGAAAAACCCTGATTATCATCGAGGGGAGGGAGAGAGTGAGATCTGCGAGAGAAGAGAGAAGAGAAAGGGAACAGTGAACAGTGTTCATGCCCATTCCATTCCATTCCTCTGAGATTGCATAAAATCCATATATGTAGCTATCATAAGGGTATCTATTGGGCAGAGACAAAATCTAGGTGATGAGGATCCGGAAGAACGCGAAGCTTTCCCCTCTTCTGTTCTCGTCGTCGTGCAGTGTAGAAGGTGGTTCGGTTCCGGTGGAGACGCACGTGTGCCAGCTCAACCAGTCTCCATGGGATGTCATCCCCTTTCAGTATGACTCCATCCAGGTTAGCTCAATCTCTTCCTTTTCTATTCCGTTTTCCCTCGCCGTTTAGATCTATTCCCTCTTTAGGGTTTTCCTCTTCTTCCATTTCTTAGGGTTCCCCTTTCTTCACACACGCTAAATTCTCCTCCTTTTCTTCTTCTCTTTCACTAACTTCCAATTAGGTTATCTCTATCCCTCCTTCCTCACCTTTCTCACCATTCCCCTTTCTTCTTTCTCCACAGTTCAACCTCGCCACCGACCCAAACAACAATGCCCATTCCTTCGCCGCCGTCCAAAGGTACGCACGTAATCCCCGCCGAGTTAGGGTTTTTTTTTTTCTTACATAAACTCAAATTCCCTAGATTTTTTCACCAATTATTTATTATTCTCATTCGTATTATCGTTATCATGCATATGATTATCTGGGGTGTTACTATTATCATCATCATCATCGTTATCGTGGTGGTCGTCGTCGTTATCACAGCGTAACGGAACTCGGCGCGGGGGTTGACGATGACGATAATAAGGTGGTGGCGCCGCTGGACGCCACTGTGTTGAACCCTTGCCAAGGGATTGACGAGAAGGGTTGGGCGTGTAAGAATGAAGCCAAACAAGGGCAATCATTCTGCGAGCAACATTTGTCTTTATCTCTGCTGGCTTCCTACACCAGCAAGAAAGGTGGGAGTCGCCGCGTGAAGACCCGGGGCTCGGGGAAGAAGGCGGTGGGGGCGGCGGCGGCGGCGGCGGCGAGCTCGAACCCGTATGAATTCTACTACTATTCTGGGTTTGGACCATCGTGGGGGAAGCGGAGAGGCGATAGAAATGGGGAAGGGAGCAAGAATAATATGTTGGGGAGTGAGAATTCGACGATGGCGGAGTCGGGTGGGGGTGGCGACGATAATGTGGGTGGCGGTGAGGTTGGTGGGTCGGTTTCGGAGATGGAGAATGAGGGGATTATTGATTATGTGGAGGATGATGATGATGATGAAGAGGAAGAGGTGGTGGTGGAAGACGATAGCGGGAAGAAGCGAATGAGGAAGCCTGTGAAAGCGAGGTCGCTGAAATCTCTGATGTGAAGAAGCGAAGATTGGAGTAATATAGTAAGATCGAGGGTTGGGGTTGAATGTGTTTTGTGATTATCGTAATCTGTTCTTGTCTTTTTATTATTTTTATTAGTATTATTTTGGGTGTTGTGTTGTTGGAATGGGATATTTAGGGTTATGAAAATAATGGTGCTAATTTTGGGTTCACATGAGGAGGGGTGAGGTTAGCCTAGCCAACATGAATGACGGTAGGGGTTTTTTTTTCCAGTGTGATGAGGTGGACAGTAAAAACTGTGTGGGTGTGGAGCGGAAGGGTGTATTGGTAAATTCAGTGTTTTTTAGTGTATTTTTCTTTTTCTTTTTAATATTTAATATATCTTAGCTTTATCCAGAATGGGAGGATTGAACTTTACAAATTGGCAGTTATATCCATGCATAAATATACTGTGGGCCACTTTGCAGCATGTTTTGAAAGTTACTTCTTTTTTCCCGGTTTCAAATCTCTTTTTTATTCTTTCTGATACTCTCACCTACCCTTTATTTTTTCAAGTAATAATAATGATAACCATAGAAAAATAAATTTTCGGTAATGATTCATTTATTGTTTATTTAGGAAAAATGCAAAAGGATGAAAATGTAATTGTGCAATTAAGATAATAAACCGTTGAACACCATAGATTTGATATACGCTTCTCTTTAACACTAACAACTAATATCTTCGCAACTCTAACAAAATATTCTAGTAAAAATTTTCGCATGCCAAACACGTGCAGTTAAACAAATCATATTTACCAAAATATACAATCACACTTATAAGGATAACAATCATATTTTAAAATTTAGTTTGATTTTGATTTTAATTTTTAATATAACAAATTTTCCGAAATTTATCTTATATGCGTGTGTTAAGGTATAAATAAAGATTATGATGAAAATATTTTAATAGTCCAAATCAATACTATTTTTTAATAGCCAGCTAAAAAATATTTACCCTCTTTCTTAATTTTAATAAATATATTATCAAATATTTCAAAGAATAGTATTTATTATAGGAGGTAAAATTGAAATAAATGTTTTAATATTTTATTCAATATTGTAAACATAAATGAATGATTTTTCTTTGCTAATCAATTACTAAATAGCAGAAGATTAACTTTTTTTTAAATATTAAAAATTCATAAAAATATGTATTCACATACAAAAATATATTAAAAAAACACAAAGATATGTATTTACACAGTTCATATAAAAATGGTTTTTAACTTAAAGAATAATTACCATTCATTATTTTAACTTTAAAACATTATAAAAGAAATATTAAAAAAAAATCTAAGAAATCTGTTATTTTAATTTCAATTTTAAACCTAGTGGAAAGTTATGTCGTAATTTTGATTTTATTTTATCATGTGCATGACAAAGTGTAGTTTAAGCAAATATGAGGGGAAGAATTTGTGGGCAGCAAAGATATGCCATTTTTTAATTCAAATTGTGACACTTGGCCACCCTCCACGGCTAGAATTTGAACATAACAATATCTTATACTCATGCAATTTATAATCAATATTCCATTCTTGAAAACACAAGTACATACATAATCCCAAATCATCAAAATACTTAAAATAGTGTAGCAGTTAAAGAAGGTAAAATTTGAAAAGACAATCTCATTAATCTGTTCAAAACCGAATTTCATGAATACCTTAAAATGAATAGAAATATATTAAATAAGAGTAATAATATGATCCAAGTTACTTATTGTCTCGGTGACCTAAACACAGCAGGGAAAGTGTGACAAAGAAAGCATGCCAAAAGTGTGATCAATTTGCCATTGCCAACAAACTTAATGACCAAAGCATTTACCTAAAAAAAAGAACAAGCCTTTGCTCCAAAACTTATGGCATGAAAGATTCTAAGAAAGGGTCGTTATTGTTGGCGACATTAACTTATATTTATAATGCAAGAGAATGATTTCATTACTTTAACCAAGGTTTTGTTCTCCAAATAAAAATAAACAGAAAATAACGAAGAAAATAGGAAAAGGAAGAAGAACATTGTTGTACTAAACCAAAGAGATGTTTAGAAGATTTAAGAGGTCAGAAAAAATTATTCAGAAAAAAATTATTATTAAATATTAGATACAATTAAACCACAGATACAAATTATGTATGTCATTTCCAATTTACCATAATTTGATTTAGAGTAAATTTGTGTTTTACTTAGAAGTTTTTATACTCTTCTTGGTAAGTAAAGAAAACTAATTTTAGTTATACAAGAATTTGATTATGTGGATTGAAAATCTGACGAATGTTGTTTGTATAAAAATTACAATTTGAAATATTTAGACTTATTAAGTTATTCTTGTAGTTTGAATGTAAAATTAGGTTCAAATGGTCAAATCCAAGTAGACTAGATGTAGTAAAAGGATGTTATAAAGTATTCTAAAAACGTTAGAATGGATGAAAGTGTTAAAAATGATTTTGAAAAATTGATTAACTTTTAAACATGCCATTTTGTTAGTTCTATATATGATATTTGAGAGTTGAGTTGTTGATCTAGTAAGATAATGATGACAATTAATTATGACAACTAATTAAGGTGTAATTATTATTATTTAAGCATCCACTTGGCTACCAGTGGCAAAATTCCTTGTTAAAGTTGTGACATGAGGTTTAAAAGAAAGAGATGTCATGTTAATTCTCTTGCCTCTAGATCTCCTATGGCTTAACTCATGTGGGGCCCTCAAGCAATGAAGATTTGTTATTAGGGAAACATTTTAGAATATCTTTTGGTAATAAAAATTACTCTTATGGCTCAAGTGGGATATACATACTGAAAGAAATGTTTAACTCTAACTCTAGAAAAGAGAAAGGTTAAATAGAGCTTAAAAATATTTAGAAAAATATTTTGCAATTAAACCTAACAAATATGGGTAAGGGTTGGTCTGCTGCGTTTAAAATAATTTCATAATTTGCAAATGTCTTAACTAAATTCAATAGACTTAAATTTAGGATTTATGTAAAAGAGTTTCAATAACTATAGTATCAGAAATATAGAATCATATAAATAAAAGTAGTGTTTAGAACAGAAAAATGAATGATAAAGAAATATGTTGTCAAACATAGTTGAAATGAGTTTTTATTATGACTAGCATAAAAAGTCAAATATTTATATCTCTGATTAGTGCCTTTTGTTACGTAGAATGTCTTAAATCTGTGGGATAAGTGATGAGAAGCAAGATTGAATTACTTGTGGGGTAAGTGATCGAAAGCAGGATTGAATTACTTGGGTGGTCATATAGTTTGACATACCTGGATTGAGAGTTTGTTGAAGCCACAATGTCAGAAACTAATCAAGAAAAATAGTCTTAGTTAGGATAGGTAAAATCTTTTATTGGCAGGTATAGACATGAAGAAGCATGAAAGTGCACTATAAATGTGGTAGTCATGAAACAAGAAAATGAAAGAAACACTTAGCCCTAACTGATTACTCTACTGGAAACAAATATACAAAACTACAAAAGCTACAACAACAGTAAGAAAAAAATGTTGATTTCGAAAGGAGACATCTGTCACGGTTGGAACTGGATTATACATTGGAGAAGGAGTAACCTATAAAACGATATTGTTTGTGCACATGATTAAACATACTCAATGTTGTCCGTATTCCTAGTATTTACAATCAGGTTTTCAGAGAAATTTCTATTTCAGTGAATTTGTTTGTATGGTACTGTCATTAGGGATCCCTAAATATGGTTGGTTGGGTTATATGTATCTTATTGGGTGAGTTCAAGATAGGGATTAAACATGTATATTAAAACACTCTTATTAGAGACGATTTATTGTGTAAAATCTAAAAAATTAGATAATCTTAAACCCTAGATTATAAATTTATTTACCGATCCAATATCAGTAAAAGTTTGTTTCAATTAAAGAGAATGGATAACTTTTTTAAAATTAAAAGAGTAAATAAATAAATAAGTAGTTTATCTAAATAATATAACATTTATTTTATTAAACATTCTTTACTTTGGTATAAGAAAATAGTTTTATAATATGATATTTTTTTATGCTTACAAATTGCAGTTTTTCTAATTAACTTTTAGACTTTCTTTAGTTGAGGTGGAGAAGACACTAATTTCTTAAAAAAAACAAGTGAGATGGGTGATAATTCAAAGGAGTATATGTGTAGAAAAATAAGGAAAAGAAAGAGTAGAGTTTCTCCATGCTAACGAGTAAAAAGTTGTGTAGAAAATAAACATAATATATTATATTACTAAAATATTAGGTTTTTTTTTATACAAAATCAATTGTAGGTAATTATCATCTATTATGAAACATTATAATTGATTTTATATATTTTTTTCATTTGTTATTACAAAATTAAAATTAAAAATAATAAATAAAATTATTTTATTTCCAAGGAAAGAACACGTCTTTCTAACAATTTCTTATTTCTTCCCTTTTCCTCCTTTTCCTAAATAAAATGTTATTGAAACTATAACTTTAATCATTAAAATAAATTGTTTAATCATATATAAAAAAAATATCCCTTAATTTATTAAATGAACGTATATAGAGAGAGACTAGTTAAAAAATTCAACAACATATAACTTTATCATCAGTAATATTTACACAATTATTTAAATATATTATATTCAAATAAAAAATAATAAAAAATAAAAATATTTGTAATTTATAAATTTCTAGAAAGTTTTTCTAGATATTTTTACTATACTCTTATTCAAAAGATAATATAAAAAACACATGAGTTTAAACTAATATTTATCTATCTATATTGTTATATCTAGAAATGGATAATTAGAACGGAAAGGGTGATCTATATAATTAGAGTTATTAGTGAAATTCATTGAATTTCTTTTTTATTCTTCATAAATCACAATCTCATTTTTCATATTTATTTAACACCATATGAAATATTTATACAACTCATTTAATTTCAAGTAAAACAAAAATAAAGGATAGATTTTGTAATTAAGAATAGAGCAATTGAAGGTCATATAAAGAAAATAGAATTATTTCAACTTTTTTTTTATTCAAAGGTCAGAGTGACGCTTAAGTCACCACATATGAAATTTTTACTTAAGAGTTATCTTAACATTTGAGGACTAGCTTATTTGGATGGTCAAATAGTTTGATATGCCTGGATTGAGAGTTGGTTGGAGGTGTCACAATGTCAGAAACTAATTAAGGAAAATGATCTTAATTAGGGTAGATAGGATCTTTTATTGATAGGTATACACATGAAAAAGCATGGAAGCACACTATGAATGTGGTGGTCATGAAACAAGCAAAGGAATGGAACACTTAACCCTAATTGGTTACTCTATAATAAACGAATATAAAAAGTTACAAAAGCTACAACAATAGTAAGACAAAGATATTCGGTTTCAAAAAGGAATGTACTCAATGTTGCCCGTATTCCTAGCACTCACAATTAGGTTTTCAGAAAAATTCTTATGTTAGTGAGTTTGTTTGCGTGGTATGTCATTAGGGATCCCTGGATATGGTTGACTGGGTTATATGTATATTGGGTGGGTTCAAGATAGGGATTTAACATGAATGCACATGAATACAGTTGGTAATTATATTGTGGTCAATTGAACTGGATATGTAAAGGGTTAGAACATCCCTAAAATGTTTCATCTTATTTAATTTATTTTTTGTTGTTAAAAAAATTGAAAAACCAAATAATATAAGAGAATTACTACGATTTTTCTTTTTCTCTCACTGATCCTTTGTCAATTACCAGAGTCTAGCTTAGTCTAATTTATTTATTATAACATATTTTGAAACTGTACAAATCCCTAAAAGTAATCCTAAAAGGATTATTAAAACTTATTTTTCAAGCTCAACATGAATGGTTGTGAAAAAAATAAACTCCAAGGTAAATGATTTCAAACTAAAGTTCGATCATCCTTCACATACGATTCTGAACTTTGGAGGTATATACCACTCAATATCAAAGTTTAAAGAGTTAACATTACTTGCTTTTGAGAATCACGGGTAAAACTACTAATAAATCGAACAACTTGGATTAACATTTCAAAATCACATTGATATAACTAATCTCATAAACTTAAAAAAAATTAAAAGTTATGACTCAAGGGTGAATGCATCATCTTTATCATTGTCCTATATGTTTGAGTACACATAGTATTGTCATTACAGTTAAAAAAAAACAAGATGACCATGGTAAGCCAGTGTAATAAATTTTTAACATATAACAATAGAAATTTACTATGCTATCACAACATACATCAAATATAACCATACCTTGTTAGATTCATATAATTAGAATTTCAGTCATTTCAACATCAAACATTATTCTCAATCATTCACATAGATCACACATAAACCTATCATTTTTTGAAAGACTCGTATTAAGCTTGTTATTACCAGAGATTAACATTTAATCCACTACCGAGCTTTCGATTACAAGTGAATATGAGAGAAATGATCAGGGTAAGTTTAAACATCCAATACTGAGTGTCTACAACGGGTCCCAATGTGTATGAATTCCCTCATCAGCTTTTCACCACCTGATACCTTAGTTTATGTGACTTAGATTATCAGTTAAACTTGAAGATCTTTGTTAAAACATAAATGTCAATACTTAATACACACCAACAAGCAACGACTCATACATTATCCCAAATGTATGGCTGTAATTTCATAGTTCACATTAGTACATATCATTCAATCCACAAATCAAAACATATAATAATCCTTCAATCATCAAAACAACAGTTAGATACTAAATTTTCAACATCTATTGTTCTTACAAGTTCACATAACATCAAAGCGACTATTTCATCAACTACACTCAATTTGATATAAACAATCCTGTCATAGAATGTTGAAACTTGATATCATGTTCCCTTCACAATCAAGTCTTTTAACCTAATATTTTATAGAAAGATTTAAAACTAGTTCTTCTTATCTGAGACTATCTCCAAAAGGTTCTTCTAAAACCAAACAGGAGCACTAATCCAATCTCTAGAAATTTAGAATAAATTATCAAAATAGAACCAAATTTCAATATGATCTTAATTATGTTAAGACAAATACTTTTTTCTTAACTGTTCTTATAAAGATTAATAACAAAAACTTAAAAAAATAAAAAATAAAGAATTCAAGGATCCTTATAACAAATAAGAACTTAATGTGACTAATAATCATTGATTAACTCTCAATTGCGATCAAAATATGAAATTATTGATGATTTTTGTTATGATAGAGATGAAAGGGAATTTAAAAACTAGAGTAAGGGGTTGTATGTTTCAACTTTCTTCTTTCTATATTTTTATCTTTGTTTTATATGAGAATTACAATTTTTTGTCAAATTTCTTTTCTGAAGCCAACATATGATTCATATATGAGTGTCTTTTTTCATTACACGAAATTTTTAATTAATTTATTAATTATTATAAACTGATAAAAATCTATAGATAAATCTAGATTACCTATAAATATAGTTTCATAAATAAAAGGAAACAAGTTAATGTTTAAAAGTTGTATTTAATTAGTAGAATATAATTTTTTATCAGAATTAACTAAGAATTAAATGAAAAAAATTAAGATTACTTGTAATAAAAAAAGAAAAAATATACAAAATAAGACAAAGGATAAATAAGAAAAGCATCAATTGATTGGCTTTTATCTAAATATTTTGAATCAGAACAACTCTAACAGAATTGTTTCGTATTGAATATTAAATTACAATATACTTAGTAGAAATGTAATTATGTTCTTTTAAACCTATCAAAGATACTATCACGTCATGTAGAAATATAATGCATGGAACACCAAACTTAGTTATGCAAACAATCACATTAAAACTAAAAGAGTTAACATCCCTTTGCATTTAAGGATGAATGTGAGGAAGTAAAAAAAAATAGATTTGAGGTGAAAGTATGTGTTTGAATTAAAATAAAAATAATAAGAAATCAAGAAAAATATTATAAAAGTTTATAATTGATATGATAGACATAATTAATAAAATAATTTTTTTAATAGATGATATAAAAGTAAATATAATTTATAAAATAAAATTAAAGTTAAAAAAATTTATTATTGTTAATATTATTATTTTTATTTTTAAATTTATTTTAATTTCACTATTATTTTATAATATTTTATTTTTATTGTTGTATTTATTATTTATGATATTATTCTTATTCTTATTTGTTGACAATAATATTATTATTTTATTATTTTATAAATTTATTTTTAATATTTTTGAACTTTATTAATATTCTATAATTTTGTTATATTTATTTATTTATTTAACATGAAATATATATTAATAAAATATTAAATTTATTTTTATTTTATTAATTATTTTATTTTATTATAAATTAATTACTATATATTTTTTTAATTATTCATTATTTTAAAATAAAAGAATATTTTTATTATGTTTTATTTAATTATAATCAAATTGAATTTTTATTTGTTAGAAAATCAACATTCCTAATAAATCTTCATGTTCGAGTGGAAAAAGTTTAAAAAATAATTTATGTTTATTTTTTGTAAAATTTTATCTTGTTTTTCGTGCTTTAGTTGTTCTTTCTTTTTACATACTTTTCGTCTCTTAAAATAAACATACCTTAATGTTATGAATAATTCAAAAAGAATAAGATTAAGTGTTCATATATCACCAAATGCTTTTAAATCAAAACTCTCCAAAGATAAAATATTTTTAAATTTTTTTGGATAATTCTTAAATACTATTTTTTTCTAAATTCTATTGATATGAAAAAAATGAAAATCAAATACATATTATATTCGACAAATTGACAAATGTAATACATATTATAATTTTTAAATATATAGATCTTGAAAATGGGAGATATATGTCACTTTAAAAAGAATATATAATAAGTATATTATTTTATAAATAGTAAAATGTTGCATTTAATAATTTTGAGGCAAAATTAATTTATATATATATATATATATATATATTATAAAATATCTTTACTTCAAATGTATTTATGATTTATACTGAGAGATGAAAATATACTAAATTGAACATGGTTTCACTTAAATATAATGTAGGCTTTTACCTAAGTATGATTTATCTATTTCAAACTTTTAAAACTCAAATACCACTTATTAGGTAGGTTTCTTTTAATGTGACCTGTTGCTCTTTTAAATCTAACTTGATCTACTCTGTTTTAAAAACTTATTTCAAATGTTAAAAATTTAAGATAGATATGACATATTCCTAAATGAACTAATTATCTAATAGTCTAATGAAGAAAGAAAATTATGTTAAAAAAATTATAAATGGTGAAACCTAAAATCATCCCTACTTATAACAATGATAAAAATAGTTAGACTTAATAAGAGATTACTCTGATTTGTTCAAAAGTAATATAAGGTTACTTGAAATTAAGTTTACAATATTATTAATTAACAGTAATATAAATTAATAAGTATGTTAATGAATACCCTTTTTTTTTTTTTTTTTTTTTAAAAAAAAAATTTTTTTTTTTTTTATTTTTTTTTTTTTTTTTTTTTTTTTTTTTTTTTTTTTTTTTTATTTTTTTTTTTTTTTTTTTGAAAAACACACGTGATATCTTTCGAAATGATTTTTTTTGTTCTGATCTTGGTTTTTCTTTTCTGTCTACAGATCATTTGTTGTGGTTGATGGGGACAAGAGGGTTCTGAAATTGATCTACCCAAGAGATGAATCTTTTACAGAGACAATGGTGAAAGGCAGAACCAGTAGATTTCGTAGGGTGCAGTCATAATGCCTCAACCTTTCTCAAGCTCAACTCTGTTCCTTTAAAACCCTACACTTGTCGCTCATCCTGGAAAAATAAAATAAAATAAAATTTGACAGTACTCTTAAATTTTAAGAAAAATATTTTAAAATTCTAAATTTTTCTATTGCATTACGCTACTAATTTATTTAGTTTTTCATACTAAGTTGATCAAAGTTTGGTTACGGCGTTCAATTCTGCTGTCAAACAAAATTGAAAAGATTAATGAAAAAAAAAATTGACAGAAAAAACCAATTAGTCTAAAAAGACACTTAAAAGAAAATCCAAGTGACAAATTTTTAAATTTAATACACTGAGTTAAAATCTAATATATAAATAAGAGACTAAGTCTTTAATATATTATTAACAATTACCTGTAAAAATAAAAATAAGTAGGCTTATATCGACATCCTTGCTTTACGATTTCAATTTTGGGAATTTCCAATGTTCATCGCTATAATTATAGATTTGGCCTACTATTAATATATCACTCAATTACTATAAAAATAATACATTTATCAAATTAAAATGCATTAAAATTTATTGTCAAACATTATTGTTTATATATTAATGAGTAATTAACATAACTATTATTATTATTATTATTATTTAACCTTTTCATTGAATACCCTTAACAATAATATTTTTTACTTACTATTTAGTAGGTCTAAGTTAATTGCAATAAAATATTACCTACACTTTTTTATTTTAAAAAACATTTATTTTAATTTTATAAAATAAGTTTTACAAATTTACATATTAGAATATTCAAATAATCTAAATCTTCTTCATCAGATGGTTCGGGTTATTTAAAAAAATAAAAAATGTGAGACCTATATCTTAAATGGACAGAAATTAAAAGATATGATGATTGAAACATGTAAGACAGAAACTAAACTGCAAAAAGATAATACTAGTTCTGCAATTAAACCTGCTGTTTTTTCAGGTAAAAAACATTTAACTGGTTTTGACTACTTATTAAGATTTAATTAAGTAGTGAACATTAATTCACATGCAGATGTGCTGTCCAAAACATAAGGACAAACAACACATAACTGCCTTTTCAAGCAAGTAGTATGAATCTTGAATGTTCAATCTTCATTTCATCAACCAAGTGAATTTTTTTTTTTATTTCTTTATACATTTACAGTTAACCTTGCAGTCTCCACCTAAAGAACCCTCCAATCGGTTCTTGTTATTCAAGGCTAGGGCTCAGAGGTTGCTACTTTTTTTCCCATTCACTTTTCTTTGTTAGAAGAGGGAGAAATATGGAAGTGCTTAACTGTCTCTGGAACAAAAAAACAACTAATAAATTAAGACATGATCACATGATGTCTGTCTGTTTATTAAGCACATGATGTCTGCTTATTAAGCACACTCATCTAAAATGTTAGTATCTGCCATGACAAGACAAAACTTTAACCTTGTAGAGAAAATTAAAGGTATTTCAACTTTTATACATTTTTCACTTGAGTTCTTTCTTAACTCTTGCTTCACTTCCCAACACCATGAGTCCACATTTGATCACACAACTGCAGGAATTTCATTACATCCTTTTGTTTTTTTCTCTTGCTGAATGGTTTCTTTCATATGTGGAACCCGGCAAATAAATTTTGACTCACTCTCTTTCTCTGCTCTTGGTTTTTGTCTGTAGTCTAAGGCTCAAGTATCTTCATTCCTGTCAAAATTCTGAGCAAACTGATAACTGTATAATGCAGTTGAACATAGGAAAAAACATAATATAAGTTTCATGCATGATGACTATGAAAAAAGAAAGTGGTGAAACCAAATAAGTTCATACATGTTTATGCAAAAAAAACTAAGAACTTTTGTGATTAGGTTGGAAAAAATTAATTATTGTTAGTTAATTAATGACATTGAGTTGTGTGAGGAAGGAAGGAAACAAAAGGGTTTTGAGTTTGTAGTTTGGAGATAGCAACTGTCAGCTTTCTTTCAAATCAGGTTGGCTCTGGTGAACATCATCTTCAGCTTCAGCCAACATCACACTTGATGTCTAGGTCATTTCTTCATCAAACTTACCCTTTTTAGTCTCATTTGGTACCATCACTCAAAAAGTTAACACCACAACATTCAACCAAAAGGGTCAATATAGTAGGATTCATAACAAGAATATAACACCCAAGAAAGTAAACAACTAGAGCATCTCTATTTTTGCTTCTCCATGTTGTATGTTTGCTATTTTAAGGAAATTTTAGGAAAGTAGAAAGAATTTCTTCTTTTGATTGTGATACCTTCTTATTTTGATGGGCTAGATTGGTATACTTTGTTATTTTTAGGGTTTTACATCACTAATTATATAGTAAACTTTATAAAATGTAAATAATGTTAGGTGGTTAAGATCAATTGAGTAATGAAAATTTTGATATGGAAATAACATTAAAAGGAGAATTTTATTACAAGACAAACTCATTGTTTGATAGAGTTATTGGGAGGCTTCATGACCTAAGTTAGGCTTTATCTAGGTGAGTCAACTGTCCAAATCTGTGTGGTGGAAAAATGTTCTTCTGATTTACAGTTCATTTATTACTGTGCAGAAACATTCACATGTGACTGAATCTAGTTTAATCTATGCCCTTTTAAACATAGGAATAAAATCTAAAAAATTATAAATATGTAAATAAATGTTATATATTTTGTTGACAACAGATTAACATCTTTACCCAATACAATAAAAAATATTTTTGTAGTTATAAAAAATAGGTATTTTTCATTTCACTAGGTTTGGTTGACTTAGTCATTTAGATTTGATTTATCCTTATTTTTTTACTTGGTTTTCAGGTGATTTTGTTTTATAGTTATGAATTTTTATGTTGGAGAAGGATTTTAAAGTTTTGTTATTCACACTTTTTTAATCTTCCTTCTTTTTTTATTTGAATCCTTAAATAAATGTTTCTAAAAATTTATTTGTTCTATTGATTCAAATTAGCATTGAAAAAGCTATAAATTTACAGAAGTTATTTTTTTTTTTTAATTTTGATGTTGAGTTTATCTAATGATAGAGTTTAGAAAATAGTGAGAAGAATGAGCTTACATGCAAATTCTATGGAATAGATCTTTTGGGTAAAGCTCAGGATAGGTATTGATCAAGATGGGCTTGGGCTTTCTAATTATTTTATCAATCCAAAATCCCAAAGAAAGCCCAAGTTGATAGTGATACACATTTACTGTAATCAGAAGATTAAGAACTTCTAGAAAACACTTTCAGTAATATTACCAGCACAATTCTTAAACTTATTCTTTTCTACTGTTCATAAGTTACTTTAACTTCTCTGGTACTTATTGACAACTACGTTCAATTTTGAATTTTGACATTAAAATTTGTAGTACCTATTATTATTATTATTTTCAAATTAATTGAGATATTTTTATAACATTATGATAAAGAGATGTTAGTCCAACTTCAACCCTGTTATTTAGGTCATGTCCTTGACACTAGTAGAAGAACCAAAGCACAATAATTATAGCCGAAAGCAACATCAAACATATTATGTTTGGTAATTCATACTAACTTCCTAGTAAAAGCAGTTTGAATGTCTTGTTTTACATGTCAAAAGTATTCAACCTTATAATTAGAATCCACAACATTACTTGTGTTTGTCCACCTTATTCAAGTAACTCACCAACAATAATTGTGGCATGTCTTGGTTTTCAAATGGGACAACTTCTTTCCTTAAACTTTGGTTAATAAGAATTGAAAATTTTATAACTAAATCTTGTTTATATGATTAGGAAATTGGGTGAGTTTGAACGCTCAAGACAAAATGGGAGGAAATTATGACCTAGTACTTAAGCTTTGGAGAGTCAAGTATTTCAGTTCATGAGATTTTTAATTCTTTTTTTAGTTTCAAACTTCACAAAATGTTGTTCTGGTAATTTTTTAAGTCTTCTGATAAGTAAAATGATTAAAAAAAAAATTACGTAAAAAATTGAAATAAAAAAAAGAAGTCACGTTTTGTTAAATAAATCTCGTTTGAAGATTAAAATGTTTGAATAATGCAATCTTTGAAAACTAATATGAAAAAAGGTGTGTTTTCTTTATCTTTGGTGAAGAGGAACACAAGGGCATGGCAGTAATATCATCTATTTGACTACACGAGGATTTTACTTTATTGTCTTCGAAGAAACAGATTCGTAGTAATTTATAAAAAGATAGATTAAATTATATTTATTCGTTACTCTTTTTTTTTTTTTTTACAATGGCACTGTATTCATTTAAACTAAAAATAAGAGATTAATATACATTGAGACGAGTTTGGTTTTAAACTTTGAAAGGCAAACTTTTTAAATTAGTGTAGAAAAAATAAATTAATCGAAACATTTACACGTATTCATTATATAAAAGAAAATTATATAAAAATATGAAAATATATTTTCTAATACATAAATAAAAATAAATATAATGAAGCATTTGGTTTCTTCTTCTTTTTATGAATAATTTGGTTTCTTCTAGATTGCCTACATTTTTTTATCATTCTTTTGTCCACAAATTATGGTCACATAAACTGAATTTAACACTTTCTTTTAACTACGTCGTACGTAGATCTCTGACTATTCAGAAGAGAAAAGTATATTAATTAATAGAACAATATCATTTGCACACGCATGTTATTGCTAAAAACAATAAAAAATATTATCTATTAGGCACTACTTTTCTATCTCTGAATATTAATTTGGATGTATTGAAAATTAAATAAATCTTAATTCTGCAAAGGTAAAGCATAAGCTGAATCTCCCCATTGGTGCAAAAATAACATTAGTTTATATTTTTTAAAAATAAAAAATGTAATTATAAATTTCTATTTTTAACTTCCCTGTTATAACATTAGCCACTGAGAGACTACAATGTTATAAGAATGGAACATGCTACAATTTCCTCTTCAAATTACAAGTATTACAGAAAAAGAAGAATTCAGTTGCCATTGAAAGGGCTATAATTATTATATCAGAATATAAGTGAAGTTATTTATATGAGTTGATTGTAAATAAAAGTAATATATTTTAACATGAATTTCATAAATATAAATTTTTAAGGTTAAAAGAGTTTGGTATATAACTAAGAACTTATACTTGTGACATTTATATTAAAATATTATTTTTTGCTGAAGTGTCCTTTTATTTAATTTAATTCATTTTTTGCTGTTAAAAAAAATTAAAATATTATTTTTATTGATAAGGAGTTTATCTAAGCAAATCATGTTGTAAATGGTTCAAATTTGTAATTTTCCATTGAATTAAGTAGGAGAAAAGGGAAAGTGAAAGCTCACCCCCAACTGCAGGTATAATTAAGTCCTTTTGAAAAAATATATGCCGAAAGCAATTCCCTCCTTTTAAAAATTTATAATTAAAAAGGAGAAAAGACAGTTTCATTTTTTTATTATTTAAAAAACATACAAAATAAATTGTTAGTTCAAGCAATAAATAAACTAGAAGATTACTCTTAGACGTCTAACCCACTACAGATATTTTCTAACACTTCTTCAAATCTAATGTTTACAATAACCAAACAAAGTTGATCAAACTATGTAAAATATTACAATTCAAACAGATGTTTCAAAGTTGAAACCTACGCATGTAGAAACTTGAATCAATATAGTTTTCGAAAGAAAAAAATATATAAATTCGATGAGTGGCCATAGATCAATAATAGCATAATTAAAATAATAATTAAATCCTCTTCTAACTACCATGGTACAGAAAATATATTCAATAATACACGAGCCGCCACCATAGTAGTGGATGAAATTCCTATAACACCACTAATAATAATAATCATCAAAATTTTCTTTTATTTTTGGCTTTTTTATGTACAATTCACTTTCATAGAGAAAGAAGAAAGTTTGAAGAAATTGAGAATCAGAAGGAAAAAGGGTAATCAGAGTAGAACTCGTTGATCCCAGAAGCAGCCCAGAGGCGTTGATTATAATCATCGAGCATGTCATCGGGCACAAAGGGGGTCCTACACAGAGGGCACGTTTTCTGATCGTGATCGATCCAACGGTCCACGCAGGCGCGATGGAAAATGTGTTTGCAGTTCCGCATACACCGAATCTCCTCCTCCTCGGAGAACTCGAACAGACAGACGGCGCAGGTGCAGGAGTTCTCTCCGGAATCTCCGAACTTGGTGACAGGGAGGATGTCCCGGATAAGTAGCGCCGACACGGATGGCGGCCTGAAGAGGGCGGCGGTGGCGGCGGTGGCAACGGACATGCGGGGGTCCGGCCATGCGACCTCGGATTCGAGGAAGTCGGAGAGTCCGAGGAGGTGAAAGAAAACGAAGACAAGGTCTCGGAGGAGGCGGAGGAAGGCGAGTGTGTGGAGGAAGGGGTTGGGGAAGAAGACCTCGACGTAACCCACCGGAAAACCCATCGGAGAAGAATATGGTGATGTGAGAGAGACGGTGAGAGAGAGAGAGAGAAGTGAGTAACAGAAGCTTCGATATTGGGAAGCTGAGTGTGGCGTGTATTAAAGTGGCAGCTTCTTTATATATAAATAGATAATAAAAGACTTGAAAATACATGAGCATAGTGCGTAGGGCAATTATTAAAAGGTCCCTTGCCAACTACGCGCATATAATCTAACTATGAAATGTTTATAGATTTCATTCGTGATTAATTTATTTAATAATTTTATTAACTTATTTCTAATAGATTATTTCTTTTTAATGATATTTTTTCTCGATCTTGAGTTTAGTTTCTTTAGATCGTTTACTGTATATGTTAATGACGACAAACTAGTTTGAATTATTATTTTTTTTGTTTTGTACAGTGGGTTTTGTTTAGATCGATGCATTCCTAGCAAAAAAAAAAAAAAAAAAAGTAAAAGATTATTTTCCAAAATACTAATATTAATTTAAAGAATTGACTATTGGTGATAGATATTTTTTTACACTCAGATTGAGTATTGGTTATCGGAGGTTAGAAAATGATGTTATTTATTATTTGTTTTTATGTAATAAAATAAGTATATAAAACAATTAAAAGTGATAGTTATTAAATTAGAGTTATATATAAATTTTAATTAAATTAATTATATAGTTGAGATGTGTGTAGGTTGTATGTGGGTTAGTCTTACTTATAGATGAGAAAAAAAAAAGTAGTTATATTTGGATGAGGAATTGGGGTTTGAAAATAAAGAATTAGGGTGAAAGGTAGTTGACATATTTAGGGTAATTACTTATTTATAATATTTTAGATGGATTATTATTTGGGAAAATTTGTTTGATATCATTTTTGTTGTTCATTTGACACTTCATTTTGACACTGTTTTATGTAATAAAATGTTATATAAATAATAAAATAATAATATATAAAGTGTTAAATGGAGATAGAAAATGAATAATAGTGTCAAAGTATCACCATCCTTATTATTTTTATAGGTTGGATTGATGAGTTAATTTCTTTATTACTTTTTGCTTAGACATTCTTAATTTTAGATATTTGCATGATTAATTATGCTAATCATATTATTTTGATTTCTTTAAGTATTTACATAGGTGAGATGTTTTTAAGTTGTGTAATGCTTTTAGAATAATTATTGTTTTATCATAATTATTTTGATCCTGTGAGGCCAAAAAAGTCTTAACATTAATGAAACCTCACTTTTCAAGAGTAGTCCATCAATGATATAATAAGATAACATAACGTCCAAAGGTATTTATCTGTATCTTTCCAAACTCAAGGAGATTTTTGACAAGAAGTCTCATTTTTCAAGAAAAAAATTTATTTTCTTACCTTTATTCACTCACACCTGCACACATACCCACACACACCTATACACGTGCATAGTATCCACAAACACGCGCGCACACAATACACACGCACACACACACACACTCTCCACACTCATCGACCCACCTCCACACCCACATGCATACCCCACACACGCACACAGACACCAACACACACACGCACACACTCTCCACACGCATCGACTCACCTCCACACCCACATGCATACCCCCACACACTCACACAGACACCAATACACACACACGCACACATTCTCCACACGCATCGACCCACCTCCACACCCACATGCATACCCCCACACATGCACACAGACACCAACACACACACGCACACACTCTCCACACGCATCGACCCACCTCCACACCCACATGCATACCCCTACACACGCACACAGACACCAACACACACGCACACACTCTCCACACGCATCGACCCACCTCCACACCCACATGCATACCCCCACACACGCACACAAACACCAACACACACACACTCTCCACACGCACCGGCCCACCTCCACACCCACATGCATACCCCCACACACGCACACACCTTCCATACACACACATGGATACACATACATGGGCGCACACTTCCCATACGCACACCTACACCGACCCACTTTCACACCCACACCCGCGTGCATGCCCTCCACACACATGCATGGATGCAGACATGTGCGCGTACACCTCCCATACGCACACCCCCACCACATGTCAATTATGTTTTGTTAAAATAAGTAATAAGAGCCTCTGTTAAAATTTCACCTATTGATAAACTTATATATATATTGTTTAAATAATTAATAGATTCTAAATTTATGAGATTTCAAACAATTTTTAACTCATTACTCATACTAAGTTAAATTACCTCCCCAGTAACTACCTCACACAACATCTTTTTAAAACTCATCTCTTTCAATTATTAGGCATGAATACATCACCAACATAAGCTACATTAGCAATCATAACTAATTTTCATTAAATAAAACATCATAATACAAATATACAAGTTTTAAATAAAAACACTCATCTAAATAAATAAGCATATCATAAAACACAAGATAATATCATTTAAATGAAGTCTCATCTTTTTAGTAACATTCTCCTATAAAATATATTTTATACTTAATGATGACCTTACACAAAAGACTTTAATAAGATAACAATAGTCATTCATTTAAACCAAAAACTTTAAAATTGAAAACCTTTATTTTCACTCTATATATTACTTGAGTGAAATACATGTTACTCAAGAAATATCCATCGTATAATAAATACATATAATAACACTTCTAAAACACACCAAACTAATTATCCAACATATTCTATACTTCCCAACTCAATATGACAAGTTTAAACTAGACCTTGTAACCAAAAATCAAAATTTTAAATCAAAATATTAATAACATAGGTGACCAATTAAATCATACTCAACTCCTTTTAATAATATATCATTTAATTCAATGCATTAAAATTTAAACTTAGGAAGTTAATTTTTAAAGTTAAAATCATTAATCAATGCTATCGTTAAGTTAGAAGCCTCTATTCAACATTTAACTATCTTAACATAAATTTATCATATTTTACATTTTCAAACATAAACATTAACAGTCACTCACCAACCACAATTAATCCATGAGTCATCAAATCAACAAGAACTCCTAAAAATCAACAATATAACAAAAATATACTGATTTAATCTGTAAATTTTCACATACAAAAATCTTTGTACGATAAGATCAAACTATCATTTATAACTTAAACTTGAGTTCAAAATAAAATTAGCATCTCCTACCTTAATATTCTTTATACCTTAAAAGATATTAAAGATATCTAGAGATTGAAGAAGAGGAAAAGCAAAATTGACAAAGAAAATCCTTTTTCTAAAGGATGCCACATTTTGTTTTAATAAAGATAAAAGGATATCCTTTTTAGTTTACTTGTGGCACCCCTCCCTATATACTATGTTCACCGTTCTTTTATGTTTTATTTTCTGTTAGCAACCCCAAACAAAACAATGCCCACAACTAGTTAAAGCCCAACTATCTCGAAAATAAGTACCTTCTAAGATATTTTTTTTCCCTCCATAAACCTAGAAACAATTTTCCAAATCTCAAATCTACAGATATACAGATATAAGGTATACTTACAAACACAAAATTAACTAAAACAAATATTTAACATAAATTAAACTTAATTATCACTAGAAAAGTAGATTCTCTATGTAATTTGAACAAAATATTTATTTTACAGTCATATTTTCCTAAATATAATTAGAATTTTTACTTATATAATTAATAACTTCAATTACTTTATACGACAATCTATTTAAATTTTCTATTTTTATCATAAATATCTAATCACATGTTTTTTTTTCTTAATTTTAATAATGTCTTTATATATAACACATTTGAGGAACTAAAACATTTTTTAAATTTCATGAATTAAAAATATCAATTTAAAATTTGAAGGAATAAAAATACATTCATCTCATATTTAAGAAACCAAAAATATATGTTTAACTTTTTTTTATATCTTTTTCCTTAATAAATTTATTTTTTATTTGATAACAAACAAAATGAACTGATTCAGCACAGAAATTAATAACTAATAGAATCATGATTAACCCTTAAAATACATTTATCTAACTTTAAAAGCAATGAAGCAACCAAAAATACACATAACAGTAATTAAATTACAAACCTCTTATAAAAAAAAATAATTTTAAAACCATTCATAAGTAATTAGTCACATATAGTCAATAAACATGTTCAAAGTTCTTTTAGAGCAAAAATGTGACCCACCCTTAAAAATACATTTATCTACTATAAGCACTGAAACTACAAAATACACGTTATAAAGATTAAATTACAAACCACTTATAAAAAGAACTAACTTTCAAATCACTCATAATTACTCACATATATTCAATAATATAACTAAAAATTCACCAACAAATAAGTAATCATATTATTAGCAGTAGTAAAACTGAGTCCTAATTTAGGCATGATAGTAACATTTTTTTTTATTTAAGATATAAAAAATAGTAAGTGTCATTTGCTTTTGCTTTTGATATGGTTCAGAAGGAACAAAAACTGAATAATTATAAAAACAATTTAGTTTGGTGTTAAAAAGAGCCTTTGATCACTGCACCAGACAAGTAAATATTATAATATTATGATTATTATTATTCTTATTATGATTATATTTATAATTATGATTTTTAATATTAATAATAATAATAATAATAATAATAATAATAATAATAATAATATTCTTATTATTATTATTTTTATTAAAAATGATAATAATAATATTAATAATATTCATAAAAATAATAGTAATAAGATTCATAATAATAATAATAAATTAATAAAATTTAAAATACTAATATTATTAATAATATTAATACGGGTAATAAAAAGAACATTAATAATAATAATATTAGAAATAAGAATATTAATGTTAACATTAATAATAATAACATTATTGATAATATTATTATTAACTATAATAATAATAATAATAATAATAATAATAATAATAATATCACAAATATTTTTAATATATCTGAATATAATA